>Ga0315553_10003932_pt1 | contig 11393 bp, 10 predicted proteins | sample SalMarSW160140MG_FD_203099 | JGI IMG/M metagenome (GOLD analysis project Ga0315553, IMG submission 203099) | Salt marsh sediment microbial communities from the Plum Island Ecosystem LTER, Massachusetts, United States - Salt Marsh Sediment SW1601-40 ... | reverse complement strand
ACATCGCACCAAGATCGCCGTGTCCTCCACCGATCTGAACGTGGATCCCGTTGGCGCGTGTGTGGGCGCACGAGGATCACGGGTGCGGCAGGTGGTCAATGAGTTGCGCGGTGAGAAAGTCGACATCGTGGAGTGGCGTGACGACGTTAGGCAGTTCATCGCCGAGGCCTTGGGACCGGCGAAGGTGCGTCAGGTCATCCTCAACGATGAGGAGATGGAGGCCGTGGTTGTGGTTCCCGATCACCAGCTCTCGCTGGCCATCGGGAAAGAAGGCCAGAATGCGCGGCTCGCCGCCCGGCTGAGTGGCTACCGCATCGACATACGGTCTGAGACCGAGTATGCCGGAGGCACGTTGGAAGCGGGTGAGGCCGCTGCCGAGGCGGGAGCGACGACCGATTCCAGCGAGGAGCCCGAGGCCGGCCCCGACACAAAGCTCGAGGACGAGTCGGCGGGGGAGGCGGAGGCCGAGCCGGAGCCTGCGGACGAGTCGGTGGAGGAGCCGGAGGCGGAGGCCGAGCCGGAGCCTGCAGACGAGTCGGTGGAGGAGCCGGAGGCAGAGACTGCGAACGAGCCCGAGGACCAGCCCGAAACGGACGAGAAGAAGGCCGATGACTCGCCAGAGGATTAGGCGAGTCGTGGCACAATGAGCTCCCGAGGAGCCTGAGGAACAATGCGCGTATACGAGCTGGCGAAGGATCTGGGTCTGGAGTCGAAAGACGTCCTGGCGCGGGCCGCCGAGCTCGGCATAGAGATCAAGACGGCCTCTTCAGGGCTCGACGACGACTCTGCGGCCCTGATTCGGTTGTCATACGAGGAAGAGGGCAAGGTTGCGCCCGCCGAGGCAGAGCCGGAGGAAGCGGTCGAGGAGCCGGAGAAAGCGGCGCCGGAGCCGGTCGAGCCGGTCAAGCGCAAGATCAAACTCACCGAGGGCATCACCGTGGCCGAATTCGCCGAGGTTGCGCACCGGCCGGTTGGCCTCGTCGTCAAGACGCTCATCGAACGCGGGCAGATGGCAGGAGCGTCCCAGCCCATACCTGTTGACCATCTGGCGGCGGTCGCCGACGCCTTTGGCTACGAGGCCGTCATCCAGCAGGCACCCGAAATAGTCGTCGTGAAGGAGCCACTGGTACGCGCCAAGCAGGTGCACAAGGACGATCCCTCGGATCTCGAGCCGCGTCCACCCGTCGTCACCGTCATGGGACATGTTGATCACGGCAAGACCAAGCTGCTCGATGCCATCCGCCGCAGCAACGTGATCGCAGGTGAGGCCGGCGGCATCACCCAGCACATCGGCGCCTATCAGGTGCACCGCGGCGGCAGAAAGATCACGTTCATCGACACTCCGGGTCACGAAGCTTTCACCGCGCTGCGTATTCGCGGTGCCGAGGTCACCGACATCGTCGTGCTCGTGGTAGCGGCCGATGACGGTGTCATGCCGCAGACGATCGAAGCCATCAGCCATGCCAAGGCTGCCAATGTGCCCATTGTGGTGGCCATCAACAAGATCGATCTTCCCACTGCCAACGCCGGTTCGGTGCGCGCTCAACTCACCGAATACGGGTTGGTTGTCGAGCAGCTTGGCGGTGAGGTGGTGAGCGCCGAGATCTCCGCACTCAAGGGCGATGGCGTCGAGCAGCTCTTGGACTACATAGACCTCGTTGCCGAGCTCGAGGAGTTCTCGGCAAACGCGAAGGCCCCGGCGTCGGGGACGGTCATCGAGGCCCAGCTCGACAAGGGCCGGGGCCCGGTGGCCACCGTTGTGGTTCAGCGCGGCACCCTGCGCCGTGGTGATGCCCTGGTCGCCGGCGCGGTGGCGGGCCGGGTACGGGCCATGTTCGATGAGAACGGGAACCAGGTGCAGGAGGCCACCCCCAGCACACCGGCGCTCATCATGGGCTGGGACGACGTTCCCCAGGCCGGTGACTGGTTCGAGGTTGCAGACGACGATCGCGCCGCCCGGGCCATCGCTCAGGAGCGTGAGGCGGAGATACGCAGCCGCGATCTTGTTGTTCCCACCGCGGTCGAGCGCCTGCAGTCACTTCTGGACGATCTTCGGACGGCCGACGATGCCGAGCTCCGGCTGATAGTGAAGGCCGATGCCCACGGCTCGCTGGAAGCTATCAAGGACGCCGTTGGCAAGGTGACCCCTCGGGGGGGTCGTATCACCGTGGTGCATTCGGCGGTCGGCGGTGTGACCGAGAACGACGTTCTGCTCGCCGAGGCGACCAATTCCATCATCTTCGGGTTTGGTGTGCGTCCCGACGCCCAGGCGCGACGCGCCGGCGAGGAATCCGGGATCGAGGTGCGCACCTATCGGGTCATCTACGAGCTGCTCGATGACGTCGAGGCCATGCTCGTCGGCCGCCTCGCTCCGGAGGAGATCGAGCAGGTCCTGGGCGTGGCCGAGGTCCGGGCCACCTTCCGGGCCCCGCGCTTTGGAATGGTGGCGGGCTGCTACGTCACCGAGGGGGAGATCCCGAGGAGCTCCCGAATCCGCCTCGTTCGCGACGGCATCGTCACCTACGACGGCTCCGTCGGGTCGCTGCGCCGCTTCAAGGACGACGTGCGTTCCGTTGCGGCCGGTTTCGAGTGCGGTATCGGGCTGGAGAACTTCCGCGACATCAAGGAGGGCGACGTCTTGGAAGCGTATGAGATCCGCGAGGTCGCCCGCAGCTAACCCATGCACGCCGCTGCGCTCAGACTCGAGCTGCGTATCCCAGCGGTCCGCTCTCTCAAAGAGAAGCGGAGGATTCTCAAGGCCCTGATGGGCCAGCTCAGCTCGACGTTTCCTCTCACCCTGGCCGAGGTGGGATTCCAGGATCAGTGGCGCCGGGCGACTGTGGGCGCGGCGCTTGTGGGCGCGCAGTCGGGTCACCTGGACCGGATCATTCATGCCGTGCAGCGGGCGGTGATGGAGCACCCCGATGTGGAGCTGCTCGAGATGGGAGTGTCCTACCTGGAGGAAGAATGACCAGGGGATCGCGTATGCCGCGGGTCGACGAGCTGCTTCGTGAGGTCATCGCCGATGAGGTGGAGCGGCTCAAGGACCCCGGCCTCGGGTTTGTGACCATCACCGGGGTCGACACCTCACCCGATCTGCGCCGGGCCAGGGTCTACTATTCGGTGCTCGGCGACGACGCCCAGGCCGAAGAAACCAAGGCCGCGTTCCTGAGAGCGGCCTCCCGAATACGGGCCGTCTTGGGCAGCCAGGTTCGGCTCAAGTACCTGCCTGAGCTGCATTTTGAACCAGACACCGCCATCGAGCAGGGGATGCGGATCGAACGCATCCTGCGTGAGCTAGGAGAAGAGCGCAGTGAAGGAGGCGACGAAGGGAGCCCTGCAGAGAGCGGCTGAGGTGATCGCCGCCGCCGAGGAGCTTGCGATCACCTGCCATGTTTCGCCCGACGGCGACGCCCTGGGTTCGGTGATCGGCATGGCACATGCCGCCTCCGCCGCCGGCAAGCAGGTGGTGGCGTCCTTCGGGTCACCGTTTGCGGTGAGTGAGGCCTACGACTTTCTCGATGTGAGCGCTCTGGTGCCTCCCCGCGAGTTTCCCACGGAGCCGGAGGTTATGGTCGTCTTTGACGTCGCTGCGGTCGATCGGCTCGGCGAGCTGGCCGAGACGGCAGATCGGGCCGGCACGCTCGTCGTCATCGACCATCACATCACCAACGAAGGATTCGGCGACGTGGTTGTTGTTGATGCCGAGGCGGCGGCGGCGGCTCAACTTGCCTTCTACCTGATTGGTGAGCTGGGCTGGCCGCTTGGTGAGAAGGCGGCCACCGCTCTGCTCACCGGCATCGTCACCGATACCGGTCGTTTTCAGTACTCCTCCACGGATGCAGAGGTGTTCCGTGTCGCCGCCGCGCTTACCGAAGCCGGCGCCAGGCCTGAGCAGATAGGTCAGCATCTCTACGAATCGGCACCGTTCGGGTACCTGCAGGTGTCGGCGGCCGTGCTGGGCCGGGCCCGGCTCGAGCAGGATCTCAGTCTGATCTGGTCGGTGCTGTACGAACACGATCTGCGCAGCGCCCAGGTGGGCTCGGAGGATCTCGACCCCCTGATCGACCACTTGCGCATCGCGCGCGAAGCCAACGTCACCGCCCTCGTCAAACAACTTGACGTGGGGTGGAAGGTGAGCCTGCGCTCTCGAGGCAGGATCGATGTCGGCAGCATCGCCGCGATCGAGGGCGGCGGCGGCCATCACAACGCCGCCGGATACAGCAGCGACCAGGAGCTCGAGGACATCATCGCCGGCATCAGGGCTCATCTTCATGGCTGAGGGGTTCCTCCTCGTCGACAAGGCGGGCGGGTGGACTTCACACGATGTAGTGGCCCGCGTGCGAGGATTGTTGGGGGAGCAGAAGATCGGTCACGCCGGCACCCTCGACCCGCTGGCGACCGGCTTGCTGGTCCTCGGCATAGGGAGGGCAACCAGGCTGCTGCGATATGCTCAGCAGCTTCCCAAGACCTACGTGGCCCACATGGTGATGGGTGTCGCCACTGACACCCTGGACGCCGATGGCGCGGTCCTCATGCGCCAGCCGATGCCGGTCAGCGAGGAGGAGATCCACACGGCCTCGCGTCGCTTCGTCGGGACCATTCAGCAGATACCGCCGATGGTTTCGGCCGTGCGTCTGGGAGGCCGGCGACTGTACGAGCTGGCCCGGGAGGGCCGGGAGGTCGAGCGGGCGGCTCGAATGGTGCAAGTGTTCGATCTCGATATCATCGATTTTTCGCCGTGTGACTACCCCGAGGTCACGCTGCGGGTGCGCTGCAGCTCCGGCACCTACGTGCGGACACTGGCCGACGACATAGCCCGCGCCCTCGGTGGCAGGGCGCATTTGACCGCCCTGCGACGTCACCGCATCGGTTCACTGGCCGTCGACGAGGCCCACAGCATTCCCGATATCGAAGAGGCCGGCAGCAGGGGAGTGGCGGAATCAATGGTCATCAGCGCCGCCGACGGCCTGCGCGACCTGCCCGCCGTGCGAGTGAGCGGCGAGACGGCGCGTGCTGTGTGTCATGGAGCCGTCTTCCCGGCAGCGGCCCTCGGGTTTCACAGCCCGGTCTCGGGCCCACACCGGGTACTCGGCCAATCGGGCGAGTTGATGGCCGTGTACGACCTCGAGGGTCGGCGGGCCCGTCCCGAAGTGGTCCTTGGATGAAGGTCCTGCGCGGCCCCTTCACGTCTTGGGGGAAGGGGACACGCCGTCGGGCACTCAGCGTGGGTGTGTTCGACGGCGTGCACCTTGGCCATCGGCAGGTGATCGACCTGCTGCGGCGGCAGGCTGGCGAGGACCGGGACGCCGCCATTGTCACGTTCGACCCGCACCCTCTGAGCGTTGTGGCGCCCGGGTACGCCCCGGAGCTGCTCACCACGCTCGATCACCGGCTCGAGTTGTTCGCCGAGCTCGGCGTGGACATGGTCGCCGTTCTTCCTTTTGATGATCAGGTGCGCGCCATGCCGGCGGCGCAGTTCGCTACCGAAGTGATTGTGGGTGCCATGGAGGCGGAAACGGTTGTGGTGGGTGAGGACTTCCGTTTTGGGTATGGGCGCCTCGGAGACCTCTCCGCGCTCGTCGGGCTTGGAGAGGTCTGCGGTTTCACCGTCGGGGTGGTGCCTCTTGCAGGTGGGCCGCAGCCACTCTCGTCTACACACATTCGCCGCGCCATCGCCGGCGGAGAGGTCGCGGCGGCGGCTACCGCCCTGGGGCGCCCACACGAGGTGCGCGGCGCCGTCGTCACCGGCGAAGGTCGCGGGCGAGATGTCGGTTTTCCCACCGTGAACGTGGAGCTTTCCTCAGGCATTGCAGTGCCGGCGCGTGGGGTGTACGCGGTGCGGGTGGCGCCGCTGGGAGAGACGCTGGGCCCGGGTGTGGCCAACCTCGGGGTCAGGCCCACGTTTGGCGGAGGCGAGCAGGTTCTCGAGGTGCATTTGCTGGGCGGCGAGACGGATCTCGGCGGGCGGAAGGTGCGAGTGGCGTTCATCGATCGGCTGCGGCCCGAGATCCGCTTCTCCGGGAAGCAGGAGCTGGCGGCGCAGATTCGCTCGGACATCGCCACGGCGCGGCGCCTACTGGGGGATTAGGCCGGCAGAGAGGGCGTTCTGGGAGAGCGACCTGCTACACTCTGCGCCCGCCGGGCCATCCCCGGTTTCCGTATGGATACCCAGACGATCATCAGCGAATTCGGCACGCATGGTACTGACACCGGTTCTCCGGAGGTCCAGATAGCTTTGTTCACCGAACGCATAAACCACCTCACCGAGCACCTGAAGATCCACAAGAAGGATCATCACAGCCGGCGTGGGCTGCTAATGATGGTCGGCAAGCGGCGCCGCCTGCTCGACTACCTGAAAGCTCAGGATGTCGAGCGGTACCGAAACGTCATTGCACGTCTCGGCTTGCGACGCTGAGGGGCGAATAGCCGCCTCTTGGTTGTTGCGGGAGCCTGTTGCGCCCGGGATAGAACACAGGCTCGGGGGAGAGTCCGAACCAGTTGCTAGTTGCCACTTCTTGAGAAATCGAGGTGTGACCACTGGTAATTGGCTCGTTCTCTTCCTCCGAAGAAGGAGCTGAGAACGTGTCGGAACACACTGTTCGAGCCACCGTGGGCGACGTTGAGATCGTCTTCCAGGCCGGCAAACTTGCCCCCCAGGCCGACGGCGCCGTTGTTGTTGCCATGGGTGGAACGGAAGTCCTCGTTACGGCGACTGCCGCCAGGCAGCCGCGAGAAGGCGTCGACTTCTTCCCATTGACGGTCGACCTCGAGGAGCGGATGTATGCCGCCGGGAAGATCCCGGGATCATTCTTCCGACGTGAGGGCCGGCCCACTGAGAAGGCGATCCTGACGGCGCGCCTCATAGACCGGCCGCTGCGGCCGCTTTTCCGTGATGACTATCGATGCGAAACGCACATCGTCGCCACCGTGCTGTCTGTGGACGACGTGCACCCCTACGACGTGGTTGCGCTCAACGGTGCCTCGGCTGCGCTGAGCATCAGCCCGATCCCCTTTGAAGGGCCCGTTGGGGCCGTGAGCATGGCGTATGCCGACGGCAAATGGATCCCCTTGCCGACATTTCCCCAACTCGAGGAGGCCGTCTTCCTCATGGTTGTTGCCGGGAAGCGCAACGAGCAGGGCAACGTGGACATAGCCATGGTCGAAGGGGGCGCCACTCCCGAAGCGCTGCGCCTCATTGCGGGCGGCCAGGCTCCCATCGACGAAGCTGCCGTGGCCCGGGGCCTCGAAGATGCCAAAGGCTACATCACCAATCTCATTGATCTGCAGCTCGGCCTGCACGACGAAATGGGGGAGATCCCGAAGGTGGAATGGCCCGCGGTGATCGACTACAGCGAGGAGTTGCTGGCCAAGGTCGACGAGGCGGCAAGGCCGCGTCTCGCCGAGGTCATCATCATCGTCGGCAAGCGGGAGCGCCAGGATGCCGAGGCGGCGGCTCGCGAGGCAACTCTTGCCGAGCTGGGCATCGACGAGGACCACGAAGACTTCGCCGCCGCCGGCCGCTGTTTCCGGGCGGTGTCCAAGAAGATGATGCGGGAGCGCATCATCGCCGAAGGGACGCGTCTCGATGGCCGCGCCGTGAACGAGGTCAGGCCCATAAGCATCGAGGTCGGTACGGTGGCCCGGGCCCACGGCTCAGGGCTCTTCCAGCGCGGTGAGACCCAGGTGCTCAACGTGGCCACTCTGGGCATGCTGCGTATGGAGCAGATGTTGGACACGATCTCCGCCGAGGAGACCAAGCGCTACATGCACCACTACAACTTCCCGCCGTTCTCGACGGGTGAGACCGGTTTCATGCGCGGGCCGCGCCGACGCGAGATCGGGCATGGCGCACTTGCCGAGAAGGCGCTGCTTCCCGTTGTGCCCACGGCCGAGGTGTTCCCCTACGCATTTCGCCTGGTCTCCGAGGTGCTGTCGTCCAATGGCTCGTCGTCGATGGCTTCGGTGTGCGGATCGAGCCTTTCGCTCATGGACGCCGGGGTGCCGGTGGCGGCGCCGGTTGCCGGCGTGGCCATGGGTCTCATCGCCCACGATGAGGGTTTTGTGACGCTCACCGACATCCTCGGTGCCGAGGACGCTCTGGGCGACATGGACTTCAAGGTGGCCGGCACCGAAAACGTCGTCACCGCGTTGCAGCTCGACACCAAGATCGAAGGCCTTCCCGCCGACGTGCTCGTTGGTGCTCTCGAGGAGGCTCGGGTGGCGCGGCTGCACATCCTCGGCAAGATGAACGAGGTGATCGGCGAGCCCAGGGCGGAGCTCAACCCGTACGCTCCCCGCATCGAAGCCGTGCAGATTCCTCGGGACAAGATCGGTGAGGTCATCGGCCCCAAGGGCAAGATCATCCGCGAGATCGAAGAGGAGACCGGGGCCACATTGGAGATCGAGGACGACGGAACGGTTCGTATCGGCGCTACCGACGGTCCGAGCCTCGCCGCGGCAAAGGAGCGGGTGATGAGCATCGCTTTCCCGCCCGAGGCCGAGATCGGCGCGACCTACGAGGGCGAGGTGGTGAACATCACCGCCTTTGGTGCCTTCGTAAACATCCTTCCAGGGCGCGACGGGCTGCTGCACATATCGAAGATGGGCGGCGGCAAGCGGGTTGACCGGGTCGAAGACATCTACAGCCTTGGTGACAAGGTCGAGGTTGTGGTGCGGGAGATCGACCGCAACGGGAAGGTGAGCCTCGAGCTTCCGGGTGCTGCCGACTCCGGCGACGGAGGCGGCGGTGAGCGCCGTTCCTCCGATGGTGGCGGCGGGCGCGGTGGTCGTGGCCGTGGAGGCCGCAGCGGTGGCGACCGTGGTGGTCGTGACCGTGGAAGCCGCGAAGGCGGCCGCGAGCGCAAGCCGCGTCCTCAGAGTGACAAGCCGGGCCGCAAGGTGGTGTCCTTCGAGGACGACTACGAGAAGGGCCTCTAGCCGTTCAAGCCGGTAGGCGGCATTTTCGACTCCGGGTGGGCTACGCTTGTGTTATCGAACATACGTTCGATACAATGCGAGGCCCATTATTGGAGCGTTGGGCATGCTGGAGCGGGTGCGGGCGGTGGGTCGTGTAACTGCGCCGTTTGTGGCTCCGGGCCGGGTGCTCGGACTGGTCGGTTCTCCGGGACTCGGGCTCACCCGCCTCGGGCTGGCGCTGCTGGCCGATCCCGCCCATGGCGCCACGGTGGCGTTTGTCGACGTGCGGGGCTGGCTGTCACCCCTTTCCGCTTGGGAGGCGGGTATACCCCCGAAGCACCTCATTGTGGTGCGTTGTCCCGGACGGGATATTTGGGGGCAGGTGACCGCCGCTCTCCTCGAAGGGCTCTCCGCGGTGTATGCAGAGGTACCGGCCGGCGTCGACGGCAGTGTGCTGCGGCGCCTGGGCGCTCTGGCGCGGGCCCGTCGCGCCGTACTCATCCTGCGCCCGTTAAACGGCCGCCTCCCTTCCGGCTTGGCTCATCTCAAGCTTGTTGCCGAAAGGGTGCACTGGGAAGGTGCCGACTCCGGCCACGGCCGCATCGTGCGGCGCCTGCTGACTCTGCGCGCCGCCGGCAAGGGGGTAGGAGGTATCGAGTGGCTCTACGAGGTGGAGGATGAGGGCACGGACGTTGTGCGTGTGGTTTCCGAACTGGCCGCTGCGGAGGCCGGACGCGCCGCCGGATAACCCCTGCCAGGTGGTCGGCGCCGACGGGGTGGTGACTGCGGCCAACGATCTCGCCTTTGCCGGCGGTGTTCGAGTTGGCATGCCGCGCCGCCGCGCCGAGACCCTGTGTCCGTCGGTCGTTACCCTGCCCGCCGATCCCGGTGCAGAGGCGGCCGCTTTCGAGATGGTGGCGCGAGCTGTGGAAACGGTGGCCCCCGGTGTCGAGATTGCCGAACCGGGGCTGCTGTTCCTCAACGTCTCTGGAGCTGTGCGCTATTACGGGGGCGAGGAGCCTCTTGTCGTCCGCGTCGGTCAGGCGGTTGGGGAGGTGGCTTCCGGGGCCCGGCTCGGCCTTGCCGATGGTCCTTTTGCCGCCCGCATGGCCGCGGCCGAAGGCGCGGCCATAGTCACCGACACCGATGGTTTTGTCGCCGGTCTCGACATCAGCACACTCGGAGTGCCCGAGATCGTCGGCACCTTCCGCTGGCTGGGGGTTACCACGCTTGGAGACCTGGCGGCGCTGCCGCGTGAAGCCGTGGCGTCGCGTTTTGGCCAGCCCGGTTTGGAGGTATACCGGCTGGCCCGTGGCGAGGACCGGGAGGTGTCCCCCCAACCGGTGCCACAGGATATGGAGGCCGAGGAGCGTTTTGATCCGCCGCTGCAAAACTTGGAGCAGGCGGCGTTTGCCGCCAGGTCGCTGGCGCACCGGCTCCTTGAAGTCGCCGCTCCGGGAATTCCGCACCTGGTAGTGGTGGAGGCCACGTCGGCGGCAGGCGAGGTTCGATCCCGCACCTGGCGCAGCGCCGATCCTTTCACCGAGGGCGAGATGGCGGAGCGGATTCGCTGGCAGCTGCGGGCCTGGGTGGAGGGGGGCGGCATTCCCGGGGGCATGGCACGGCTGCGCCTCGTTCCCGGTGATCGCTCCGATTCAGGGCGCCAGATGTGTTTTGGCGAGGATGTTGCCGCGGCGGCGGAGTCCCGGCGCGCCCTGGCTCGTGCCCAGGCGCTCGTTGGTCCCGATGCCGTGCTGCAAGCAGTGCCGCAGGGAGGCAGGGAGCCGGGTGAGCGGGTCCGCTGGTATCGGTGGGGCGAGCCGGCGCCGCTGCCGATACACGACCCGAAGGCGCTGTGGCCCGGCCGCCTGCCCGATCCGGCGCCGGCGCTCTTGCCTCCGCCGCGCCGGGTGGAGGTGGAGTGGGATGGGGAATGCCCCGTTCGCATGCGGCTGGGGAGCCGCTGGGAGAAGGTGCACAATTGGGCCGGGCCGTGGCGGCGCACCGGTCGCTGGTGGGATGGGGAGCAGCACGCCGACCGCTATCAGATCGTCACCGGGGCCGGCGCATTCCTCTGCGAGCTGCACGATGGGGACTGTTACCTGGTCGGCATCTACGACTGACCGGCGATTCTGCCCGCTACTCTCCGCCCTTGTGGATCGGAAGAGATGGGATCAGCGCCATTGCCAGAGCGATTATGTGACCGCGGCCGAGCCGAATAGGTTCCTGGCCGAGACGGTGGCCGCATTCGAGCCCGGTCGGGCCCTCGACCTGGCCGCAGGCCAGGGCCGCAACGCCGTTTGGCTGGCGGAGCAGGGGTGGGCGGTGACGGCGGTCGAGTGGTCGGGCGTGGCCGTCGAGCGCGGGCGCGAGCTGGCGGAGCGTCGGGGAGTATCCGTCGATTGGATCCTCGCCGATCTGCGGGAGTGGAAGCCGCCCCTGCAGGCTTTTGAGCTTGTGGTGATCTCCTATCT
>Ga0315553_10003929_pt1 | contig 11395 bp, 8 predicted proteins | sample SalMarSW160140MG_FD_203099 | JGI IMG/M metagenome (GOLD analysis project Ga0315553, IMG submission 203099) | Salt marsh sediment microbial communities from the Plum Island Ecosystem LTER, Massachusetts, United States - Salt Marsh Sediment SW1601-40 ... | reverse complement strand
CCGCGTCAAACTCGTGCTCGCGGCGGCGCCGGACGACAAGTGGCACGTCTATGCCCGCCAGGAGAAGCCCAAGGCCGCCGATGCGATCGGCTCGCGACCGACGCTCATCACGCTCACCAGCACCGGCAACTTGAAAGCCGGACCGATCGTCGTATCGGCCGACCCGGTTGAGGAAGAAACGGGGCTGAGCTTCGAACCGCTGCTGTACTACTACGACAAGCCAGTGAGCTGGACCATCGAGTTCGAAGTGCCCGAGGACGCCAAGCCGGGCGAGCAGACAATCGCCGGCATCATCGGCTACCAGACGTGTCAGCAGTCGTGTGATGCCCCGACCGCCGCGCGATTCAAGGTGACGGTCGAAGTAGGCTCCGCGCGCGGCGCGGCCGAGCAGCCCATGTCGTTCACGCCGGCGACCTACGAGGAGGCGGAGGAGGAAGTGGTGCGTGCCGCCCGGACGTCTGCCTTGGACGCGCAGCCGGGGGATTTCTACGCTCGGCTGTTCTCCCAACTTGGTTTTATCCAGGCCGACGAACTTTGGCACCATCAGCATGTGCCGGGGCTGACGCTCAGCGGTGGATCGCTGGCCGTGGTCGCGATCGCTCTGGCGATCGTGGTGAGCTTTTTGGGCGGCATGATCCTGAACGTCATGCCGTGCGTGCTGCCTGTGATCGGACTCAAGGTAATGTCGTTCGTTCAGCAGGCAGGCGAGAGCCGGTGGCGGATACTGAGCCTGAACCTGTGGTACTCGCTGGGCATGCTGCTGGTGTTTTGGACGATCGCCACCGTGGCGGCCGCGCTGCACCTGGCGGGCGAAACCTTCGCCTGGGGACAGCACCTGGGCGACGTGCGATTCGCCATCCCGTTGGTGGGCGTGGTGTTCGTCCTGGGGCTGTGGTTGCTGGGCGTGTGGGAAATCCCCATACCCGGGTTCGTGGGGGGGACAACCGCCAGCCAACTGGCGCAAACGGAAGGGCCGGTGGGGGCCGTGTTCAAGGGCGCCATCGCCACGGTGCTGGCGACCCCGTGCAGCGGTCCGTTCATCGGATTGGCGGTGGGCATCGCCGTCATCGCGCCGATCTGGCTCAACTACCTGCTGTTCACGTTCATGGGGCTGGGCATGGCGGCGCCGTACCTGTTGATCGGCGCGATTCCCGGTCTGATCCGCGTTCTGCCCAAACCCGGGCAATGGATGGATACGTTCAAGCAGGTGATGGGCTTTGTGCTGTTGGCGACCGTAGTGTGGATATTTTCGTTCCTCGAATCGAGTTACCTGGTGCCGACGCTGGTACTCTTGATGGCGCTCGGTTTCGGCTGCTGGCTCGTGGGTCGCGTGCCGGCGGGCGCCGAGTTGTTCGAGAGGCTCAAAGCATGGGCCGCCGCGCTGTTGCTGATTGCGGCAGTGTCGCTAGTGCTATTCGCTCGCGGGAAATACGTTGTTCCTGCGGTCTCGCTGATTGCGGGAATTGGAGTAGGCGGCTGGCTGGTGCTGAAAACGCGCAAGCTTGCCGCGCGGGGACGTACATTCGGGTGGATCACGGGCGTGTTGATGATCGGCGTGGCGGCAGTGGTGGCCTATGTCGCGATCATGTCGGCCTCGCTTCCGTGGCAGCCCTTCTCGCGGGCCGCGCTGGAGGAGCATCGGCGGGAAGGGAGCGTCGTGCTCGTCGACTTTACGGCCGACTGGTGCCTGACCTGCAAAACGAACGAGACGGTAGCCCTCAACACGCGCAAGACGAAGCGAGTGGTCGACGCACTGGGCGTGGTAACCCTGAAGGCCGACAAAACACAGCGCACCGGGCCGGCGGTCGAGGAAGTGGACCGCCTGCTCGTGGAGCTGGGGAACGACGCCAAGGCCATTCCCTATTACGCCGTTTACCCGATCGACGGCGGCGAGCCGATTGTCTTTGGCGGTCGCCTGATAACGGAGGCCGAGGTCATCGAGGCGCTGGAGCGCGCCGCCCAAACGGCTCCTTCTTCCGGCCAGACGGCGATGACTCCGTAGCCGCGGTCACTGACTTATCGCCACGCGACGCCTTGTGGGCCTTCGATCGCCTCGCCGATGATCCAGCTCTCCACGCCGCTGTCAGCGAGCATGCGGCGGATGTTCTCGGCGTAGTACGCGCTCACCACCAGCGCCATCCCTACGCCCATGTTGAACACGCGATCCATTTCCTCGTCGGCCACGCTGCCCAGCTTCTGCAGCCAGCCGAAGATCGGCGGCACCTGCCAGCTCCCGCGATTGAGAACGATTTGCACGCCCGCCGGCACGATGCGCGAAAGATTCTCCGCCAGTCCGCCGCCGGTGATGTGGGCCAAACCGTGCACGACGCTCTTGACCTTGTAGTACGCCAGCACTTGGCGCAAGGAGCGGGCGTAGATGCGCGTGGGCGTGAGCAGCGCCTCGGCGACGGTTTGGTCCAGCTCTTCGACGTTGCTCTCGGTGGTCAGCCCGGCCATGTCGAACACGATTCTTCGCACGAGGCTGTAACCGTTGGAGTGCAGGCCGCTCGATGCGGCGCCGATCACCACGTCGCCCGGCACGATGGTCGATCCGTCGATTATGTGTCGCCGTTCGACAACGCCGACGCAAAAGCCCGCCAGGTCGTACTCGCCCGCACGGTACAAGTCGGGCATGATCGCCGTTTCGCCGCCCAACAATGCGCAGTCGGCCTCGATGCAGCCGTTGCTCACCCCCTCGACGATCTTCTCCACAAGGGCCGGGTCGTCGCCCGGCAGCGCCACGTAGTCGAGAAAGAACAACGGCTCGGCCCCGCAGCAAAGGGCATCGTTCACGCTCATCGCCACCAGGTCGATGCCGACCGTATCGTGCACGCCCGCCGCCTGTGCGACCTTGATCTTCGTTCCCACGCCGTCGGTGCACGAGACGAGCACGGGGTCGCGATAGTTGCGGGCGAAAAGGCGGTTCGAAAAGTCGAGGGCGAACAGGCCGGCGAATCCGCCGTCCAGCCGCATCACGCGCGGCGAGAACGTGCGGTGCATCAGGCGCGGCAAGCGGGACATCGCCTGCCCATACAGGTCGAGGTCGACACCGGCATCCTTGTAGGTAGCACCCGACATGAGTCAACAACTGGATTAGCTGGATCAGCGGAAGAGGAGACGCTTGGGATTCAGCGCAACTACGAGCGCGATTCTACGGGCCGGCACGCGATACTGTCAACGAAGGCAGCGACGTGCGAGCAGCCATCTGCCTCGTAGATTTGGGAGTTGCTTTGGGATATGCTTATCGCAGGCAATGTGACTGCCCGGCGGCGGCCGGCGACAATCCGCAACCGGGTTGGCGAGAGCACAGGGAGCGAAATAATGGCAGCCACGCATCGTACAAAAGCCACGTTGCGTCGCAGGGCGGGCGTCCTTCTCGCGCTGTTGGCCCTGGCGTGCATGTTTGCTCCGCTCTTCACGGCGTCGTCAGCCGATGCGCCGGCGGCAGACGCAAAGCCCTCCGCCTACGCACCGGCCAAGGACTTGCTGGACCAGGTCGAGTACTTCGTGGCCCAAATCGAGGAGGACCTGGCCGACGCCGACGACTACACCGAGTACAAGCAGGACCGCGTGGCCAAGGACGCCAGCACGTTGGCGGTGTTGGGTCTGGTGCTCGGTATGCACGACCAGGACAATCCGCTGAAGAACTCCGCACCGTCGCTCATCGCGGCCGCGGAGGACCTGGCGGCCAGCTCCGCGGACCACGGCCAGGCGAAGGCGGCCCTCGAAAAGGTGAAGAAGACCCTCGAGCCGGCGGCCGAGGGAAGTGCGCTCAAGTGGAAGTCGGTCGGCGATCTGCCGCAGCTTATGAAGCAGGTGCCCATCGTCAACAACAACCTCCGCCGCGGCGTTACGGGGCGGCGGTTCGATCGGACGGTCGACCGCAACGCCGGCTACGCCGCGACTCTGGCCGCCATCGCCCAGGCGACCGCCAACGACACCATCTACTGCAGCGACAAAGAAGACGAAGCGGAATGGATGAAGATCAGCACCGCCCTGCGCGATGCCGCAGCCGAGGTGAACGTGGCGGTACGACGTGGCGATCAAGAGGCCGCCACCGAAGCGCTGGGGCGCGTCGTGGTTACGTGCGATGCGTGCCACCATCGATTTCGTGATTAGCTCTTGCTTGCCGCGACTTGCGTTGGCCGGGTCTTCGCCGTGGGGCAAACTCCGGCGAACTCAGGGAAAGGTGGTTGGGGAGGACTGCATCGCATTCGGCACCCTTGTCACGGTTTGCCTGATCCGCAGAGTTTGGCCAGGTGCATTCTTCGTGGCGGCATCCGGCACGTTTCCCAGCGCCGTCGTGCTCTTTGCGGCGGCACGTTCGCCGGTGAGTGGTATGTTTGCTGGTAGGTGCAGCGATCATTCCTCCCCGCGGCGAGCGTGAGTGCAGCCATGCTTATGCGACACGTTCATCCCCAGTATCAATTCAATCACTCCGTTCCCTATGGGGCGCTCGTCCGCGACACCGGCGTGCAATTCGTCGTGTTCAGCCGCTCGGCCACCGCCATGCGGATGCTGCTGTACGACGACGTGAACGACACCGAGCCCGACGAGATCATTCCCTTCGATCGGGAAACGGACCGCTGGGGCGACATCTGGAGCCTGTTCGTTCCGGAAGTCCGCCCAGGACAGCTCTACCATTTCCAAGCAGAAGGGCCCTACGATCCCCAGCGGGGTTACCTGTTCGACGGTCGCGCCCGGCTCATCGACCCCTACGCCAAGGCGCTGGCGGGCTGCTTCCAGCCGGGCGACGACGACCTGATCCGTCCACCCAAGTGTGTGGTCGTCGACGATCGATTCGACTGGGAGGGCGATCGGCACATGAAGCGGCCGCTGGCCGAGTCGATCATCTATGAAATGCACGTGCGGGGCTTCACCAACAGCCGCTCCAGCAAAGTCGAGCACCCGGGCACGTATTTGGGGGTGATCGAGAAGATTCCCTACTTGAAGTCGCTCGGCGTGACGGCGGTCGAGCTGATGCCCGTGCACGAGTTTCCCATCTGCGGCGTGCTGGGCAACGAGCCGCGGCGGCCCAACTACTGGGGGTACGATCCGCTGGCGTTTTTCGCGCCGCATCGTGGCTACGCCGTGTCGAGCGAGCCCGGCGCGCAGGTCGTCGAATTCAAGCAGATGGTCAAGGCGCTGCACCAGGCGGGCATCGAGGTGATTCTCGACGTGGTGTTCAATCACACCTGCGAAGGGAACGAGCTGGGGCCGGTGCTCAGCTTCAAGGGTCTGGAAAACCGCGTCTACTACATGCTCGACAACGGCGGCAGCCGCTACCGCAATTACTCCGGTTGCGGCAACACGGTCAACGGCAATCACCCCATTGTGCGGGAGATGATCTTCCACTGCCTGCGGCACTGGGTGCACAACTACCACATCGATGGATTTCGCTTCGACCTGGCCTCGATTCTCAACCGCGACCGCAACGGCGATCTGGTGCCCAACCCGCCGCTGGTCGAAATGATCGGCGAAGACCCGCTGCTGGCCGACACCAAAATCATTGCCGAGGCGTGGGATGCGGCCGGCGCCTACCAGGTGGGCAGCTTCGGCGATTTCCGCTGGGCCGAGTGGAACGGCCGCTATCGCGACGATATGCGCCGCTTCTGGCGCGGCGACACCGGCATGATCGGCGCCTTTGCCACGCGGCTGTCGGGATCGAGCGATTTGTACGAAGCGGGCGGGCGGCATCCTTACTCCAGCATCAACTTCATTACCTCGCACGACGGATTCACGCTCAGCGACCTGGTGAGCTACCGCGACAAGCACAACGAGGCCAACGGCGAGGGAAACCGCGACGGCGAGAACCACAACTTCAGCGAGAACTACGGGGTCGAAGGGCCCACCCGCCGCCGGTCGATCGAAGAGGTGCGGCTGCGACAGATCAAGAACATGCTCACCACCCTGATGCTCAGCCAGGGGGTGCCCATGATCACCGCCGGTTCCGAATGCCGCCATACGCAGCGTGGCAACAACAACGCCTACTGTCAGGACAACGAGCTGTCGTGGCTCGATTGGAAGCTGGTCAAAAGGCACGAGGGACTGGTGCGATTCTGCCGGGCGCTCATCCGTTTTCGCCGCGAGCAGCCGACGGTGCGCCGCAAGCAGTTCCTCACTGGCAAGCCCGCGCGAGAGGGAGAGCTGCCCGATGTGAGTTGGTTCAGCGCGCTAGGCACGGCAGTCGATTGGGGCGGCGACGATCTGACGCTGATCTGCCTGCTCAAGGCGACCGAGCCGGAGGAAGTGGCCGCGGGGCAGCCGGCGGGTCGCGACGTGCTGCTGTTGGTCAATGCCACCACGCTGGCGCGCGAGTTCATTATGCCGCCGCTGGCCAAAACGACGCCGTGGCAATTGTTCGTCGACACGGCCGCCCCAAGTCCCCGCGACGTGTTCCCCGACGACGACGGGCCGCCACCCCCCACTTCCGGCCGGCTGATGCTCCCGCCGCGCTCGCTGCTGTGCTACGTGGCGCGGAACCACATTCCGAAGTAGCGAAAGCGAGTTCGCGGGATATCCGCCACATTGGTGTGAGCACCCGCCGCCAAGTTTCGCCGCGACGCGTAGCGGAGCGCGGCCATTCCGGCGCGGATCACTTGTCGGACTTCACCGTCGTCGTGGCGTCCATGTCGATGGTCGCTCCGCCTTGCTTGCCGGAAACCTTCATCTTCATGTTGGCGCTATTGGTCCAGCCGGTCTTCAGGTTGACGTTCATCGTGCCGGTCATCGTGCCCGCAAACGTTCCCTCGATCTTGCCGTCGACGCCGATGATGGCTTCGTCCTGCGTGCGGTCGAGCAATGTATACGTGGCATCGATGGTCATCGGCGTGGGGCCGCCCTGCTTCATTTTCGCGGTCCACGTGTCGCCGTTGTCCACGGGCTTGTCGGGAAAGTTGGCCACCAACTGGCCGACCTGGTTCTCGGTCTCCTTCAATTGCTGCTTGATCTGCTGTTCGGCACCGGGAATGGCCGCACCCAGTTTCTTCGCCAATTCATCGACGCCCGTGACCTCGGTGACTTTGCCTTGGGGGGTCAACTTCATCGTGAGCGACTGGCCCACCAGCGCCCCGAAACCCGCCGTCAAGGGGTTGTCGTCGCCGTCTTTCTTGGCCGAGTCGAAGTCGAGGGCCACCGGACCGCCGTCCATCTTCATTTTCATACGGTCGTAGGTGAGCTTGACCGTGTGGATTCCTTCGGAATCGACATCCTGCACGTCGAAGCCCATCTCCATGCCCATCGCCATGTTCATCGCGATGGGTTGGTCGCCGATGGCGATTTTCATCTTCATGTCGACGTTCGACGCCGCTTTGCGCACCGTGCCCTTGGGCAGATTCAGCCTGAGCGTGATCTTCTGGCCCGTCGGTGCAGCCGCCTTGGGGGCGCTGGGCTCGTCTTGCGCTCGCGCCGTCGTAACGAGGAACATGCCCAACAACAGAGCGACACACGTCGGTTTCCAGATAGCTCGCATGGGTTTTCACCTTGTGTAAGAAGAAAGCGGTAAGTGCGCCGTGTCGGTACGGGACTGCGCACCCTCGAATAGGTTCAATCCGAAAACGGCTCGGCGAGCCGGAAGAGAGCGCCCATTATTGCCTTGGTAAGGGCAATCTGCAACTGACCCCGTTCACTCCGCCACCCGTCGCGTCAGCCGCCCATGGGGTTCAGGATGGCATCGGTGTAGGGCTTGAGCATGCCCGATAGGGAGAGCGCGATCACGATGCCGACGATCACGATCAGCAGCACCATGATCGACAGACCGATGAACACCAGCAAGGGGGACCCGGAAAGAGGAAACCGTCGCTGCTTTTTTCCGCCGACGCGTTCCAGTCGTTCTTTCGGCGTTTCGTTGAGGGGATGGCCAGGCATGGCAAGGGCACCTCTGGCGGAGACGGCTCCGCGGTTCTGATCCGCTTCTCGTGGCCTGGGCGCGGATTGGTCAGATGGCGCCTTGGCCGACGTGGAAGTTATGGGCATCATATATCCCGAGGCACGAGATGTAAACGGATCGCCGGCGGCGACGGACTTGGTAAACATCGGAAGTCGGAGGTCGGAAATCGGAAGGCGGAGTGGGGAGAACAGGGAGTGCAGTGCTTGCTTGTCGTCTATGCGGAGGCTGCATCGTGCCCATGAAGAATCTGTTCGAGCCGCTGCCTGCGCCTTCGCCCGACGAGCACGTCGACGTGTTGGCACGGGGAAGCGAATTCCGTCTCGAGCGCATCGTATCGATGGGCCACGCCACGCCGCCGGGCCAGTGGTACGATCAGCCGCGCGACGAATGGGTTGCGCTGCTCTCCGGCTCGGCACGGTTGCGATTCGAAGACGAAGCCGATCCAGTCGCGATGCGGCCGGGCGATTGGATGTACATCGCGGCCCATCGGCGGCATCGAGTCGAAGCGACCGATGCAAACGGGCCGACGGTGTGGTTGGCGCTGCACTATGAGCCGTAGATGCAACGTGGCGCCAACCATGCCTCCGGCCTGCCGGCCGGGGCTATTGTCGCGTTGAGCGGTATTCAGTCGCTGTCCACCGCTTGCGTTGCGGCTCGCGGCATTCAAGAATGGAGCCCGGATTCTGGCAGCGGGGTGGGATTCCGATTTTTCCCTCGTCGACATCGTCCGCTCGCACCGGCTTGTTATTCCCTTGGCATACTCGCAGGAGAACTGTTCATGAACTACGTAGCTCTGGTAGCGTTGGCGGCTGCGGCTGTGCTTTCGACCAATGCGGCGCGGGGTGCCGAACCGAACGTCGCCCACATGGTTTACTTCAAGCTCAAGGAAAGCTCGCCCGAAGCGCGGCAGAAGCTCGTGGAGGCTTGCCAGAAGTATCTGTCGGGTCACGAGGGGACGGTCTACTTCTCGGCCGGCGTATTGGCCGACGACTTCGAACGCGAAGTAAACGACCGCGATTTCGACGTGGCCCTGAACCTGGTTTTCGCCAACAAGGCCGCGCACGACGCATACCAGACCAGCGAGCGTCATTTGAAGTTTATCGCGGAGAACCGCGCCACGTGGGAAAAGGTGCGCGTGTTCGACTCGTACGTGGCGACGGAGAAGTAGGGCGAGAGTTTTACTCAAAGGCGAGGATACGCAGAATGACACTTCCGATCATGGGCACATTCGTGCCGCGCGCCGTGTGGACTTTTTCCGTGGGCCTCGCCCTCTCTGTTTGCACCGGCGCATTTGCTACGGCGCCGCTGCGTGCCGCCGAAGAGTGGAAACCCGCCAAGGGGCCATTGGCGACCCGCTGGACCGAAACGGTCACGCCCAAAAACGCCCATCGCGAGTATCCCCGCCCGCAGATGGTTCGCGATAACTGGACGAACCTGAACGGGCTGTGGCAGTACGCCATCACGGCGGTCGGGGCCGACCAGCCGGTGGAGTTCGACGGAAACATTCTGGTGCCGTTTCCCATCGAGTCGGCGCTGTCGGGCGTGATGAAGCCGGTGGGGGCCGACAAGCAGTTGTGGTATCGCCGCACTTTCGCCACGCCCCAGCGCAGAGAGGATACCCGCCTGCTATTGAACTTCGGCGCCGTCGACTGGCAAGCGCAAGTGTTAATCAACGGCCAACTCGTGGGCACGCATCAAGGGGGCTACGATCCGTTCACCTTCGACATTACCGACGCGCTGCGCGACGCCGACGATCAGGAGATTGTCGTGGTTGTGTGGGACCCCACCGACCAGGGCGACCAGCCGCGCGGCAAGCAGGTCCTCAAACCCGAGGGTATCTGGTACACGGCGGTCACCGGCATCTGGCAGACGGTGTGGTTGGAAGTCGTGCCCGAGCGATACGTGTCCGGCCTGACAATCGTGCCCGACGTCGACAGCGGCACCGTAGCGATCACGGCCAAACTGGGCGGTGCGGCGCGAGTCGAGCCCGATCGCGAGATGCGCGTCGAAGTGCTCGACGGGAGCCGCGCGGTGGCCGACGTGACCGGACCCGCCATTTCGACCATCAAAGTTCCCGTGCCCGATGCCAAGCTGTGGTCGCCCGACGAGCCGTTTCTCTATGACCTCAGAATCACGCTGGCTGGCCGCGACCCCGACACGGTGCACAGCTATTTCGGCATGCGCAAGATCGCGCTGGGCAAGGACGAAGCGGGCGCCAACCGACTGCTGCTCAACGGCGAACCGCTGTTTCAATACGGCCCGCTCGACCAGGGATGGTGGCCCGACGGTTTGTACACCGCCCCCAACGACGAGGCCCTGCGGTACGACGTGGAGATGACCAAGAAGCTGGGCTTCAACATGGCTCGCAAGCACGTGAAGGTCGAGCCGGCGCGGTGGTATTACTGGTGCGACAAGCTGGGGCTCTTGGTGTGGCAGGACATGCCCAGCGGCAACAACGCGAGCTTCCAAGGGCAGCGGAACTTCGAGCGGGAACTGGCGGCGATGATCGACGCGCGGAGCAATCACCCTTCGATCATCATGTGGGTCCCTTTCAACGAGGGTTGGGGGCAGCACGACACGGGGCGGATCGTGGAGTTCGTTCGCCAGCGCGATCCCTCGCGGTTGGTTAACAACGCCAGCGGCTGGACCGACGCCAGCACCGGCGACGTACACGACATTCACTCTTATCCGGGCCCGTCGGCACCGGCTATCGAGGAGAAACGGGCGGCCGTGCTGGGCGAATTCGGCGGCTTGGGACTGCCGGTCAAAGGGCACACGTGGCAGGACGAGAAGAACTGGGGCTATCGCAGCTTCACGACGCCCGAGGCTCTCACCGACGCCTATGTCGAACTGCTGACGCGGCTGCGGCCGCTGATTGGCCAGGGATTGGCGGCCGCCGTCTACACGCAAACCACCGACGTGGAGATCGAGGTCAACGGCCTGATGACGTACGACCGCGAGGTCTCCAAGATGGACCCCGACACCATCGCCTCGGCGGCGGCGAAACTTTATCTGCCACCCCCCTCGGTCGAGGTCGTGGTTGCCACCTCGGAGCACGAGCCGCAATCGTGGCGCTACACGCTCGAACAACCGGCTGACGGCTGGGAGAAGGCGGACTTCGACGACGCCAAGTGGGACAGCGGCCCCGGCGGTTTCGGCCGCGCCAATACGCCCGGTACGGTGGTGCGCACCGAGTGGCACACGGACGACATCTGGGTCCGCCGCACGTTCGAGCTCGACGAGCCTCCCGCCGAAGCGCACCTGTTGATCCACCACGACGAGGACGCCGAGGTGTACATCAACGGCGTCCGCGTCGCGGAGCTCAAGGGCTACACGACCGCCTACATCGTGTACCCGCTGTCGGCCGAAGCGCAAAAGGCGTTTCGCGCCGGGCGCAACGTGCTCGCGATCCACTGTCACCAGACGGGGGGCGGGCAATACATCGACGCGGGAATTGTGAACCTGGTCGAAGCAAAGTAATGACCTATTCGCGATACATATCGGTGA
>Ga0315553_10003928_pt1 | contig 11397 bp, 9 predicted proteins | sample SalMarSW160140MG_FD_203099 | JGI IMG/M metagenome (GOLD analysis project Ga0315553, IMG submission 203099) | Salt marsh sediment microbial communities from the Plum Island Ecosystem LTER, Massachusetts, United States - Salt Marsh Sediment SW1601-40 ... | reverse complement strand
GTGCTGGAGAGCGAGTTGAACGGCTTCCGGCCCGGCGCCGGCCTCGGCGCAGACCTCGATACGTTCACCTGCGAGCACGGCGCGTAACCCACGCCTTACCACGCACTGGTTGTCCGCCAACAGAATGCGGATCATCCTCGGCCGCTCCTGGCCGGAGGCTATCATTGCCCCCAAGCCGGACCAAGTGCTTAATCCGGCGCGATTCCTGAGGAAAAGGCTAGGAAATGCCCCCTGGAGGCTGTGCCTTGTTGCAAAATTGCATCCCTCGCTTGGCGACTGGCGCGGACGGGGAACGGGGCGGTAGCCGAGCCCGTTGACAGGCCGTAAAGCTATCGGGAGGACGACGGGGGTGGCGATGCGGCGAACCTCTTGGCTGGGCCCTAGGCCGACTGTTGCGGCTTTGGCCGCCGCTATCCTCGGCGCTGCCGGGGGATCTGTTCACGCTGCCGAATACGGCACCGGACCTTGGCTCAAAGGCTATACCGACATCCTGGGCGGCATCATTCCACCGCAGCCCGGGCTCTATGTTCGCAATGACGCCTACCACTACCAAGGCGACGTCAGCGCGACCATCTTCGATGGCAATATTCAGTTGGGCGTCGAGGAAAAATATCTGGTTGATGTGCTGTCGCTCACTTACGTGACACCCCTCAAGATTCTGGGGGGAACCTATGCCGTCAATGTCACGCCGACCGTGATGCAGATGGGCGTGAACGTCGGCCTCGGTTTGCCATCCCTCATCCTCCCGGTGGGGCCAGGCATCCCAACTGGGCCGCTCACCGTGAACCGTGTCGACAACAACGTCGCTCAGGGGGACACGGTGTTCTCGCCGCTCATTCTCGGTTGGCAGGAAGGCAACTTCTATTGGAACTTCGCGGTATTCGGATTTGCACCCACCGGTGATTACAGCACGCGTCAGCTCGCCAACACCAGCCTCAACCGTTGGGCCGTGATGCCGAGGCTCGCAGCCTCCTATTTCAATCCAAAGACTGGCTTCCAAGTTTCCGGCGCCGCGATCTACTCGTGGAATTCCGAGAACCCAGCCACCGACTACAAGACCGGCGAAATCCTGAACCTCGACGGCTCCATCACCCAGAATTTCGGCGCCCTCGGCGTCGGCGGCGTTGGCTACGCCATGATCCAGACCACCGGCGACAGCGGCGCAGGCGCGCGGCTCGGCTCGTTCGAATCGCGGGTCTATGGCGCGGGCCCGATCGTGACCTACACGCTCGGCGCCGGCACGCCGACCGCGCTCACCTTGATCGCCAAGTGGTATGCCGAGTTCGACGCCACGAATACCTTCGAGGGCAATACCGTCGACGTTGCCGCCAGCTTCAAGTTCTGATCGCGACCTTTGAAGGCGTTCCCCCACGGCGCCGCGATGGCCGCATGACCGTGTTCGGATCGCACGGCCGTGCCCGCACCGACGATTTTGCCGCGGCCGACGTCGGCTACGTGCCCCAAGGATTTGGCCACTATATCGAGAACACGGGCGACACCGACTTGGCGGTTGTCCTCGTCCTCAACAACGCCACCTATCAATCGATCTCCATTGCCTCCTGGGTGTCCTCGACCCCGGACCTCCTGCTCGCCACCGATTTCAAGGTGCCGGAAAGGACCTTTGCCAAATTCCCCATGACCGAAGTAGGTCATGCCGGATCGGAGCTGATTGGCCCGAAACGAGGACACTTGGCCGCGCTCAAGCGTTGTTGTCTTGCGTTCGAAGGCTCCCCGGCTAAGCTCCGGCCAAATCCCGAGCCGAGGCACGTCCGCCACAGAGGCGGACGTGAGCGGTTTCTTGGCGTAAGATCGGATCATGAACGCACAACGGAACGGCGGCAACAATGCGCGCCGAAGTGATAAAGGCGCGACCGACGACGATACGTCGGTGGTCACGCCGGAGCCTGACACCGCGGAGGAGTCCGCGGCGCCCCCGGGCGAGCCTCGCCGGTCGCGCGGCGTCGGCAGGATCCTGTTCCTGCTCATCGCCGCCGGTCTTGCGGGGTTGCTCTATTCTTATTGGGGCTTTTGGGAGCAATGGGGCTGGTTCCAAGCCTCGAAGACCGAGGTAGCGGCGCCCCCGCCGCCGGCAGTGACGGTCGCCAATCCCATCACGAAAGAGCTCATTGAGTGGAAGGAGTTCACCGGCCAATTCGAGGCGGTCGATTTTGTCGATGTGCGCGCCCGCGTCAGTGGCTATCTCGAATCGATCAATTTCACCGACGGTCAGATTGTGAAGAAAGGCGATCTGCTCTTTGTTATCGAGCCGAAGCCCTTCGAGCTCGCCCTGGAATCAGCCAAGGCGCAACTTGCGGAAGCGGAAGCCAGTCTCGAGCTCGCCAAGGCTCAGCTTCAGCGAACCTCCGAGTTGCGCAAGAAGGATTATGCCACCGTCGAGACCTATGATGAGCGGGTGGCCCAGGTGAACACCGCAACGGCGTCGCGGGACGCGGCCGTCGCCGCGCTCGATCAGGCGCAGCTCAATCTCGACTATACCCGGGTGACCGCACCAATTGCAGGCCGCGCCAGCCGCCATGAACTCAGCGTTGGCAATCTCGTGATCGGCGGCACCACTGGTACCCCGACCTTGCTCACCACCATCGTGTCGCTCGACCCGATCCACTTCTTTTTCAATGTGAGCGAGGCTGACGGCATGGCCTATAAGCGCCTTGTGGAGAAGGGCGAGATCCCGTCGGCCCGCGACGAGAAGAAGAAGGTCCAGGTCGAAGCCCAGCTCATCGACGAGACCGGTTGGCCGCTAAAAGGTGCGATCGACTTCGTCGACAATACGTACGACCGCTCGACCGGGACCATCCGCGTCCGCGCGGCGTTTCCTAATCCGGATTATTTCATCACGCCTGGGCAGTTCGGGCGTATACGGGTGCCGATGTCACAACTCCATTTGGTGCTCCTTGTCCCCGACGCCGCGGTGGTCACTGATCAGTCGACCAAGATGCTGTTCAGCGTGGCGCCGGACGGCACCGTGGTGCCGAAGCCTGTCGAGCTTGGTCCGGTGATCGATGGCAATCTCCGCATCGTCCGCAGCGGCATCACCAAGGACGACAAGATCATCGTTGCCGGCCTGTTGCGGGCGCGCCCGGGGCAGAAGGTGACGCCGCAGCAGGGCACGGTCGAACAAGCGGCGACGCCGAAGCGATGACCGCGCGCCTCCCCAGGTAACGGCCTCATGAACATTTCGCATTTCTTCATCGACCGGCCGATCTTCGCTGCCGTCATCTCCATCATCATCACGCTGGTCGGCGGCATCGCCTATTTCTCTCTGCCCGTCGCCCAGTATCCGGAGATTGCGCCGCCGTCGGTGTCGGTGACGGCGCAATATCCGGGCGCCTCCGCCGAGATCGTGGCCAAGACCGTCGCGACGCCGATCGAGCAGGAGGTCAATGGTGTCGACAACATGCTCTACATGACGTCGCAATCGACAAGCGACGGCAACATGTCGCTCGCCGTGACCTTCAAACTCGGCACTGACCTCGATACGGCGCAGGTTCTGGTGCAGAACCGCGTAGCCATCGCCCAGCCGCGCTTGCCCGAGGAGGTGCGCTCGATCGGCGTCACGGTGACCAAGCAGTCGCCGGATCTGATGATGGTGATCCACATCTACTCGCCCGACGATTCTCGGGATCAGCTTTACCTCTCCAACTACGCCACGCTGCATGTGAAGGACGTGCTGTCGCGCATCGACGGCGTCGGCAACGTCACCATATTCGGCGCGCGCGACTATTCCATGCGCATCTGGCTCGACCCGGAAAAGCTTGCTGTGCGCAATTTGACTGCCGGCGATGTGGTCTCCGCGCTGAGAGGGCAGAACGTGCAGGTGGCCGCGGGGGTCATCGATCAGCCCCCGGTGCCCAAGCCCGGCGCGTTCCAGCTCAACGTCGAGACCCAAGGGCGCCTTACGGATCCAGCGGAATTCGGCAACATTATTGTCAAGTCGGGCGAAGACGCCAGGGTGGTTCGCGTCCACGACATCGCCAGAGTCGAGCTCGGGGCCGCCGACTACAACCGCAACGGCTATCTCGATGAGAAGGTCGCGGTGCCGCTCGGCATCTTCCAGCGTCCGGGCTCGAACGCGCTTGCGACCGCCGCGCAAGTCGAAGCGACCATGAAGGATTTGTCGCAATCGTTTCCGCTCGGCGTCAAATACGACATCGTCTACAACCCGACCGTCTTCATCTCGCAATCCGTGGAAGCCGTGATCCAAACCATGTTCGAGGCCGTGATACTCGTCGTGGTGGTGATCATTCTGTTCCTGCAGACCTGGCGCGCGTCGATCGTGCCCATCGTCGCCATCCCGGTGTCCCTGATCGGCACCTTCGCCATGCTCTCGGCGCTCGGCTACTCGCTCAACAATCTCTCGCTGTTCGGCCTCTTGCTCGCTATCGGCATCGTCGTCGACGACGCCATCGTCGTGGTGGAGAATGTCGAACGCAACATCCGCGAGGGCTTGAGCCCGCGCGACGCCGCCTACAAGACCATGGAGGAGGTTGGTGGCGCCCTCATTGCCATCGCGCTGGTGTTGACCGCGGTGTTCATCCCGTCGGTGTTCCTCACCGGCATTCTCGGCCAGTTCTTCCGCCAGTTTGCGGTGACCATTGCCACCTCGACGGTGATTTCATTGATCGTGTCGCTGACCCTGAGCCCCGCGCTTTGCGCCCTCCTGTTCAAGCCGCACGAGCCGCACCAGGGACGCCAGAGCATTTTTGCGCGGCCGGTCAACGCCTTTTTCCGCGGTTTCAATTGGGGCTTCGAGTGGCTGTCTTCGCGCTATGGCGCCCTGACCAGACGGCTGGTGCGAATCTCGCTGATTATGGTCGTCATCTATCTCGGCCTGATCGGTCTTACAGTGTTCGAATTCGCCAGAGCGCCGACCGGGTTCATCCCGCAGCAGGACCAGGGCTATCTCATCAACATTATCCAGCTGCCACCCGGTGCCTCGCTCGCGCGCACCGACGAGGTGGCGCAGCGCGTCAACAAGCTGGTGCTGGGGACCCCAGGTGTCGCCCATACCGTTCCGATCGTGGGGCTTGACGGCGCCACCTTCACCAGCGCCCCAAACTCCGCCGTGATTTTCAGTCCGCTCGATCCGTTCCCAGAGCGCGCCAAGAAGGGTCTCAGCGCCCAGAACGTCAGTGTCGAGCTCAACAAGAAATTCGCAAGCGTCGAGGACGCCTTGGTCATCAGCGTGTCGCCGCCACCCGTACGCGGCATCGGCACGACCGGCGGGTTCAAGCTGCAAGTTCAAGACACCCACGGCGGAGAGTTGTCGCAGCTCGAGGAGGTGGCGCAGTCGGTCGTGGCTGCTGCCAATCAAACGCCGGGGTTGAGCCGCACCTTCACCACCTTCAACACGCGCACGCCGAAGATCTGGGCCGATATCGATCGCGTCCGCGCCGAAATGCTGGGGGTGAAGGCCGACGACGTGTTCCAGACGCTCGAAGTCTATCTCGGCTCACAATACGTCAACGACTTCAATTTCCTCGGCCGGACCTATCGCGTCACCGCGCAGGCCGACGGCAAGTTTCGCCAGGACCTTCACGCGATTTCCGAGTTGAAGACCCGCAACGACAAGGGCGAGATGGTGCCGCTTGGATCGGTCGCCTCATTCAGGAATATCACCGGTCCCTATCGCGTCGAGCATTTCAACCTGTTTCCCTCTGCCGCGGTGCAAGGCGGCACCCTGCCGGGCTACTCTACCGGCTATGGCCTTGCCGCCATGGACCGCATTGCCGCCAAGCTGCTGCCAGAGGGCTACGCCGCGGCCTGGACCGAGATCGCCTATCAGGAGCAGCTTGCCGGCAACACCGCCATCTTTGTCTTCCTCGCCTCGGTGGTTTTCGTGTTCCTGCTGCTCGCGGCGCAATATGAGAGCTGGTCGCTGCCGCTCGCCGTTATTCTGATCGTGCCGATGTGCCTGCTCGCCGCGGTGAGCGGACTGCTGCTGCGTGGCATGGACGTCAACATCCTGGCGCAGATTGGCTTCGTCGTTCTGATCGGCCTCGCCGCCAAGAATGCGATTCTGATCGTGGAGTTCGCGCGCCAGAACGAGGAGCATGGCGAGGACCGGTTCCAGGCTGCGTCGGAAGCCGCCCGGGTGCGCTTGCGCCCGATCCTGATGACCTCCTTCGCCTTTATTCTCGGCGTGCTGCCACTCGTCATCGCCACGGGCGCCGGCGCCGAGATGCGCCAGTCTCTCGGCACCGCCGTGTTCTACGGCATGATCGGCGTCACCGTCTTCGGCCTGATCTTCACGCCGGTGTTCTACGTCGTGGTGCGGAAGTTCACGGCCAAGCCCCACGCCCATGGAAGCCAAGCGCAGGCTCCGGCTGAATAGGCCAGCGCCAGCGAGAAGCACCGCATTCAGCCTGCTTCATTCGCCTGTTCGGCTAGGATAGACTCCAAAATATCTCGATAGGCTTGGCGCTTAGCCCGCTGAGGGGAAGCTAGGGTCGAACAGCACGGCGACTGAATAGATGGGCCCGCGGAGCTTCATTGCCGTCATTCTCGCCTTGCTCGGCTTGGGGCTGCTTGGCCTATGGTATTGGGACAGTTCGCGCGAATACCGGCTCTTGATCGCGGCGGGTCAGCGCTCTGGCTACGCCTTTCAGATGGCACGAGCTTTGAAGCTCGTTACCGAGCGCCACTACCCCGAGCTCAGCGTCGAGGTGTTCGAGGCGCGCGGCTCCTTGCATGACGCCAGCCTGCTCGATCAGGGCGCGGTGCAACTTGCGACGGTGCAGGCCGACCAGACCTCAGGCCTCGAGGGCCGTCTCGTCGCCGAACTCTATCCTGATACCTTTCAGATCGTGGTGCGGCGCAACAGCGGCATCGACACCATCGGCGATCTCGTCGGCAAACGCATCGCACTGCCGCCGCAGAAGAGTGGCGAATATGAGTCCTTCTGGTTCCTCGCCCATCATTATGACTTGCATGAGAACGACCTGAAGGTATTCACCGGCACCGAGCGCACGACCGACTGGCTGCTTTTCAACGGCGACGTCGATGCCCTGTTTCGGGTCCGTGCCCCCGGAGATGCCTCGATCCTCAATTTGATCGGACGCATTGACGGCAAAGTGCTGCCGATCCCGCAGGCCGCAGCGCTCCGGCTCCAGCATCCAGCCTTCGAAGCAGGGGTCATCCCGCAAGGTTCCTATAATGGCCGCCCGGCGATCCCCGAGAAGGACCAGCCCACCATCTCGGTGAAGCAACTTCTCGTCGCCCGCGCCGACGTGCCCGCCGACGTCATCGCCAAGATCACCTCTGTGCTGTTCGAGCACCGCCGCGAGCTGATGGACATCATCCCCCTTGCTGGCGCCATTGCCGCACCGCCCCGAAGCGGCGAGAGTTATGTGCCGATCCACGCCGGGGTGTGGGCCTTCTGGGACCGCGACAAGCCGTCCTTTATTCAGCAGAACGCCGAGCCGATCGCGCTAATGATCTCGATCGCGGTCATCATTGCCTCCGCCTATCTGCAATGGGCGACGCGGCGCCGGAAGCGGGTCATGGACGCCTATAATCGTGAGCTGATGGATCTCGCTGGCCGAGCGCGCAGCGCACCTGATTTCGAGACTCTTGACCGCTGCAATGCCGATCTTGCTGCCTTCGTCGGGCGCATCGTCGATGCCGCCGAGAACGGCCGCATCAACACCGCCGAGTTCACGCTGTTCAACTTCACCTACGATGCCGTCGAGGATGCCATCAAGGATCGCCTGCTCCAGCTTGAGCGCATCGACAAGAATGACCGCAAGCGGCCAGCGTCTCGTGCCCCCGCAAGCGCTCCGGCAGGCGTCTAGGGGTGGCCGGGATGTTGAGGCGGCTTCTTCTCTGGACGGTGATGATCGTGGCCGCCGTTGCGGCCGCTGCCGCTGGCGGCATCGCGGCTGAACGCTATTTGCAACAAACGGCTCTCGCCGACGCCTTCTCGGACCTGCACCTGTTCCACGAGCTTCGCCGCGCCGCGCTCGAGGATTATCTGCAGTCGATGGCCTCCGATGTGCGGGCCGCGAGCGAGAACCCGACCGTCGTCGATGCGGCCGAGAAGCTCGGCTTTGCCTGGTCCACGCTCGGACCGGACGCCCGCAAGATCTTGAGCCGCCAATATATCGGCGAGAACCCATACCCGGCGGGGGAGCGCGACAAGCTCGATACCGTCGACGACATGTCCTATTACAGCCGCGACCATCGCGCCTTCCACAATTGGGCCAAGCGCTTTCGTGAGTTCTTTGGCTATTACGACGTGTTCCTCATCAGCCCGCGCGGCGACGTGATCTACACGGTGGCCAAGGAAACCGACTTTGCCACCAACCTCAAGACCGGCCCTTACCGCGCGAGCCCGCTTGCCGAGGTGTTCCGCCGCGCGATCGCCAATCCGGCTGAGGCCGTAACTTTTTCGGATTTCGCCCGCTACCCGCCGAGCGACAATGCGCCAGCGGCTTTTGCCGGTCACGCCGTTCTGAAGGACCGCAAGGTCATCGGTGTCTTCGCCGTGCAGATCCCGTCAGAGCCTCTCAACGAGCTCGTGCATTTCACCGCCGGCATGGGCACCACGGGTGAGACCTATCTCGTTGGTCCTGATCACCTGATGCGCAGCCAATCACGTTTCATCTCGACGCCGACCTTGCTCGAAACCAAGGTCGACAACGCTTCAGTGCGCGATGGCGAGGCGGGCAAGAGCGGCGCGCACATCGTCGCCGACTACCGCGGCATCCCGGTTCTTTCGGTCTACGCGCCCGTCGACTTCGGCGGTCAGCCCTTCGTCCTTCTCGCAGAGATCGACGAGGCCGAGGTGCTGGCCGAGACCAAGCCGTGGCTCGTCTATGCCGCCGCGGCGGTCTCGGGGTTCGCCGCCATGCTGATCGTGTTGCTGCTGTTCCGCATTTTCGCGCCGGTGCGTCGCGAGCCGCGCGCGCAGCATGCGAGTTGAGCGCAAGAGCCGGCTCCCTCAGGGCACGAGCACCACCCGGAAACGCGCGCCGCCGCTCATCATACGGTCATAGGCTTCAGGCGCCTTGTCGAGCGGATAGGTCTCTATCATCGGCTGGACGCCAGTGAGCGAGCTGAAGCGCATCGTGTCTTCGGAGTCTGACGCTGTTCCCGAAGGCCAGCCCGCGACCGAGCGGCGTCCGCTGATGAGCTGAAGCGGCGAAACCTCGATGGGCTCGGGTGAGACGCCGATCACCAGCAGCTTGCCGTCGATACCAAGACCCTCGATCAGGGGCGTCATCGCCTTGGCGGTCGTCACCGTCGCCAGAATCACTTTGGCGCCACCGAGTTCCGCTAACGCCTTGGCAGCATCTTCGGCCTGGCTATCGATATAACGGTGGGCGCCGAGTGAGAGCGCGAGGTTCGCCTTGTCGGGCCCGCGGGCGATGGCGACCGTGTGAAATCCCATCTTCGCGGCGAATTGAACGCCGAGATGGCCGAGACCGCCGATACCGAGGATCGCCACCACATCGCCCGGCTGCGCGCCGGAGTGCCTTAGCGAATTGTAGGTGGTAATGCCGGCGCAAAGCAGCGGCGCGGCCTCGACCGCATCGAGATCGTCGGGAATGGCCGCCAGCGCCTCGTGCGGCGCCACCATGTAGTCGGCATAGCCGCCGTCATAAGCGATCCCCGGAACTTGGCCTTTGACGCAAGTAATGAAATCGCCGCGCCGGCAATTGACGCAGACCCCGCAATGACCGCCATGCCAGCCGACGCCGACGCGCTGGCCGACTTGCCACTCGGTGACGCCGTCGCCGATCGCGTCAACACGACCCGCGATCTCGTGACCGGGCACGCGGGGGTAGCTGATGCCGGGGAAGTGTCCCTCGACGGTGAAGGAGTCGCTGTGACAGATGCCGCAAGCGTCGACTTTGATGCGCACCTCGCCGGAGCCCGGTTCGGGCATCTCGCGCTCGACTAGTTTTAGGCCTGCGCCTGGTTCACGAACCTCGGCAACACGCATGGGGCTTAACTCCTCTTGATCGACGCTAGCCGAAAATATGACTGCCGATAATGCCGTTGAAGATCGACTGCACCGCGATGGCCGCGAGCAGCACACCAAAAACGCGGACGATGACCTTTCGTGAAGTAAGCCCCATCAAATGATGAACCTCTTGTGCGAGCAGCAGAAAGGCCAGGGTGACCAGCATCACCGCAAGGATGGCGAGGACGACGGCGGCAAGGAGCTTAGGATCGCCCTTCGTGCCCGCGGCAAGAACGATCGCCGAGGTCATGGCGCCGGGCCCTGCCAGGAGCGGTGTCGCCATGGGAAACACGGTGATCTCGGCATGATGCTCGGCTTTGCTCTCAGCCTCCTCGCTCTCCTTCGCCGACAGCTTGGCTGGTGAGGGGCGGCTCGACAGCGTCATATCCAGCGCGATGACCAGGAGGATGATGCCGCCGGCGACCTGGAGCGCTGGCAACGATACGCCGAGCTGGGTCAGGATCGGCTGGCCGAACAGCGCGAAGACGAGCACGATCAGCGTGGCGATGGCCACCGCCTTGAGCGAGATTGCGCGGCGCTCGGCCCGCGTGGCGTTCGGCGTCAGCGTCGCGAGCAGCACCGCGGAATCGATCGGCCCGATCACCGCGAAGAAGGTGGTAAAGGCCGTGAGCGCGGTTTCGAGCATGGAGCGTGGCCGGGGAGCGCGTAGAGAAAGAGGACGGTCTTAGCACTTTTCGTGGGCCCTGACGAACCGCGCCAGGGCGCTCGAAACGAGGCCTCAATGCTGGAACGCCCTTCGCTCCCATGCCACACTGGAAGCGGCGAAACGGGGTTGCGGATTGAGGCGATCTTGCCATGGCTGAATTGTCAGAGCGGCACGAAGTCAGGCTCCGCGGTAAGGACAAGACCATCACCTTCATCGCCGATTCCGACGATGGCCGCCTTGTCATTCGCCAGGAGGACGATGGCAAGAAGGCGAAGGACGTTTGCGCCATCACCTTGTCGGACCCTGACGAACTCAGAGGGTTTTTCAAGGGCCTGAGACGCATGATGGCCGCGCTCGGTGTTTCGGTCGAGCCCGGGGGGGCGCTGCCGCCAAAGCCGAAGGCGATTCCCGCGCCGAAGCGCAATGACGTTGCGCCGAGGCGTGACGACACGACGCCGGAGCGGGAGGCTATCATCGCCGAGGCCCGGCAACGGAATGCCCAAGCCTTCGCGCCCTGGACCGACGAGGAAGAGCAGGACGTGCGCCGACTTTACGAGGCGGGCAAGACGATCGAGGCCATCGCCCGCATGCAAAAGCGCTCCCCGCGCGCCATCGAGTTGCGCTTGCAGCGGCTTGGGCTCTTGCCTCACTCTTAGGCTCTCGCGGCGGCCAACGCTTAAATCTTAGGCGGCAAGGGGCGTTGCCCATTCCGGCGGCATGAGCTTAAGATCATCCAGCGAAACGA
>Ga0315553_10003927_pt1 | contig 11399 bp, 9 predicted proteins | sample SalMarSW160140MG_FD_203099 | JGI IMG/M metagenome (GOLD analysis project Ga0315553, IMG submission 203099) | Salt marsh sediment microbial communities from the Plum Island Ecosystem LTER, Massachusetts, United States - Salt Marsh Sediment SW1601-40 ... | reverse complement strand
TGCGCATCTCGACCAGGCTGGCCGAATCGCGGCTGGTCAATTGATCGATCTGGTTTTCTAAGGCTTCGAAAGGGTTCATGATTGGTTGCTTTCCGTGACCGCTTCACTTGAAACCTCTGTGTCTTCTCCGTCTGGCTCGCCAGCTCCTTGATCGGTGGCGGTAAGACGTTCGTAGACTTCGGTCAAGTCGGCTTGCAAATCACGCACCAGAGTATACCCTTGTGTCAGCACCTGTTCAATGATCTCTTTGACCCGGTTTGGAAGGCGCTCATCATCATAAGTCCAGTTTACCGCGTAGCTCGAAGAGGCGGAGTCAATATCTTCCGGCCGATTTGGTCCCAAAGGCAGCGCCCCTGGCGCAGGTCGCCCGGTGATGATGTGATGTAAGGCGCGCGCCCCAAACTGTACCAGGTCAGCTTGCCTGTCGGCATCCGTCAAACCTTGAGGTTCCCTCCTGGAGATATTCCAATCGATCATTGCGACGCCATGAACGTGAGGGTCCCAATAGTAATGCAAAATTTTATGATCCCGGTAAACGATATTGCGGTCGTGTGCGCTTTGCAGGATTTCGCAGCTTTGAACCGCTAACAATAGGCTTTCCTTGAGCGGCAAAAACCAGCCGTGAGTATAACCGGCATCGCAGTAATTCATCAGGTTATCTTCGTGAGGCCGCTTCACCAGGGCAAGATAAGGAATCCAATCATTGGCCAAGTAACGATCCAGAGAGGCTAAGAAATTCTGTACCTCATCGACCCCATACCGTACTACTTCGCCTTCCAGACTTTCGGCAGAAGCAGGCCGTTCGTCCAGGAAGAGGTCCGGACCCTCCTCCGGACGCAAAAAGCCGCATTCCAACATGGGCGTGATACCGGGGACGTCGCGCATCATCGTCAGGATTTGGGCCTCTTCTTTGAAGAGTGGCAGGGCATACTCCACGCGATTATGCCGCATCAGTTTTATCGCGCCATGAACCCGGGTCCCTGACTGGCTGCGTAATAATCCTGCATAGACTCGCGCGGAAGAACCGCGCGCTTCTGGAGTCCAGGTATCCAGCGAATCAGACAGTGAAAGATCGCGATCAAACCCCAGGCGGCCTTCCCGAACGCCGGAAATCGTAAGTTGTGGGCGGTTGGAAGCGATGGTATCGCGCTCCAGGGACAGCGGTCGGGAACGTGGCAGTCTTAGCGCTTCGCGAGAACGATATTCGTTTAGCCAGGGGATCGCTTGTAAAACTTCCGGACGGTTGAGCAAAAGATCGGCAGTACGTGTGCCCTTGCGCAAGCTTTTAAGAGCCTCGAGGATGCTTTCCAACCAGTTCGCAGGCCCAACCCGGCTGCGCAGATTTCGCCCGGCCAGCTCGATCTCAGTCAAGAAATCGTAAAACGGAACATCCTTCGGTGGACCCTGGCGAACGCGCCCAATCCACTCCGGCGCTTTCGCAATTACCCGGTCACCGGCCAACAAGCGATACCGGTCTGGATCCCACAACAAGATCTGCCGCAGGGCGCGCCGGGCAAGCTCGAACTCCTTCCTGTTCCATGCATCCAAGACGATCTCAGCTTGTGCATTCGGCTGCATCAACGCGCTTTCAACCGTTTGCCGGGCGCCTGGGAGAATCGCCTCAACCCCTTCAAGGAAGCTCTCTACATCGGCGTAAGCTATCCCAGAATTGGGAGGGTCCGGTTCGACCGCCTTCCATTTCCGAACTACTTCCTCGTTGAAATTTTTAAGAAACGGTTCGCCATCTAATTCAGCATTCGCCAGATCGCCGTCCGCAGCTGGTAATATCTTTTCTGGTTCCGCTTCACGCTCAAGCACAGACGCCTGCAGTGTATAGTACAAACGGCTGATCGTGGTATAGGGGGTAAGCGTTTCCTCATCCAGCTGCAAATGGATTATTCGAGCTGACCGGCTGACGCTGGCCCACCATTCGGGGAGCTGGCTTGCGCCATAAGCGGCGAACAACTCCCATAACAAAGTCGGCCAATCACCGGAAATTCCAGCGATTAGCGCACTAGAAAACGGCAGCTCATCTAGGCCACCCTCACCAGCTGGTTGATCACCGGCAATCTGAGCAATCTCACCGAGTAATATCCATTTATCTGCATCGGATACAGCAAAATTCGCGGTCTCGGCACAAACTCGTTCGAGTTCAGAAAACCTGTGTTCCGAAGCCATCTGCAGCGCGGCGCGCACCCGGAGATTGAGCCCACTAGGAAAATCGGGTTGTTCTCCTAATGCGGCGATACGCCGGTATAGATCGACACTGGCCTGAAGTTCGGTCAGATCCGGCCGCTGGCTCTCGTAGAGATCGACTTCATCCCGGCGAACTTCGCGGATTTGATTCAGTATCTCCTCGTTCATCACAGTCAGCCGTTCTCGGAGCTGTTCCACAGCAGCACCGAGGTCATCCCTCGACGTGTCCGCCTTCGGCCAGTCCAATTCGGCGGCCAGTTCCGGGTCCGTTTCAGCGAGAAATTCGCCCATCGCCTGGATAAATTGCTGGTGATCGTCCTTACGAGAGAGGCGGCGGTCGGCTGAAACACCATCCGATTCTAAAAATTGGCTGTTACCCCAATCGATAATCGTCAGGCACGCGCGAGCAGGGTCCCAGAACAGATGGTCAGGTTTGACGTCATTCCAGACGATATTTCGGCGGATCAGCCTGTTATCGTTGCTCGAGGTTCCGTGAATTTGCTTTAGATACAAGAGTGTCCCCGTTAGGATGCGGATCAGAAGCGGGCGAGGAACCCGCCCGATCTCGATCAGTCGTTGCAGGTAGAAAGTTTCCACTTCGGTCGCAGAAGTATTCAACGCATCCAACAAACCAAAGCGCGCCACCTGCGCCAGGACTTGCAGGTTAAAGCCCTCGGCAGGAGAGGTAACGATAAAATACTCCTCGCCAAAGCCTTTTTCCTGGGGACATTGGTCGAGCAAGGCCGGAGCTGTGACGCAAGCCTCAGCTCCGTTCAGGTCATAAGCAGACAGGGCCGCCAAAACCTCCCCCTCCGTGCGGATCTGGGCTGCCTGGCGCAGCGCGTCGCTGGAGAACGCACCTTTGCGCGGGCGTTTGAGGATGGCGGGCTTGCCTTCAAGCAGCGTCTCAACCCGGTAGACTTCTCCGGCGTCACCCTCCCCGAGCTTCTCGAGCAAACTCCATTTATTTCGTTGGCCGAATACAACCGGACTACTATTCATCAAAGAAACTATTCACCATAGGATTAGAAATCGCCAAGCAGGCAATCAATTCGTATCCCCCCTTGATACGACCGTACATCTCGCTCTCGCACGGTTGACAATTATAACCATTTTGCCAAAAACCCTCCGCCAACCCCCAAAACCCTCATTTTCTGGGATTGCGACAATTAAACAGATACATTCGTCCTGCTACCTGACCAAAGCTCTACGACTCAAGAACCGATATAATTCACGCCATGAACCCAACTACTCCTGGTTCCACCCCTGTAACCCGATCCCTGGATGAAAAAGGGGTCTCCTACCGTTTCTTCCGCCACCCGGACAAAGTCCGCACCCTAGAACAAGCTGCCCGGGAACGCGGCCAGCGCCCAGAACAGGTGGTGCGCACGATTGTTTTCCGTCTTTCTGAAGGAGAATTCGTCCTGGTGCTGATAGCCGGTCCAGGTCAGATCTCTTGGGCAGCGCTCCGAGAATACCTGGGCGTCTCCAGGATGAGCATGGCCAGCGAGGAGGAGATCCTTTCCATCACTGGTTATCCGATTGGGGCTGTCTCACCAATAGGTCTACACAAACCGGTGCGCACGCTCGTCGATAGAAGCCTATTACGGGAAAATGAGCTCTCAATCGGCTCCGGAATACGCCATACCACGGTTATCCTAAAACGCGAGGATCTGATGCGGGCGATGGGAGAAGTGGAGATTGGAAACTTCTCGGAAAAGAGCCGGGATTCCTGAGCGCCAACATCCTTTCAATCTGCCGGCCAGGCGCGCTGATAAGCTGCCAAAATCTGGTCAATCTTCCGGTCCAGTTCCTTGTCAATCACCTGCCTGGCAGGATCATGATCAAACCAGGCGATGACCTCGCCAACGCCCCTGGAAAATGGCATCGTCGCGGCATAATCGGGTACCAATCGCTTAATCTTGCTGATGTCGAAGATTACGCTGTTGGCTTTATCGCCCAGCAAACCTGCGCCCCAGTCTGGATCGTAAGCGTCGATCAGGTCGGAAGGCACGTGGACCAGATCCGCTTGTGCGCCGGCAGCCCTGGCGATCTGCGTATAGATCTGGTTCCAGGTGAGCAGTTCATCCGAAGTAATCTGGAAGTCTTCTCCTGCGGCATGCGGATTGCCTAATAAACCTGCGAATCCTTTGGCGAAATCTCGGTGGTGGGTAAGGACCCATAAAGAAGTCCCATCTCCGGGAACGATGACTGGTTTCCCCTCCCGCATGCGAGCGATCATGGTGTACCCGCCGTGGATGGGTACCATGGTTTGATCGTAGGTATGCGAAGGGCGTACGATGGTGATCGGGAAACCGGATTCACGGTACGTTTTACGGAGCAGCTCCTCGCAAGCAATCTTGTCCTGGGAATACTTCCAATAGGGGTTGCGCAGCGGCGTGGATTCCCGGATCGGTAGACTGACCGGAGGTTTCTGGTAGGCGGAGGCAGAGCTGATGAAGATGTATTGGCCAGCCCGGTTTCGGAACAAATCGAGATCAGTTTGAACGTGTTCTGGAGTGAAGGCGATCCAGTCAACAACCACATCGAACTTATGATCACCAAGCGCAGCAGCGACTCCTTGTGGATCGCGAATATCCCCGTTAATTACCCGCGCGCCCTCAGGAACAGGTCTATACGAAGTCTTCCCGCGATTGAGTAAGGTGAGGTTATAACCACGCCGGATCGCCAGCTCCGAACACGCCGAACTGATGACCCCGGTACCACCGATGAACAAGATTTCCATGCCGTGGACTCCTCAAGATTAACCTTTTTATAAGATGGTTAATACGATTGTAACGGTTCGTTTTATGCGGGAGAAGAAATTTTAACCCGGTGGCACCTTGAGCAACAGGCCAACGAGATACCCGACCAAGGCGCTTACCGTGCCGATCACGGCCATCTCGAGACCGCTCTTTCCGGGATGACCTACGGTGAGGCGAGCTTTGTACGCTCCGAAGACGAACAAAACCAATGCGGACAGCAGAATCGCCGCCCAAATCCCCGTCTTCACAGAGAAAAACATGAAAGGCGCCAGGGGAATAAGCGACCCGACGATCGCGGCGATTCCGACGATGATCGCCGAACGGAGCGCCTGTTTGCGGTCCACCGGGGCGAGCTGGTGCTCCTCCGCCATCATCACCGCGACCCATACATCCTTGTTAGCCGTGATCGTATCTACGATGCGTTCCAACAAATCAGAAGTGAAGCCCTTATTGGCGTAGATCTCGCGAATCTCCTGCCTTTCCAGTTTGGGTACATCTTGTATGTGTCGGTATTCGCGCTCTCTTTCGCTCTCGTAGAAATCCGCATCCGCGAGAGTCGAGGTATAGGCAACCGCTCCCATGGACACCGATTCGGCGAAGGTAGCCGCCAATCCGGCGACCAGGACGAGGTAACTGTCACTGGTTGCTGCGGCAACGCCCAGGATAACTCCAAGGACGTTTACCAGCCCGTCTTGCCCACCGAGAATCACGTCGGATAATGCCGAAGCCCTGCGATGAGGATCGCCGACCGTGTGGTGATAAAAATCAGCCTGGTGCTTATCTAATTTGGAAATGTCTTTCTCAATGGCCATTTAGCTTTCTCCTGTAGCTGTTGATCTCGAATGTTTAACTGCTGGGGACCGAATCTTCCCGCAGCGTCATCTCATATACGTTCAACATTTTTTTTGCAATCCGCTCCCAAGCATACTCCTGGGCGAAGTGAGCGGCCTGTTTTCCCATCCTGGCCCGCAGGGCGGCATCCTCGATTAACGCGGTTAGCTTTTCCGCCAGAGCGTCGGGCTCGTCCACCGGTACGGTATATCCGGTAATGCCATCTTGCACGAGAAAGGCCAGGCCGCCGACCTCGGAGGCGACTACAGGCGTTCCACACGCCATCGCCTCGAGCGCGACCATGCCGAACGATTCGTAATACGAAGGCATCACCACGGCTTCCGCCGCAGAGTAATAATACGGCAGGGTATCCTGATCGCGCTTTCCAATAAAGGTAACCAAATCGCCAACATCGTACTTCTCACGGAGAGCCTTCAAACGAGCCATCTCGGCGCTCATTGCCTCGGGACTGACTTCCGGGTCGCCCCCGATGACCGTCAAGCAGATCGGCTGATCGATGAATAGACCCGCACCCCGCATCTGGCCGATCGCTTCGATCAGCGTATCCAATCCCTTGAGCGGTTCGATCCGGCCAACGAACAGCAGCATGCGGTCGCAGGGTGGCACTCCGATATACTCTTTTGCCTCGTCTTTCGGGATCGGGTAGAAGCGGCTTACATCGACTCCCGGAGGAACGACCACAACCTTCCGGGTATCAGCCTGGTACAACCATTGCAGCTGAGCCAGCTCTGCCTGGGTGGCTGCGACGATCCGGTCGGCGAACTTCAAGATCTCCTGCTCACCCTTCAACCGGTAATCGCCGTCGGATTCGCTTGCGCTGCGCGCGACCCTCTGTTTCATCACCCCCAGCGTATGGAACATGTGAACCACCGGCGTGTGCCAGATTTCTTTCAATTCCCTTGCAGCCATGCCGGACATCCAATAATGGGAGTGGACCAGGTCGTAAGCCAGTCCTTTGTGTTCGGTAAATTCCTTGATGCCAGCGACAAAATCCGGGATGTGGTCGGCCAGTTCTTCTTTGGGTAGTGGGTGTTCGGGTCCGGCCGGTACGTGTACCACCCGGTTCCCGTACCCCAAATCGTGGACCACGTGCGGGACATGCTCGTCCTGAGAACGCGTAAAGACGTCAACATGTACGCCTAACGGTCCGAGATAGCGGGTTAAATCTCGAACGTAGACGTTCATGCCTCCGGTATCCTTGCCGCCCAACGTAGCCAGGGGACAGGTGTGGTATGAAATCATGGCGATCCGCGTGTGCATCGCTTGCCAAATTTCTCCCATGCTTGGTATAATCCCGGTGCTTAAAGGCCACCGTAGCTCAGACGGCAGAGCAGCCGCTTCGTAAGCGGCGGGTCAAGGGTTCGATTCCCTTCGGTGGCTTTTTTCATTTCCAGTATAATTCTTTTATGCCCAATCGTACAAGCCCTCTGGTCATCGGCATTGCCGGCGGAACGGGCTCTGGTAAAACTACTGTTGCCAATGTGATTTTGGAGCGCGTCGGCGCAAATCACATCGCTTATTTGCCGCACGACGCCTATTATAAAGACCTCGCCGACCTTCCCCCAAATCAACGCGAGCAAATTAATTTCGACCACCCCAACTCCCTCGACACCGAGCTGCTCACCCAACACATAGAGGAGCTCAAAGCGAACCGCTCCGTCGAGCTGCCCGTCTATGATTTCAAAACACATTCGCGTACTTCGAAGGTCATAATCGTTGTCCCCCAGCCGGTATTAATCGTTGAAGGCATCCTCATCTTCGTGGACGCGACTTTGCGGGAAACTTTCGACGTCAAGATCTTTGTAGATACCGCTCCGGACATCCGGTTTATCCGCCGTTTGGAGCGCGATATCAACGAACGCGGGCGCACCACGCAATCCGTGGTTCACCAATACCTCACCACCGTTCGTCCCATGCACATGGAGTTCGTTGAGCCCTCCAAGCGCTACGCGGATGTGATTATCCCAGAAGGCGGATTCAACACCGTCGCTTTGGATATGGTCGTGGCCCGCCTCGAACGATTGTTGCATGAAACTTTAGAAATGAAAGGATAAGTATGTCCACACAACCCAAACAATGGAATAATCCACCCGAGATAGAGATCGATCCACAAAAAAACTACTCCGCAATCTTGAAGACCGATAAAGGAGACATCAAAGTCGATTTATTCGCTGAGAAAGCTCCCAAAACGGTGAATAATTTTGTCTTCTTAGCCAATCAGGGTTTCTACGACGGCACCATCTTTCACCGGGTGATCAAAGATTTCATGGCCCAGGGTGGTGATCCGACCGGTACAGGACGCGGCGGCCCTGGATACAAGTTCGCCGATGAGTTCAACCCCGAATTACGGCATAACCAAAAAGGGGTACTCTCGATGGCGAACGCCGGGCCGAATACCAACGGCTCACAGTTTTTTATCACCTACGGTCCGACTCCTTGGCTGGATGATAAACACAGCGTCTTTGGAAAAGTGAGCGATGAAGACAGTTATGAGGTGCTCGCATCCATACCACCACGCGATCCTCAGCGGCCTGAATCCCCTGCTGTCAAACTGCAAGAAGTCGAGATCGTTACACAATAAGCTCCGGAATGAGCGAGTGCCTGTCGATTAATGCTCATGAAATTGAAAGGTCTTCGGTTACCCGTAAACACTGCATCCATGCATCCTAATCGCCGTCTGACTCTGCTGCGGATACTTGCATTCGTATTCGTGATTGGGTTGAGCGTTTTCATCTTCCTGATTCGAGATCGGGCAGATCAGCTGGCTGTCTATGGATATCCGGGAATCTTCCTGATCTCGTTCCTGGCCTATGCCACGGTATTATTGCCTGCCCCTGGGGTGGCAGTGGTTTCGGTCATGGGGGCTGTGTTTAACCCCCTCGGCGTTGGGATCGCCGCCGGCGCCGGAGCAGCGCTCGGGGAATTATCGGGCTATTTGGCCGGGTTTTCCGGGCAAGCGGTGGTGGAACGCGTGGAAATCTACGATCGACTGACCGCCTGGATGAAACGCAACGGGCCGTTCACTGTGCTGCTCCTGGCAGCCTTGCCTAATCCCTTTTTTGATGTGGCCGGCATAATCGCCGGAGCGCTGCGTATGCGCTTTTCCCGCTTCCTCTTCTGGTGCTGGGTTGGGGAAACCATCAAGATGATAGCTTTTGCGTATACCGGCGGAGCTCTGGCCCGTTGGTTTTAAAAGGACCGCATCGAACAAACTCTTCTCACTTATCCCCAGATCCCGACCTCGTATCGACTCAGGAGACAAATAGAATGACCGACATGGAAAAGATTGACGCTTATCTGAACCAGCATTTGGATGAAAGCATCGCTGAACTTTCGCGGCTTTGCGCACAACCAAGCGTCGCCGCGCAGAATTGGGGTTTGGTCGATTGCGCCGGGCTGGTCGGTGACATGCTTTCCGCTCGTGGCTTTGACGTAGAAGTGATGCCTAGTGGAGGCGCCCCGGTCGTTTATGGCGAACGAAAAGGGCAAGGCGATAAAACCTTGCTGTTCTACAATCATTACGACGTCCAGCCGCCAGAGCCGTTGGAGCTGTGGAAATCACCGCCTTTCGAGCCTGAAGTACGCGAGGGAAAATTGTTCGCCCGGGGAGTAAGCGACGATAAGGGGCATCTCGTCAGCCGCCTGTTCGCCATCGACGCTTTGCTCGCCGAATTAGGCGATTTACCCTGCAATATTAAATTTATCATCGAAGGTGAAGAGGAAGTCAGCAGCCTCCACCTGCACGATTTCGTCGAGAATAACCAAGAAAGGCTGGCTGCAGATGCTTGTATCTGGGAGTTCGGCGGAGTCGATCACCGCGATGTTCCAATCCAATACTTGGGACTACGCGGCATTTGCTACGTAGAACTCTCCGTGAAGACAGCCGATATCGATGCTCACTCCGGCCTGGGTGGTTCGATCTTCCCGAACGCCGCCTGGCGCCTGGTCTGGGCGCTGAACACGCTCAAGGGACCTGACGAACGCATCCGCCTGCCCGGTCATTACGACAAAGTCTTACCCCCCAGCGACCGAGATATCCAACTGATGGATGAGTTGCCCGAGGTCGCAGATGAGTATGTCAAGTTATACGGCATCGACCACTTTCTCAAAGGCCTGTCCGGCGGTGTTGAACTGCGCGTCGCGGAAGTTTTCGAGCCTACCTGTACCATCTGTGGGTTGAATTCAGGGTATCAGGGTGCAGGTTCGAAAACCGTCCTGCCAGCGCGAGCCAGCGCCAAGGTGGATTTTCGGTTGGTGCCCAACCAACATCCTCAAGAAGTCCTGGAAAGTTTGCGAAAACACCTGAATGAACAGGGCTTCGCGGACGTCGAAATCCAGTTCCTGGGTGGAGAACCTCCCGCCCGTACCGACCCGGATGACCCGTTTGTCGATCTGGTTGTCGAAACAGCCGAACCGGTTTATGGGTATGCGATGCAAAAAGTGCCCATGATCGGCGGCTCTGGTCCAAATTACCCCTTCATTCATCTGCTCGACCTTCCGGTTGCTACAGCAGGGGTCGGTTATCCCGGCACGCAAGCTCACGCTCCGAATGAAAATTTGCGCCTGGATCTTTATCTGAAAGGCGCCCGCCACATAGCCCGTATCCTGGAGGCATTCGGAGCATCCGCCTGATCCTTTAAACGTTAAGATGGCTCAGCCCCCGAATTTTTCATCCGGCAAGCTCTCTCCGCGAGCGGATTTAGGGTTTAAACTGCTGGCCTTGTACATCCTGTTCGTCGGTCCGGTGGTGTTGGCTTCGCTGGCCTTCGACCGCATCACCAGCCAGCGTCTGGAAGCGGACGTCAAAGCCAGCGACTTGGCCCTGGCGCGCGCCATCGCCCAGGAGACCAACACTGCCATGGATAATGCTCTGCAATCCGTGCGGGAACTCGCTGGCTACGAAGCCGTCCGGGATGCCGATCCGGCCGGGATGGAAGGGCTATTCCAGAACTTGATGAGCGCTCGCCCGGATGTGAATTTGGTCTACCGTCTGGATGCGGATGGGATCATGCTCTTTCATTACCCCCTGGGCCCGGGCACCACAGTTGGCGTCGACTTTTCCTTTCGCGATTATTATTTGAATGCCCTGACAACTCGAGAACCGCTTTTCTCGGCTGGACGGATTTCTCCTACCACCAACGAACCCGTTGCGACTGCTGTCATGCCGCTTTGGAATGCAGATCGGACCTTCGATGGCGTGGTTGCGACCAATATTCGCCAGGCGTCCCTCAGTACGACTTTGAGCAGCATCGCAGCCGAATACCGGGCTGAGGACCAGTTTCAGGTCATGATCGTCGATTCGGTCGGTTCAGTGATTGCCCACTCCGATCCTGCGCTGCTGCTCACGGAGATGAACGAAAAATCTCCCGCTGTGATCACGGCTGTGCTCTCCGGCAGATCAGGCAGCCTGACCGGTTTGAACGAATTCGGTCGGGAATTGCTGTATAGTTTCGTCCCGGTTCAAGGAGCGGGCTGGGGCGTGATCGTCGCTCGCCCGACGGATGTTGCCTTCGCCACCTTACGCGCCTTTCACAACGGGGTTTTGATCGTGATTGGGGTATTTTTAGGCATCGGGTTGATCTTCTG
>Ga0315553_10003926_pt1 | contig 11400 bp, 12 predicted proteins | sample SalMarSW160140MG_FD_203099 | JGI IMG/M metagenome (GOLD analysis project Ga0315553, IMG submission 203099) | Salt marsh sediment microbial communities from the Plum Island Ecosystem LTER, Massachusetts, United States - Salt Marsh Sediment SW1601-40 ... | reverse complement strand
ATTCTCGTGGACGGCAAGGTGCGGATGGAGGAGCTGGTGTGCGACGGCATCCTGGTGGCCACGCCCGCCGGTTCGACGGCCTACAACCTGTCGGCGCACGGCCCGATCCTGCCGGTGGGGGCGTCGCTGCTGGCGCTGACGCCGATTTCGGCGTTCCGGCCCCGCAGCTGGCGCGGCGCCATCCTCACCAACAAGGCCCTGATCACCTTGCAGATCCTGGAGCCGGACAAACGTCCGGTCAACGCGGTGGCCGACAATGTCGAATTCGAGCGGGTCGCCGAGGTCAATGTGCGCGAGGATCGCGGGCACGCGGTCTCGCTGCTGTTCGACCCCGGCCACAATCTCGACGAGCGGGTCCTGGCCGAGCAGTTCCGGTACTGAGCGCCTCTCAGGCGGCCGGCAGGGCCGCCGCCGCGTGGTCGCGCAGCCGGATCGCGCCCATCGAATGGTCGCCCGGCGCCTGCTCGAGGAAGTTCGCCATCACGCCGCGCGCCGCCACCCGGGCCAGCACGACGTTTTGTTCGTTGAGGTAGTTGAAGGCGGGGCGCAACTCGGCGGGGATGTCGCCGTCATACGCCCCGATCAGTTCCTCGATCAGGCCGGCGACCACCGCGTGTCGTGCCGCGACGTCCTCGCCCAGATCGATCTCGCGCGCCGCAATCACCAGATGGCCCAGCACGTCCCGCAACGCCGGCGCGAACCCGCAGCGGGCGAAGATCGCGTTGACCGCATGCCGCCTGCCGTCGCCGAGCACCGCCAGAACCTTGCTGGCCGGCATCTCGGCCAACAGCGACACCGCCGCGGCGAAGAACACCACCCGTCCGGCGACCAGCGAATGCACCATCAGTCGCGTGCTCAGGCGGTCGGCGTCGACCAGCGTCTCGATGAGCTGTTGACTGCCATCGGCCAGCTCGTCCTCGACCAGCCGCGTCGTCGCCTGGTCCAACGCCTCCTGCAGGAGCCGTTGCAGCCGCTTGGCCTGCACGCTTCCCCGCACCATCCTGATTTCGCCGAGCGCCCCGACGATCCGCTCGGTGAGAAGGTAGCGCGCCGCCGGTGGCAGATCCTCGCGATCGAGCAACAGGCCGCGCAGTTCGGCGTCGTCGACCCAGCGTCCCGCCAGGTCCATGAGATCCTCGGCGCCCACCGGCACGTCGCGGCGCTGCACGATGGCGCGGTCGATCGTCCGGTCCTCGCACGCGACCAGGGCCTGGGCGAGGCGCGCCGACACGTTTGCCCGGTCGATGATGGTCAGACGCATTTGCGGATCGCCCGAGCGCAGCAGCGTCAGAAGATCCGCTTCGAGCAGCACCGGCGAATACTGCGCCACCGCCCGGGCGATGATCGGCGCGTCCTGGGCCAGCGCGAACATGATCGGGCGCGGTGCCTTGGGCGAATGCAACAGCTCGTAGGCGAGCGCCGCCCGAACCCGCACCGAGGGATCGTCCAGAAACCCGAGCAGCGACGCGTAGAGCGCGGCGTGTTCGCTCTCCGATCCGTCGTGGGTGAGATAGGCCTGCGCGGCGATGCGGGCGGCGCGTCCGCGCTGGTCGCTGTCCGGCGAATCCTGCATTTTGGCGTAGTCAGCGTAGGCGACCATCTGTGCCCGGCCCCATGGTCCGATCCGAGTCGGCTTCGGACCCTATCGGCGAAGGTTTAACGAAGCGTTCACCATAAATATGGCCGAACCGCCCTGCGCTATTCGGTCAGCAACCGGCTGAAAAAGCTCGCAAACTCCTTGTCGTCCGGCCGCCCGGGCGACGCTGCGGGCGCCGTCGGCGAAACCGCGGCGGGCGCCGGCGTCGCGGCGCGATAAAGCTCGACGAATGACATCAGCGGGTTGGGCAGCAGCACCTCGACCGCGAGCGGTGCGCCGACGCCCGCCATCTGCTGGGTCGCCAGCGCGGCGCCCGACGGCGGGGCATCCGCCCCCCGATGCTCGGCCACCAGCACCCGGTACACTTCGCGGATCGTGCGCGGCCGCTCCGCGTCGTAGAAGATCGCGGGGTTGGCGGCCGCTTGCCGCGGGAAATTTTCGGCCGCCAGCGCCTCCGGCGCCCTGAGGCCGATCGTGAAGAAACGTTCGGCGCCCCGGGCGCCGAGGAAATGCGCGATGTAGAGCTCGCCGGGGCTTGGCATGCGGCCGAACTTGGCGCTCAGATACGCACCGTTGGCGCGCGTGAAGGCGGCGGCCAGGTCGGCCGCCATTTGCGGGTCCTCGCGCAGCGAGAGTATGTGCGCCCGCTGCGCCGGATCAGGGACGGAATAGGTGCCGTCCGGATCGCGAACGATCTGCCGCGCCAGATCGCCGTAGCCCAGTGCCTCGCCCTGCTCCTTGATCACCTCCAGCCAGGTCGGCTCGACGAACTGGAAGAGGCCCACCGCCGAGGACGTCGCGGCCCGCGCTTGCGGATCGAGGCGCGACTCTCGCATGGCGGTCGCCAGCAGATAGGTGAAATCGACACCGTTGCGGTCGCCGGCCCGGTTCAGGGCCTGGCGCAGCGTCGGCGAGACGGATACTGCGGCGACGGGCATCGGTGACCTTCGGGCCAAGTTATGGTTAACAAAGCCCGAACCCGGTTAAAGCGCCGTTAACCGGGCCAGCGCGTGACCACCTCGTCGAGGGCCGGACGCGGCCGCTCCGCGGGCACGATCGCTGGTGTTCCGATATGCACGAAACCGGTGAATCGCTCCTCCGGCCGGGCGCCCAGGAGCGCCGACGCCTGGCGGTCGTAGGCAAACCAGCGGGTCACCCAGTGCGCCGCAAAGCCCAAAGCGTTGGCCCCGTGAACCAGATTGAAGCAAACATTGGCCGCCGACAGCAGCTGCTCGAATTCGGGGATCTTCGGATGCGTCGCCGCCTTCGATATCACCCCGATGGTGAGCGGCGCCGGCAGAAACCGATTGCGCTCTTCCTCGATCCGGTCGGCGGCGAGATCGGGCTCTCGCGCCAGAGCCTGCGCGGCCAGCTTCTCGCCCGCCTCGGCGCGCGCCGGACCTTCAAAAAGGACCAGCCGCCAGGGCGCCAGGGCACCATGATCGGGCACCCGGGTGGCAATCCTCAGGAGCGTCTCAAGATCGTCGGCGTCGGGACCCGGCGCCTCCAGAAACGGCGCCGTCACCGAGCGCCGGCGCAACAGATAATCCACAACGGCCTGGTCGGCGGACATGGGCCGGCTCCTTTTCCCTGGACGGACAGTTTATGACACAGCATTTCCGCATTCTGGGCCCATGAAGCGGGCGAACGCGAACCAAGGGGGCGGCATGCGACTGGTTCCGGCCCTATCCACAGCTTTGTTGCTCGGCCTGACCGTCGAGATCGCCCCGGCGCAGGATGCCCCCGTGCCGCCGCCGCGTCCCGAGCGCTTCCGCACCGTCTCCGCCGACCAGGCAGCGGCGGCGCCCAGCCTCAACGATCTCGAAAACGCCTTCGACGTCTTCGAATCCCTCGAGACCCGGCCGGTGGTCAATCTCGCCCTCGGTGAACCGCAGCCCGTGACCCTGTCGGCCAGAGTCTCTGAAAACGGCCCCATCATTCCCTCCGGGCTGACCTGGCGGATCTACCGGACGACCCCCGACGAGACGGGGACGCTGCCGCTGCTGGCGAAGTCCACCGACTCCGCCGCCGCCTTCTCGCTGCAGCCCGGCGAATATATCGCCCACGTCGCCTATGGGCGGGCCCAGGCGTCCGACACCTTCACCGTCGAACCCGGTCCCAACCAGCGCTCGTTCATTCTCGATGCCGGCGGGTTGGAGCTCGCCGCCGCGATCACCGGCGACATCGCCATTCCTCCCGAGCAGCTGAGTTTCACCGTCTACGCCGATTCCGACCTCGCCGGCGGTCAGGTGCGCCTCGCCGAGAACGTCGCCCCCGGCGAGCTGATGTATCTGAACGCCGGCGTCTACAAGATCGAGTGCCGCTACGGCTCCGTCAACGCCATGGTGCGGGCCGACATTCGCGTCGAGCCGGGTCAGATGACCGAGGCGACGCTGTATCAACGCGCCGCCGAGGCGACCCTGAAGCTCGTCTCCGAGCCCGGTGGCGAGGCGATCGCCGATGTCGACTGGACGGTCACTGACGCCGACGGCAAGGACGTCTTCGCCACCATCGGGGCTTTCGCCAACCTGGTCCTGGCCGAAGGCGAGTACACCGTCGTCGCCCGCCAGGGCGATCGCGTCTACAACCGCGACTTCGAAATCCGTCCCGGCCCGCCGCGGGAAATCGAGGTGCTCACCGGGTTCGACTAGGCGTTCGCGGTCTGCTTCAGATCGGGTGGCAGCGATTCGGCGGCGAGTGCCGCGATCGCTTCGGATGCCTCGATCACCTTCTGCCCCTGCGCGCCCAGCCTGCGGATCGACACGGTGCCGTCCTCGGCCTCGCGCTTGCCGACCACGAACATGACCGGCACCTTCTTCACCGAGTGCTCGCGCACCTTGTAGTTGATCTTCTCGTTTCTGAAGTCGGTTTCCACGCGCAGCCCCGCCTCCCGCAGACGGGCGGCAACCTCTTCCGCGTAGTCGTCGGCGTCCGAGACGATCGTCGCCACCACGGCCTGCACCGGCGCCAGCCACAGGGGCAGCTTGCCGGCATAGTGCTCGATGGCCAGCCCGATGAAGCGCTCGAACGATCCGAACACCGCCCGGTGCAGCATGACCGGCCGGTGCCGGGCGCTATCCTCGCCGACATACGAGGCCTCGAGCCGCTCGGGCAGCACATAGTCGAGCTGATAGGTCCCGCACTGCCAGGTTCGGCCGATGGCGTCGGTCAGATGGAATTCGAGCTTGGGGCCGTAGAACGCCCCCTCCCCCGGCGCGTATTCGAAGTCGAGCCCGGAGGCGGTGAGCGCCTCGGCCAGCGATTTTTCCGCCCGGTCCCAGGTGGCGTCGTCGCCGGCCCGCTGGTCGGGACGGGTCGCCAGCTTGTAGGCGATGTCGGTCATCCCGACGTCGCCATAGACCCGGGCGAACAGCGCCAGAAACCGCCTGGTTTCGTCGGTGATCTGCTCCTCGGTGCAGAAGATGTGGGCATCGTCCTGGGTCATCTGGCGCACCCGCATCAGCCCGTGCAGCGCCCCGTGCGGCTCGTTGCGGTGGCAGCAGCCGAACTCGGCCATGCGAATGGGCAGATCGCGGTACGACTTGATCCCCTGCTTGAAGATCTGCACGTGGCCCGGGCAGTTCATCGGCTTGATCGCCATCAGATTGCCCTCGCCGGTGATCACCGGCTTGCCCTCCTCGGTCGAGGGCACCTCGTCGGGGACCACGAACATGTTCTCCCGAAACTTGCCCCAATGGCCGGACTGCTCCCACAGCTTGTTGTCGATCAGTTGCGGGGTCTTGACCTCGACATAGCCGTCCTCGTCGAGCCGGCGGCGGACATAGGCCTCCAGCTGGCGCCAGACCATGAAGCCCTTGGGATGCCAGAAGACCGACCCCATCGCTTCTGACTGGAAGTGATAGAGGTCCATTTCCTGGCCGAGTTTTCGATGGTCGCGCTTTTCGGCCTCCTCGATCATCGTCAGATAGGCGTCGAGGTCCTGCTGGCTGGCCCAGGCGGTCCCGTAGATGCGGCTCAGCACCGGGTTGCGGCTGTCGCCCCGCCAATAGGCACCGGCGACCTTGGTCAGCTTGAAGGCCTTGCCGACATCCGCGACCGAGCGCATGTGCGGCCCGCGGCACAGGTCGAACCACTGGCCCTGCTTGTAGATGCGGATGTCCTCGCCCTCGGGGATCGCATCGATGAGCTCGACCTTGTAGGCCTCGCCCTTCGAGGCGAAGACGCGCTTGGCCTCCTCGCGGTCCCAGACCTCCTTGGTGAAGGCAGCGCCGCGAGCGATGATCTCCGCCATCTTCTGCTCGATCCGCCGAAGCTCCTCTTCCGAAAACGGCTCATCGCGGGCGAAGTCGTAGTAGAACCCGTCCTCGATGACCGGGCCGATGGTCACCTGGGTGCCCGGCCACAATTCCTGCACCGCTTCGGCCATCACATGGGCGGCGTCGTGGCGGATGAGCGGCAGGGCGTCCTTGGAATCGCGGCTGACGAACTCCACCGCGTCGCCGTCCGCGAGCGGATCGGCGAGATCGCGCAAGGCGCCGTCGACGCGCATGGCGACGGCCTTCTTCTCCAGCGATTTCGAGACCGAGGCGGCCACGGTCGCGCCCGTGGTCCCATCCGCGAATTCGCGGGCGGCACCATCGGGGAACTTCACCGTGATCATCGTCGTCTCCATCGCTCGAAATAAAGCCGGACCAAGGCCCGGCGCGGGCCGGTGTTTAGCACCGGTGATATCTCAGCGCCACCGTCCGGGCGCCCGGCGCAGGCTCACCGGGCGTGGCGCGCCTCGACGATGATCTCGCGCGAGGCGTCCTCGACGAACGAACCGCCCTGCCAGTCCCCGGTGAGCCGCTCGACGGCAAGTCCCGCCGACGCGAGCCGGCCTTCGATCCCGGCGCGGGACAGGAACCTCAGCTCGCTCGGCACCACCACGGATTTGCCGGCAAACGCGAAGTGCAGCTCGAAACGCAGCCGGTCCCCGTCGATCCCGATGAGACGTGTGACCTCGCGTACCGTCCGGCCGTCGACCGCGCGCGCCGTGTCGTGATCCCACAGCGGCCGCCAGTCGATGCCCGGATTGCGCGTTTCGAAGACGAACCGGCCACCCGGCGCGAGATGACGGCGCACCGCCTCGAGCGCGGCGGCGACGGCGGCGTCGGTCAGCAGCACCTGGAAGGCATGACCGGTCATCACGATCAGATCGAACCGCTTGTCCGAGCGAAAATTCTGCGCCGGGGCGCGCACCCATTCGACGCGCGAAGCGTGCGGCTTGCGGCGGGCGATGTCGAGCATGGCGCCGGCGGGGTCGACCCCGGTCACCGCATGCCCGTTGGCGGCCCAGGCGTCGCACAACAGCCCGGTGCCGCACCCCAGATCGAGGATCGCGAGGCGATTTGCGCCGGCCAGCCCGAGATAGTAGTCGCGGTCCTCCGACCAGCCGCAGAAGACATCGTAGAGTTCGGCGAGCGCCGGCTCCTCGTAGTGCAGGTCCCCCATCACGGCCGCGCCTACCGCCACCGCCCGTAGCGCCAGGGCACCCGCCAACTGGCACCGTCCGGCAATCCCTCCGGCACCGGGTCGTAGCCGTCGGTGCCGCCGGGCCGGCAGCGATAGAGGCGCGCGGCGCCCATCCACCCGCCGGGCCAGAACCCGAACCGCCGGATCGCGTCGCGCGTAAATTCCGAGCAGGTCGGCAGGTGCCGGCAGGTGCGCCCGGCGATGGCCGAAAAGGTGTAGCGGTAAAGCTCGATCAGACCGATCGCCGTCCAGCGGAAAGGGAAATCGACGATGCGCCAGAAGCCGGCCATGGGCTTGCTCAGACCGCCTGCTTGAGCTCGATCTGGTCGAGGCAATCGACGACCGCCTCGAAAACCAGCAAGGTCGAAGCGTGGCGGGGCGGGTAGTCGCGCACCGGCCGCAGAAGCTTCAGATCGGACCATTTGCCGCTCGGCGGCGGGCCGCCCTGCTTCAGCATCGCCGCCATCGTGTCCCGCAGCGCCCGCAATTCGTCGGGGGTGGAACCGACGATGTTGCGGGCGACGATCGCCGCCGCCGTCTGGCCGAGCGCGCAGGCCTTCACCTCGTGCGCATAGTCCGACACGAGGCCATCGGTGAGGTTGAGATCGACCTCGACCACCGACCCGCACACCCGCGACACCCGGCGCGAGGTGGCCTGCGGATGCGCGAGCCGTTCGGTGAGCGGCAGGTTGCCGGCGAAGTGCAGAATCTCGTCGGAGTAGAGGTCGGTCAGGTCCATGACAGTGCCGTGATCGGCGCTTGTTTGGGGTCGCTACCGGGTTATATAGGGCGCGCAACGCGCTCTGTCAGCGGGCCCGACCGGCATTGCCCGGGCCGCCGGAGCGGCCGACAATCGCCGGGCCGTGGCCCGATCAGGACAAGGGGGGTCTTATGGACGCCACAGTCACCGAAGCCTTCCGCTCCAAGCAGCAGCCCCAGGGCGTGCCCCGCCCCTCCCGAGAGGAGGCCGAAGCGGCCGTCAGGACGCTGATTGCCTGGGCCGGCGATTGTCCGAACCGCGAGGGTTTGCTCGATACCCCGCGCCGGGTGCTGGAGGCCTATGGGGAGATGTTCGCCGGCTACACCGGCGACCCGGTGGCCGTTCTCGACAAGACCTTCGACGAGGTCGGCGGCTACGACGACATCGTGCTGGTGCGCGACATTCCCTTCTCTTCCCACTGCGAGCATCACATGGTGCCGTTCACCGGCAAGGCGCATATCGCGTACCTGCCCACCGAGGGCGTGGCAGGGCTCTCCAAGCTCGCCCGCGTCGTCGACATCCTGGCCAAGCGGCTGCAGACCCAGGAGAACCTGACCGCCCAGATCGTGGACGCGATAAACGAGGGCCTGAACCCGCGCGGCGCCGCAGTGCTCCTGGAGGCCGAGCACAAATGCATCACCATGCGCGGGGTGCAGAAGCCGGGCGTCACCACCGTGACCCAGCGGTTCACCGGCGTCTTCGCCGAGGAACTCGAGCAGCAGCAGCGTTTCTTCGCCCTGCTGCGGCATCCGCTCGGCGATTGAGGGTTTGGACGAGGCCATCGCGCGCGCTATAAGCGCGCCCGACATGAACTTCGCCGACCCCGCCACCCTCACCCGGACCGAGATCGAGACCGGCGCGTCCTTCGCGCCGCGCTTCGACGCGCACGGGCTGATCACGGCGGTCGCCACCGACGCCGATACCGGCCAGGTGCTGATGGTTGCCCACATGAACGACGAAGCGCTCGGCCGCACCCTGGCGAGCGGCGAGGTCCACTACTTCTCCCGGTCGCGCAATCGGATTTGGAAGAAGGGTGAAACTTCGGGCGAATTCCAGAAGCTCGTGGAGATGCGCGTCGACTGCGATCAGGACGTGTTGTGGCTCACCGTCAATCCGACCGGCCGCGGCGCCGCCTGCCACACGGGACGGCGCAGCTGCTTCTACCGGCGCGTGGTGGCGGACGGTGAGACCGTCGGGCTCGTCGATCTGGGCGACAAGCCCCTGTTCGACCCCTCCGAGGTCTATCGCGCCTGATCGGTAGGCTGCTCGAAGACCCGCACCAGAAAGAACCCGGCGACAAAGCCCGCCAGGTGCGCCTGCCAGGCGACGCCGCTCGGACCCCCCTCCAGCCACGCGTAGAGGCCGAGCACGACGTTCAGCCCCATCCAGATCACCGTGAACGCCAGGGCCCGGCCATCGCGGAAAAAGCCGCTGACGCTGCTCAGCGGCCGCCCCAGGACGATCGGATGGCCCGATTCCGGATCCATCGTTACGCGCAGGGGCTGGAACACGAAGCGCATCGCGGCGCCCGTCAACGCCGAAATTGCGCCGGACGCGCCGATCATCACCGTGTCGAACGTTGAAACCGGAAACAGCGCCGCAAACCCCAGGGCCCCGAATGCCGACCCGGCCAGACCGATGACGGCCAGCCCCCGAACCCCGTAGCGCCGGACCACCGGGCTGCCGAAGATCGCGAACCAGACCACGTTGAATCCGAGATGCGTCCAGCTTCCGTGCAGGAAGGCGTAAGTGAACGGGCTCCACAAGAGCGGCCAGGCGCCACCCGGCAGCGCCTGCGGGTCCACCAGACGTTGCGGCATGAAACCGAACCACTGATAGACCGCGTTTCGACCGGGGACGCTGAGCAACACATCGAGCCCCAGGTGGATGCTCACCAGAACCACGATCACCACCGTGACCGGCCCCGGAACGTTGAAAATCGGCGTGCGCTGCCGCCCCGCAGGGGTCTGGCTGTCAGGGGCATCCTCTCCCCCGCCGCCCGCGTCGCCCCACGGACCGCGTTGGCCAGCGGCCCCGGCGCTGCTGGGGGGCCGCCAGGCCTTATTTCCGTCGTCAGAACGGCTCATTTCGGCCCCTTGTCGCCGCTACCGGTTCACTTATGCCCGTTCTCACTCCACTTCGCCACTCGGCGCCGCGCGCATTAACCCTAACCAATGTTTAAGGGGGATTTTGCAAAGCCGTTCCGCCAAACTTGCCGCGCCTTCCCCGGCCGAAGCGGCCAGGGCGGTCAGCGATGAACGAGCGGGACCAACCCGCCCGATGCGAGTGGCAGGGGCACTCACTACCGATGCGAAAACCGTCCACGCGTGAGTTGTTCACCTACTGGAACGAGCTGCGTGGCGCCCGCAGCGCGCCCGAGCGCCGGGACATCGACCCCACGCGCATCCGGCACGCGCTCGCCAACACCTTCATCCTGGAAGCCAATGAGGAAGGTGACTTCAAGTTCCGCCTCGCCGGCTCGCATCTTTGCTCAGCCTATTGCCGGGAGCTCAAGGGCAGGTCCTTCACCCGGCTCTGGCACGCCCGCGACCGCGATGCGGTCGAGACCCTGATCAAGGCCGTTACCGACGACCATGCGGTCGCCCTGGTGACGTTTGCCGGGAGCGGCAAGCAGGCGTCCCAGGTGAGCTTCGAGACCATCCTGTTGCCGCTGCGCCACAACGGGGCCACCAATAACCGTATCATCGGCTCGATCACGGCCATGGAGGAGCCCTACTGGCTGGGCATGCATCCCATTCTGGAACAGCGAATCTCGGGGCTCAGGCTGATTTGGCCCGACGACCCGAGTGCCGATTTGCCCTTCCAGGATCTGTCCGCACGAATCGACGCGGAGATGGCCCAGGACGCCGGGGTCATCCTAGGTGATCTCCCCGATGCCGGTCGGCCGGGGACGGGTCGATACGCGCATCTGTCGGTAATTGACGGCGGTAAACCATAATCGCGCTGCGCCGTGAAATCCTGCGAACTCTAACCCTCGATTAACCAACCCCCACTAGGCTCAGTTCACCAGTCGCTCACCCATTGGGTCGGCTGGTTGTTTCGACTGGCGGGCCGCATGCTTGAAGAGAATACCGGAGTCGATACCGACGGCGGCGAAACGCAGCCCGAAAACCGGCGGTTTCAACGCGTCAGGGTATCGATCCTCGGCCGCTACATGCTCGCGGACCGCCGGGAGTTTCCTTGCCAGGTCATCGAGATGTCACCGGGGGACGCGCGCGTCATCGCGCCGGTCGCCGGCACGGTCGGCGAGCGCGTGATCGCCTATCTCGACCACATCGGTCGCGTCGAGGGCACCATCATCCGCATGATCGAGGGTGGTTTCGCGGTGGAATTCCAGGCCTCGATGCGCAAACGCGACAAGATGGCGGCCCAGCTCACCTGGCTCGCCAACAAGGATGTCCTCAACCTGCCCGAGGACCGGCGGCACGAGCGGGTCGTCCCCGACATCCGGCATTCGACGATCTCGCTGGAGGACGGCCGTCGCTACAACTGCAAGATCATCGACATTTCCCTGTCCGGCGCCGCCGTCGAGACCGACGCGCGGCCG
>Ga0315553_10003925_pt1 | contig 11402 bp, 10 predicted proteins | sample SalMarSW160140MG_FD_203099 | JGI IMG/M metagenome (GOLD analysis project Ga0315553, IMG submission 203099) | Salt marsh sediment microbial communities from the Plum Island Ecosystem LTER, Massachusetts, United States - Salt Marsh Sediment SW1601-40 ... | reverse complement strand
GAGGCGCCGGAAGTCTCGGAGCCGGCGCTGAAAACGGCCACCGCCTAAGGGATCAGCTCGGCTCTACAGGAAGTGGTGGGCGGTACTGGACTTGAACCAGTGACCCCTGCGATGTGAACGCGCATCCATACCCCTTACCCCTGCTGACACAACACGGGATTGCTCCTACTTTTGCGTTGTAGATCATAGCCTTCACCCTTACTCTTGATCGCAGGGGTCGAGGGGATTCTTACCCTGACTTTCTCTCAGTTGCTGACATGGTGCTGACACGGGACGGGCAGGGGGATGTCAAAAATCACCAAACGCGTCGTCGACGCGGCGACGCCTAAGCAAAGCAGATACATCGTCTGGGACTCGGAGCTCAAAGGCTTCGGACTTCTGGTGATGCCGAGCGGCGTCAAGAGCTACTTCTACCAGTACCGAAACACTGAGGGCAGGCAGCGTCGCGCCACGATCGGCAAGCACGGCGAATGGACGCCTACGGAAGCCCGCGCAAAGGCCGAAGATCACCGAGAAGCGGTCCGCGCTGGCCGAGATCCTCTCGCGGACAAGCGCGCACTCAAAGCGGCGCCCACCGTTGGTGAAATCCTCGATGCCTATCTTGAAAGCGAGAGCTTTAAGGACAAGGCGGCCTCAACTCAAAGGGTCGACAAAGGTCGCATCGAGCGACACTTGCGACCGCTGTTGGGCAGAAAGCTGGCTCACTCACTCAACAGCGAAGACGTCAAACGGACATTCAATGCCATTCGTGAGGGCAAGACCGCCAAAGATGAAAAGACCCGAAAGCGCGGTCGTGCGCGTGTAACCGGAGGACCCGGCACCGCGCGCATGGCGATCGAGCTGCTTCGGTCGGTTTTCAACTGGGCGAACGTAAAGCCCAACCCCTGTGACGGGGTGAAGACGGGTTCAAGTGGCACCCGTGAAACCATCCTCGAGGATGCCGATTCATACCGACGCCTCTTTACGACGCTGGACCGCATGGAGGCCGAGCGACGAGTTCGGTCGCCCGTGGCTGATGCGATACGCCTGATTGCACTGACAGGCTGTCGCCGGGGTGAGGCCGCTGGCCTCCTTTGGCGACACGTGGATCTAAAGCAAGGGCGCATCCTGTTGCCGCCACAGTCCCACAAGACGGGACGGAAGACCGGCAAGCCTCGAGAGATCGTATTGCCGGCAGAGGCCCAGAAGATCATCGCGCGTCAGGCTGAGGGTGGTCCGGACGGCTTTGTGTTTGCGCCCGCTCGTGGCGACGGCGCGATCGCCTTATCAAAAGCGTGGCGAAAGGTTCGCAAAGAAGCAAATCTGCCCGAGGGACTGGGATTACATGGCCTACGCCATTCGATCGCATCGCACCTCGCAATGGCTGGTGCTCAAGCGGCAGAAATCATGATCGCAATGGGACACCGGCAGCTCTCGACGGCGCAGCGGTACATCCATTTTGCCGAAACCAAGCGACAAACTCTTGCAGAGCGCGCAGCATCCGTTCCGTTGGCCGGAATGGCTGCGGGCGACGGCGACCCTGCAAATACGAGCACGTCGAGAGGCGGAAAAGAATGACCCATAAAGAGGTCACTGACGCCGTCGAGTGCGCGTATGAGATTTTGAAAGCGCGGTCATCATCTTGGTGCAAGAGCGAGGCATCCGGATTTAAAAGGGCAATACTGTGGGAAAGCATCGTGGCGTCTGGTGCCCTTTTCGTCCGTCCCCTAGCTACTGGAAGTGAGACCAGGTTCGTTTTGCAGATGCCCAACAATTGGAAAAATTCAGCTCTGTATGACGATGAGCAGAGTGCAAGACTGATCGATAGGGCACGCAATGGAGATGCTGCTGCGCGGTATGTGCTGTGTGACACTGCCGCGAAGTTCCTTGAAAAAGGCTGCCCTCTGCCCACACGACTGTGCGAATACGTTGTCGACGTGCTGCGCTCTACAGGGGGTGCTCGACAGGCGAGGCGTGGGCGAAATCCCTACGCCAAACATACACGTAACTTCGATATCGCACTTGCGGTCCGAGAAGTCATGGAACTTGGTTTCAGTCCGACTAAAAATCGCGCAACTGAAGCCGAGTCAGCATGCTCAATTGTGTCAAAGGCCCTCAACAAATTGTCCATTGAGTCGAATTTGGACATTGCGTTGTCGGATGTTGCCGTCGAAAAAATTTGGCAGCGGTTCACTTCTTATCTCCGATAGCTCGCGTCGGAAACAAAACCCCTTGATTTGTGTCGTATGACTTTGAGGGTGACCGCACGTACTTTTCCCTTCGACGATTCGGAGGGAGAGCCAATATGGAGAAGCGTTATCTGACCAGGCAAGAAGCAGCGTCTTACCTCAGTGAGCGCGGGCTGCTGGTTACTAAGAATACCCTTCAAAAGTTTGCAACGACCGGTGGCGGGCCTAAGTACAGCATCTTCGGAAATAGGGCCCTCTATACCCCAGAGACTTTGGACTTCTGGGCGGAAGCGAGGCTCTCCGCGCCCCGAAAGTCCACGAGCGCGGTTGCGTGATGTCGCGGAGTGCCGGGCGTCGCTCCGGTCGGCTACCCGCGCCCGGCGCGACCCGAACCTGGACCACCGAAGACGTTGCGAAGGCTCTTGATGGCCGCAAGGCTGGGGCCGGCTGGATGGCGCGCTGTCCAGCCCACCACGACCGCTACCCCAGCCTTTCGATCCGGGAGGCTGAAGACGGCAAGATCCTGATTTACTGCCATGCCGGCTGCGATCAGGAGCACGTAATTGCCGCTCTGCGGTCTCGCGGTCTGTGGCCGGACAATGGCCCGCGGCCGTCAAAGCGCGTGGCGTTGCATGCCGCTGCCACGAGCCAGCCGGATCGTGACGATGCCAAGCGCACCGAAGCCGCGCTCGCCATTTGGAATGCCTCGATCTCAGGTGACGGGTCGCTCGTCGAGACGTATCTCGCGACGCGAGGGCTCCATCTGCCTTTGCCGCCCACACTCCGCCTGCATGTTGGCCTGAAACATCGCTCGGGCGGAATCTGGCCGGCAATGGTGGCGCTGGTGACTCGCGGTGTCGACGACACTCCTCTGGCAGTCCACCGCACTTTTCTCGCCCGTGATGGATCAGGCAAGGCTGCGGTCAAGCCGCAGAAGATGATGCTCGGTCCGTGCCGCGGCGGCGCTGTACGGCTCGCCCCAGCAGGCGATGTGCTGATGCTTGGTGAAGGCATTGAGACCTGTCTTGCGGCTATGCAAGCGAGCAGTCATCCCGCTTGGGCTGCGCTCTCCACTTCAGGCCTGCTGACGCTCGATCTTCCCCCAGATGTGCGGGAGGTCATCGTTCTCGCGGACGGGGACGCTGCGGGCGAAGCAGCGGCGCGCGGTGCTGCATTCCGCTGGAAGCGTGAGGAACGCCGCGTCCGGATTGCGTATGCGCCGCAAGGTATGGATTTCAACGACATGCTGTTGGGCAACGCGTCCGCGGTTAGGGGGAACATGTAATGAGCGACAGGGCACATCAGATTGAGCCGGAAGAAGCGGTGGCTGCCGCGATCGACGCAGCCGAAGAGGTTGAGGAATCCGCTGCAGGCGAGGTATCCGGGAAGCCTCGGCTGCGGGTCGATAACTGCAATCCCGACGTCACTGTCGCCGCGCTGCGAGACATCCTTGCCAGGGCCAGTCAACTTTACGATCGAGGTGTGCCTGTCCGCCTTGCTTTCGATCAGATCCAGAGGGGTACTGTTGCTCAGCTCATGACGCCCCACGCCCTCGTGCTGGAGGCGCATAGGGTCTGTAGGCCTTATGTGCTGAAGCCGAAGGAAGGCGTTATCTCCGAGGTCGATGCCCGCTTGCCGCATTCAGTGGCAGTCATGTATCTCGACTGGCGCGGCGAATGGAAGTTGCCACCGTTGAACGGCATCGCATCTTCGCCTTTGTTGCGGAACGACGGAACGATCAACAGCACCGAGGGTTACGATGCGCCTTCAGGCATGTGGTGTGAGAACGTGCCCGATATCACTTGGCAGGTCGCCGAGCGGCCGACGAGGTGCGATGCCGAGGCGGCTCTTCAAGTCATCCGCGAGACGTTCAAGACCTTTTGCTTTGCAGACGCCGACACCTTGGATGATCCGAGCAGCATTCCCGTCGTCAACACCAGCAAGGCTCCGAGCCGAGATGAATCGTCGTTCCTCGTCGCGCTGCTGACCGCTGTTTGCAGGCCGAGCCTCCCTCTGGCACCGGGCGTGCTGCTACGGGCTGCATCCGTCTCGGGTGCGGGCGCCGGTAAGGGATTGCTCGCGCGCTGCATGTGCAACATCGCCTTTGGGTGCGAGCCGCACGCTGTGACGGCTGGCGGCACCTCCGAAGAGCTGGAGAAGCGGATCGCTGCGGAGCTCATCGAGGGCAGGCCTACCCTGTTCCTCGATAACCTCAACAACACCGCCTTTCGGTCCGACCTCTTGGCGAGCGCGATCACCGAGTGCCCGGCCCGCGTCAGGCCTCTTGGGAAATCGCAGATGGTCCTCTTGAACGCCTCGGCCTTTGTCGTTCTGACCGGCAACGGCTTGACTGTGTCTGAGGATTTGGCTCGTCGCTTCATCATCGTCGAACTTGATCCACGCACCGAGGATCCCGAGGGACGACCCTTCAAGACGGATATCCGCGCCGAGGTGAAGGAGCGGCGAACTGAACTGCTGGCGGCACTGCTCACTATCTGGCGTTGGGGTCGCATCTCGCCTGGTATCGAGCGAGGCTTGCCGCTTGGCAGCTTTGAACAATGGGGCCGATGGGTTCGCGATCCTCTCCTCGCGCTGGGCTGTCAAGATCCCGTTGAGCGGATCGGCGAGACCAAGGAGCGCGATAGCAGCCGACAGTTGATCGCCGAGCTCTTCACGGTGTGGTGGGAAAGGCACGCCGATGGGCCAGTGGCCATCAGTGAGCTCCACGAAGACGTTAGGTCGGCGGCAGACCCACACGACCGCGGCCGCCAACACATTGCATCCCAGCTCCAAAAACTCGCTGGCTCCCGCATGGCTGGCTTCGTGCTGACGCGGCAACAAGCTGTCGGAAAGTGGGGAAGAGCGACTTACGCGCTCAAGCCGACCGCTGATTACGGAAGCCATAGGGGGCATAGGGACCATGGAGGTGAATAGGCATTCGACCGTTAGCAGGCGCTTGATCCAGCACAGCTGTGCTGTTGGTGGCAGCAGGCATGGCCAGATGCGGCAAGGCCGAGAGGATTCGGATAATCCGATGACCCCTATGCCCCCTATGACTTTTGTAGCCAGACATCACTAAGAGGGAGGACGAGATGAAGAAGCAGCAGAACACCAGCCAGGAGAACGAACACCTCCAGCATCACCAGCCAATTGACCCGCTCGAAATGCTGGAACTTCTCGAGGACCCGGACTATGTCGCGTTCGTGGAAAGCGAATTCGAACACCGCGAGACCCAAAAGCCGAATGTCGAAGCGATCCTTGCTGGGATCCGCTTCATCCACGACTTCGCAAGGACGCCACAAGGCGAAACCGCGGCTAAGGCTGCAATCGAGGCTGGTTTCTTCGAGGTCGTATTGATCGAAGAGGGAAAGGCTCTCGCAGTGCCGCGCTTCATCTGGCCGGACAGCGTCTATGAAAGCGTTTTCCCTGGTCACTCCTTGGACGTTAGCTGTGGGGTTGCCGCTGGTCGCCAGTTGCTTTGGGGCAAAGAAGACTACTTCGATCAAGTGCCGTCGAAGGGGGCCCCATTGAAAGAAGCCATTCTGCTTGCGATTCGTCGCTTCCAAAAGCAAAGGGCCCACTAGCTAAAACGCGGCACTGACACCCCGTATCGGCAGGCGGTGATGCAGGTCAGCATCAAGTGCGGAGATGGCCGGCGGAACGCATGACAGCGCCAAGCAAGGCTGCATGGGTGATCCAGAGGAGCCTAGGATTCTCGAGGCGATCATTCACCGGGGCACTCTCCACAGAAATCGGACCCGCCCCTGACATTCCAGATTGCCTAGATCGGCGCTCAAAAAGGACGGGCGTCAGTAGTCGCATTGACCGCCAAGCCGCTCGGCGCCGAGTAGCGGCATAATGATGGAGTGATCGAAATGTATCCACTGAATGAAGAAGAGGCGAAGGAGATGCACGCCCCGACGCCAGAGCGCTATGCGGAATTGCAGAAAGAGCTCCGCAGCAATGCTATCGAAGCCCTCATATGGTTCGACAAGGAGGAGATGCAGGAGATCGTCAAGGCCGCCCTGGAGGTCGTCGAAGATGGTCGTCGCCAAATCGCCTACCTCAACGAGCGCGATGAGCTCGATGAGATGCAGAGGCAGCGCGAGTGGCGCCGTCGCTACAACGCCGCGATGGGCAAGGAGCCCGAGCCGATCGACGACGAGTTTCCCTGGTGATGGCCATGAGTGAACCGAAGAGGGCAACGGAGCAATCGCGCAAGGATGGCAGATCAAGATCAATGGGGATGGCCGGGCGTTACACTGGCAGCTATCTGGACCGATCCAACGGCTGGCGGGCCGTCGCAATCCTGGCTAGGATCGGTCAAGTCACTCGTCGGGCGCGCCGAACGTCGGCTTAGGCGCAAAACCTGACCTTGGGCGGAGCCCCGTTCTGAACCTCGTGACTTTTTGCTTGGCGCCGCGCCCTCGGCGGCAACGAAATTGTAGTCCTCAATTTCTCCACCTACGCTCCACGCATCCATTCGCGCCATGTACTCGGGCTTGTTGTCGTCGTCGACGAAGTCGATCACAAAGCGGCGCGGAACGGGCGTGGAGTCAGCCTCGATCCAGATTTGCCAATCGGCGCCCGGGCTTTCGAATGAAAGCTGATGGCATGGCACTCCGTCGACCGTTCGGAGACCGACATACTCCGCAGAGAGCAGGTCTTTTCCAAGCGTCTTGTTGAGGTTGTAATAAAAGAGATCGGCGAGTGGAATCTCTGCGCCGTAGTTATCGATGACGTGATCCAACATCGCGTTGGTCGCCCGCCTTGAAATCAAGGCTCATGACCTCGTTCGCATCATGCCGCCACAGGGTCAGCTTCGAGCCATCGAACCAAATCGTCGTGGCACTGCCATCCTCCCCTCGGCATAGATGTAGAGATCGTTTGGGCGCTTCAACAAGACCGAACTTTCGCGAGAAGCCTTCTCAACGACGTCGAAAAATGTCTTGGCGCGGAACGAGATCGTTTCATTGCCGCCGAGGTAGTCAGACATAGATTTGAGAACGGTAAGGGCCTTTTCGTCCATAGGCCCCTTCTCGTCTTGAGCTGCTGCTGCGACCATGATCAGCGTCTTGTGTCCTGAAATACGCTGGACCGTGGGGAAGTGGACGCCTGCCTGTACATGTCCGCTTGCCGGCTCCCCGGCTCATGTTATGGTAATCTATAGTCGCAACAGTTCATTACGTTTCTGCAATTCTCTTTTTTCGATAATGGATTTTTCACGATGAAAGTCGACCGGTTCGCGGCGATACGCCGGGGTCTGATCAGCGATCTCGAACCTGGCGACGCCGCCACCTTCAACAAGATGCGCCTCGTGGATGCGGTCCTTTCCGTTCTTTCGGATAACGACCGCGTCGAAACCCACGTGACGTCCGATCTGATCCGCGACGCGCGGATCGCCGCAACGCTGGAAGATGCCGAACCTCCCGTCGAGGACGATATCGACGATATCAGAGCCGCGATCGCTGCTCTCGATGATGGGGTGGAGGATCTGCTGCGGGCGGACGGCGTGGCGCTCGTCCGGCGAGAATCCGGTGAGCGAATGTTCCTAGACACTGCTACCCGGGATGCTTTGCGCAACGTCGAACCCTCGCTCGTGTTCGAACGTCTGCCGGACAGGTTCGGTCGCGATTTCGACATCGGCATTCTAACGCCCGCAATCCGGCTTGCCGTCTTGCCGGCAGCGGGCCAGCCGCCCGTGCTGCTGTTCACGTCGGCCCGCAAGCCGCGCAGCGGCGGGCGGACTATCTCGATCACCGGCGGGACGGTCTGGATTGCTGGCCGGCTGCTGGCTCCCGCGACATCGCCAGACGGGTTCGTCGGGCTCCGCGTTTCGGAAGGCTCGTTTGTGCTGAGTACCGGGGTCGCCATCGACGGTGATGACGTGATCCTGGGCGGCCCGCTGGATGGTGAACTTTCGGTTGAGATCGAGGCTGTTGCCGGAGGCAGTGCCCGGATCGACGCGCCGCCGCCCGCAAGCCTAAACATCGCGTTCTCGGACGGGTCGGCCCCGATGGCCGAGATCCCGAAAAGTCCCGCAAAGGCAGACGGGATATCGTTGAATTTCCGCGCGACCGGAGGCATTCGCCACGAGGCGGATTCCAATGAGATATTCCTCGAATGCAAGGTCGGACCGGAGCCCATCGATACCGCGGCCTTTGCGCTGGAAACGGTGACCTTTACCGGCGAGACCGGCCTGACAGACGGCGGTTTCGCGATCCCCGTGACCCTGACCGAGACACCACGCACCCTGCCGGAAGCCGCTGGCGAGTATGCCTGGACCGCGCTCTTCGAGGACAGTGTCGATGTCCGCTGGCGCGGTGGTCCGACTGAAGATACCCAGATAGAGAATGCGCGCCTTTCGGTCGGGCCTGCGTGCTACATCATCGAGACGCCGAAAGCCATCGCCGGTATCCCCGGCAGCGAACACGTGTTCACGCTCTGGCGGCTACCGGATCTGTCCCATCGCGCGAAACTGAAGATCGGCTTTGCGGAGCCGTTTCCGGCCGCCTTCGGCTGCTCGGGCGATGGCGGCGACCTTATCCGTTTCACCGGCCTTCTCGACGCTAGGCTTGGGCGGCCGACGGATGCGACTGGAGCACCGATCCCGACGACCAAGGAGCAAATGGTCGTGCAGATCACTGGTTCGGCCGACGACCAGAAGGTGGCGATGATACCGGCCGGTCCGCCGCCCGACCTGCCTTTCAGACGCCGAATGATGGTGCTCGAGAACGCATACCTTTCCGTTGGCCGGAAACGGCTTGCGCTTCTGGTCGGTCACCTGTCAGACGGACGGGAGATATTCGACGCCGCCGCGGGCGTCCTGCTGCCTGTTCTCGGCTGGATACCGACTTTGCCGGATCCCTATGTCGACAACCTTGCGGTCGATCGCGACGACCTTCTAGGGCGCGACCCGCGAACCTCGCTGATTGGGATCTTCCGATGGAAAAGGGACGCCGCGGAGTTCGGGTTCTTCGGTCTATTGCCGCGGCCGACAACTGGCAAGGCGGATCGCAGCGAACCGGGCACCCGTCCCGCTCCGCCCAACAAGGGAAACCCGCCATACCGCAGTCAGACTGACCAAGGGTCGGTTTTGCCCGGTCGAAGCAGGTTCGACTTCGCGGCGAAGATGTTCGCTGCCGTCGCAGAACCGCCGAGCGGTGAGCCCGCCGGCCCAACCATCAAGGCTATCGACAAGTTCCGTGAAGATGTCGCGGGCGTCGGCATCATCCGCACAGGCTGCTATCTGCTCGACATCTCGACTGCACGGCACCAGATCGGCGTTCAGATCGACACTAGCAGCATCAAAGACAATATCGGCCCCGGTCTATTTGTAAGTGGATTCCAGCTTGTGGCGCCGCTCACGGCGCTGCGCGTCTTTGCGCTTCCGCAGATCCAGTGGGAACCGGTTCGGACTCTGCCCCACGACCAGGACCCGGTCACCCTCGGGATATTTCCCACCCCGCTCGCGTCCGCCGATGACGGCGGCGAAACCGTGTTTGCAAGCGATGCCGCTGTCCTTGCACCAGCTATTCCGGAACTGACGCTCGACAGCCAGATCGCTGAGCTTGGGACGGGCCACCGGCTGAACGTTGTGTCGACGCTGCCGTTCGGCATGAAGATGCTGGTGAAGCTGAGGCCATCGGGACCGAAGCGCGACTCCGTGCAACTCGTCCGGCCAGTCTTCCCGACCGAGGGACCCTTGCACGGCGGCCATCAGGTCAGCCTGAGATCCGAAATAAGCGTAAGACGCGGCGTCGACAGTCAGAGCGCCGCGTTCGAGGGAAGCACGGTCCAATACTCGAACGGGGTGGCACTGGACACCGGCAGGGCACTCGACATCAGCGTGCTGGGCGCGACGGTCGGCAATGCCGGGTCTGTAGAGACGCTGTTCAACCAGGAGTTTGGGGGCGCCAATGCACGCGTGCCGCTGACCAGGTTCGACATCAGCGGATACGGAGCATCGACCTTCAGCGACTGGACCAATCCGAAAGGGAGTTTTGCAGAGACGACGCGCGCGAACTTCCAGGTCGTCGTCGGACGGACGCTCTTGGAAATCGTGAAGGTAGCAAGTGTTCTCTATCCGTGGGGTATTCGCGTCACGCGGTCGGTCACAATCGAAAGGAGGGGTGGTGGTGGCGTCGTGCGGCGCGACAGCGGTTGGCAGGCGCAAACGCCCGGCCTTTTCGATTTCACGACGGACACCGTTCCGGCACAACCCTACGAGATACATCCGGGGCTGATCCGGGGGATTTATGACATCGACCGGATCAGGCCAGCCGGCGAAGAACTGACTTTGCCGGGGACGGGCAGGGTTCTGCCCATGGCCTTCGATGCGACGGTCCTGATCGACGGGGCCGTCGAACGTACACGGGCCGAGGCGCTTATCGGTTTTCTCCACCTCGCGCACCAGACTCCCTTGCCGCCGGGGCCGGGCCAACCGTTGTCCGTGTCCGATCTCGCGTCGCTGGTGTCCTTTCAGGGCGGTATCGGCGGACCTGTGGACACAGAAATCGACGTTGGGGGTTCCGGCTTCCGCGCGCGGGCAACGCGGATCGAAGTGGCGCTGGCCGAGCGGGCGGGCCAACCTGTCTTCGTCGGTGCCGTGCAGACAATGCCGATATTCGGGACGGCGGGGTCCTGGTCCGTGGTCCGGGGGCCCGGAGCCGGCTCCGTCACCGGAGGCGACGTTGTCGCTGCTACCGACGGCGCGCCGGTTGTCCGAGAAGGCGTCGCTCTGCCTGCGATAACCGATGCGGTCAACGCACCCGGCGTCGGTTGCTACCGCATACTCGCGCCGGCCGACCTTTTCCGCGGCGCAAACCCCGAAATGGAGTTCGGGTTGCTTCAGGCCGACACGACACACCGTTTCATCTTCCGGCGGCCTGAAGTCCCGGTGGGTCAGCCGCGGATCGTTTCCCCGGTCGCTCCGGCATTCGCCGACTACTACGCGGCCTCTACCTCGAAGGGTCTGTTCCCGCCGATCGGCAACGCGATCGAGCTTGTGGATCAGCCCTACGAACTGAAAGTGGACGGCGGCACGGGATACTTGTCGCTCACGCCGGACGTCTCGATACCCAGCCCGCGCGGCGACCTCATCCTATCGGAAAGCGCCTCGGACCGGTTCCGTGTCAGCTATGATAATTCGGAGCTCAACTTTCAGCTTCATCCGGATAGCTGGGCGCTGGAATTCGGCGGCCTCGAAGTCTGGACCGAGACACCCGATCTTCC
>Ga0315553_10003924_pt1 | contig 11403 bp, 9 predicted proteins | sample SalMarSW160140MG_FD_203099 | JGI IMG/M metagenome (GOLD analysis project Ga0315553, IMG submission 203099) | Salt marsh sediment microbial communities from the Plum Island Ecosystem LTER, Massachusetts, United States - Salt Marsh Sediment SW1601-40 ... | reverse complement strand
AAGCCGTCCAGGGTGACCTTCACGCCTTTGAGTCCGAAGCCTAGAAGATCCTCAACGACCGCAGGGGTGAGCAAGGCTCCGTTGGTGGTGATCCCGAAACTGAACTCCACCCCCCGCGGCTTGCAGTACTCCTGAAGCCCCCCGGCAACGATGCGCATCGCCTTCAGATTCAGCAAGGGCTCACCTCCGTAAAAGCTTACGAACAGCTTTTCGGCGTTGTGCTCCTGCACGCGATCGCCGATATAGGCCACGGTGCGGACTGCGGTCTGCTCGTCCATGTGCACGGCGGCCTTGACTCCTTCTTCCACGCAGTAGGTACAGGCGAAGTTGCAGGCGTAGGTTGTGAGCACCGTGGCGTCGATCCGGGTATTATCCGATTTCAAAGCCTGGAAGTAGCGGGTTATATTTGCCTCCTCCTCCGCTTCGTTTTGCACCAGAAAGCCCATGCCGGAGAGCGTGGTCAGGGCGTCGGCCGTACTCTTCCCGCCGGAAAACTGGGGCAGCTCCTCGATGGCGGCCATCAGATCGTCATCAACCACCACCATGGCCTGGGTGCGGGTGCAGAAAAAGAGGTGCTTGCCCCTGTCCGGATAGTTCTCCACGAACAGGGTATATTTCGAACGGGTCATCTCTTGAGTCCTTTCTTGCGTTCATGTTGGGCAAGAGGCACTGCGGAGGTGCACCTCCGCAATGCTCTGACCCGGTAGCGCCGCGGCCGGGTCAGATGATCAGTCTGCGTTCAGGCAACCAATCAACCGTACGAACCGCGAATCCAATAGCAGCAGCGGCCGCCTTCAGGACCGGGAAGCGGTCCCACGCCGGGATCGACAATTTCCAGGATCATGCTCGTCACCTCCTTTCTTCTTGGGATGGTTTGATATACCAGTCCTTGATGGACGGGTAGAGCAGCTCCGGAGCTGCGTTGATGCCCTCTATCCTGGCCGAGGTGGCAAAGAAGATCTTGCGCACGTAGAGGAAGAGCGCCGGACGGTCCCCGGCGATCAGGGAGTGGATCTGCCGGTAGAGGCTCTTCCGTTCTTCGAAGTCCAGGCTGGTGCGCCCGGCCTCGATCAGCCGGTCCACCTCTGGGTTGCTGTACGCTCCCAGGTTTGAATAGCCGATATTTTCCGAGTGCCAGAAGTAGGTGGTGAACTTATCCGGATCCACCCCGGCGTTGAACTGGAGGAGGGTGGCCTGGAAGTCGCCGGGAAAGAGCCGCTCCTCGAACAGCTCCTGGGGTGGGAGCAGCTCCACCTCCACCCGCATCCCCGCCTGGAACAGCTGCCACTTGATGCGCCGGGCCACCGCCTCCTTGGGAAGGTCCCCCTCATCCGCCAGGATGGTGAAGGCCAGCTCCCGCCCGTCTTTTTCCAGGATCAGGTCTCCGTCCGTGTCCCGCCAACCCAGATCCGCCAGGATCTCCGCGGTTTCAGTCGGATCGTAGCGCGCCTGCGGTACCTCCGGGTTGTAGGGCCAGGTGCCGGGGCGGAAGGGACCGGTGGTCTCCACGGCCCAGCCGTTGAGTGTGCTCTCGATCAGGTCCTTCCGATCGATTGCCAGGTCCAAGGCCCTGCGCATGTCCGGATCGGAAAACAGCGGATCCATCAGATTGAGGAGCAGGGTATGGTAAAAAACCTCCAGGTAGTTGTAGATCCTGAAGCGGGTATCGTTCTCGATGACCCGGTAATCCTCCAGCTCCAGGTCCACGACCATGTCCACATCCCCCTGCATCAGGGCTGACCAGGCCCGGCTCTGGTCCGCGTACCACTTGACCACCACCCGATCCAGGTAGGGCCGGCCTTCGAAGTAGCTCGTATTGCCTGACAGGACGATCCGGTCGTCGTCCCAGCTCTCGAAAACGAACGGACCGGTGCCCACGGGATTCCTGGCGAAATCCTCGAAGGTGATCCCCTGTTCGCGAAACAGGTGTTCCGGGATGATCTCCAGCAGCAGCAGGTAGGGAAACGGCGAGTAGGGCTCGGCAAGGTGAAAACGCACCTGGCGGCTGTTGACGGCCTCGACTTCCTCTATGATGCCGTAGTGAGGGATCAGCGGGGATTCCGTAGCTGGGTCCAGCAGGGTTCGATAGGTAAACACCACGTCTTCGGCATCCAACTCCTCCCCGTCGTGGAATCTCACCCCCTCTCTCAAGAAGAAGTCCCAGCTCCTGCCGTCTTCGGAGACCTGCCAGGATTCGGCCAGTTCGGGAGCGAAGGTGAGCTGTTCGTCCAACTTGACCAGGGTGTTGAAGATCAGGCTGCCGATGTTCGGTGAGAGCGTATCGAGGTAGAAGAGAGGATTGAATCCCACCGGCTCCTCGAAGGTGGAAAGCACGACCGTGCCGCCGTAGCGGTTCGGTTCATCCCGGCAGCCGTCGAGCAAAGTAGTTGTCGTGCACAGAGCAAAGCCGATTAGGACACCTCCTAGTTGGCGAACTGAAGAGAAACGTCGGAGCATTTCAGACCTCCTGATATTTCTTGTAAGGGATGTGTACACCTTAGAAGCGGGATTTCCGGAGGTCAAGCGGAAAAGGTCTATAGTCGCAGAAGACCGTCGCTCTTTCCGAAGCATCTGTTCACCTCTCTTCAGTCAATTCCCCTGCCGACGATCCCCGCCGTCCTCTTGCCGCGGTTGTGCCGAATGACATTTATGATCCCAGCGGGTCGTGACAGCCTAATTATATTTATTAAGGGAAAGGAGGAGAAACAGTATCGGGTTGTCCCCCAATTGTGCTTTCTGAAAACCTTAATATGCGGGGGCGGTGAAGTAGTTCCGGCTTATCTCCGGTGTATTCATCGTCCTGCTCCGGATCAGTTCCCCGGCTTTTCTGTTTCAACCTGCCCCGTGAATAGATTGGCACTCCGGAAGTTTGTGAGATTCCGTGATATGACTTAGTTGTTGTATATCCCGCATTCTATATCCTCCATAACGTTGACATCTACACGCCTCTATTCTATTCTAGAGAGTCGTGCAAAATGCAACTCAAGCATTGAGCACAAGTCTTTAAACCAAAGGAGGGTACTTATGAAAAAGGTACTCATGGTCCTGCTGGCGTTGTTACTAACAGCAGGAATCGCCCTTGCTTCTCCCGGAGTTGAACAGCCCGGAAAGACCCTGGTATTCGGCAGCAGCGGAGATGCGGTCCGATTGGATCCCGCCGATGTCACAGACGGCGAGTCGATTCAGCGGATGGACAACATCTTCGAAGGTCTCGTTGAATATGAAACGGGGTCCACCGAGATTAAGCCCTGCCTGGCCGAGTCCTGGACAACCTCGGCAGATGGAACGGAGATCACTTTCAAGCTCCGCCGGGGAGTGAAGTTCCACGACGGCACTGATTTCAACGCCGATGCAGTGGTCTTTTCCTTTGCCCGACAATACGACCAGGAGCACTGGTTTCACGGGTACGGCGAGTGGGCGTACTGGGGCTACATGTTCGGCGATGTGGACAGAATGGAAAAGATCGACGACTACACGGTCAGGCTGGTTATGAAGGCGCCGAACTCTTCGATCATGACCAGTCTGGCGATGTTCACTGTGGCCAGTGTGAGCCCGGCCAATGCTGAAAAATATAAGGAAGACATGTTCCGTCATCCGGTGGGCACCGGACCCTTCAAGTTCGTCGAATGGGTCAAGGATGACCACATCACCCTGGCGAGGAACGAGAATTATTGGAGGGATCCCGCGCAGCTGGATCAGTTGATCTTCAAGGTGATACCCGATACCTCGGCCCGTCTGCTGGCCCTGGAAGTGGGGGAGATCCAAGGCATGGAGTATCCCGATCCGAATGATTTCGACAGGATCCGCGACAATCCCGATCTAGTTTTGAGAAGCGAGCCCGGGATGAACATAGGCTACATGGCCATGAATACGGGCTACGGATACATCGACGACAATGGGAACGGTGTCCGGGATCCCGGCGAAGGACCGGACAAGACTCCTGGCTATCTTGAACCCCTGACTAAAGTAAAGGTGCGCCAGGCTATCAACTACGCTATTGACAAGAAATCGATCGTCGACAACCTGTACCTGGGAACCGCTTCAGTGGCCAAGAACGGTATGCCCCCCTTTATGCTGGGCTACAACGATGCTATCCAAGATTACGAGTACGATCCGGCCAAGGCGAAGCAACTTCTGGCCGAAGCCGGCTACCCCAATGGATTCAAGGTTCAGCTGCATGTAATGCCGGTTTCCAGGCCGTACATGTTTGATCCCCCCAAGATCGGCGAGGCAATCCAGAGCTATCTCGGAGCCGTGGGTATCGATGTGAGTATCTACCAGGTCGACTGGGGTACTTATCTGCAGGAGACCGAGTCGGGGATGCATAATATGTGTCTGCTCGGCTGGACCGGTGATAACGGCGATCCGGACAACTTCATGAATGTTCTCTATGGTCCGAATGCGGCCAACATTGGAGCCGCCGGCAACTACGCGTTCATCATGCGTCCAGAGCTGCAGGAAGAGCTGACTGCCGCCGTGAGAACCTACGACGTCGAAGAACGGGCCAGGCACTATAAACGAGCCCAGGAGATGATCCACGAAGATGCCGGCTGGGTCTTCATCGCCCATGCAAACCAGAACCTGGCATTCAGGAAAAACGTGAAGGGATATGTGCTGCATCCTACCTCCCGGAAATTCTTCTATCCGGTAACTCTGGAGTAGACGGATATCTCTTGCAACTCTCTTTGACTCAGACCTCAAGGGAGGGGTGATTCTCACCCCTCCCTTGCTATACGGAATCGTCAAATAGCTGGAGCAGGAAGCTTGTAATGGGATGGTACATTTTTAAACGACTGGTGATGATGATTCCCGTGTTGCTCGGGGCTTCCATCATCGCCTTTTCCCTGATTCATCTGGCTCCGGGGGATCCGGCTCGGACCATCGCAGGGGAGCACGCCACGATACAAACCCTGGAACGGATTCGGGAAAAATACGGACTGAATGATCCCCTTCCTGTTCAGTATTGGATCTGGCTCAAACAGGCGATGCGAGGGGATTTGGGGCGTTCCATCGTGTCTAACGAGCAGGTCACCACTGAAATCCTGGAACGGTTTCCAAACACCGTAGAATTAACCCTCTGCGCCATGATCCTGGCCATCGGTGTCGGCTCGGTAGCCGGGATCGTGTCTGCGTCCAAGCAGTACTCAGCCCTGGACTACGCGACAATGGGAGTGGCCCTGTTCGGCGTCTCTATGCCCGTGTTCTGGTTGGGCATCATGTTGATGATGATATTCGGGGTTTTCCTGCGCTGGTTGCCGATCAGCGGCCGTATAGATACGCTCATTCCTTTCACCAGGATAACAGGATTCTACATATTGGACTGCATCATTACCCTGAACTTTCGGGCACTGATCAGTTCGATCCGTTATCTGATTCTTCCCTCTGTAGCTCTGGGTACGATCCCCATGGCTACGGTTGCCAGGGTCACCAGATCCAGCATGCTCGAGGTATTGCGGCAGGATTATATCAGGACGGAGCGGGCAAAGGGATTGTCTGAACGGCTGGTCATCTACCGGCATGCAGTTCGCAACGCCATGATCCCGGTAGTGACGGTCATTGCCCTGAACTTCGGTTTGCTACTAGCCGGAGCCTTGCTCACGGAAACCGTATTTGCCTGGCCCGGCATCGGCAGATACGTGGTAAAGGCGGTCGGCATGAGGGACTATCCGGTTGTCCAGGGGTGCGTCATGTTCTTTGCCCTGATTTTTGTTGTCGTCAATTTGGTCGCCGATGTGCTGTACGTGTACATCGATCCCCGCATCAAGTACAAGTAGGAGCGAACTGCAGGTGGAACAGAAGCCGACAAAACAAGCAGGACAGCTCTTTCGCAGACTCCGGGAGAACAAATCGGCAATGTTCGGTTTCGGAATTCTGGTGGTCCTCGTACTGAGTGCGCTGTTGGCGGGAATTATTGCGCCCAACGATCCGAATCCATCTCCCCCCCAACTCGAGTTCAAATTGAAGCCGGGCTTTTGGAGTGACGAGGGGGTAAAAGGCATGCCTCTGGGTACCGACGCCTTGGGTCGATGCGTTCTCAGCCGGATTATATATGGCGCGCGAGTCAGCCTGAGCGCCGGATTCGTTGCGGTGACCATCGCAATGGTTCTGGGTATCCTATTCGGCACAATCGCCGGCTATTTCGGCGGGTGGGTCGATTCCCTGATCATGAGATTCGTGGACATAATGTTTGCCTTTCCAGCTCTCCTGCTGGCGATCGTAATCGTAGCGGTTATCGGACAGGGATTGGATAAAGCCATGATTGCGATAGGAGTGGTTTATACACCTCAAATGGCGAGAATCATCAGAAGTTCCGTCCTGTACATCAAAGAAATGGAATATATCGAGTTTCAGAAAGCAGTAGGATCCTCGAATCTTAGAATTATATTCCGTCACGTTATTCCCAACAGCGTTGCGCCCGTCATTGTCTACGGAACTCTGATGCTGGCTACGGCGATTCTTGATGCAGCGGCTCTCGGATTTTTGGGGCTGGGTGCCCAGCCTCCTACACCCGAGTGGGGAGCGATGCTTTCCAAAAGCTACAACTACATCGTTGGAGGCGCCTGGTGGGCCGCAACGTTTCCCGGACTCGCCATTCTCTTGTCCGTGCTTGGATTGAATCTCCTAGGAGACGGCCTTCGGGATACGCTGGATCCCCGGCTGAAGACCTGAAGATCCTATGCAAGAGCTACTGAAGATCGAAGATTTGAGGACCCACTTCTTTACCCATGACGGCACGGTCAAAGCGGTGGACGGCGTGAGCCTGCAGATCAATCGTGGAGAAACCCTGGGAATCGTAGGCGAGTCGGGATGCGGTAAAAGCGTCACTGCTCTTTCGATTATGAGGCTGATCGCCGATCCACCAGGTAAAATTGTGGGCGGAAAGGTACTGTTTGAAGGAAAGAACCTGTTGGATTTGGATGATAGGAAAATGCGAGACGTCAGGGGCAAGAAAATATCGATGATTTTTCAAGAACCCATGACCTCTCTCGATCCAGTATTTACGATCGGGCAAGAGATTATTGAAACACTCCAGATTCATCAGAATCTCGGCAAAAAAGAAGCACGTCAACGAACGATTGAGGTCTTGTCTACCGTTGGTATTCCCGATGCGGACAAGAGAGTTGACAACTACCCACATGAGCTGTCCGGAGGTATGCGGCAAAGAGCCATGATTGCCATGGCTTTGGCTTGCAATCCCGTGTTGCTCATTGCCGACGAACCAACTACAGCGTTGGACGTGACGATCCAAGCCCAGATTCTCCAGTTGATCAATGATTTGAAGACCGAGTTTAATACTTCCGTCCTCCTTATTACCCACGACCTGGGGGTCATAGCGGAAATGTCGGAGTACGTCGCCGTCATGTACTGCGGCCACATAGTTGAATACGCCGATGTGCACACACTGTTCGAAGACCCCCTCCACCCGTATACAAAAGGTCTATACAAATCCATACCAAGGTTGGATGTTGAAACGAAACGACTCGATACAATCACTGGTATGGTGCCGAACCTGATTGACTTACCGCCTGGATGTCCATACCAGAATCGCTGTGAGTTCTGTTTCGACACCTGTCTGAAAGAAATGCCTGCGCTGCTTTCCGTTAGCGATCAACACCTTGTGAAATGCCATCTGTACAGAGGAAAATGAACCGTGGGGAATCTGATAGAAGTTAAGAACCTCAAGAAATGGTTCTGGGCCGGGAGTGTAATCGGCGGACGAAAGCAAGCTGTTCGTGCCGTGGATGATGTCAGTTTTTCCATAGCTCGCAGGGAAATACTTGGTTTGGTAGGAGAATCGGGCTGCGGAAAGACTACATGCGGAAAGGTGATCTTGAGAATACACGAACCTACCTCAGGCAGGGTTTTCTACGACAACGAGGATATTACCCACATCAAACGCAGGGACTTAATTCGAATAAAAAAGAAGATGATGATAATCTACCAGGATCCTTTTGGTTCCCTGGATCCAAGAATGACGATCGGCAGCGCAATTGCCGAGCCGATGGAGGTTCACAAGACGCTTGCCAAAGGCGAACAACGAAAGAAAGTGATGGATTTGATGGCAAAGGTAGGGTTGTCCTCCGACCAGATAAATCGCTATCCTCACGAGTTCAGCGGCGGCCAGCGCCAGCGTATCGGCATAGCCAGAGCGCTGGCTACCAACCCCGAGTTCGTTGTGGCCGACGAGTCCGTATCCGCTTTGGATGTTTCAATTCAAGCCCAGATAATAAACCTCCTCAAAGACCTGCAGGAGGAGTTCGGTCTTACCATGTTGTTTATTGCTCACGATTTGAGTGTGATCAAACACATCAGCGACCGAGTAGCTGTCATGTACCTGGGTAAGCTTGTTGAAACCGCACCGAAAGCGGCACTGTTTTCCGATCCCAAGCACCCATACACTGTAGCGCTGTTATCGGCGATTCCTATTCCGGATCCAAAAAAACGGAAGAGAGGGCAAATACTCATGGGCGATGTTCCGAGTCCCGTCAATCCACCGCCCGGCTGCCGTTTTCACACGCGCTGTCAACATGTAATGCCCATCTGCAAAGAAGCAGAACCGGCGATGATCGATCTAAACGATTCCCACCGAGTAGCGTGTTACTTGTACAAATAATAAATGAGAACTAGACCTTAACCACCTTGCCGCTGCGCAGACAGCGGGTGCAGACCTTGAGGGTGGTGTGGGTCTTGCCGACAACGGTCCTGACCTTGTGGATGTTGGGCTTCCACACGCGACGGGTCTTGTTGTGGGCGTGGCTGACGTTGTTGCCCGTAACTGTTTGTTTTCCGCAGATATCACACTTGCGTGCCATTGTACGTTTTCCTTCTATACTATGCTGAATTATCGGTTTCTATGGTCGAACAGTTGCCCAATGTAACAAAATCTTCCCGTCGTGTAAAGCGTGATGCACGTGCTTTTTTCTTGCGGCTGGATGCCAAGGGAGCATCCGCCTCAATCTGCGCTGCTCGTACTGATTTTGCGGAAGATCAGGACCAGGGCGGCCTGGGCCGCAGCAGCGGCCGCCACCACGGTGCAGGCGAACACCAGCACCCGGGCGAACCCGCCGCTTTGGTAGAGAATGCCCCCGGTAGCCGAACCGGCGACCATGCCCGCGGTCAGCAGGCCCTCATGAACAGCCATGCGGGTCGACCGCCGGCTGCTACCGCTGACGCCGTGGAACAGGCTGTTGTTGTAGCTCAAGGCGAACAGGAGGCCGAACAGGGCCATGGCCAGGGAGAAGCCGAAGAAGGTGCGCAGAGCGATCATCAGTGCCACCACCGCGATGATTAATCCCTGACCCAGGACCATCAGCCGGGATTTGTAATGCCAGAATGAGAACCGGGACAGGATGATGAAGCCGAGGGTCGAGAACAGGGCGCGGAAAAGAATCAGCAAACCTATCCGCGTTTCCGAAAGTCCGATCTCCTCCCGCAGGTACAAAAGGAAGGCGCTCATGGTGATTCCCAGGACCACGTAGGAGGCGCACAGGCCGATCCAGGCCGGGTAGCGCAGAGGGGTACTGCGATCTTCGAGCGCTTCTTCGCCCCTGCGCAGCGGCTCTCTCTGTCGATCCTGCCGGATTCCCGGAACGACGAAAGAGGCGGTGAGGACGGTCAGGCAGACGGCCGCCATGATGACTGCGGCCGCCCTGAAGGGTACGCCGATGCCCATCTGCAGCAGGAAACCCGCTATAGCCGGAGCGATGATGTTTCCCCCGCTCCAGGAGAGATTGAAACCGCCCAGTGTGGTGTTGAGCACCCGTTCCTCCTTCCCGAAGGAGAGCCAGCCCATCAGGGGCGGCCAGAACAGGGACAGGGAGAAGCCGAACAGCCCGTAGAGGACAAAGAGCAGGGGCAGAGAGCCTGCCAGAAGCATGCCCGCCAGCAGGACCCCCGAGGCGGCGGTTGCCAGGATCAGGGAGTGCCTGGGCAAAAGGAGCCGGTACAACGGCCGAAACAGGAAACAGCCGCTGAAGTAGCAAAGGTAGGGAAGGGCGGCCAGCCAGCCGATCAGGGATGAGGATGCCTGAAACACGTCCCTGGCGTAGAAGATCATGCTGAAGGTCGTTACGATCAGCGCCGTATAGAAGACCAGAGTGATCGGCAGAAGCAGGGCCGATTTATGGGATTTACGGCCTCTCATCGGCTGCCCGGCGGGGAGAAGCGCTTCATCCCCTCGGCCACCTTGCGCACCAGGTAGGGGCGCAGCTGCGCCAGGGTGATGATATCATCGATCGATCCTACTTCCCGAGCCCGCTCCACCGAGTGGATCGAATCGAACTGTTGTGCCAAGGCGCTCTGCTTTTCCGCATACACCTTTTGATACAGCTCGTCGAACTCTTTTCGATAGCGGGCGCCGCCGGAGCCGAGCTGCATTCTGGCTTTCTCGACCCGGGGATCTTGATTCGTTTCCTTCGAGACCATGCGGGGGAAGACCACCGCCGCGGCCGGGGCTCCTCCGATGACCGAGGCGAAGGCCCCCTCCAGAGACACGGCGTGAAGGTTTTCGTTCAGGGCTTTGGAGAAAACAACGTAGGCGCCGCCGTGGTAGCGGGCGGTGACCACGAAGACGATAGGACCCTGGAAGTTGACGACGGCCCGCCCGATTTCCGCGCCGTACTCCAGCTGCAGTTTGCGCAGGGATTCCGGGGAACCGTCGAATCCCGAGAGATTGGCCAATATAACCAGGGGGAGCGCGCCGCTGAAAACATTGATCGCTCTGGCGAGCTTCTTCGAAGATAGCGGGAAGAGGGTGCCTCCGCTCCAGGCCTCCGGTCCGTCATGGGGGGTCTCCCCGATTCGAGCTAGAGGCTGGCTCTCGATGCCGAGGAGGCCGATCGACTGTCCGCCGATACGGGCTTCCCAGACGATGGCGATCTCGGCATCTTTCATTTCCGACCAGCGTTCGAACACGGGCGAGTCCCGGTCCACAACCGCCCCCATCAGCTGACGCATGTCGAAGGGCTTCTTGCGCTCAGGGTTGAGGGAGCCGGAAAAGATGTCTCCGATCGTGGAGAACCCTTGGCCTAGATTGTCCTGATAGGGATCGCTGCTCACATTGCGCTCCAGCGGGTCGGAGGTCTGCACCTTGGGAGGATAGGCCGAGTCTCCCGAACGGTAGGACAGCTGGTAGTGTAGAAACAGGGTCATGTAGGCCTCGTACAGATCCTTGACCCTCACCTGGGCCTGTCCATTGGGACCCATGATTTTCTCCGCGCCCCCGATGCCAACGTTGTCCTCCGCGGAAACGCTTCCGGAAAAATCCAGGGCCTTTTTCCCGGTCAGGAGCATAGCGGCGTCCTCGGTCATGATGAGCAGGCCGCGGGTATGCATCAGCATGGTCGCCTCCGCATTCCAGTAGGACTGGGCGCCGATGTTGATGCCGGCGACGATGATGTTGAT
>Ga0315553_10003923_pt1 | contig 11404 bp, 14 predicted proteins | sample SalMarSW160140MG_FD_203099 | JGI IMG/M metagenome (GOLD analysis project Ga0315553, IMG submission 203099) | Salt marsh sediment microbial communities from the Plum Island Ecosystem LTER, Massachusetts, United States - Salt Marsh Sediment SW1601-40 ... | reverse complement strand
TTCCCTTCTTTGGAAGGAGTTCTGGAAGCAGTCCTTTCAACGCAGGAGAGGGAACGCGAATAAAACTTATGGCCATTTGTTAAGTTGTCGTTGAATCTGATAGCACCCCTAATTTTTTGATTCTAGTAATCTTCTTCGCTTTTCTATTTCCAAATATATCACTTCGGAGTGAAGGCGCGAAATGGCCTCTGGTCAAGCTCTGTTTCATCTCTAGCAGGTATAATTTCTGAAACGCACTCGACTGAAGGTTATATACGCTTTCACGTTAGTATCCTATGTGACAATCAGTACAGGAATACCACAGCAGACGCAAAGCACGCTTGAGGTTAATGACTCAATGACAATAGATGAGGGTACATATTTGGTTCTTCGATCAGCTTCGGGTGCATTTACTTGTCGTTATCCACCTATTCCAAAGAGGTGGAACTCTGTCGACCGTCCTCATGTTGCATTACTGCTTCCAGATGCTGGTAATATATTCTCAGTATTCCTGTCTAACCCTGAGGATGATGAATCCAAGACGGTTACAGTAACGCTCAGTTGGCTTATTATCGCCGCGACAATGGGTCATGGACAAAAGTGGCTGAAGCCAGCGATCCTTTTGTTGTCGAGGTGTTCTCTCATGGCTATGCTCCTATTGTCATGAATATGATTCCTCAGATGTAAAACACCTACCAATTTTTTTGGAATATTATATCCCGATAATCAAATATCCCAATATCCATCATCATACTGTCCACCATGGTGGTGGATTAGATTTTGAATATTCTTTATGAGCGTGTCCTCACCAGCTGATTGAGAGCCCCAATTAAAATTGCAGATTCCCCCACCGCCTCCACTTCCAACAATAGTGATTGTCGCTTCTCCAAAATCGTTTCTTGACTCCACAATTGTGGTGAGTGTCTGATATGATCCTGTCCTGAACACATACTCCTCATGAATGAAAATGGCAATTACTCCGTGTTCAGTGTTTGATACTTTCCTTGTTACTGTTGAGTAGTTGTGAGTTAAGTAGTCGATGACCCTGTTTAGATACTGGACATCAAAGTTGAGTGTCTTCAAGCTTCAGCTCTCCTGAGAGAAGGTTTGCATGAACGAATATAGACTCTTCTTCTATTTTGATCCTTCTCAAGGCTCATTTTAGACCCAGCAATTCGACCTCAAATACAAGAGTAGAATTTGCAGGTATGAGCCCCCCACCAACATCACTGTCTCCATAAGCTAGCTCTGGGGGGATAATGAGTTTCCTTTTTCCCCCAATCTTCATCGAGAGAACACCTTGGTCCCATCCTTGGATGACTTGACCAACGCCAATTTGAAACTCGAAGGGTTGCCCTCTGTCTACTGAACTGTCAAACTTCTTTCCATCTGTCAACCAACCAGTGTAATGGACCACAACTGTCTGACCCTGCTTCGGTGACTCGCCGGATCCAATTATGATGTCTTCAATCTCTAGCTCTGGCATGAGGGCACACCTACTGACGTATTTTTGACCTTTTTGTATTGTGAAATCACTGTTTTTTATAGTAGTTTCATCCGCAAGACGACATTTGCTTAAATATATTCCAAACAATAGTAATTGTAAGGGCCAGGGAGCCTTTCTCTCTCAGAAGCAGTTTCTCTCCTCCTTTCCATGTTCTCTATGGGCTCCCTTTCTCTTCCTCCTCATTCTCATGATTCAATTTTCTGTACATGAGTAACAATAGTTGGCTTCAATAAATTCATTTTCTTTGGTAGACCGTTGAAATTGATTTGAAAAAGTTGGCATGAGAGATCATCTTTTCGTTTACTATAGCAAGGGGTTAACGAGTGCCATAAGGTTCCTGATTTGAATCATGATATGAGCAATACTTATATGCTAATAATTCATATTCTTATTTGTGGGGGTCCGATTCGCGATCATCATGAATACTGTCACTCCCTCCCCTCTCTCAAACGTCCGACTGGCGAAATATCGCCTGTTTTTCGGACCCCCCCTCACCTCATTCTTCGATTAAGTCTTCTTCACTATCGCTAATTAATTCACTAGACTCGTCTGAATCATGGAATAGAAAGGACTTCCCGCAGTTTTGACAAACGATGGTTTCCTCAACAACATCCGCTTGATTATAGAGATAAACAGCTCCACATGAAGGACATTTCTTTGGTGGATAAATTATAAACTCTTTATTGCAGTTTGGACATCTGACAGTATTTTGAGATTGTTCCAAGTCCAGGCGGTACGAATAGAGCGCATGGCAATGGGGGCACTCTCTCCTAGTTTTTGGAATGAATACTTCAAAATCAGCAATCAATTCAATATGGCCGCAGGATTTGCACAGAATCGCTTCTAATGGAACGTAATCGGGTCCAAGTGCAGATTCACGTTTCCAATTGAATGTCATCCGGGATTTACCAGCCTCCCAATAATCATAGATTACACCATATTGAAGATCTGTACTCCCACATCTCAGACATTGACTTGGCTTCATACTTCTACCTTGTGTTCATTTTAACTGAGTAGCAATAAGGTCTTCGCTATTCTTTTTGTACAAACATTTCTGAGCCAGAAGGTTTTAATGGAGTTCAACTTGTGCCATGCCAAGGCGAGTGAAATTGTCTGTGGCAAGGAAAGCTGTTGACAGCACACTAAGACGAATCTTGAATTACACAACTGAGATTATCATGTCCATTGTTTTGCTTGTGATTATCTGCATTCCTTTAGTGTTTGTAATTCCAATGTGGTTCCAGACCATTGCTTTTGGTTTACCGAGGAATGAGCTTGCCCTTGACCCCGTAAGATGGGTTGGCATCGATGGTGCTTTCTGGTTAACATTACTACTTGGTCTTGTAAGTTTCATACTTGGCTATGTATACATCCTCAGGTTGAAACCCGGGACAATTGTTCAAGAGGATTTTGAAGATGATGAATCAGAAGAGGCTGAAGAAGAGGGAGAGTTCCTGGTTAGCGAAGAAGTAGAAGAAGTCGAGGAAGTGCTTGAGGAAGAAGTCGAGGCGCTGCTTGAAGAGGATGCAGAAGAATTGACTACCGATGATGTTGATGACAACGAAGAAGAGTTTGAAGAAGAGGACTGACCCAATCCTCTTCGTAATCGCGATAACTACTCCATCTTGGTCTTTTTGGCTAGCTTATCGACAAGAGCTGAGAATGATTGAGATGCCTTTGATTCAGGCTCTTTGATAACAAAAGGAGTTCCTTCATCACTCAATGTGATAACACGGGGATCAAGAGGCAAGGTACCGAGATGATCAATGCCATACTCTTTAGATGCTTTCTTGACTGCACCCTCTCCGAAGAGATTGTAGGACTCACCACATTTAGGACATACAAACTCCGACATATTCTCAACAATCCCTAGTACTGGCACACCCATTTTCTCAACTAACTGGATTGCTCGTCGTGCATCAAGGACTGCTACCTCTTGTGGTGTTGAAACAATGACGACTCCATCGATATCAGGGATTGATTGCAGAATGCTCAGAATCTCGTCTCCTGTTCCTGGCGGGAGATCCACAACTAATACATCAAGTTCTCCCCATCGAACATTAGCAAGAAACTGCGTGATTGCTTTTGCGACTAATGGTCCACGCCAAGCGACTGCGTCATCATCTTTTCTAAGAAGAAATCCCATACTCATCACTTTGACATTTTGAGGACCAGTGACGGGTAGAATGAAATCTCCATCTACGGTGGGATGCTGGCCCTCTAGCCCTAATAGTTTGGGTACATTAGGTCCGTAAATGTCCACGTCAACGATTCCTACACTCTTGCCTCTCTTTGCAAACGATACTGCAAGATTAGCTGCAACTGTTGTTTTCCCTACACCACCCTTACCAGAAAGGATAACGATCTTATGTTTGATACCCTTCATATTCTCTGCAATCTCTGTCGGTATTGGAGGTTTTGACATTGTTATCAAAACCGTTGCCCTTCTATGATTCTAATAAAGCGTCGCATATGTCTGAATTGTTAGCTTCCGTTGAATCTAGCTAAGATTTGTCTTGCTAGAGTTTCGTTGGATGCTGCTATGAAATTCATCATATTCTGAGGTTCAAGTGAAATCTGGAATCGGCTTCCATTTTGATTAAGAACGAATCCCCCTGCTTCAAAAACAATGTGGGTACCACAGAGATGTATGATGGGTAACATATTTCTTAGGTCTACCATTCCATCAAGATATCCTGATGCAGTCCAACAAAGATCTAGAAGATTGCTAGCAGTTCTTCTTATGTCATGCACAGCACTGATTGTTCTCAATGACTGCTCCATAAACTCCAAGTCCCAAGTCCTCTTCATATCGTATGAGATTATTGCATCTTTGAGTTCGACTGGAGGAGATGGTCTAACATGTAATCCATTTCTTGTTACCCCTTTACCTCTAACAGCCACATAGGTCTCATCTGTAAAGACTGATTCTATCACACTTATCTCTGCATCATCTGATGTCATCATATCTTTGAAAGGGACAATAGAGATTCCAATTGACACAAGAGGAATTCCTCTTTCGAGGTTTGCTGAGCCATCGATTGGATCAATCAGTGCAAGGTATTCAGGTGTCTTATCATTCTTGATGAACCCTTTTTCCTCGGTTAGAATCTCAAAGATAGTACCAGAACTAGAAAGCACGTTGATTATTGCGTCTTCAGCTTTGACATCTAATAGGAGGGTCTTGTCTCCGTATGGGTTCAGAATACCGGTGCGTTCTGTTGCTATGTCAAGATTCTCAATTATGACCCTCTTGGCACTATCCACTGCAGCTCGCAATGTCTTAAGTAGACTCATTCTAACATCACTTTGCTGGTATTTGCTTTCTCTATATCACTTGTTGGGTTGGAATTACAATACCTTAAATGCGTCAATTCAAGAGTTAGAATTGAAAAGCCAAACTTGGTGGAACAAATGGGTTTTCTGAGTGGGAAAAAAAAGGTTGATGCAGAACGTGGAATCCTTGAGATGAAGGGTACAATGAATGCCCTGACGCTAAGGATGCGTAGACTTGAGACCAGGATGACAGAGGAACAAAAGTCAGCAAAGGATGCTATGTCTCAAGGCAATCGTTCAATGGCACGTTCCCATCTTGGCATAGTTGTTGATCTTGAAAATAGAAGGTCTCGTTATCAGCAGCAGTTCCTAACACTAGAAACTGCGCTACTTAACTTGGAGGAAGCCAAGACCCAGACTGAAGTCCTCAGAGCTTTCACCATTGCTAATGATGCACTCACTGAAGCTCGATCAATGTTGCGACCAGAAGAAATCCAAACGCAACTCGACAAGCTCTCAGAATCCTTCGAACACATCTCTATCGCTGGAGAGCTACTCTCCGAAGATTTGTCGGGAGCTGACTCGACCATTGAGGATGAGGAGCGGATAGATCGTCAGTTGGAAGCTATGGAAGCCGAGGTATTGCTCGAAAAAGAGGGTGTCCTTCCACCACTTGAGACTGATGGAGCAATGCCTGTAAAAACTGGCAAAGCAGAACGTTCGGATGAGAAACGGATTGATGAACTGCTCGCTGACCTGGAGAAGGAAGCCCGTGAAGAACGAGCTCGTGAAAAAGAGAGTTAATTTCAATTCATCAATTAATTTTCAGGTGTAGTCGAGATTGGTTATTCAATTAGTTGTTTTTGATGTTGATGGAACCCTCACTAAACACAGTAGTGTTTGGTGGAGATTGCACGAGCACTTTGATACAACGGTAGAAGGCAAGATATACTACGACCAATATTTTGCAGGAGATATCAGTTACGATGATTGGGCTGATCTTGATGCTGGACTTTGGAAAGGTAGAACTCTTGAAGAAGTGATGAAGGTCGTGCAATCGACTCAACTATCTCCTGGGGCGAGAGAGACAATCCAAACATTGAACGACAAAGGTTTGAAGACTGCTATTCTCTCGGGAGGTTTAGATATAATGGCTAATGAAATTGGCCGGAGACTGGGGATCGAGTATGTTCTAACTAACATACTCCACCATCAAGATGGAATTTTAACTGGCAAAGTTGACAACCTTGTTGCATGGGGTGATAAAGCTAAGAGCATTCAGCAGATATGCAACCATTTTGAAATTCCCCTCGAGAAGACTGCTTTTGTTGGAGATGGTCGCAATGATGTAAGTGTTTTCAAAGTTGTAGGCCTATCAATAGCTTACAACCCTGAAGACCAAGAAGTGGCTGATGCTGCAGATGTTGTCATCCATGAAGATGACCTTAGAGTCATAATACCTCATGTCATATCGGAGTCCCGGCAATAAGGAGTACGAAGACATATGCTTGAAGCAAAATGATCATCGCACCTTCAAAGAAGTCCAGTTTGTGATCATCGGTTATTGCTCGTTTCAGGAACCATAGACTTCCTGCTATCACCATAATCTGAAACAGGACATATCTGTCTAATGGGATTGGCACAAACATACCTATCCCTCCCATGATGAGCAATACAATCTGCAGGATCCCTCCAATCAGATTACCAACCGCAAGTCCCACCTTACCTTTTACAGCCGCAACTATTGCAATCCCATGTTCAGGGAGTGCACCAGCCGCACCAAGTATGAGAGCTGCAATTGCCACTTGATTGCCTATCACACTAATAGCATCGTGATAATCTATAAGGAGCATCTCAACAGAATGTGTGAGAATTTCACCTGCGAAGAATATGCCTATGAATCCCATTACTGCAAGAATGGTCGCGGTTTTCTTTGAATGGGTAGCCTTAGTCTTCTCAGTATCCTCAACAACATCTCCTGTGACCAATACTGAAGCATAGATAATATATGAGAGGAACAAGACGAAAGATGCAACTACTGGAAATCTCGGATTTAGAGGTGCATCCGCAGATGCCATATCTAACACACCAAGAGCAAACATACTCAATAGAGCCACAATAGTCCACCTGATCAAAACTGAATCCTTTTTGATAGCTTCTTCAGGAACATCCATATCCTCTTTCCCTCTCGTGGAAATGATAATTGTGATTCCAAGAAGCATCATGTTAAATCCTGCAGCAATAAGAATTGACAGCACAGCGATATCTAGCAAATCTTGATTTCCAGTTGTCCATCCATTGAAAGCTGCTATTCCACTTATGACAGCTTCTGGCAGATTGCTTGCTAGACTAGATAGCATTCCTGCTACATACGCAGTGAAACCAAGATGTCCAGCTGCACTTTCAAAACCTTCAACAGCCCACTCTGAAGGTCTAAAGGCAAGCCATACGCCTCCAATGATTCCGAGAATGAGTACGATTGTTGGTTCCAATCCCGTAAATCTCAGATAGAAATAGAAAATCAGTATTCCTAAGAAAAAAACCAGTTCCTTTCTACCAGCAACCAGAGAGTCTTTTACTCCATGAAACTGCTCATGATTGTCCATCGACTGTTCGATTTGAATTTCCCCCATGGGTTCTCTTAACTATTCTGAGTGTTTTTCATCCTGACTATTAATAATGATGGTTTTCTGCGCACCTATCATTTGTTGTTTGTATACCTAGCTGCGCTTCCTGTATTCAGAAGAACCACATCTTCATCATAGTCAATCTTTCCTGATTCGATTAGGTTACGCAAACCACAGATACCGACAGCTGTCTCGGGACAAATATCTAATCCTTCAAATTTAGAAGCTGTTCTTCTAGTAGGTTCAATCTCTTGCTCAGCCACTGCTACTGCACTGCCCCCTGAGCTTCTAATAGAATGCAGAATGAGTCTTCCTGCGAATGGACTAGGTACTCTCAATCCTAGGGCTTTTGTTTCGCCATCCACCCAAGGTGCGATTTCATCGGTTCCTTTCTCTATTGCTCGGACAATCGGTGCACACCCCTCACTCTGTGCGGCATACATACGTGGGCGTTTAGAGCCTATCAATCCTATCGCTTCGAGCTCATCAAACGCCTTCCAGATTCCAATGATTGCAGTACCTCCTCCTGTGGGGCAGATTATCGCATCAGGTAATGACCAACCCATTTGTTCACAAATTTCGAAACCAATAGTTTTCTTGCCCTCGACGCGATATGGTTCCTTTGTGGTTGAGAGATCTGTCCATTCCCCATTCTTTTCCCTCATAGCCTTCCCCGCATCTGATATAGTACCATCCACTCGAGTTGTTACTGCTCCAAATAAATCACATTGCTGGAAGAATGGTTCAGGAGTGTCGTTAGGCATGAAGATATGAGCTTTGAGTCCAGCTGCTGCGGCATATGCACTAGCAGAGACCGCTGCATTACCTGCTGAAGGTAAAGCAAACGCCTTTGCACCTAGCTCGAAGTGCCTAGAAACCGCTGCACAAATTCCTCTGTCTTTGAAACTTGTGGTTGGGTTTTGGGCTTCGTCTTTGATACGAAGCATTTGAAGGCCTAGGTGTTTTCCCAAACGCCTTGACAGGAGTAAAGGTGTCCATCCCTCTCCAAGGCTGACAACGCATGAAGGGGATTTTACAGGTAAAAGTTGTGAATATCTCCACATCGAATTCATATTTGATGGAAATTCGTTCTTAACCAGCCCCTCTCTCACCCCAACAAGGTCATAGACTGCAAAAAGGGGTGATCCACATATACATATTGAAGCGGCACTCTCAGGTGAATGTTTTCTTCTGCATTGCGGACATTCCAGGTGTGATATGTGTGATATCAAAAGACTCACCATATTACATCAACACTTAGCCTTATTTGTACCTGTCACTCTGATTTCATGGAAGTACAACATATTGGGATGCTTATGGGCGAGTTAAAACGAACAACCTTACCCTTTACCTCACTGGTTGGTCTTGAACGACTAAAGCTAGCCCTAATTCTCAATGGCATCAATCCACAAATTGGTGGAGTCCTGATATCAGGACCAAAGGGTACTGGAAAAACTACTGTTGTTCGAGCTTTGGCTGATTTGTTGCCTGAGGTGGATGTTGTTACTGGATGTAGATTCGGATGTAATCCTAATAATCAAGACCTTCTGTGCGCTGATTGCAGAAGATCTATAGAATCTGGAACTAGACTCAAATCTGAATCTCGAAAGATGCGGGTTGTCAATCTCCCCCTCTCAACAACTGAAGACCGACTAATCGGTTCACTCGACATAGAACGTGTGTTGAAAGAAGGGATTCAAGCATTGAGACCTGGAATCCTTGCTGAAGCACACCAGAATGTTCTCTATGTTGATGAAGTGAACCTACTTCCCGACCACTTGGTCGACGATCTTTTGGATGCTGCAGCAACTAAGATAAACGTCATAGAACGAGAAGGAATCTCTGTTGCCCATCCCTCTGACTTTGTATTAATTGGTACAATGAATCCAGAGGAGGGCGAGCTTAGGCCGCAACTCTTGGATAGATTTCCTCTCCACGTTGCAGTCGGGAGTAATCACTCTATTGAGGAAAGAATGCAACTTGTTAGAAGAAATCTAGCATTCGAAGAAGATCCAGATAAGTTCAGAGAAAATTGGAAGGTCCCACAGTCTGAACTTCAGGATCGAATAATTAAGGCAAAAGACTTGCTAAAAGATGTTGTTCTTCCTGACGCCAATCTTAGAGCCATTGCAATGGCATGTGATGCACTTGAAGTGGATGGTGTGAGACCGGATATCATTATCAGCAAAGCCGCTATTACCAATGCTGCACTTGAGGGTAGAACACAGGTCACGCTAGATGATATGAAACTTGCATCACAGCTTGTGCTTAGTCACAGAACTCGTCGAGGAGGTCTCTTAGACCCTCCGTCGCCTGATGATGTTGACCAAGCTGTCACAAAAGCTGCAGAAGTAGCTCAGAAGACAGAACGGCGCAAGTCTCCCACCGAGGTTCCAGAAGAAGATGACGATGACAAATCAGGACCTCGAGTAAGTGGAGGTCGGTTTGGTCGAGGCAGCAAGTTTGCTACATCTGGTAAGCAGGAAGGCAAAAAAAAACTCCGGAAGGAGTAAGAAATCCTCAGGGAGATCCCATCAAGGGAACCATTATTGCAGTGATGATGGTTGTCGTATTCATCTATTTCGCTTGGATTTTCATCAGTCCAATCAACTGGTTACTAGGAATCCCGGCACTACAATTTCCTTCAGCACCCGCTCTGATTATCGACACAATAGTCATTGTACCAGTGATTTGGTATCTCGTGAGAAAGTGGCTTAATGTTATGACTCGAAGAAACAGTGGACCTGCTGCTGGTATTGACACTGTAGAACCTGGAGGTGGAAAACCAGAGCCTGGCGATGAATGGGGCTTAGCCACGAGACCTTATACACCTCAGACTCCCGATATGGTGTCTGGTTCGAAATCAGAGATAAGAGAAGCTCCCTTTGGTTTGGCAGATAGCTTCTTTGTTAAGATGCCTGACATCGACACCGGAGAAGAGCTATTCGACCTTGATAAGCTAAGAAAGAGAGCGATGATTCGAGCTCGGGTTTCATCAGGAGGTTGGGTAAAAAAGAGAGTTAGCTCTAGAGCAGCCGGGTCTCTGAAGTCATCCGACACAATGAAACATGGCAGACCTATTCGGTCACGAATTCCTACCAGAGAACCTGGAAGTCTTCATATTCCATCCACTGTACTGGCTGCTGTTGCACGAACCGGTTTCACATCCGGGGGTTCCATAGAAATCACAAAAGCTGATCTTCGCGAAAGTGTGTTCACAGGTAGGACTCCATTGACAATCATTCTAGTTATCGATGTAAGTCTATCAATGAAAGGGAGCATGGACCAAGTTCGGGATTTCCTTGAACGCTTAGAGAGTGAAACCCGGGGGTCCAAAGACCGTACTGGAATTGTCGCATTCAAGGATAGTGGTGCTGTTGAGATACAGGCACCAACAACAAACTGGAATAAGATCTATCGTGCATTAGGCAGATTGAAGATTTCTGGACTTACACCACTGGCAGAAGCACTGAAGAAGTCGCTTGAAACTATTCGACGAGAACGAATGAGGAATAATGACATCGAACCACTCCTGATACTTATTTCAGATTTCTCTCCAAATATCCCACTTGCTCAATCCGTTGGTCCTGGTCATGATAGATTCACTCCAGTTCAAGACCTAGTCCGCACCGCACGTTTGGTCAGGAAAGCAAAAGTGCGGTTAGCTGCAGTGAATGTTGATCCAGAACAGTCGAAATGGCCGCAGTTCTTAAAACGTCCATATCACGAAGCCCTTGAGTTAGCTTCCATGCTAAGGATGAAAAAGGAAGGACTGCATGACCCTATTGAAACCATCCTCATGGTTGATGAATTTCGAAAGACATTTGGTGCTTATCTTGTCGCTAGAGCAGCAGGTGGTCGAGCATACCTTTCACGTGAGCTATTGAAAGAAACCTCTATACTTAGTACAATACTTAGTTCCAGTCTTTCAAGAAGTAGGTTACGTGAACAGGACATACGCCAAGTTGAAGATTATCTCCCTAAGTGATTGCACAACGAAGCTGCCTCTCTCGAT
>Ga0315553_10003922_pt1 | contig 11405 bp, 5 predicted proteins | sample SalMarSW160140MG_FD_203099 | JGI IMG/M metagenome (GOLD analysis project Ga0315553, IMG submission 203099) | Salt marsh sediment microbial communities from the Plum Island Ecosystem LTER, Massachusetts, United States - Salt Marsh Sediment SW1601-40 ... | reverse complement strand
GTGGACGTGGTGGACGGTCTCAAGGCCGAGGTTGGGCAGGAACAGTTCCTCGCCTCTGGCGAGCGTGGTGAAGACCGCCGGGTTGAAATGACCGGCCGGGTTGAGCGGCACCCAGCCGGGCCCGACGATATGGCCAGGATGGATGATCGTCGCCGGAAAGCCGGTCTGCCGCGCTTCTTCGATCAGGTAGGCCTCGATCGCCGCCTTCTGGATGCCGTAGTCGCCGAATGGGCGACGCGGCTGCATCTCGGTAGTGGGGACGGTAACGCTCGGCCCGTGCACCCAGATCGTGCCCGTATGGAGGAAGTGCTGGACCTCGCCGCTCAGGGCTTCAGTGATATGTTTCGCGCTGTCCAGCGTGAAGCAGATCATGTCGATGACGATGTCCGGCTTGAGGTCGCGAATGGCCTTGGCGAAGCTTCCGTTCTTCTCGGCGGCTTCGCGGTCGAGGGTGACCGTGCGGACCGATTGCCAGGCGGCGTGCGGCCAATAGGGCTGGCGCTCGCCCCGGCTGACGTTGGTGACGGCAAAGCCAGCCTTGGCCAGGCGTGGCACCAAGTACGTGCCGACGTGACCACTGCCGCCGATGACAACTACATGCGTCATTTCATGGTTCTCCCGTCTGCTCGGCGAGAGACTACAGGATCGATCGGATGGTCGCTAAGCCCGCTCCGCCCAGCGCCTCAGAAGGGCCAGCGGGCGCCCGTCGATGGCGGCAAGGCCGAGGCCGATCGCCGCCATGCCGAGGAAATGGTTGGGCGACAGGCGCTCGCCGAGGAAAGCCGTGCCGAGAAGGATGGCGCTCACCGGAATCAGGAACGTCACCAGCATCAGATTGACGGAGCCCGCCCGCGCGAGGATGCGGTAGTAGATGATGTAAGCCAGGAACGTCGACAGCGCGCCCAGACCGAAAAGCGCGCCCCAGACGTTCGCGCCCACGGTGACCAGTTGCCAGGGCCGGTCGACGATGAGGGCGATCGGCACCATCATCGCCGCAGCCGCCGTGATCTGGCCGGCGGCGGCGGAGAGCGGCGCCAGTCCCGCCCGCGAAAACCGGCGGCCGTAAACCACCGACAGAGCGTAGCTCACCGACGCGACCAGGACGGCGATCTCGGCGAAGAGGTCGGTGCCAGCCTCGCCGAGGACGTCGGGACCGATCAGGATCACCACGCCGACGAAGCCGATGCCGATGCCGGTGACGCTCGCCAGGGTCATGCGCTCGTCCCGCGTGAAGGCGTGCGCGACGACGACCGTGAACAGCGGGGTGGTGGCGTTGAGGATGGCGGCCAGGCCGCTGGCGATGTGGCTCTGACCCCAGACGATGAGACTGAACGGGACGACGTTGTTGAACACCCCCATGACGGCAAACTGTTGCCAGGTGGTGCGGTTGCCGGGCATGCGTTGACCCAGGGCGCGAACCGCGAGGAATAGCAGGCCGGCGCCGATGGACACGCGGCAGGCGACGACGGTGAACGGCGGCAACGCGGCGACCGCGACTGCATTGAAGAAGAATGAGCCGCCCCACAAGAGCGACAGCGCGACGAGAAGGGCCCATTCGAGGGGCGCCATGGTGCGGTTGATCGGCTCGGGCATGGCCGGGTCTTTGCGGGAGGCGGCACTCTAGGCAAAAGCACCGGCCCGCGCATTCCGTTTCCGTACACCCTTGGCTGCTGAATTCTTTGGCTCAGTTTCGCCATTTTGATACGGTGTGTCGCGGAGCAAGTGACGCAAGGGAGGCGACATGGCCGTGCACCCGGCGGTCGCGCCGGCCGAAGGAAACGGCGACCGGATCGCTGAGGCGCTGCCCGTCCTCAGGCGGCGCTTCGGCGAGCGCCTCGTAGAGTCCGCGGCGGTACGAGAGCAGCATGGCCAGACCACAACCTGGCTCGACAACCAGCCGCCGGATGCCGTCGTCTTCCCCGAATCGACGGCCGAGGTGGTCGAAATTGTCGAGATCGCCGACCGCTACCGGATGCCGCTCATTCCGTTCGGTGTCGGCACGTCGCTGGAGGGCCACGTCAACGCGCCGTTCGGTGGCGTGTCGATTGACATGGGCCGGATGAACCGGATCGTCGCCGTCAACAATCAGGATCTCGACTGCGTCGTCGAAGCCGGAGTCACGCGCAAGCAGCTCAATGAGCATCTCCGTGACCAGGGCTTGTTTTTCGCGATCGATCCGGGCGCAGACGCTACCATCGGTGGCATGGCGGCAACGCGGGCCTCGGGCACCAACGCGGTGCGCTACGGAACCATGCGCGACAACGTCATCAACCTCACCGCGGTCATGGCGAACGGCAACGTCGTCAAGACCGGCAACCGCGCCAAGAAATCGTCCGCCGGCTACGACCTTGCCCGCCTGCTCATCGGTTCGGAGGGGACGCTCGGCGTCATCACCGAGGTCACCCTCAGGCTCGCCGGCATACCGGAAGCGATTGCCGGCGGCGTGGTGCCGTTCGAGTCGGTGGCGGGGGCGTGCAACGCGACGATCCTGGCGATCCAGTCCGGAATCCCAGTGGCGCGGATCGAACTCCTCGACGCGCTGCAGGTCGGGGCCTGCAACCGATATTCAAAGCTCGACCTCAAGGAAACGCCAACGTTGTTCGTTGAGTTCCACGGCAGCGAAGCGACGGTCAAGGAGCAGTCCAAGGCGTTCGGCGAAATCGCACGGGAGTGCGGCGGCGGCGACTTCGCTTGGGCGGTGAGGCCGGAGGAGCGCAACCGACTGTGGCAGGCGCGTCACGACGTGTACTTCGCCGCCGCGACGCTCAGGCCCGGCGCCAAGTTGGTGGCAACCGACGTCTGCGTTCCAATCTCGCGGCTCGCCGAATGCGTCACCGAGACGATCGCCGACATCGAAGCGGCCGGCCTTACCGCGCCGATCGTCGGCCATGTCGGCGACGGTAACTTCCACGTGACGCTGCTCGCCGACATGAGCGACCGCGACGAGGTTGCCAGGGGGCATGCGTTTATCGACCGGCTCAACCGGCGGGCCATCGACATGGACGGCACCTGCACCGGTGAGCACGGCATCGGTCAGGGCAAGATGGTGTATCTCGCCCGCGAGACTGGCAAGGGACTCGATATCATGCGGGCGATCAAACAGGCACTTGACCCGAAAGGGATCATGAACCCGGGCAAGATCGTTGCGGCAGCCTGACCGGCGTGGCGATCGATCGGCAGGGAGGCCGCGCTGAGCAGGCTTTACCTGATCGTCGGAGGTGCTGTCGTCGTCGCGTTGTTCGCGGCGCTGATCGTGCCGTGGTTCGTCAACTGGGACAACTACAGGACGACCTTCGAGATCGAGGCCGAGAAGATCCTCGGCCAGCCCGTACGCGTCGAAGGCACCGCCGCGGCGAGCATCCTGCCGTCGCCGTCGCTCACCTTCACCGACGTTGAGGTCGGTGACGTCGGCGGCGAGCCGATGCTGACGGTCGATCGGTTCTCGGTCACCATCGAGATGATGCCGCTTCTGCAGGGCGAGATTCGCGTCGTTGCCATGAAGCTCGAGCGGCCGCGGCTCAAGGTCGCGATCGACGCGTCCGGCAGGGCAGACTGGTTCGAGCGGAGTGAAGCGTCGGAGGCGCTCGACCCGGAGAAGGTGGTCCTCGAGGGCGTCGAAATCAGCGACGGCTCGCTCACGTATGCCGACGCTCGCTCCGGCGTCGCGCTGGTGTTCAACAGGATCAACGCCGCGGTCGAAGCCCGCACGCTTTTGGGTCCATGGCGGATCGAGGGCAGCTACCTCGAAGGAAACGAACGCGTGCCATTCAGCTTCGCCACCGGTCTGCGCCTCGACGACGGAACCATCCGCGTGAAGTCGAACTTTAGCCCGGCGCGCTTCCCCTTCGACGTGGCGGCCGACGGCGTTATCGGCGACCGGGCCGAGACAGGTCTCATGTACCGCGGCACCTACATGGTCACCGAAGTCGACACGACGGCCGCGGACGCGACCACCGGCGAGTTCGCCGGCCTGCGCAGCGAAGGCGCCTTCACACTGACCCGCGCCGAGCTCGAGGTCGACAAAGCGGTGGTGTCAGACGGGCCGCCCGAGCGCCTGGTCAGCGTGGCCGCAACGCTGACCGTGAGGTTCGGCGAGCGGCCCTCGTTCGAGGCGACGGCGGAGGCGCGCCACATCGACCTCGACCGCATGTTCGGTGGGGGGCCGAGCGAGCCCGTCGATGCGGCCGGGGCGGTTGAGCAGGTGGCCGGGCTCGTGTCCTCGCTGCAGATTCCCGATATCCCCGGACGGATCGTCGTCAACGTTCCGGCAATCGTCGTCGGTGGATCGGTCATCCAGGACGTCAGACTGGCTGCAAGGCCGGCGGTGGGCGGTTGGCAGATCGACAGCATCCGCGCGCGGCTGCCCGGCCAGGCGCGGCTCGACGCCCACGGCATGTTGACGACTGACAAATCCTTCGGGTTTCTCGGCGCGGTGCACTTTTCGGTGGCCCAGCCGGCCACTTTCGCCGCCTGGTGGCGCGGGCGGACACAGCCGGAGGCCGGCCGCCTGCTGGCCGCCTTTGACCTCGCCGGCGAGGCGGACATTGCGCCAGGGCAGCGCCTCTCGGTCGACAACATCGTCGCGCAGATCGGAGGCGCCACGATCACCGGGCGGTTTGCCTGGAGCGAGTCGCCACGTGATCGGCACCGCCATCTCGGCACCGACCTCCAGGCCGACCGCATCGACTTCGTCCAAGTCAAGGCGCTGGCCGAACTGCTCGTCGGCCGCAACCTCACCAACACCGCCGTTTTGGCCGACAGTTACTCCGTGATCGTGCAGGCGGGGGCGCTCGACGTGGGCGACGTCCACATGAGCGACGTTGCCATCAACGCTGGCTACTCTGACGACTCGCTGACGGTCGTCCGGTTTGGCATCGGCGATATCGGCGGGGCCAGCTTCCGGGTGACCGGCGGCCGCATCGACAACGTTACCACCGCGCCGCGCGGGCGCCTGGTGGCCGAACTGTACGCGCCGCGGCTCGACGGGTTGTCGCGGATCGTCAGCCGCTTCGCGCCAAACGCAGGTTTCGCGCGCTGGCTGACGGCAGCGGCACCGGCGTTGGCGCCGGCTGCCTTCACGGCGCGCATCGCCGCGCCCGGTGAGGAGGGCGGAACAGGGTTCAGGATCGCGCTCGAGGGTGCCGCCGGGGCTACGGCTTTCGACATCGTTGCCGACTCAAGGGGAAACCTGGCGGACTGGCGGAGGGCGCCGGCGCGGCTGTGGGTGCGCCTCGATTCGCCGGAGACTGCCGGGCTCGCCCGGCAGGTCGGCCTGGCCGCGGTGGCTCTCGATCAAGACGCTGGCACCGGCATCACGGTGGAGGGGAGCGGGGTCCCCGGGGAGGGGCTCGAAACCGCCGTCACAGCCGACATCGCCGGCCTCAGCGCACGCGGGTCGGGCAAGCTCGCGATCACTGCCGACCTCACCGCGGCTTTCGCCGGCTCGTTCGCTGTTGAGAGCAACAACCTCGATCCACTGATCGCGATGGCCGGGCTTGGCATCGCCGGTGCTGCTAACGGGACGGCCGTCGACGTGGCGGGAAACGTCGCGGTGGGGGCCGACGGCGCGAATCTCGAATGGCGGAATGGCCGGGTCAGTGGGCACGCCGTTGGGGGCAAGGTGCGGTTGACGCGCGCCAGCGACCAAACCTGGCGGATCGACAGCCAACTCGACGTCGATGAGGTCGACCTCGGCTGGATGATGGCGCTCGGCCTCGGCTTCGCGCCGATGCCGACCGGCGACCCGGCGGCGCCGTGGTCGAAAACGCCGTTCATTTCGCCGGTCTACGGCTTCGTCTCGGGCAAGCTCGCGGTCGATGCCGATCACATGCAGGTCGGCGAGGACCTCGACATCGCCAATGTCAGCCTCGACGTTCAACTGCAGCCGCAGCGTATCGATATCGACCTTTCGGCGGGTCAACTCGCAGGGGGCGGCGTCACCGGCGGACTTTCGATCCACAACGTCGCCGGCAACGCCAACCTCAACGCGCGTTTCAACCTCAAGGGGGCGGCGCTGGAGTCGTTCGCCTGGCAGCTCGATGGCCGATCGGTCGCGACCGGCGAGTTCGACCTGTCGGCGAACTTCGAGGCGACGGGACGGTCGCCGGCCGGGCTCGTGTCGAGCGCCACCGGCGGCGGTGCTTTTTCAATTCGCGACGGCGAGGCGCGCTACGTCAATCCGAACGCTGCGCGCTTGGTGGTGCGCGCGGCCGACCTCGGACAGCAATACAGCGAGGACGCACTCGAGTTGTCGTTCACCGAGGACATCGACGCGGACTCGCTGAGATTCGATCAGGTCGATGGCGCTTTCGCGATCGCCGCAGGCGCGGTTCGCGCCAAGAACGTGACGCTGAGAACCGCGGGCGTGGAGGCTTCGGGCAACGCGGTGGTCGACTTCAATACCTTGACGCTCGTCAGCGACTGGACGCTGGCGTTCGAACCCGGCGACACGAAGGTCGAGGGAACCGATCCGCGCGTCGGTATCGTGTTCCGTGGCCCGCTCGTGGCACCCAGCCGGTCGATCGACGTCCTGCCGCTCGCCTCGTACCTCAACATGCGCCAGGAAGCGCGCATGCTCGAGATCATTGCCATGGAGGAGGCGACGCGGGCAGAAAACGACCGGCTGTCACGTCTCACCCGCAAGCTCACGGAAGACGACGCGCGCCGGGCCCGCAAGGCCCGCGAGGCAGCAGAGGCCGAGGCGCGGCGGCGAGCCGCCGTGCTTGCTGCGGCGGTGGCGGTCGAAGAGCTGCATGTCAACCGCGAGATACTTGCCGAGCGGCGCAGGGTGGCGGTGTTGAGGCGTTTCGCCGAGACCGCGGCGGCGGAGGGGAACGCCGCAGCACAGGCCGCCGAGGATGCGGCCCGGCACGCCTCCGCGGAACGCGAGCGCGCGAGGGCCGCCGATGCGGCGCTGTCGCGTGCTCTCGCTGCCGAGAACGACGCGGCGAAGAAGGCGCAAGAGACGGCTGATGCTCTTGCCGAGGCCCGTGCGGCGGCGGAAGCGGCGGAGCGCACGGCGGAGGCTGCCGCCGCGGAGGCCGCGGCGGCAGACGAGGCGGCCGCTGCGGCGATCGCGGCCGAAAGCGAAGCTCAGTACCGCGCCGTGGACGCCGTGCCCAAGAAGGAGGCGGCTGACGCGGCGGTTGCGACGGCCGCGGCGGAAGCGAGTTCGGTCGGCGGCGCGGCCGACGAGGCCGAGGGCCGCGCCGCCAAGACCACTGAAACGCTGGAGTCGGCCAGAGCCGTCGTCGTCGAGGCCGACGCCGCGCTTGGGGCCGCGGAAAGGGTGCTCAGCGACGCGGAGGCCGGCCTCGCGGCTGCTCAGGTCGCCGCTGACGAGAAGAACCAGTCAGAGGCGATGGCGACCGATGCCGCGAATGCGGCCACTATACGTAAGCAGGAGGCCGATGACCGGGCGGTGAGCGCTGGGGACGACGTGGCCGCCGCGGCCGCGGCGCGGGACGCCGCCAGCGAGCGGGTCAAAGCCGCCCAGGCGGCGGCCGAAACCGCTGTTGCAGCGGCGGAGGAGGCCGAGTCGATCGCTCGGCAGGCGGCGGTCGTCGCGGCCAGCCTCCTCGGCGACGAGGATCGGAGCGAACAAACCAGCACGACCGCGCGCGACATGGAGGCCCTTGCAGCCAGCCGGGCCGCTGAGAGGCGGAAAGCGGCCGACGTTGCGCAGCGGGCGGCGGCCGCGACGCGTGCACACCGAGACCTTGCCGAGGCGACGCTGTTGGCGGCCAAGAAGACCGCAAGCCAGGCAGACGCAGCCGCCGCCGCCGCCGCCGAGGCCGCGGACGCGGCTGCCGCTCTGTCCCGGCAAGCCGCCGCTGACAACCAGGCGGCGCTCGAGGTGCTCGTCGCGGCCAGCGCGACCCGTGACGCGGCGACCACCGAGGTGAGTGTCCGCAAGGCGACCGTGGAGGCGGCGGCGGGCGCGCTCGCCGAAGCGGAAGCCGCAGCGAGCGCTGCGGCGGCCGTAGCGGCGGCCGCCAGTGCCGAGGCGAACAGCGCCCTGGACGCGAAGTCTGCCGCCGAGGCTGAGGCGGCGCGAGCCGCATCGGCGTTGGCGACTGCAGAACAGGCTCTCGCCGCAGCGAGCGCGGCCAAGACAGCGGTACTCTCGGCGCAGGAAGCGGCGCGAGGAAACGCCGGTTCGGCGAGGGCGGCGGCCGAGGCCGCGTCGGCGCTCATGTCCGAACGCCTCAGCGCCAACGAGGCGGCTGAGACCGCCCTTGCCCAGGCGCGCGACGAATCGCAGGCCGCGCAGCGAGACAAGAGCGCCGCCGACTTCGCGGTGCGGGAGGCGGTGGACGCTGCGAAGACGGCCAGTGCGGAGGCCCAGGCAAAGGCCGCGGCGGCCGACGCGGCAAGTGAGGCAGCAGAGCGGGCGGCGCAGGAGGTGGGTCCGTTCGACACCGGCGCTGCGTCCCCGGTTCCGGTGCCGGTGCCTTCGGCAATGCCGAAGCCACGCCCGGACGATGGGCGCTCGTCGCTCGCTCGGAGCGCCGAGCCGCTTGCCATCACGCCAGTGCGATAGTTGCGCCCGCGCTTACCCGCCGGCTGCCCTTGCCCGGTACCAGTCGAGGACGAACACGCGACAAGCGGCGGACAAGCTGGCGCCAGATTGGCGCTCGCGGTCGACGGCGGTCACGAGGGCGGCGACGCTGGTCGCCCGAGCCGCCGCGATCTCAGCCAGCCCTTGCCAGAACGGCTCCTCTAGCGAAACGCTGGTGCGGTGCCCTGATACGGTGATCGATCGCTTGGTCACGGTGGCGGGTTTCCGATCATCGCGGTCGCGGTGGTTGCCGCGGCGATGACTGCCCCGCGACCATCCGAGCAAGAGTCACGTGGGTCGGATCATGTCTTCGGGTTGGACCATGCGGTCGAACTCCTCGGCCGTGACGTGGCCGAGGCGCACTGCCTCTTCCTTGAGGGTAGTGCCGTTCCGGTGGGCGGCCTTGGCGATCTCTGCGGCGTTGTCGTAGCCGATCTTTGGCACGAGCGCGGTGACCAGCATCAGCGAGCGCTCCATCAGCGACCTGATGTGGGCCTCGTTGGCCCCTATGCCGACGACGCAGCGGTCGGTGAAGCTCGTCGCGGCGTCGGCGAGGAGGCGCACCGACTGGAGGAGGTTGTACGCCATCAGCGGGTTGTAAACGTTGAGCTCGAAGTGGCCCTGGCTACCGGCGAACGTGATCGAGGCGTTGTTGCCGAAGACCTGGATGCACACCTGCGTCAGGGCCTCGACCTGAGTGGGGTTGACTTTTCCGGGCATGATCGACGAGCCCGGCTCGTTTTCTGGCAGGGACAGTTCGCCGAGGCCGGAACGGGGGCCGGAGGCCAGCAAGCGGATGTCGTTGGCGATCTTGTACAGGCTCACCGCGACAGCGTTCAGCGCGCCGTGGGCGAAGACCATTGCGTCGTGGGCGGCAAGCGCCTCGAACTTGTTAGGTGCGGTCGTGAACTTCATCGCGGTCAACGCAGCGATGCGCTCGGCGATGCGCTGGTCAAAGCCAACCGGGGCGTTGAGGCCGGTGCCGACGGCAGTTCCGCCCTGGGCAAGCTCCATGAGCCGGGGGAGCGACTGCTCGATCCGCTCGATGCCGTTCTCGACTTGCTGGGTGTAGCCGGAGAATTCCTGGCCGAGGGTGAGGGGGGTGGCGTCCTGGATGTGTGTGCGCCCGATCTTGATGATGCCGGCGAACTCTTCGGCCTTGTCGTTGAGGGCGTTCCTGAGCTTCTGCAGCGCGGGGATCAAACGGTGGTGGATCTCCTCCGCAGCGGCGACGTGCATCGCGGTCGGGTACGTGTCGTTCGACGACTGACTCATGTTGACGTGGTCGTTGGGGTGGATCGGCGTCTTGGAGCCGACAATCCCGCCCAGGATCTCGATCGCGCGGTTGGCGATGACCTCGTTGGCGTTCATGTTCGATTGCGTGCCCGAGCCGGTTTGCCAGACGACCAGCGGAAAGTGATCGTCAAGCTTGCCCTCGGCGACCTCCTGCGCGGCCTTGACGATGGCTTCGCCGATTCTCGGATCGAGTCGTCCGAGGTCCATGTTGACCTCGGCGGCGGCGCGCTTGATCAGACCCAGGGCGCGGACAATCGGCGCCGGCTGCCCTTCCCAACCGATCGGAAAATTCTGGCGCGAGCGCTCGGCCTGGGCGCCCCAATAGCGGTCGGAGGGCACCTCGATCGGGCCGAACGTGTCGGTCTCGACGCGGGTGGGCGGGTCGTCTGTGGACATGGCCGGCTACTTCTTGCGAAATGCGTCGAGGCTGACGACATCGGCCGCCTCGCGCTCGCTATCGTCTTCACTGGTCTCGGCGGCAGTGCCGGTGCCGTCGGTGACAGACGCCTCGTCGGCGATCGGAAGCGGTTGCGTTTGCGTCTCGTCGGGCGCCAGCTCGCGCGGGTCTGTCCTGGCGATCGTCTCGAACTGCAGGCCGAACTGAACCGACGGGTCAAAGAACCCCCTCAAGGCCGTGAACGGGACCAGCAGCCGCTCTTGCACGCCATCGAACGAGAGCGCCACCTCGAAGGCGTGCTCGGTGACTGCGAGGTCCCAGTACTGGTGCTGGAGGACGATGGTCATCTCGTCCGGATGCTGGTCGAGCAGGCGGCTCGAGATGCGCACACCGGGGGCGCGCGTGGCGAAGGCGATGAAGAAGTGATGTTCGCCGGGGAGCCCGGTGCGGGACACCTCGGACAGAACCTTGCGCACGACACCGCGCAGGGCGTCCTGCGCGAGGATATCGTAGCGGATCAGGTCTTCTGGCATCCGTTCGGCCGGCCCCGACGCCAAGATCGGAGCCGCATGGCGGAACTGGGGCGGCCCCGGAGAATCAAGTGGAGGCTTCTGTTGCCAGGTGCCTCCGAACCCCGCCTTACGGTGCGACCCGCAAGGGCTTGAGATGAGGTTGTCTCACCGCTTACGCAGCGAGGCGAGCCTCGGCATAGTTGTCGTTGGCAACTATGAGATGGCCCGATAACGGTGGAACCATGCCGGGCAAAAGCCCATCCTTTACGCCCTCGTCGATCCTATTTCGCCCCCGTGTCAGGAGTCAGATGACAGACATCAGATGTCAGAAGGCCGTACCGTTGGATTCCTGACCTTTGATCTCCGACATCTGACCCCTGAATTGGTGGAGGCGCCGGGTACTGCCCCCGGGTCCGCAGGGTTTATTGCGATGGCCGTTTATCGCCATAGCCGGATCGCTCCGGCACGGCGGAATATAGGGATTCGGGGGCTGTATGGGAAGGCGGCCGCGCGGCCGCCGGCGCCCGGTCCGTGGAAAGAAGCGTGTGTCTTAGCGGCAGCTGTGTCGCCAAAAGGAGAGGGTGGGGCGGTTTCGCATGACGGATTGTTGCCGCGCACAATCGTCCGGGCTATGTGAACC
>Ga0315553_10003921_pt1 | contig 11405 bp, 8 predicted proteins | sample SalMarSW160140MG_FD_203099 | JGI IMG/M metagenome (GOLD analysis project Ga0315553, IMG submission 203099) | Salt marsh sediment microbial communities from the Plum Island Ecosystem LTER, Massachusetts, United States - Salt Marsh Sediment SW1601-40 ... | reverse complement strand
CGCACGGCGGGCGAGCTCGACATCGAGCCGGAGGAGGAGATCGTACGCCTCGCGATCCACGGGGTCCTCCACCTGCTCGGTCACGAGCATCCGGCGGGCGAGGAGCGTCTCGACTCCGCCATGTTCCGGCTCCAGGAGCGCCTCCTGTCGCAGGGGTAATGGGCTCATCGGCCGCGCCCCACGGTGCTGGCGCGCCGGGGCCCCCCCCGTAGTTTACCTCGATCGATCCTCCTCCCGGCGACCGCCACCCCGACGGAGACGCATGCCCGAGATCACCGACCGACTTCACGAGCTGATCGGCGAGATCCGCGATCTCGCGCGACGTGGTGCGGTCGGGCCGCTGCTCGAGTTCCTCCGCGGTCTGCACGCCAGCGACGTGGCCGACGTGCTCGAGCACATCGACGACGACCAGGAGCGTCTGCGACTGCTCGAGATCCTGCCCGCGCCCCTCGCATCGGACGCGCTGGCCGAGATGGAGGACGAAGGGAACCCCGCCGAGCTCCTCGCGCGGCTCACGCCCGAGCGCATCGCCGAGCTGGTCGGGGAGCTCGCCGACGACGATGCAGCCGATCTCATCGGGGAGCTCGAGCCCGACGAACAGCGGCGCGTGCTCGAGTCGGTGGCCGATCCGGAAGGCGTGCGGGAGCTGCTCGAGTATCCGGAGGAATCGGCCGGCGGGATCATGACCCGGGAGCTCCTCTCGGTGCGCTCTGACGCCACCGCCGGTCAGGCGATCGAGCAGCTCCGCGAGCGCGCCCAGGACCGGGAGGACTTCTACACGATCTTCGTCGTGGACCCGGATCAACGGCTGCGGGGCGTGGTGACGCTCCGGAGCCTCGTCCTCCATCCCCCCTCCGCCCCGATCGTCGATCTGGTCGAGGAGCCGGTGGCCGTCGTGCCCGTCGACATGGACCAGGAGGAGGTGGGTCGCATCCTGTCGCGCTACAACCTGGTTTCGATCGGCGTGGTGGACGCACGGGGCCGGCTGGTGGGCCGCATCACGTTCGACGACGTGATCGACGCGATCGAGGCGGAGACGACCGAGGACATCCTCCGCTTCGCCTCGGTGTCGGAGGAGGAGGAGATTCGCGGAGGCACGCGCGATGCGATCCGCAGCCGGCTGCCGTGGCTCATCGTGAACCTGGTCACAGCGGCCATCGCGGCCAGCGTCGTATACCTGTTCCAGGACGTGATCGAGCAGATGGTGGTGCTGGCCGTCGTCATGCCGGTCATCGCCGGCATGGGGGGCAACGCGGGCACCCAGGCGCTCGCCGTCACGGTGCGCCGCATCGCGCTCTCCGACGAGACGCTCGCCGAGCGTTGGCAGGTCGTCGCCAAGGAGCTGCTCGTCGGGTTGTTCAACGGGGCGGTCATCGGGGCGATCGTCGCGCTCGCCGGCATCGTGTTCGTGGAGGATCCGCGATTCGGTCTCGTCGTGATGCTGGCCATGTGGGCCAACCTGGTGGTCGCCTCGTCCGCGGGGGCGTTCATCCCCATCCTGCTCGAGAGCCTCGGAGCGGATCCGGCCGTCGCGTCCTCGATCTTCGTCACCACGTTCACCGACCTGTGCGGGTTCTTCCTGCTCCTCGGGCTCGCGAGCGCCTTCCTCCTGTGATGCCGGACGCCGGCGTGGCCGATCTCGCGGAATCGATCGCCGCCGGCGAGCGCCGGGCCCTGGCGCGCGGGATCTCCCTTGTCGAGGACGAGGGGCCGGGATTCGAGGAGCTCCTCGACGCGCTCCACGGCCGTCTGGGCGCCGCGCGCCGCATCGGGATCACCGGCCCGCCGGGAGCGGGGAAGTCGACCCTGACCGCCGCCCTCGTGCGTCACCACGTGGAAGAGGGGCTCACGGTGGGGGTCATCGCGGTCGACCCGACGAGCCCGTTCACCGGCGGGGCGCTGCTCGGCGACCGAATCCGCATGACCGAGCTGGCCACCGAACCGGGCGTGTTCATCCGCTCGATGGCGAGCCGCGGCTCGGTGGGCGGCCTCGCGACGGCCACGCGCGAGGCCGCCGACCTCATGGACGCGGCGGGATACGACCGGGTGCTCCTCGAGACGCTCGGGGTCGGGCAGTCGGAGCTCGACATCGCGGCCTCGGCCGATACGACCGCGGTCGTCCTCGTCCCCGAGTCGGGGGACGGCATCCAGGCCATGAAGGCCGGTCTCATGGAGGTGGCCGACCTGTTCGTGGTCAACAAGGCGGATCGGCCGGGCGCCGATCGCCTCGAATCGGAGATCCGCGTGATGATGGCGATCCGCGGCGGGAACGCCCTCGAGGCGATCAGGAGCCACCACGGCGCGCGGATCGATCGCCCGGCCGACACGGAGGACGCCGGAGAGTGGGCGAAGCCGGTGCTCCAGACCGTGGCCTCCGACGGCCGGGGCGTCGAGGAGCTCGCCGCCGCGCTCGACCGCCACTTCGAGTGGCTGAACGGCACGGGTCGCCTGGAGCGCCGGCGCGCCGACCGCCGCCTGCGCCGCGCCCGCGACGCGCTGCTTCGCCTGGCCGGGGGCGACGTGTCGCGGGTGTGGCAGAACGCCCCCTCCCAGCTGTCCGACCGGCTGCGGTCGAACGAGCTGTCCCCGTACGCCGCCGCCCGCGAGCTGTACGAGAGCTGGAGGATCGCGCTGCGCCCCGGCGGCTGAGTCCGAATCGGAGGCTCCGGAGCCCGGGGGCGGTCCCGGGGTCGCCGAGGCCCTACATTACGGGATGGCGACCTTCGGCCGCCGAGTCGACGAAGGAGCGGGATGATGGAATCGGGGATACACAGCGGGACGGGTCGCGACGCCCGTTCCCGGACCGGGCGATCGGGTACGCTGCAGGATCAGCTCGAGCTGTGGGAGGCCGTGTACCGCGCGGCCGAGACGCGGGAGGACACACGCTTTCGGAGCGTCTCGGGTCGCGAGGTGAAGGCGCTGTATACGCCGCTCGACGTCGCGGAGCTCGACTACGAGCGCGACATCGGCCTTCCGGGCGAGTTCCCGTACACGCGCGGGCCGTACCACAGCATGTACCACACCAAGCTGTGGACCATGCGGCTGTTCTCGGGCTTCGCCACCGCCGAGGAGACGAACGCCCGCTACAAGTACCTGCTCGAGCGCGGGCAAACCGGGCTCTCGGTGGCGTTCGACTTCCCGACGCTGATGGGCTACGACTCCGACGACCCGCGTTCCGAGGGCGAAGTGGGCAAGTGCGGGGTCGCGATCGCCAGCCTCGCGGACATGGAGACCCTGTTCGACGGGATCCCGCTCGATCAGGTGTCGGTCTCGATGACCATCAACGGGCCGGCGATCATGCTGTACTGCTTCCTGCTCGCCACGGCCGAGAAGCAGGGCGTGCCGTTCGAGAGGGTCCGCGGGACGATCCAGAACGACATCCTGAAGGAGTACCAGGCGCAGCACGCGTGGATCTTCCCGCCCGACCCCGCGCTCAAGGTGATCACCGACATCTTCGAGTGGTCCGCCGCGCACGCGCCGCGCTTCCACACGATCTCCATCTCCGGCTACCACATCCGCGAGGCGGGCGCCACGGCGGGGCAGGAGCTCGCCTACACGCTCAAGAACGGGTTCACGTACGTCGAGCGCGGCATCGCGCGCGGGCTGGATGTCGACCGCTTCGCCCCCCGGCTGTCCTTCTTCTGGGACGTGCACAACGACTTCTTCGAGGAGATCGCGAAGTTCCGCGCCGCGCGTCGCATCTGGGCGCGCCACATGCGGGACGTGTACGGCGCGAGCAACCCGCGCTCGCTCCAGCTCCGCACGCACGCCCAGACGGCCGGCGTGTCGCTCACGGCCCAGCAGCCGCACAACAACATCGTGCGCGTCGCCTACCAGGCCCTCGCGGCGGTGCTCGGCGGGACCCAATCGCTGCACACGAACGCGATGGACGAGACCCTCGCCCTCCCGACCGAGGAGTCGGCCAGGATCGCGCTCCGCACGCAGCAGATCCTGGCGTACGAGACCGGGGTGCCGCACACGATCGACCCGCTTGCCGGCTCGTACTACGTGGAGAAGCTGACCGACGAGCTCGAGACCGAGGCCGAGGACATGTTCGCCGAGATCGATGCGATCGGCGGGGTGGTGGCGGGGATCGAGTCCGGGTACTTCCAGGGACGGATCGCCGCCGCGGCCCGGCGCTTCCAGGACGAGGTCGAGGCCGGTCACCAGACGATCGTGGGCGTCAACCGCTTCGTGGAGTCGGACGAGCCTCCGATCGTGATCCTCAAGATCGGCGAGGAAGCGGCCGCCAAGCAGGAGCGGCGGCTGGCGGCGCTCAAGTCGCGCCGCGACGGGGCGGCGGTCGAGTCCGCCCTCGCTCGCCTCACGGAGACGGCCCGTCGCGACGACAACCTGATGCCTCCCATGCTCGACGCCGTGCGCGCGTACGCGACGCTGGGCGAGATCCGCCGCGCGCTCGAGGGGGTGTACGGTCGCTTCAAGGAGCCGGTCGCCTTCTGAATCCGCCCCCGTCATGACGCGCTCCGCGATTCCCGCCGCGCGGGCTCCGCTGCCGGCGACCGCGATCCTGGGGTTCCTGGGCGCGCTCACCACGCTGTTGGTGGCCCAGGGGGTTCGGGCCCAGACGACCTGCTCGGAGGCCTCCCCCGGCCGGGCCAACCTGTCCGGTGTGGTCCGTGCCACGCCGGGTGATGTGCCTCTCCCCGGGGCGACCGTGACGGCCCGCTGGCGCGGCGGGAACCGCCAGATGGAGAGCGGCCCGGATGGACGCTACGCCTTCTGCTCGCTGAGGGCCGATCTGTCGCTCGTGCTGAGCGCCGAGCTGGCGCCGTATCGCTCGGCAGATGTCGGCATCGAGCTCGGGGGCGGGCGCGAAGACGTGCCCCTCGCGGTCGATCTGCGGGCCGCGGATGCCGTAAAGGGGCGCGGACGCGTCACCGGGCGGGTGCTGGACCGCGAGACCCTGGAGCCCGTGGCCGGGGCACGGATCGGGCTCGACGAGGGGGACTTCATCGGCCTCTCCGATGCGGCCGGCCGGTTCCTGATCGAGGACCTCATCCCGGGCACGGGCCTCCTCCGCATCCAGCACCTGGCGTACGGCGAGCACCAGACGCCGCTCGACATCCCCGGCGAGGGGACGCTCGAGGTCGAGCTCCTGCTCGCGCCGGCGGCGCTCCCCGTCGATCCGATCACGGTCACCGTGCTCGGGATGCGGTCCTTCAAGCTCGACATGGCCGGCTTCTACGAGCGTCGCGACGTGAATGAGCGTCTCGGGCTGGGGCACTACCTGACCCGGAACGACATCCAGCGGCGCGGGGCGAGCAGGGTGAGCCACATCCTGTCGGAGATCCCGCGCGTCGCCATGCTGGACGGCGGGTGTCCGACGAGCCGCTGCAACATCCCCGTCATCGGCTCCAGCGGCGGCGACTGCGGGCGCCTGAAGGACGTGGGCGGCGAACAGGTCTTGGGTGCCAGCCTGTACATCGACGGCCGGCGGATGTCGGTCGTGAGCGGCCGCCGGGGCCACGTGATGCTCTCCGGGGTGGACGACTTCCTGACCCCGGGGGACGTGGCCGGGATCGAGGTCTACACCGGAGCCGGCGACTTGCCGGGCGACTTCGCCGACGCGAACGCGCAGCGCTGCGGGGCGATCGTCATCTGGACGGGGAGCTGACCACCGGGCGGTCGCCGAAGCGCGGCCGCCCCCGCCGACGCGGCACGGCGCGTCCGCCCCGGGCTGTGGATCGTGCCCCGCATGCACCCCATCTTCTCCCCCCATGAACACCACCAACGTCTTCGTCGAGCTGCTCGTCATCGGGCTCGGTGCTCTGGTCGCCGGGCTCCTCGTGCTCGGAGTGGCCATGGAGCCCGGCGTCCTCCACCCCGGCGCGCTGGTCGAGGCCGGAACGTCCCTCGCCGTCTTCGTTCCGCTGCTGGCCGCGGCCTACGTCCTCGGAATCTTGGTCGACCGCCTCGCCGACCGGGTGTTCGCGGGGTGGGCCTCGAGGATCCGGCACCGTCACTTCGAGTCCGACGATGCCTATCACGACGCTCGCCGGACGATCGTCTACTACTCCGAGCCCATGTACCGCATCCGGCAATACGGTCGCAGCCGCATGCGCATCTGCCGCGGGTGGGCCGTGAACGCCGTCCTGCTCCTCGTTCCGGCCAATTGGTACGTGGCCCGCGCGGCGGACGCCGGACGGGGCCGGGCGCTCGTGCTCGTGAACGCGGCGCTCCTGCTCGTGCTCCTCGGGACCACCTTCTCGTGGCGCGTTCTGGCGCACGGCGAATACCGGAAGATCCGGGGCGGGGCGGAGTTCATACGCGCGGAGCGGCGCGCGGGGCGGGCAGGATCGTGATGCCGTCGGCCTCGGGCGGGCACCCCTCGTGATGCCACCCCCCGTACGCGACCGCTCGCCGCTCTCCCCGCGCGTCGGGGGGCGCGACGCGGACTTCTCGCGCGCCGTGCTCGAGGACCTGTACCGCTACCCGCGCAAGCGCAAGCTGGTGGCGCGCGTCCTGTGGCTCGTGACCGGGATCTTCGGCGGGCACCGGTACTACCTCGACCGCACCGGCACCGGGATCGTGATGCTGTTCACGGGCGGCGGGGCGCTCGTGTGGTGGCTGGTGGACGGCTTTCTCCTCGGCTCGATGGTCGAGGACTACAATCTCGACCAGGCGAGACGCGAGGCGGCGGGGCTGCCTCCGCGAGCGCTCGCCTTCATGCCCCCGCTGCACGGCTTCGACCTCCCGCCCGTGCCCGAGTGGGTGGGGAAGCGCGGCGGTCGGGGGCGCCTGCTGGGCGACGCCCTCGTCCTGGTGCTCGCCGGGACGGGTCTGGGCGCGTTCACGGCGTCGTCGGGGAACTTCGAGGCGGTGCTCGCCGTGCTGGCGCTGATCGGGATCACGCTGAGCGGCGCGCGCTGGGAGTCCCTCGCTCACATGCCCGTGCTCGACGGGTTCGATCGCTGGAACCACCGCCTGCGGCTGTTCTACTACACCAACGATCCCGGCGGCCCGCTCAGCCTGGCGTTCCGGCCCATCTTCGGGATCGTGCTCGCGCCGTTCCGCAAGCGGGCCCGCGCCGAGGCGCGCCTCTACCTGGAGCTCGGCGTCGCGTTCACCATCGTGTTCACGGCCGTCGACCTGTTCCAGGCGGCCGCGTTCCGTTCCGGCTTCTCGTTCTCGGTGCCGTCGCTGGTCGGCGACATGCTCAAGACGTTCGTGTCCGTGTACGCCTTCGCGGCGCCGATCGGGGCGATCCTCACCACCCACCTGCTCCTCGAGCGCACCGATCGGCTGATCTGGACCTTGAGCGTGATCGCCGTCGGAGCCACCGTGGCGGGGCTGTTCGGCTTCTCGATCTTCTGAGCGGGCCGATCAGCTCGTCCCGAGCCCCGGACACGGGCCCGTCTCCTCGGGCGCGGCCGTGTCCGACACGCGGAGCGTGAAGCTCCCGGTGGCGTTCGCCGCCAGCGAGTTCACCACCAGCAGGTGCGGCTCCGCCTCGAGGGTGAGCTGGAGCCGCGAGTTGCACGCGCCCCCGCCGTCGTCGTCCGACACGTAGCGGGCCCCGTCCGGCATCACCGCGAACAGGAGCGTGTCGAACACCCGCGATACGAGGTCGATGAACACCGTCCGGCCGGGCGCCCCGACGAGCCGGTAGGCCTCCACGAAGCTCCCGTCGGTCATCTCGGGATCGCCGTCTCCGAGCGAGCTCTGGATCTCCTGACCGGGTCCGATGGACCCCTGCGGCTCGATCGAGGCGAGGTGCGCGAGCACGTCGTCCTCGTATGCGCCCGCGCCGCACTCGCCGGAAGCGGGGGGACGCTGCTGCGTGCCCGTGCTCAGCGTGAACGAGCCCGTGCTCTCCGACAGAGAGGCCGCCACGATCAGGTAGGACCCGTCGGCCGGCAGGAAGGTCGAGATGCGGGCGTGGCAGGCGCCGCCGGAGTCGTCGTCGGTCGCGATCTCGGTCCCGTCGGGGCCGATGAGGTGCAGGTAGGCGTCGAAGTCCTCGCTCACCAGGTCGATCGTGACCGGCGAGCCCCGGGTGCCTTCGAGACGATACGCCTTCAGACGGTGTCCGCCGGACACGTAGTCGGACGCCGTCAGCTCGCCCTGGACCTCACCCCCCACCTCGAGCGTCGAGGTCACCGGGAGGAGCTGGAGAAGGGAGGGGCCGGACTCGAACTGGGCCTGGACCGGGGCGGGTACCCCGATTCCCGATACGCAGGCAAGGGCCGCCGCCACACGCCAGACACGATTCAACCTCTCGACACGCATCCCACCCTCCAGGTCGTGGTGCGGGGCCGGGTCCCGGCCCCGAGTACGGCGCGACACCGCGGAAGTCTCCCCCGACAGTATGGGGCTTTTCGCGTTGGCCGCGAGTGCCGACGCCCGGGTGCGCCCCGCCGACTCGTCCGGGGCGGTTGACCCCGGCGCACGGCCGTGGGCACGTTCCGGGGTTCCCCGACCCCAGGAGGCGATCATGTCGGAAGACCCCGCTCCGTCCCGCCGCCACAGGGACCCGCCGTCCGACATCGGGCCCTACAGGATCCTGCAGACGCTCGGCGAGGGCGGCATGGGGGTGGTGTACGAGGCCGAGCAGACGGCCCCCGTCCGCCGCCGGGTGGCGCTCAAGGTGGTCCGGGCCGGCTACGACTCGAGGCAGATCGTGGCCCGCTTCGAGGCGGAGCGGCAGGCGCTCGCGGTCATGGACCACCCCAACATCGCGCGGGTGTACGAGGCGGGCACCACGGAGGAGGGCCTGCCCTACTTCGCCATGGAACTCGTGAAGGGGACGCCGATCACGGAGTACTGCGACACGCAGAAGCTGTCGACCGAGGAGCGGCTGCGTCTGTTCGTGCCGGTGTGCCGTGCGGTCCAGCACGCGCACCACAAGGGCGTCATCCACCGGGATCTGAAGCCGTCGAACGTGCTGGTCACGATCGTGGACCGGCAGCCGGTGCCCAAGGTGATCGACTTCGGGATCGCCAAGGCCATGGGGCAGGACCTGACCGACAAGACGCTCGTCACGGAGCTCGGCCAGCTGATCGGGACGCCCGAGTACATGAGCCCCGAGCAGGCGGAGATGACCGGTCTCGACATCGACACCCGGACGGACATCTACAGCCTCGGGGTGATGCTGTACGAGCTCCTGGTGGGCGCCCGGCCGCTGGACCTGAGGCACGTGGCGATCGTCGCGCTGTGGAAGGCGATCCGCGAGCAGATGCCGCCCACCCCGAGCTCGCGGCTCGCGACGCTTCCCGGGGAGACGCAGGCCGCGATCGCCCTCTACCGGCACACGGACGCCTCCGATCTCAGGAAGACGCTCCAGGGAGACCTGGACTGGGTGGCGATGAAGTGCCTCGAGAAGGACCGAACGCGGCGCTACGAGACGGCGAACGGGCTGGCGGTGGACCTCGAGCGGTTCCTGCGGCACGAGCCGGTGGTGGCCCGGCCGCCGAGCGCGGGCTACCGGTTGAGGAAGTTCGTGCGTCGCCACCGTGCGGGGGTGGCCGCGGCGCTGGTGGCGCTGGTGGCGGTGTCGGCGGGCTCGGCGGCGGCGGTGGTGGGCATGGTCAGCGCCCGCCGCTCCGAGGAAAGCGCGAAGCGGTCGGAGGAGCGGGCCGAGACGGAGGCCAGCGTCGCGAAAGAGACCTCCGACTTCCTGGTGAGCCTGTTCGAGGTGTCGAGTCCGGCGGAGGCCCGAGGGGATTCGATCTCGGCCCGGGAGCTCCTCGACCGGGGAGCCGAACGGATTCGCACCGAGCTCGAGGAGCAGCCCCTGACCCAGGCACGTCTGATGTTCATAATCGGAACCGTGTACCACAGCCTGGGACTCTACGCCGAGGCCGAGTCTCTGGTCGAGGCTGCGATACACCTGCAAAAGGAGGAGCTGGGACCCAGCTGGGACCTCGCGGAGAGCCTCTCCGAGCTGGGGGTCCTGTTTCGAGAGCAGGGGCGGTACGAGGAATCGGAAGCGACCCACCTCCGATCGCTCGCGATGCGGGAGCAGCTGTTCGGTCCCGATGATGTCGACGTCGCGAATGTGCTCAACGATCTCGGAGTGCTCTACCAGGATCAGGGCCGCTACGACGATGCCATCGATGTGCTCAAGCGTGCGATCTCTCTTCGAGAACAGGGACTCGCACCGGGTGATACGCTGACCGCCATGAGCATGAACAACCTCGCCTCGATCTACTATTCTCAGGGACGCTACGAGGACGCCGAGCCTCTGTTCCAACAGGCTCTTGGAGCGTACCGGGACGCCGGTGGATCGGACCACCCTTACACCCTTCGCGGTATGAGCAACCTCGCGACGCTCTATTCGAGCATGGGCGACTACGAGCGGGCCGATTCGATGCTGCACCGCGTGCTCGAGGCCCGGATCCGCGTGCTCGGCCCCGCGCACCCCGAGGTGGGGCTCACCTACGTGAATCTCGGCAACCTCTATCGCTTCCAGGAGAAGTACGACGAGGCCGAGCCCCTGCTACGTCGTGCGAGGGAGATCCTCGAGCCAGCGCTGGGTCCGGACCATACCTACGTGGGCAGCAGCGTCTACGGTCTGTCAGTGACCAAGGCGGGGCAGCGCGAGTACGAGGAGGCGGCGAAACTCGCGCTCGAGGCGCTGTCGATCTGGCGCGACGGGCTTGGTCCGGAGCACCCCAACGTCGCCCTGGCGTTACAGAATCTCGCCGACATAGATGTTCGCCTCGACAAACCTGCGGAAGCCGAGCGCCTCTACCGCGAGGCCCTCGCCATCAACGAGGGCGCCTTCGGCACCGAGCACGCGAATGTCGCTCAGACACTGGAGAAGCTGGTCGAACTCCTGAGAGTGAAGGGTGCCACCGTCGAGGCCGATTCACTGGAGGCGCGGGCCCGGGCGATTCGAGAGGCCGCCGAGGCGGGGGATCAGGAGGCCTCGTCCGGGAGCTGACCTTCCCTCTCGCACCATCGGATGGAGGGACGATCGAAGCGAGCGAATCCTACCCGCTGAGGCGAACGGATGCCGTCGCACTGCTCCCGCCGCCCTCGGCTCGTTCGCCAGACTCTCGACGCCGCGCTCCGGAGGCCGCATCTACCATACGTACCGCGACAGTTCCCAAGGACAGTGAGAGCGAGGGACCGATGCACGAGAGCGGTCTTACGGGTCGGGGTCCGGATCGGCGGACGTTCATGGCGGCCGTGGCCGCACTCGGAATGGCCGGCACGGCCTTCCCGAGCGCGCTGTGGGCGCGGCTGGCCGAGGCCGCCGTCCGCGGCCAGGACGGCGCCATGCCGCCCGCGCGTCGGGGCATTCCGCAGGAAGCCCAGGAAGCCCAGGAAGGCCCCCTCACGAAGCAGATGATCGCGGATGCCGCCCGCGTCTCGGGGCTCGAGTTCACCGACCCCGAGCTCGACCTCATGGTCGAGGACCTGAACCGGACGCTGGGATC
>Ga0315553_10003920_pt1 | contig 11405 bp, 8 predicted proteins | sample SalMarSW160140MG_FD_203099 | JGI IMG/M metagenome (GOLD analysis project Ga0315553, IMG submission 203099) | Salt marsh sediment microbial communities from the Plum Island Ecosystem LTER, Massachusetts, United States - Salt Marsh Sediment SW1601-40 ... | reverse complement strand
CCTGGCGAGAAGACTGGACTGGTTATAACCCCTTTCTCTCAAACGCCGTGGATGCAGAGGTACGCAAACCAAGACTTCGCCAGCCAATGGATTTAACCTAAGATAATCGGTTAGTAATTCAGCCAAACAGGGAGTGATTGACTTCAAATTTCGATACTTCAGCTCATAAATAGCTTTCTGTATTACATCGTCAAACTTAAATGGGGAACGGATGCCGTCAATCACAGTTTGTCTTCGCCGACAGTCCGGGCATACTATACCGCTAGCCTGAGGCCTGCCACAGTTAGGGCAAAGCGGTGGTAATAGCCTTGGTAATTTTTCGAGACATTCAGGGCAGAGAAAATCACCTACCCTCCCACAACCAACGCATCGACGTGGGAAAAAAGATTCGACTGCCAGCTCAATGAATTTACGTGAGCGAAGCAAATCCTCTGCTAAGGAGTGTATTCTCGGCGTGTGCGGGTATGAAGTTCTCCACTAAGAATAGGCTCATTAAGGTATACTTCACCATTCCTGATCTTTAAATTGTAACCACAATCAGGATGCGTACACACCCATGCCTTATAGTGAATCGGTGCCCCCTGACTACCAAAGTCAGATAAAGGCACTAAATCCCCCTTTCCGCATTTTTGGCACTTAGGAAATGAATCGTTTTCCAAGTTCCACCTCCACAATTTGATTTATTTGTCTATTCCAAAAACACTAAGTATATACTATTATAAACTCATTTGCAAGACCATCTCACTAATAAGCCTAAATTTTTATATTTTTCTAATAACCCAACGCAACCGTCATCAGGCGAGTATAAATAGCCCCGGCAGGCGTCAGCTGGCTTCTCATTAAGCTAATAGCCTCGACTTCGACATGATATTTATCTTCAAAGATAGTAGCGCCCACAAGCTCGCCAAAGCTCCTTCTTTCCAATGGTGATGCTCCTTGCTTGATGCGAGCCAGAGTCAAGTGTGGCACAAAGGAGCGCTCTTCTTTGGCAAATCCCAGGGCTGTTAGCGCGGAGTCGATGTTTTGCTGTAACCTTGCTAGTTTATCCACCTCTCCACTGATACCGACCCAAAAGACCCGGACTTGCCTTAGGCTGGGGAAAGCCCCCATGCCTGAAATCTCCAGATGGAATCGAGAAATCCCCTGCACAGCCGTTCTCATAGCTTCAGTTATTTCCGTTACTCGCTTAGAAGGAATATTGCCCAGAAACTTCAAAGTCAGATGAATTACGCCGGGATCCACCCACTTCACAAAGTTATGTTCATCTCTTTCCAATTCTTTTTTCAACCTGGCTAACCCTTCTTTAGCCTCGTCGGGCAGTTCAATGGCAATAAAGCAACGGATTTGCTCAGGATTATGTGTCACTTCCGCTCCTTGCATCCAAATACAGCAGTTTTTTAGCGTTAGTTCCCAATATTCTAGTTTTATCTTCCTCGGGAAGCTGTGAGGACTGGATTTGGGCAATTACTCGATTCTGGTGCATAAGAGGATAATCAGTACCGAAAAGGATTTTGTCACCACTTATGATGTAACTTACCTGCTCAAAAATCTCGGGTTTATAAAGGAAAACGGTAGCAGCGGTATCAAAGAAGACATTGGCTAAAGCTTTGGCTACTTCAGGCATCAGTGCATAAAAAGGTAACCCACCACCCCAGTGAGCACAAACAAGCTTTAAATCCGGAAAACTTGTTATAAACGAGTACAGAACGTCGGGGGTAATACCACCCTTGCCGGAGTACTCATGACCGACAGGCTCAGAAGAGTGGGTCAGAAAAATCAAGTCGTGCTTGAGCGCGGCATCAACTAGAGGCTTCATTGTCTTATTATCAGTAAGGTCGAAGCCCTGCACATCAGACCTCAGTTCGCCAATTCCCCTGGCCCCGGCTTTGGCACATCGCTCCAGCTCGACGATGGCAGCATCTCCTGCCCTGGGTTGAATCGCACAAAAGCCGACAAGCCTTGCCGGATAACGTGCTACTGAATCTAAAATGTAATCGTTAGTTTTCACACAGAGTTCATGGCTGAACCAGCCGGCGTTAAGAACAATTGACATATCAATGCCCGCTTCGTCCATACTAGCGATCAGTTCCTCCGCCGTTGCTATCTTAGATTTCGGCGGAGAATAAAGTAAAGAAAAGCAGGGGTCCGCCTTGATATATTCGTCACGCCTTTCCCTTAGCCAGGGGGGAAATATATGAGTATGAAAATCTATAACCACTTAAGGCATTATACCCAAACGACTAGAAATACTAAATACCATAGTTTTTTATCCCTGCGACCGAAGGAAAGACATAGTTACCCCCATTTAAAACGAGAGAATATTTGACAGTGCGGGCGGTGATATAATGCGAACCAATATTTCAGGAAAAAATATTCTCGCGGAGGAATAAGACGTGTTAAACATCCGAGCAATTAAGAAAGATGCCCTTTATACCGTTATGCTCCAGCAGATGTATAGCCTTAATTACGTGTGGTTGATGTACGAAAGTTATATACAGCAGAAAGCTCCCGAACTCTATGGGAGTGAGCAGTATTATCAACTTTTCGAGGACTATGGTTTGGATGAAGCCAGACGATTGATCAAAGCTTTGGGTTTCCCGAGAGAGGAAATCAATGACCTGGCCAAGTATCTGCAATATTCTCACTGGGCTATTTTTGAGAATATCGAAATAGTGAAAATGACCGCGAAAAGTTTCAGAATGCGCACACTTGATTGTTCAGCACAACGCGCCGCGAAAAAATGGGGGATGCAGTATTATGATTGTAGAAGTGGAGGCTTACAAATTCGTACTGGCTTCTTTAAAAGTATCAACACCAAATCAAAGGTCCAGAGGATTTTCACCCCACCTGAAGCCAAACCTGAAGGCACACGTGCCATTGTCTCTTGCGAATGGCTGGTTTCGTTGGAGTGAGACGCTTCATAGCAAGGAAAATAAGGTCCCCCCTTTTAAAGAACCAGAAACCATTCATAATTTCGTTAATTGAATTTTAATAACCACACCATATATGACAATTTCCTTAATAATATTTTAACATTTGCATTATATAATAATACCATGAGTCCCATAAAGCGAATATAGGTTGGTGTTCAAGTGCGTGCATCAGAGAGTTGCAATAATTCTCACAATACTCAGCCTGGCACATATAGGAACGTGGACTGGGCTCTTTTGCCCTGCTGCAATAAAATCAACCTTCCCTTTCGCACCACCGTGTCATTGTCAGGCACAACCGGGGCAATCCCTTTTCTCTTTGATGGGGCTAAGAGTTTATGCGGAATTTATCCAAGGAGGTGAGGCATGAAGATAATAGCTAGTTTGAAGACGCGCCATTACACGAGTAAAATCGGCATTTTCTTAATTATGGCAATCTTAATTGCCGGAATGGGAGGCTGTCTTCCAGACGAGTATGAATACACCCCCATGGTTGCGGCTTCGTATCATGTTGTGGGGCTTAAGTCGGATGGCACTGCGATCGCCATGGGACACAATTGGTGGGGGGAGTGTTATATCAGTCACTGGCGTCACATCATCCAGGTCGCCGCAGGTGGATATCACACGGTGGGGCTCGAGTCCGACGGCACTGTGGTCGCAGTGGGATCAGGCTGGCAGGGGCAACGGGATGGTGTCGACAACTGGGCAGATATCACCCAGGTCGCTGCAGGCGAGTATCACACGGTGGGGTTAAAGTCCGACAGCACCGTGGTAGCCGCGGGCGGAGTGGGATACGACCACGGGCAGTGCAATGTAGGAAACTGGACAAATATCACTCAGGTCTCCGCAAGCGGGCTTCATACAGTAGGACTCAAGTCCGACAATACTGTTGTGGCTGTGGGATACAATGACTACGGACAGTGCGATGTCGGCGACTGGACGGATATCATTAAGGTCGCCTCAGGCTGGTATCACACGGTTGGGCTTAAGTTCGACGGTACCGTAGTCGCTGTGGGCTATGATGATTATGGACAGTGCGAAGTCGGCGACTGGACCGACATCGTCCAGGTCTCTGCAGGCTATTCTCATACGGTAGGGCTTAGGTCCGACGGCACCGTGGTTGCCGCGGGAAACAACCTGGACGAGCAGTGCGAGGTCGGCGGCTGGACGGATATTACTCAGGTCGCTGCAGGCGTCTATTACACTATGGGGCTTAGGTCTGATGGCACGGTGGTCGCCGTGGGAGGAAGTGACTCCGGGCAGTGTGATGTCGGCACCTGGGCAATGATCACTGAGGGAGACGCAGGCCGCTATCACACAGTGGGGATTAAAGCCGATGACACCGTGGTCGCCGTGGGAGATAACTGGGGCGGGCAGTGTGATGTCGGCAACTGGACAGATATCACCAGCGTCGCTGCAGGCTACTGGCATACGGCCGGGGCTATGTCCGATGGCAGCGCGGTCGCTGTGGGATGGAACGACGACGGGCAGTGCGATGTCGGCAACTGGACGGACATTACCCAGGTCGCGGCAGGCGAGAAGCACACGGTGGGACTTAAATCCAACCACACTGTGGTTGCCGTGGGAGACAATTCCAACGGGCAGTGCGATGTCGGCGGCTGGGCAGATATCATCCAGGTCACTGCAGGTGCTGCTCATTCAGTGGGACTCAGGTCTGACCACACCGTGGTGGCTGCGGGCGACAACAGCGACGGACAGTGCGATATCAATGGCTGGACAGACATCATTCAGGTCGCCGCAGGCGAGAAGCATACAGTGGGGCTGAAGTCCGACGGCACCGTCCTCGCTGTGGGAAATAACGACTACCGGCAGTGCGATGTCGGTGAATGGGTGACCGTCACGCAGGTCGCCGCGAGCTCCTTTCACACAGTAGGGCTCGAGTCCGACCACACCGTAGTCGTCGCTGGATATAACGGATACGGGCAGCTTGAGGTCGGCGGCTGGATTGACATCAACCAGGTTGCCGCAGGCTGCTTTCACACAGTGGGGTTTAAATTGAACGGCACTGTGGTCGCCGCAAGCCTTGTGGTCGAGCTTGCCAAATGGAATCTGGGCGAGGCAGCGACATAGTAAGAGAAAAAGCAAGAATTTGTCCGAAACCTTCGGCTGAGTTTCGGTTGAAGCTGTGTCGAAGAATCAGGACTTATGGGAAAGCGAATTGTTAAGGAGGAATTGCAGTATGAAAACAATACCTAGTTCGCGCAGACACGCTTACCTGACCAGAGTTGTCATTTTTTTAGCGGTGGCAGCCTTAATTGCCATGATGATTGGCTGCGAAGGTGAGGGAGAGGGAGAGCCAGCTTACTATGAGCTCAGTATTAACAGCACCGCTGGAGGGTCGATAACCACCCCCGGAGAGGGGACTTCTGAATATGACCCGGGGGAATCAGTCGACCTGGTGGCCGGGGCTGAGGAGGGCTATCGCTTCGTCGAGTGGACCGGTGATGTGGGCAGCATTGGCAACGCCGATGCCGCTACGACCTACATAATTGTCAACAGCGACTACTCGATAACAGCTAACTTCGTGGCCAAATTCACCCCCATGGTCGCGGCAGGCGGCGAGCACACGGTTGGGCTCAAGGCCAACGGCAGGGTAGTGGCTGTGGGGTGGAACGACGATGAGCAGTGCGATGTCGGTGGCTGGAGAAACGTCACCCAGGTCGCCGCAGGTCAGATGCACACGGTGGGGCTCAAGTCGGATGGCACAGCGGTTGCCGCGGGAGATAACGACTACGAGCAGTGCAATGTCGGCAACTGGACGGACATGGCGCAGCTCACTGCGGGTGGAGCCCATACAGTGGGGCTTGAGCCCGACGGCACAGTGGTCGCCGTGGGGTCAAATACCTCCGGGCAGTGTGCTGTAGACGAGTGGACGGGCATCAATCAGGTCGCCGCAGGTTTCTCTCACACCGTGGGGCTGAAGTCAAACGGCAGCGTTGTCGCCGTGGGAGAAAACGGCGACAGCCAGTGCGATATCGGCGGATGGACAAACATCACCCAGATCGCTGCAGGCTACGAGCATACGGTCGGGCTGAAGTCCGACGGCACTGTGGTCGCCGTTGGGGAAAACAGCAACGGACAGTGCAATGTGGGCAACTGGACAGATATCACCCAGGTCGCCGGAGGTGGGGCTCACACAGTGGGACTGAAATCCGACGGCACTGTGGTCGCCGTGGGAGACAACTCCAACGGGCAGTGCGATGTCGGCAGCCAGAGCTGGACGGACATCGTCCAGGTAACCGCGGGTGGGGCTCACACGGTGGGGCTTAAATCCGACGGCTGGGTAATCGCCGTGGGAGATAACGACTACGGGCAGTGCAATGTCGGCTGGACGGATATCACCGAGGTCATTCCAGGCGGGTATCATATGGTGGGGCTTAAATCCAATGGTACCGTGGTCGCCGTGGGAGATAATGAATACGAGCAGTGCAATGTCGGCTGGTGGACAGACATCACCCAGGTCGCCGCAGGCTGGCATCACACGGTTGGACTCGAGTCTGATAATACCGTGCTCGCCGTGGGAGATAACTACGAGGGGCAATGCAATGTCGGCACCTGGACAAATATAACCCAGGTCGCCGCAGGCGGCGACCACACGGTGGGGTTGAAGTCCGACGGCACCGTAGTCGCCAAGGGAGATAACGACTACGGGAATTGCGATGTCGGAAGCTGGATGGACATCACCCAGGTCACCGCAGGCTACGAGCATACGGTGGGACTGAAGTCCGACGGCACTGTGATCGCCGTGGGACGGAACAACAATGGGCAGTGTAATGTCGCCTACTGGACGGACATTACTCAAATCGCTGCAGGATACTCTCACACAGTGGGCCTTAAATCCGACGGCACTGTGGTCGCCACGGGAGACAACTACTACGGACAATGCAATGTCGCTTACTGGACGGGCATCAGCCAGGTCGCTGCAGGATACTCTCACACAGTGGGGCTAGAGTCCGACGGTACCGTGGTCGCCGCGGGAGACAACTACAGCGGGCAGTGCGATATCGACGATTGGACGGACATTACTCAGGTCGCTGCAGGCCGGCTTCGTACGCTTGGACTTTTAGAAGATGGAATCGTGATCGCCACAAGCCTAGTTGTTCATTGGAATCTGTCGCTTGCGTTGCCGCCGTTGCGGTATCCACCACCACCTCCACCATCATCACCTCCACCCGGCAATTGCTTCATCGCCACCGCAGCATACGGCACGCCAATGGCTGAGGAGATACAAATTCTCCGTGAGTTCAGAGATGAATACCTGCTAATGAACCCATTGGGACAGGCTCTGGTAGATATTTATTACAGGGTCAGCCCACCAATAGCCGAGTTCATAACTGAGCATCCCAGCCTGAAGCCAATAGTGAGGCTAGGGCTATTGCCCGCTGTGGTGATGAGCGCCGTAATCGTCTACGCTGGTCCAAGCTAGAAAGCGGACATAATAGTCCTACTGGCGCTGGGTTATGTGGTTATATGTCAACCGTTCCGTATTCGGTGGGCAGGATGACACTTATCCCGCTATCGCTCAGGTTATCCACGTAGAATTCGGGCTTCTCGGAGTGCACCGGTATAAGCACCTGCGGTTTAATCTCACGCGCAATTCTCAGCAGGTCGGAACCACAGGCATGGCCGGAAGCATGAAGCCCTTTCTCCTCCTCTGGTATTTCCCATTTGCCGTTCCTGTACAGAGGGAGGCCAAATGCTCGTAGCTGGAAGCGTTCGAGCCACTGATGTAAACGCAAGAAGTCCATCTCCTGTTCCTCGTTGTGAGGCTCGCTAGAGCTAAAGACATAAAGGCTACCGGCCCGGGGCTGTATGCTGGGCAGCTCATTCAAGTCCCAGAAGCTGAAGCAGAGCATGAAGTCACCCTGATTAGAGCTGACGTCCTTAGCCAGTACAATCTTGCCGGAGTAGTCCTGGTAGATACTTCGCAACCATGAATCAGCACTCTTACTGGCGGTTGTTTTTTGATAGATGGCAATGGCATCTTCCTGGGCGATGTCAGGTATCTCCGGCTCGAGAAGGCGCATTGTCTTCAAAAGGTAGGCGTCCTTGGGCAAAATGGCCAACTTTCTTTTTGTGTCTCTGGCAATTTGTAAAAAAGTCAGCAAGCGATTTACATCTCTGGGGGAGAAATCGGCAATGACCAGACCCCTGGCACCGTTGATAGCTTTGAAGCCATTTTCATACACTTCCTGCTCGTAAATATTCGAGGTTTTGTCCACATTAGTGCCTTCCAGGATTAATGCCCTGGGACGTAGCTGGGCTGCCTCCCTTATCATTGACTCGGTGAGTTCGCCGTGCCTGCCATGAAGTCGCAGGTCGCCGCTGTAAATCACCCAACCGGAGCTTGTCTCAATACCCCAGGAACAGGCACCGGGAATGGAGTGGTCTACAGGGAAGCAACGCAGATTGAAGCTACATCTACCAATATCGTCCAGCAGTCGTGATTCCAGTTTTTTCCTTCGAGTAGTTTTTTCCCAAAATTTTTCAGCCTCCTCACTGAGCTCCAGCCTATCAGCAACGCAGAAGCCACGTTGACGGTCACCACTGCTGCTGGTGACGTAAGCCCCCTGTTTCCATCCCTCTAAACACTCCTCCACTCTGGGGGTGAAATAGCACACCTGCTGGTCGAAAGGCGATTTGCCTGAGTCTTGCATTGCCTTAGCGATAAACGCTGTGGTCGCAGTGGCGTACACCTGGATGTCTTCTCTCAGAAAAGATATGTGGCCGGAGTGGTCGAGATGGGCATGGGTCAGCAGAACGCCATCTATATCTTCAAGTTTACGATAGTGCTCTGCTTGGCGAAACTGCTGCCACAGATTTTCCGTCTCCAAATCAGTGCGATAGATGCCCTCAAGGTGGGGGAGCAGCCCCATTACTAATAGGTCCAGCAGTCCTGCTCCGGGTCGAGGCTTCAGGTATTCTTCGTAAAAATTCCGATATTTACTATAGGGATAGCCAAAGTCCAAGAAAAGCTTCCCTTTGTTATCTTCAAGGAGGATTTTATTGCCACCGATTTCCCTGACGCCCCCGTAGAACGTAAGCTTCACCATGTCGGTAGTGTATCATAGAAATAGGGGCAACTCTATTCTCTCAGCACTGTCATTAACTCCTCCAGATTGCTTCGTCACTACGCTCCTCGCAATGACAGAAGGAAAGATGTCCTTGCGAGCGCCTCCCTTTCCTTGTCATTGCGAGCACCTCAAAGGTGCGTGGCAATCCCATTGGTTCCCGAGATTGTGAAGTCTGTTCCGCAACGTAAACGATGAATCTGGCTATTCTCAACGCCAGAAGCTAAAACGACTAGTGATAAGCTCAAGGTTTTTCGGTATACTTAGGGGGATGGACAAAATGTTACTGGTGGACAAGCCTAAAGGGCTTACCTCTTCCCAAGTGGTACAGCGGATAAAAAAGAAATTCAACGTAAAAACTGGTCATACAGGTACGTTAGACCCCTTAGCAACAGGGCTTTTAGTGGTCCTTACCGGCAAGCGGACGAAAAATGCTTCTTTGTTTCTCAAACTGGATAAGGCTTACGAAGTTAAAGCTGTTCTCGGTATTGAGACAGATACCTTTGACTCCGATGGAAGGGTTTTACAGCGAAATGATAACGAAGTAACCAGAGAACAATTGGAAGGGGTTTTGAAGGAATTTTATGGTGATATCTGGCAGGTCCCTCCATCGTTTTCAGCCAAAAAAATAGCGGGACGAAAAGCTTACCAACTAGCCAGGAAGGGCGTCAGTGTGGAGATACCACCTAACAAAGTAAGCATTTATTCTCTGGAGCTCAAGGAATTCCAGTTTCCCCATTTCACTCTTACTTGTGAGGTTTCTTCAGGATTTTACGTCAGAAGTCTTGTTCATGATATCGGAGAGAAAATCGGTGTGGGGGCTACGGTATTAGAAGTTCGCCGTACCAGAGTGGGCCCTTATCACATAGAACAGGCTAAAGGCCTGGAGGAGCTTCTGGGCTTATAGCTATTTGCCCCTGTAGTCAACAGCTTTACCTTACATCTACATTAGTAAAATCAGGTAAATTCTCCCCCCAAGAAGGACCTGCCATTATTTTTCCTTTAAATGGGTTATAGTACCATGATATAATGCTTTGACAATGGCTACTGACAAAGAGAAAGCTGTCGAACTGGCTATTGAGCAAATCGAGAAGCAATATGGCAAAGGTTCGATTATGAAGCTAGGAGAAGCTCCAGCCAGAGTAGCTGGAGATGCCATTTCCACCGGGGCACTGGCCCTCGATCTGGCTTTAGGAATAGGTGGAATACCCAGAGGGAGAGTTACCGAGATATTTGGTTCTGAGGCTTCGGGTAAAACCACACTCGCCCAGCATATAATGGCCGAAACTCAAAAAGCTGGCGGCACTGCTGCATATATTGATGCCGAGCACGCCTTTGACCCCACCTATGCTGCTAACTGCGGTGTCAACCTGCGCGATTTACTTATCTCGCAACCTGACACCGGCGAGCAAGCCCTGGAAATTACTGAAACCCTGGTGAGAAGCAGTGCTGTAGATGTAGTGATCATCGACAGTGTAGCCGCCCTTGCGCCCAGAGCTGAGATAGAAGGCGAAATGGGCGATGCCCATGTCGGTTTACAGGCACGATTGATGTCCCAGGCACTGAGAAAACTGAGTGCTGCTATTAGTAAGTCTAAAACAGCGGTTATTTTTATTAACCAGTTACGAGAAAAGGTGGGCATCGTTTTTGGTAATCCGGAGGTAACTCCCGGGGGAAGAGCGCTTAAGTTTTATAGTTCGGTGAGGATAGATTTGAGGCGGGGTGAGTCCATCAAGCAGGGCACAGAAATGCTAGGCACAAGGGTAAGGGCCAGGGTGGTTAAGAATAAGGTAGCTCCCCCCTTTCGCAGCGCTGAATTTGATATTATGTTTAATCATGGCATAAGCAAAGAGGGGAATCTGGTTGACCTCGGGGTGACAACAGGCGTAATAAAGAAAGCTGGTGCCTTCTTTACTTACGGTGACACGAAATTGGGGCAGGGCAGGGAAAATGCCAAGGATTACCTCAGGCAGCACCCTGAACTAGCTTCACAACTAGAAAGCACAATAAGAGCTTCAACAGCTACTCCCAACATCTCTCCCGCGAAAGGTCCAGAAACCTTTTTACAGGAAGCTTGATGTAATTCAGGAAGAAGTCCGTTGGTAGATAGTAATTCCATGCAGGATTGCCTCAACGCAGCCTACCATTATCTCAGTTATCGCCCGCGCAGCGAAGGGGAAATCAGGCAATGCCTTCACAGACGCGGTTTTGCCAATGAAGTGGCAGAGAAAACAATTGTCAAGCTCAGGGAGCAAAACTTGAGCGATGATTTCGCCTTTGCCCGATTCTGGAAGGAGAACCGCCTATCATTCAAACCCAAGAGCAAGAGGTTGATAAAAAAGGAATTAAGGGATAAAAAGGTAGCCGCAGAAATCATTGAACA
>Ga0315553_10003918_pt1 | contig 11415 bp, 9 predicted proteins | sample SalMarSW160140MG_FD_203099 | JGI IMG/M metagenome (GOLD analysis project Ga0315553, IMG submission 203099) | Salt marsh sediment microbial communities from the Plum Island Ecosystem LTER, Massachusetts, United States - Salt Marsh Sediment SW1601-40 ... | reverse complement strand
GTATGCGGCGCTGGACGAAACGAAGATCAATTTGAATAACATCATCTACCTGATCGACAAGATGAGCGAAGTAATTATCGCTAATGAAGTTCCTTTTTGCGAACTTGATTCCCACGTCGGTGACGGTGATTTCGGAATGAGCATCGCCAAGGGATTCAAGCAGTTGAAGCGCGAGTGGGATGATATCGTGACAAATAAAGCAAAGGATATCGGCGGCTTTTTAGAGGCTTGTTCCCTGGTCATTATGGAGTACTGTGGCGGTGCGTCAGGCCCGATTTGGGGGTCGGCATTTAGAGCCGCCGGCAGAAGCGCCGGTGCCAGGACTGAACTTTCCATCAGTGAATTTGCAGAGATGATGCAGGCCGCAGTTAAAGGCATACAACGTACGGGTGAGCGTTCCTTCGGGCGCGGCGCCATCCCAGGCGATAAGACGCTGATAGACGCTCTGGTACCCTATGCTGATTCCTGGACGGCCAGCGCAGGGTCAGGCGATAGTCTGATTTCTGCCTTCAAAAAAGCTGCCGCTGCGGCGGTGGCCGGCGCCAGGAGTACAGAACAAATAGTAGCCAGAATGGGACGCGCGGGCAATCTCGGAGAAAGAAGCCTTGGTTATCCGGATGCAGGCGCACACGCCCTGGGAGTTATCTTTACATATATTTCAAATGCACTTAAATAAAAAAGTTGTCCTGTCAGAATGCTTATTTCAGGTCAGATGAGTGAGACAAAAATTACCGATGTGGGGTTGAACTCCCCATCCACACTTGAACGCAACCTCGGCACCGAAACCAACTTCATCACGACCATGATCGCTCAACTTTACCAGTTCTCTATAGGCGCAGGCACGATATCGGCAGATTTCTTGTTCGTACCGTGACCTCGTCCCGGGCTATATCCAGACAAGTGACCGGCACCTATGCCGCTGTCGGTGCTGTCAACAGAGTAGCGAAGCAAAGCAGGGATGTATTCCTCTGCTTTGCTTGGTATGAATATGTTTGTATCTCGGTTCTTGCCCTGTCACTCTATATAGTTTACTTGGACGTTGCGTATTCGTAAGCAGATTCCATCATGGCCTTGAGGTTTTCGAACTTACCGGTATCGATGGGAGCACCGTTGGCCAGGATGAAGCCGCCGCCGGGTGCGCAGTTTTCAATTAGAGTCTGACAGTTTTCTTTTACCTGTTCTACGGTGCCGGTACGACTCTATCCGACGGAACGGTCTTTCCATCTCAGGAAAAGACACCAACGGACCTGCGTCGATGCTTAAAAGTGCCGTTAAAATAGACCAGGCTTCAAACTTACTCAATGTCAAGCTCCACCCTTCAGCTATAACAACAAAGGACGACCTGAAAAAATCGGGTATCCTTATCCAGACATATGCTGACATGGGCGGCAAATGGATGCAGTTCAACGTCGTCGGGAACGAGTAGTTGCTTGACGCGCAGAAATATCCGGGCAACTATCGTGACTTGATTGTAAGAGTGGCCGGCTACAGCGCCTATTTCATCGATCTGAGTAAAAGTGTCCATGATGATATCATAAGACGAATGGAAGTTGCTGTTGAAGGTTTCACTATTGACCTACTCGTGTTGATCCTGATGAATATGGTAAGTTAAATTAAGACAAAACATCGTTTCAGGGAGAGACTTTCTCATACGAATCGAGTCGAATAACGGAGGTGAAAATGGGAAACAAATGTCTGATTACCTACTCGTCCTATACCGGCAATACGGAAAAAGTCACACTCAGAATGAAGCTAACATTCGAAAAAAAGGCTGGAAGTGCGACATGTTCAAAGTCCATAAACAAGCTGATGATATCCTGAGGCCACCCTTCGATGTCCGTCAATATGACTTCATCTGCGCCGGCTCCGGTCTCAGGGCCCATCTACCTTACAATGAGGTGTTGAACATGCTGAGAGGGTTCCGAACGGGAATGGACCCCCGGATAACCCTCCGTTTCCGTGATGAAACCATTCCCTATATTTCCGAACCAATACCCGAAATTCCTCCTCAGAGGGACCCGAAGCACGATCACCATAAAATGATTCTGGGCCCCGATTCTCCCAAGCTAATAGTATTCATTACTTATGCCGGTTACGAATACGGCCCAAAAGAAGCCGAACCGGTGGTGCAATTGCTGGCGCTGGAGATGGAACATGTTGGTTTTCAATTTATCGGGAAATATTGCTGCCCGGGCAAATATCTCGACGACCCCACGCCGCGGACATTCCACGGCGATATCCGCGACAGACCCAATGAGAAAGACTTACTGAGAGCAGAACACTTAATCGAAGAGAAGCCGGAGGAAATTGCCGACCGTTCCGCATAATAACAGAATATCCCGAAACGGGCAGGGATGCCTTCCGGTTTCGGTCTGGTTTTATCGAATCAGCTTTCAGATATTATTGAGAGGGGATATTACATTATGAATACTGTAAATTCAGTCCTGGGTCCAATCGATACCAGCGATCTCGGTTTTACCCTCATGCATGAGCATATTATCAGCCAGGGTCCCGTGGCTCGGGACTTTCCCGAACTCTTCGGTCCAAACTTTATGGAACGGATTATCGAGGGTGTAGCCGAAGCTAAAAAAGGAGGAGTAGATACAATTGTCGATGCTACACCATTCGACCTCGGACGGGATGTCTCTTTTCTGGCCGAAGTCTCCCGGCGGACCGGCGTCAACATCATCGCCTGCAGCGGATGGTGGATGGATTTCCCATCGTATTTATCAGGTCACTCTCCTGACCTTTTCGCCGATTTGTTCGTGCGGGAGATCGAAACGGGAATCGCCGGGACCGGCATCAAAGCCGGAATCCTCAAATCGGCGGCTGATTTCGGCGGAGTATCTCCAGACGGAGAAATAATGTTGCGCGCCGTAGCCAGAGCCCACTGCCGGACAGGAGTGCCCATTATGCTCCACTCTTATGCGCCCGAACAGATAGCCAGGCAACAATTGGCTATATTACAGGATGAAGGAGTCGACCCGAGAAAAGTCGCTGTGGACCATGTCAATGATACCCGAGACATGGACTATCTCTACTGGCTCCTGGAACAGGGATGCTATCTCGGAATGGACCGCTATCCGGGACTTAACCTCAGTGCGCGGGCCCGTACGGAAACAATGAAGTGGCTGATCGATGCAGGATGGACCGACCGCCTGCTGCCGTCTCATGATTGCGGTCTGGTCAATCCCGTGACATTTTTCCCTCCAGATGTCCAGGAGAGCATAGAAAAAGGTAATCCTCACGGCTATCTCTATATCAAAAACGTGGTCATTCCTCAACTCAGGGAGATGGGAGTGCCCGAAACTGTATTGAATACTCTTTGTGTTGCCGGTCCAAGGAAATTTTTTGAAGAGCCTGTATAACCTGCTACCGAACTAGCGACTTGAAATGAGTACATATCAGTGGATAACGACTTAAGTTCGATTAAAGTAGGGTACCTGCCCCTGGGTTCCCCACCGGCAATCCGGCGGCGTAAAGACATGGTCCCGGACAGGCAATATAGCTTCGAGATTCCGCCTGATTCAATTCCTCCCGACGATATCAAAGAAACAATTACTACAGAAGTTGTGGTAGTTGGCGCCGGTATCGCCGGTCTGAGCGCCGCGCTTTCAGCAGTTGAAGCAGGGGCAAAAACCTATCTGATCGAGAAAACGAGTGGAGTCCAAGCCCGCGGCCATGACAATGCGTTTATCGGCAGCCGGCTTCAAAAGAAGCTGGGAATAGAAATCGATAAAGATGAAGTCATCCTGAACTTAATGAAGTACTGCGGTAACAAGCCGGACCAGAGGCTGATTCGTATGTGGGCGGAAGGCAGCGGCCAGACTGCCGACTGGCTGATGGACATGACAGATGCCGCCGGGATCGGGGTGATAATCTGTAAATATCCGGCGCCTCCGGGCTTTAATAATGCTACTGAATACTGTCCCCAATATTCGGTCACTCACCAGTTCTCAAGTCAACGTCTAGTGACAAAGTGCTTACTGAATAATGCCCTGAAAAAAGGTGCAAAAATGTACTTCAAGACCAGGGCGAAACAATTGATAAGAAAAGGCGAGGGCAGAGTTACCGGCGTCATTGCTCAAACCGCCGATGGAGAATATGTGCGATTCGATGCCGCTAAAGCCGTCGTACTCTGCACGGGAGACTACTTAAACAACTCGGAGATGATGGCCAAATATTGCCCACAATCAGCTTATCTGCAATCGGAGATACCTACCTCTACGGGTGATGGACATCAAATGGCCATGTGGATCGGCGCGTGCAGGCCTGCACGCGCCGATGATCCATGGTCCCGCTGGCCCTCTTCTCAGTTCCGCTTTTCTCCAGGTAAACATCCTGGGAGAGCGGTTTCAGAACGAAGATGTACCGATCAGAGTAATGTCAATGCTCTTGAACGGCAACCAGGTAAGGTTGCCTGGCAGGTGTTCGATTCCAAGTATCCGCAGGAGATATCGCGTCATGGGATCGGTTCAGGGAAACTACTGGTCGCGACTGATGAAGTGCAGCAGGAAATAACCAAAATCGCAATTACCGCTGACTCGATCGAAGAACTGGCGGCAAAGATGAAATTGCCGGTTGAGAATTTAAAAGCCACGATCAAGAAATACAATGAACTGGCGAGGCTGGGAAAAGACCTGGATTTCGGGAAACGTCCGGACCGAATGTCTCCGGTGGATACACCGCCTTATTATGCCGGTAAGTCAGGGTACTCTTTACTGGCCGTCCTGGGCGGCTTGAACGTAAATCCAGAGCTTGAAGCTCTGGATATTGAATGGAAGATCATACCGGGACTCTATCTCGCCGGGAATACCATGGGAAATCGCTTCGCCAGCGACTATACGACCATGTGTCCCGGCCTGAGTCATGGGATGGCTATTCACTTCGGGCGGATCGCGGGACTACATGCGGCAGGTACTCAATAACCAGTATCCGTCAATTGAGGCCATGCAGTATACACGAAGAAGATGAGCGGGTATCGTCCATCCCGGGCGTGCTCTTACAGGACCTCTATTCTTTATTCCGTTGTGTAAATCTGGGCGCTCCGGGTACTGCATCACGCAACGGAGATTTTACTGGCATGATTTCCGGGGTATCCGGGATTACCGGTAAGAGAAGACAGGAAGGGTACCGGGCGTCATGGTAGATGGTAATGTCACTTTTTTCCGGGGATAGAGGAGTTTCAACGTAACGGGAAGTACAGTCCCACGTGGAATACAGGGCGTCATCGGACGCAATCTTCAGCCAGATTCGGCAGCCTTTCTTGAATGTCTTGAATACCGGCTGAAGTTCTATTTGAAATTCATAAACTTTCCCGGGTTCCGGTTCAGAGGGATTCCGGAAGGAATGCCAGGGCATTCCGGGAAGTGACCTGATCTCGTCAACCTCACGGAACTTCGCTTTAAGACAGCCCCAGGACCATATCTGCACTTCAGGAGGCGTCAAGGGATCGGTTACCTCGGGTTTTATCTCCGGCCGACCTGTGGCCGGATTCAAAGGTACCCCTTCGGGTACCATTTCACCCATCTTAACAAAGAACGACCAATCTGAGGTGACTTCTTGTGAAGTGGCGGCGTACAGGGTAAAGCTGACCGAACCCCACACTCTGACATCTTCTTTTAGCGGCGGTGAAACATACACAAGATGATTCGGGCTATCCGGCGCTGCCGGCTCTTCGTCGATAATTCCATATGAGGCAACCTTGGCGGTGTTGAGACTGATATTATAATAGACGTCCGGCTCGCATTCAGCTTCCGGCGTTTCTGTACTGATTCGTCCCTGGTCCAGGTAATATTTCGTCCATTTAGTGCGTTCCAGCGGATACTCGTTTTCATATCGCCAGGTCCCGGTACCGTTATCATAGATGGCTATCTCAGGCTCTTCCATGATGCCGGTGTCAGCGCCTTTAAGCCAGTAATCAAGCCACTTCAGTATCTGCTCGTTAAAAGCGGTGGTCTCGAAAATCCACGGCTGGTAGTTCTCGTTAGTCCAGGGTACGGTTATCAGTTTTTTAGTTGATGATATCTCGCCGTAAGACCGGAGTTGATACATAGCATGTAATCGATTCGGCACATTCACTAGATTCAACACAGGTACTTTTATCTGGTGCATCGTTTTCCAGCCACCACCGTGTTCCCACCAGAACGGCCCGTCTTCGGTATTGGCCAGGATATCGGCAACAACATTCGTCGGGGGTTCCTTACCAGGTATCTTTCCCGGCCAGATAGCATTGTTCATCAACCCGGAAATCAGACTCAATACGAACGGTTTACGCTGAACGCCGCCCGGATAACACAATCCCCGATAATTATCCGTTGTACCCAATACCACCAGAGCCTTAAGATGAGGCGGATTCAACGGGGCGGTTATCCATTGCATGACCCCATACCCCGAAGCTCCCATCATGGACACATTACCATCGCTCCATAACTGGTCGGCAATCCACTCTATCAGGTCATAACCATCCCGCGCAGCTATAGGTCCCTGGAACGAGAACTGCCCCTGATTAAAACCGCTTCCTCTCTCAGCAGCCTGTACACAAACGTATCCATGGTTACAATAGAATTCCGGTTTGGCACTTTCGAAGAAACGCTCTTTCTGGAACGGTGAATAGGCAAAGATGACAGGCCATGGTCCTTTCCCTGCTGCAGGGTGGTATATATCGACGGCAATTTTTACACCATCGCGCATTGTGGCGTAAACGTTTTTCTCACATTCGACTCCCTCGGCCAAGTTATCCGGATAGACAATATCATATGAAGATTTGTTCATGGTTGTTCCCGTTAACAGTGATTATTCAAGTGTCCAATGATTTGGTTTCTTCGCGATTATCCCCGATTATACACCCTCTCGTAATCCTCTATCAATTATCGGACTGAATCCAATCGCAGCTATTTGGGCGAGATAGAGAACAATTCTCTTGACGAACCGCGGCGTTTGTGACAATCTTAATGCAATGTATGGTAAAATCCCGAATTGCTGATATATTTATGTCAACCTTATAGCTGGAACTCACTCTGTAAATTAAAAAAGAGGAGTAATGCTAATGCAGATTGTGAAGACCGATAAAGGCTACATTTCCGGGACCACTTTGGCGGAATTCTCCGGGTAACACCAAGGAGCATATTGAGATTCTGGATATTATTACCCGAAGCGGTGAACACCTGTTGGGTCTGATCAACAATATACTCGACATCTCCAAGATAGAGTCTGGCCGAATAATGCTGGAGGAGTCAGATACCGACCTACACCGAATCATCCAAGAGGTTAAGTCATTGTTAAACGTGAGAGCAAAAGAAAAGGGACTCTACTTCAATATAGAGCAGTCCGAGGATCTTCCTCGCTTTGTTACCATTGACCCTGGTTAATTGCACCAGGTGCTGGTTAATCTCATCGGAAATGCCACCAGGTACACTGAAAGCGGCGGGATTATTTTCCGGGCCAGCATCGTAGAGAAAGAGACACCGTATCGGACACGGGTACGATTCGAGGTGGAAGACACCGGCCCTGGTATCCGTGCGGAGGATAGAGAGCGGATATTCAAACCCTTCATGCAGGTGGGAGAGCGCCCTCCCGTTGAAGCCGGAACTGGATTGGGACTGACTATATGCAGGCAGAATGTTGAACTCATGGGCGGTCAGATTGGTTTTACCAGTAAATATAGTAATGGTTCATTATTTTATTTTGAAATCCCGGTGACGCTTGCCGCAACTCGGGCAACGGACGATGAGCCACAATTAAATCCCCCCAAGGCGTTGGCAGAGGGGCAGCCGTTTTATCGCCTCCTCATCGCCGAAGACCAGCCGGAGAACCGTCTGTTGCTCTACAAGCTACTTGAGCCATTTGGCTTTGAACTACGCGAGGCGGAGGATGGGTAGGAGGTAGTGACGCTGTTCGAGCAGTGGCATCCCGACCTGATCTGGATGGATATTCGCATGCCGGTCATGGACGGATTGGAGGCAACACGGCGTATTAAAAGCACCGCATCCGGTGTCCATACCAAGATAGTCGCCTTGACCGCCCATGCCCTGGAAGAAGAGCGGCTTGAGATCCTCTCAGCGGGATGTGACCATGTTATCCGGAAACCGTACCGGGATACAGAGATCTTCGATGCCCTTGTGAAGCAGTTGGGGGTGAAATTCTTATATGGGGATGAGAAGGTGCAGGTTCCCCAAAAGGTCAACGAGTTGAAAGCAGCAGAAATGGGAAATATTCCTACGGCCTTGATACTAGAGCTACAGAGAGCTGCAGAGCTTTTGGATACACGTCTCTGCCTTAATATCATCAACAAGATCAGTGACATTTCCCCGAATGTGGGTGAAAGACTGCGTCGCATGGTGGAGGACTTGCAGTATCAGGAACTACTTGTGATCTTGGATAATCTGGCTGATAAGGAGGCCATATGAGTACATTAAATGATAAAAACTTTACCGATGGCGACATTCTGGTCGTCGATGACAATAAAGCCAACCTCAAATTAATTGCGGACTTATTGAGCGAAGCGGGTTACGAAATACAGCCAGCCACCAGTGGTGAGTTGGCCCTGCGCAGCGTACAAGCTAAACTGCCTGCCCTCATCCTTCTAGATATCAAGATGCCGGATATCGATGGCTACGAGGTGTGCCGGCGCCTTAAGGCGGATGAGAAAACCCGTTCCATCCCCGTTATCTTCATCACTGTCCTGGACGATGATAAGGAAAAGGTAATGGGCTTCCAAGCTGGCGCTGTGGACTACATATGTAAGCCTATCCGGAAGGAAGAAATGCTGGCGAGGGTAAGAACACATCTCGCCTTGAGGAATGCGCAGTTGGATCTTTTACGTAGCAATACTGAACTATCGGAATTGAACAAGGAATTCACAGATGAAATTACTGAGCGCAAGCAGACTGAGCAGAATTTCCGAAATTCTTTAGATGATTCTCCCCTAGGTATTCGCATCGTTACTGCAGAAGGGGAGCTTCTATACGCCAATAAGGCTACTCTAGATATCTATGGCTACAGTAGTTTTGAGGAACTAAGGAACACGCCCACAAAACAGCGTTATACCCCTGAAAGCTACGTTGAGCATAGGAGAAGAGCGGAAGATAGGAAGCTGGGGAAGCCTGTCCCTGACAATTATGAGATAGGTATCACACGTAAAGATGGCGAAGTTAGATATCTACAAGTGTTCCGTAGAAAGGTAACCTGGAGCGGTGAAACACAGTTTCAGGCAATTTGTCAGGATATCACCGAGCGCAAACAATTAGAGCAAGCTTTAGCGGAAGAGAGAAAACGCCTCGACGTAACACTACGCAGTACTGGAGATGGTGTCATCACCACTGACATGCAAGGAAAGGTATCGTTACTTAATAGAGTTGCTGAGCAGCTAACTGGTTGGACCCAAGATGAGGCAAATGGCGAACCTCTTGAGAAAGTATTCCACATCGTTGATGAGCATACCCGTAAACTAATTACCAATCCTGTAAAGACTGTTCTTAAGACTGGCAGAATAGTTGGTCTTATTAATCATGCAGTACTCGTCAGTAGAGATGGTAGTGAGTGTATCATTGCTGATAGCGGCGCCCCCATTCGTGATGAACACGGCAACTTGTTTGGTGTAGTCCTGGTATTTTGGGATATCACGGAAGTACGAAAGCTAGAAGAGGAGATCCAGAAGACTGAGAAACTCCAATCAGTAGGCAACCTAGCCGGGGGCATTGCTCACGACTTCAACAACCTTCTCACCGGAATTATGGGTAATATTAGCCTGGCGAAGAGACACATTGAACCGGGAAGCAAGGCTGAGGAAAGATTGACCGAAGCGGAAAAGGCGAGCTAGCGAGCAAGGGACCTAACCCAACAGCTGCTGACCTTCTCCAGCGGTGGAGTACCAATCAAGAAGACTATTTCTATCGGTAAACTAATTGAAGATACTGTTGGTTTTACCTTGAGAGGCTCGAATGTTAGACCTGAGTTTTCCTTACCGGATGACCTCCGGGCAGTAGAAGCCGATGAAGCGCAGATAAACCAGGTAATCAGTAATATCATTATCAATGCCGACCAGGCCATGCCTCAAGGTGGGATAGTCAAAGTAGAGGCAAAAAACCTTGTCATTAGTAGAAGGAGGACATTACCACTACCGAGGGGTAACTATGTGGAGATAACCATTAGAGACTACGGTGTTGGCATAGCGAAGGAACATTTGGATAGGATATTTGAGCCATTCTTCACCACTAAGCAAAAAGATAGTGGTCTAGGGCTCGCCACTTCATATTCCATTATCAATAAACATGGCGGTTATATCACAGTTGAATCCAAGCTGGGTGCCGAAACAACCGTACATGTTTATCTCCCTGCCTCTATGGAAACTGCTCCAATAAGAGAGGAAGGGATAGAAGAAGCCATTCTGGTCGGCAAGGGCAAAATTCTGGTTATGGATGATGAAGAGACTATTAGAGAGTTTCTGTATGCCGAGCTGACAGAAGTTGGATACGAGGTGCAGCTCACGGACGATGGAGCAGAAGCAATTGAGCAATACGGCGAGGCTAAGAAAGCAGGACAGCCATTTGATGCAGTTATCCTGGATTTAACCATTCCTGGAGGAATGGGGTGTAAAGAAGCCATCAAGAAGTTGCTGGAACTAGACCCTGATATTAAAGCGATTGTCTCGAGTGGTTATGCTACTGATCCGATTATGTCTGAGTATAAGGAATACGGGTTCAGTGCTGTGGCCACCAAACCTTATAGTGTTGCACAGATTGAAAAGGCGCAGCAAGGTTTATTAGGGAAGAAGAAGTAAGTCCAAATTGCATAATGTCACATTCTAGTAGAAGGTGCAGCACACCTCATCACACGAAATAGCGGTTTGTGTAGAACAACATAACGTAGCAGTTCGACCATTTATCGGGTGCGATTGTCATATTATTGAGGTCTCGTTATAATGGCAAGAAGAAACCTCGGATAAGAAGGTTAATGCAATGGAAGCTCGGCAGTGGTTCTGGACCGTGGTTGTGGCATTGCTGGTAGCGGCAATCATTCCCTACCTGATTCTGAAATACGTATATCATAAGCCATTGGCCAGTATCTGGAACTATCTCTTCTGCATTTTCTTTTTTTGGGCTTGGATATTTGTCATATATGAGACACCCGGGAAGCGAAGGGAGAGACTGAAAAAAGCAGGGGTTAAAAAGGGACAGGTAATTGTTGACCTTGGCTGTGGTATCGGTCGCTTTGCATTTCTCGCCGCTAAAATAGTAGGACCAGAGGGAAAAGTATATGCTTTGGATATTCATCCTTTACACATAGCCACTCTTGCAGCCAGGAGAGCGATAGGAGGTCACAATAACGTCAGTCTCATGTATGCAGATTGTCATTCAACGCAGTTACCGGATAAAGCAATTGACCTTATCTTCATAAATGACGCCTTCCATGAGT
>Ga0315553_10003917_pt1 | contig 11416 bp, 10 predicted proteins | sample SalMarSW160140MG_FD_203099 | JGI IMG/M metagenome (GOLD analysis project Ga0315553, IMG submission 203099) | Salt marsh sediment microbial communities from the Plum Island Ecosystem LTER, Massachusetts, United States - Salt Marsh Sediment SW1601-40 ... | reverse complement strand
TCCTTCGGAGGAATCATACTTTTAAAGATAACTTTCAGCGGGGCACAACCTTCGGTAACAGATGCTGCAATCAGATTATCTGACTGTTTTACTGCAATCTTAATATTATTCCTTCCGGTTTTGTCTTTTATGATTAATCCCTCTTCTGAAATGTCAGGGATATCAACCGAAGTTACACCATTTGTCTTCTGATCATGATGAATCGTTGTGGCATCCTCATCTGAAGTGATCTCCGCGCCAGATTTTTCATCCCTTTTTGCTTCATAAACAATTTTATTCTCCGCATCATCCCTTACAGCAGGTTTGACTGTTTCTTCCTTCTCAGCCTTATTTATTAATGGTGTGTTAAATTTGGTTGACACGGGAGCCTGCTTTGTTTGTTCATTCTTCCCGGGATCTGAAGAAAGAACAACAGCTATCAGAGCGCCTGCAATGACTATTCCTCCGGCATACCATACATTGAAACTGGTCGCATTAAAATGCAGGAACCGCCTCAGTGTCAGCTTTCTCATTAGAGCCTTGCTGACTGAGGGTGCAGGAATAACTTCCGCAGTTCCCAGCTTATCCTGGAATAATTCCCTTAATGCCTTATCTTCCTTCTTATCTTTCACTCTTTTAAAATTCAATCTTAAATTTACTGGTTACTTGCAGGATAGTTTCCCTTCAGTTTACGAAGCTTTTCAAGCTTTTCCCTGATCGCTGCCTTAGCCCTGCTGTACTGCGATTTCGATGTATTTGTATCGATACCCAGCATCTGGGCTATCTCCTTATGTTTATACCCTTCAACAGCGTAAAGGTTAAAAACCATCCTGTAACCTGTAGGAAGTTCATTCAATACCCTGAACAGCTCATCAGATGTAAAGAGATCCTCTTCAAAACTGGAAACCCCTGACTCAACTGACACAAATTCCTCAATTTCAACATAATACCTGAACTTCAAGTGTTTATGATAATGAGTAATTGCGGTATTGACTGCAATCTTCCTTAACCAACCTATAAAAGAACCTGTTCCTGAATAATCCTTTATATTAAAAAATATCTTTAAAAAACTTTCCTGCAAAATATCTTCAGCCTCAGCTTTATCGGATGCATACCTCAGACATACCCCAAGCAAAAAATGCGAATACCTGCTATAAAGCTCCTGCTGCGCCTTTCTTTCATTCCTCGCGCAACCCTCAATTATTTGCTGGTCACTCATCATATACTGAGGACATTTTTAAGACAACCCATGAAAAAAAATGGTTGCATTATCTGAAAAATTAATTCAAAATAAGCAATTTCGCCAGACAATATAACCTAAATCAATGATAAAGGTCATTAAAAAAAGAACCTGAATCATTTTAATTAGCATACTTTTAAAACCAAATATGAATAATCATTACAGGTCATGTTCAACAAATTAATTGCTTCAATATTACCATACTTCCCCAAAAAGTTCGTCTGGATCTTTTCTCGCTCATATATTTCGGGTGAGACCATTGATGACGCAATCCGTGTATCAAAGGAACTCAACAGTAAAAATATACTGGTTACGCTTGATGTGCTCGGGGAATTCATAAAAAATCTTGATGAAGCGGAAGCCAATAAACAGGAATATCTTAACCTGATAGATATATCATTCAAAAACGGGATAAACGGAAATTTTTCTGTTAAGCCCACAAGTTTCGGCCTCCTGATCGATAGTGAGGTTTGTTACCGGCATATAAAGGAGATAGTGCTTAAAGCTGTCTCATATGACGGTTTCATAAGAATAGACATGGAAGATTCCCCCTGCACCGACCTTGAGATAGAACTCTTCCGCAGACTCAAAGCTGAATTTCCAACAAATGTAGGACTTGTTGTACAGGCCTATCTTAAGAGGACGCTGGATGATCTGAAAGGCATGGCTGATCTGAATAGTGAAGCCATTCCCGTGAGTTTCAGGCTCTGTAAAGGCATATACGTTGAACCTGAGGCAATTGCTTATAAAAAATACGAGGAAATAAACCAGCATTTTCTTGAAGACCTGGAATTTTTACTGAAGAACAGGATACATGTCGGTATTGCCACACACGATAAACCTCTGGTTGAAGGAGCATATAAACTTTTAAAACAATATCATGTCCCTAAGCATCTTTATGAATTCCAGATGCTTTACGGAGTTACCCCTAATCTTCGTGATTCTATTGTAGATGAAGGCCATACAATGCGGGTATATGTTCCTTTCGGAGTAAAATGGTTCGGCTATTGCACCCGTAGAATAAAGGAAAATCCAAAAATGGCAAGCCAGATCATTAAGGCAATATTTTATAAGGGATAGTCAGAATTGCGGATTGCGGATTGCGGATTGCGGATTGCGGATTTTCATTCCCTTTTCCTTATTTTCTCGAGGTATTTCCTGTGGAGTTCATCCACCTCCAGTTCAGTAAGCTGTGGTTTGAGGGGTGGCGGTTTGCCGGGTAATCCGTTCATCAGAAGGTAAGCTGCAGGAATAATCATAAAGGGACTGAATCCAACAATTCTGTCGGGGGGTATCTGGCCTTTAGTATAGGCATCAACTCGCTGCTGCTGCCTCAGAACCTCATAATTCAGGGAGGGATCTCCAAGTCTTCCCTGGCTTACCCGGCCCTGGTAGGAGGATACTTCCAGGTTATACTTTGCATTTTCCATAACCCGATTCGTTTCGGGATGGGAAGTAAACATCTCCGACTTGAGGGTTGAGACCCTTGGAATAATAACAACCTCCTCTATTAACAGGGTATCGGTGTGCAGATATATTCCTGCTATAAATTCCCGACCTGTAAGTGTATCACTGATATTAAATAGAGCCGATTTATAACCAAGCATGCTGAAAATGACCGTATCCTTTCTGTTGATATAGAAAGCAAATTTGCCCTCGTTATCACTGACAGAAGTAAGAACCCTGTTTATCATAATCTGTGATCCTTCCAAAGGGTCGAGCGTTACAGCATCCATAACAAGGCCATGAAAGAGTATACTTGAATCTGTATCTCTCAGAACTTGTCCTGACAGCGACTTAATCAACAGGAAAGGGATGATCAAGATAAGAGAGTACCTTTTCATTATTGAAGCTTTATTTATAGTGTAATTATTAATTCATCAAGAGGTCTTTTCGGGACATGATGATTTTTTTCATTATCTCTCCAGTATTTTATATTCCCCTCTTGTATTTCGTCAATTATCACATTTTCAACAGGTTTACCAAGAGCAAGGATAAGGAGAATATCATATTGTTCAGGTATTCTCATTTCATTGCGAAGCTGGTCGCGTTTTATGGATGCAATCATACATCCCCCGAGACCGGTTTCTGTTGCTCCAAGCATTATGCTTTGTGCTGCAATTCCATGGTCAACATTAAATGTCTCGGTTATTGATCTGTCGCCCAGTATAATTATATATCCCGAAGGTCTTTCTCCTGGTTCCGGACCATCCCAGTTCTTCAGATATCCTGCCCATGCTATTGATGGGAAAACCTTTTCACAATCTTCGGGTGAATTACAGATCACATACTTAAGGGGTTGTCTGTTTGATGCGGAGGCAGAAAGCCTGGCCAGTTCAACAAGTTCTTCAAGTACCTTGTATTCAATTCTGTGCGATTCGTCAAAGCGCCTGTATGAACGGGTTTTAAGTATAAGATCTTTTACTGTCATCACCATTATTTATTTGTTTCTGGTTTATCTTTTTCCTCTTCTTCAGCATAAAGGTCTTCTCTTGACAACAGATGGTCAAGATTTGCCAGTCCATACACTACAACTGAAATAACAACTGAAGAATGCTCCTGATATTCGGGTATGCTCTTGGTATAAAGGTCATTTTCTGTGTGCCAGATCTCGCCATAACTGAAGTTATAGCCTTTGGAGTCAGATAACGCAAATGAGAGAGTTGGCACTCCATTCATGGCGAAATAGGCATGGTCAGATCCTCTTGCTGTGGTTGGCTTAGGGCGCGGCGGTTGTGTCCTTTTGCTCAATTTGAACGGGAAATCAGTATTAATACTGTTCAGCGGTTCGCATACTTTTTCAAAGTCGTCATACATAGCTTCCGGGACTGTCAATCCTGATGTTACTGTTGGTCCCCCGTCGCGGTTGAAATAATTTGATATATACGGCAGCTTGTCCTTGTTTGATTCCACCCAGTGTTTTGAGCCATACAGTCCAAATTCCTCGGCTGCCCACAAACATACAAGCACTGTGCGTTTTGGCTTGGCGCCTGCTTCCAGCATAAGACGTGCTGCCTCCATAACAGGTGTCATCCCTGATCCGTCATCAACACCCCCTGTTGCAACATCAAAGGCATCAAGATGTCCGCCCATCATTACATATTCGTTGGGGTATTTAGTTCCGCGAATCACTCCTATTACATTATGATATGGTATAGGACCCGGTTTAAAATGATTGCGGATGTCAAACTCAAGAAGAAAATAGCGGCGTTCCTTTACCATGGTCTCGATTATCTCGTACTGGTGTTCATCGAGTTTTATATCACAGACTGTCGGAAGGTTATCGAATGTCATCCTGTCAATATTTTTCCTGTCATAAAGTGCTCTTATAGGCACTGCTGCAGATTGTATTACACCAAGTATCCCTGCTTCGCACATTTCACGATAAAATAGTGCAGGCTCCTCTTTTGTGGCAGGAGGTTCATGTCCTGGGGGAGGCATGGGCATGTCACCAAAGTTCCTTCTCCTGTTTTCACGATCCTCCTTTATTACTGAATCATTATATGCAATTATTGCTGCTCTTGCAGAATCACCTGCAGGTGAATAGTCAATTGGCCATCCGTTATTTTTTCCGCTTATCAGTACCCATGCTCCTTTGAGCTCTCCTTTCATCCGGTCAAATTCTTCCCTGGTCTTTGGCTCAATGAGCACATGTCCCCGCTGTACACCTTTTGTACCGGCTGTAAATGAGGGAGTGGCAAAATGAAGAATCATACCATTGTCGGAAAGCATACGCCCGAACCACGGTCCGCGGTTAAAGCCCACTGGCACTGTTCCAGCTTCATCCATAATTACTTCCATACCCCATTTTTTAAATTCAGAGGCACACCATAATGCGGCATTTTCAAATGCATCCGACCCTACGAGACGGCCGCCAAAACGGTTACATATCACATCCAGATGATGCATAGTACGGTTATCGGTTCTGCCGATTTCAATGATGCGATCAGTCACTTTATCGTGCTGAGCCATAATCCCCGGTGATATGATCAGGAATATCAGAGCAGAGAATAATTTACTTTTCATAATATCTGTTTTAATTCTAACTATCTAATAATCTATTTATTGGTTTAAGAAATATCTCTTCCGGCATTTCCGGTAAAATCTTTTTTTCCCCTGCTACCCTGAACAGTTCACTAACAGCATTTTTACCCTCATTGCCAAGATTTAAAGTATAATTATTAACAAAGAGCTTTATATGACTATTAACGACCGGGCTCTCCATATCTTTTGCATTTGCCCTTATAAAATCGTAAGATGCTTTTGGGTGACTATTTGCATAATCAATACTCCGGCGGATAATACGGTTAACTTTCATTGCTGTTGCTTCAGCAATTTCCCTGTTAATCACAATTGTTCCAAGTGGTACAGGCAAATTAGTTAGCTTCTCCCAGTACTCCCCGAGATCAGCAATTTTAAGAAGCCCTTTTTTATGATATGTAAAACGAGTTTCATGGATAATAAGTCCCGCATCCACCTCTTCCCTCAGAAGGGCCTCCTCAATATCGGAAAAAAGGTATTCTGTTTTATTGAGAGCTTCAGGCCATGCTATGCTCAACAGAAGGTTTGCTGTTGTAAACCTGCCCGGAATGGCAATATGTACATTAACCAGTTCACTTTTGTCCAGTTTTCTTTTGCTTATTAAAAGTGGTCCATTACCGTGACCGAGTGCACTGCCCGAATCAAGTATAAGATAGTTTTGGGCAGCAAAGGCATATGCATGGATGCTAATTTTTGTTATATCAATACTTCCGGATAATGCTCTTCTGTTCAACTCTTCAACATCTGCAATAAGATAATCGAAATCAAGGCCTTCAGTATCAATTCTCCGGTTAACTATGGCATCAAAGATGAAGGTATCATTCGGACATGGCGAGAAACCAAGTGTAAGTTGCATATTATCAGTCAAACATTAATAAAATCTCTTTTAATCTCTCCGAAAGGTTATTAATGGCCAGATGTATATTCCATTTTTTCTTATCCCGGGGTTCAACTCTGTTTGATATTGCCCTTATTGCTATGAAAGGTGTTTTCTCCCTGCTGCAAATATAAAAAAAAGTTGCACCTTCCATGGTCTCGATATCGGGATGAAATTTCTCTGTCATCCTCTCTATGGTTACGGCCGAACCTGTAACTGTATTCACCGTTATGGCTGCCACAGGTTTGAGAATTTCCAAAACCAGCGGCATATACTCGTTTACTGCATAAATCCTGCCCTCCCTGAATAGAGGATTTTCAATGCCTGCTTCAGCAAGCGTCAGGATGGTTTTTCCTGTTTCAACCCCGGTATCTGCAAAACAATCTGAAACCGGAGCGACAACTTCCCCTGTTTTTAAATCTTTATTATAACTGCCTGCAATTCCTATATTTACGGCAAGATCAGGCTTTTCATTACATGAGAGCCATTTTGTAAGTGCCCATGAAGTTGCCATCTGTCCGATACCTGTAACAAGCAGTGTAATATCACAATTCCCAAAATGGAAACCTTCGTCTAAAGGTTTAACTCCGGGTATCTTTTTCAAAGCATCACCTTCGGCATCGGTAGCTGCAACCAGCAGGATCTTATGAGACATAATATTATTTAAGTTAGTCTCCGTACAAGCTATCTCCCCTTCTCCGCTTTCGTTTAGATTAAGTAATACAATTCAGGGAGTCAGGGGGATCAATCCATCAAATATATTGCTTTTAACTATTAAAAAGCTCAACTTTATTGGTTAATATTGTAATTAAAACCTTATGTGATATGATCTACCTAATTCGCAGAGAAAGATTCAGTGCTGCGCACAGGATGTTCAGGCAGGACTGGTCAGATGAAAAGAACCGTGAGGTCTTTGGCAAGTGTTCAAATCCGAACTGGCATGGACATAATTACATACTCCGGGTTACTGTTAAGGGAGAAGCTGCTGAAGATCATGGTTTTGTAATGAATACCAATGTCCTGAAAAAAATAATTCAGGAAAATGTAATAGCGAAAATTGACCACAGGAATATTAACCTGGAAGTTGACTTCATGAAAGGCAAAATTGCAACTACCGAAAACCTTGCAATAGCTATCTGGAATGAGCTGAAACAACCGATTGAGAAAGAAGGAGCACAACTTCATTGCATACAGATTGAAGAAACAGAGAATAACTCAATAGAATACTATGGCTAATAAAATTGAAAAAATTAATGACGGTTCAGGTATCACTGAGAAGGGATACAATAAGATTGAAACATGGAATGAAGAGACCATCAATGAGATGGCATCAATGTATAAAAGGATACTGGAGCTTTTAGGTGAAGATCCCGAAAGGGAAGGATTGCTTCGTACTCCTATAAGGGTTGCACAGGCACTTAATTATCTGACAGTTGGTTATAATATTGATCCGGTGCAGATCCTTCAATCAGCTAAGTTCAAAGAGGAATACAGGCAGATGGTAATAGTAAAAAACATTGATCTCTATTCCATGTGTGAACATCACATGCTTCCATTTTTCGGAAAGGCTCATGTAGCATATATTCCTGACGGCTATATAACAGGATTGAGCAAAATAGCCCGTGTTGTTGAGGCTTATTCAAGAAGGCTCCAGGTACAGGAACGACTCACTACACAGATAAGGAACTGTATACAGGATACTCTTAAGCCGCTGGGAGTTGCCGTCGTCATAGAAGCTCAGCATATGTGCATGCAGATACGGGGAGTGCAGAAACAAAACTCCGTAACGACAACATCGGCATTCACAGGTATATTCCTTGAGAATATGAATACACGCGAAGAATTCATTCATCTTATCGGATCAAAGCTGCACTGATTATCCGCCTGTTATAGTATCTTAATTTAAGACACCCTATTATAACTCCGATAATGAAAGCATACGTTTTCCCCGGACAGGGAGCACAATTCCCGGGCATGGGTAATGACCTTTATGAAAGATCTTCCAATGCAAAAGAGATGTTCGAGACTGCAAACAGTATTCTGGGCTTCCGGATAACCGACCTGATGTTTGACGGTACTGATGAAGATTTGAAACAGACACGAGTAACACAGCCGGCAATCTTCCTTCATTCCACAATACTTACCGCTGTGCTTGGAGATTCCTTTAAACCAGACATGGTTGCAGGACATTCGCTCGGAGAATTTTCCGCACTTACTACCAGTAAAACACTTTCATTTGAAGATGGACTGATACTAGTATCAAAGAGAGCTACAGCCATGCAAAAAGCTTGTGAACTTACTCCGTCAGCTATGGCGGCTATTATAGGTGCCGATGATAAAATGGTTGAGGACGTTTGCGCCTCAATAGATGATATTGTAGTTCCTGCCAACTATAACAGTCCGGGACAAATAGTTATTTCCGGTTCAAATGAAGGAATTGACGAAGCTGTTAAAATAATCAGGGAAAAGGGTGTTAAGCTGGCCATCCGTTTGGCTGTAAGCGGAGCATTCCATTCTCCTTTTATGGAACCGGCAAGAAGCGAGTTGGAGGAGGCAATAACAAAAATGAATTTTAACATACCAATATGCCCTGTTTATCAGAATGTTACCGCAAAACCATCCATCGAACCGGGTGTTATTAAAACCAACCTTATTGCTCAGCTTACCTCTCCGGTTCTATGGACACAATTAATACATAACATGATAACCGACGGTGCCACTTCATTCACTGAAGTTGGACCGGGCAGCGTTCTACAGGGATTGATAAAAAAGATAAATAAGGATATATCTGCTGGCGGAACGACATTCTGAGCCTTTATACCACAGGCTTCATTATTGTTCCTTTATGTCTTTTACCGTCAATTATTATTTCGAGGGGCTTTTCGAAGTGTACATGCCTTATAAATTCATCTTCATAAACCACGTTCAGGTTATTCAGGTATTCAACATCATAAAAACCTTCATTGATATAAGGATTTATTGTAAAATATCCTACTCTGAATGAAGTAAGGTTCTGAAAGAAATGAGTCCCCTGGCTCGGATCGATCCGGTAATTCTCCAGTCCAGATTCAACAATTACCCTGGCGGCAGAGATCTGTGCCCACTTTACTGGTATTCCGAGCCATGGGTCTTTTGATCCCCAGCGACCCGGACCCACAAGTACATAACCCCTTGAATCTTTCACAAAACCTGCATTAATGGTCTCAATAATATCTGCAATAGAATTATTCCTGGCTGCATTAAAGGTTTCCGGTTTTACATACACCAGGTCATGAATCCCTTTAAAAATACCGTGCCCCAAAGCTGATTCCGAGAAGATAATTGTATCCTCTGCCCTGATATTATCAAGATTGATGCTATAGGTTTCGTCAGAGTGCACTATTGGCCTTATCTGTAAAAAGTTAAAGATCTTTGGTGTCCCGGGTGGTGTTTCCAGGTTGGCAGCAAATTCTATTTCAATGGGATTGTTCATCTCCTGATGTCCGAGTTCAAGAAGTGTATTCAGTATCTCGGCCAGAGGAAAGGATCCGTGTTGCAGTATGCTGGAAAAGGTTATAACCCTTTTACCAGGGCGGATTATCCCGTCGTGAAGCATATTATTCTCATAATCATACGTTGAAGCTATTAGTTTCATAGCTCCGTCATTATTTGCATCCTTAATATCAATTCTTGGAATATTTACTCCGTCATCGGTAGAAGGCACAAAACTATCAACATTGAGATCTAAAGCCCTGTATTCTTTCTGAGTATCTCTAAGTGCGGCTTCAGGCGATGACAGCTGAAGAATTTTCTTCGGTACTTTCGGGCAGAAGCGCAATGAGATGCCTCCCTCAACGATCAGTTTACCCAATCCAAATGCAACATGTGCTATACCATCTTCATCCTTTTCAGAACCTATCGGATAATAGTTTATTGACTGGGCAACACCCGAAATAGTCGGGTAGAATATGTCACCGTGCCTGTTACCGCATACCTCCTGCAGGACAATTCCCATTCTCTCTTCATCAATAACATTTGATGTTGCCATCATGTATGCCTTACTGGCTTTGTAGTAGACCGAGGCATATACCTCTTTTATTGCATCGGAGAGCATCTTTACCATCTCCTTGTTATCTGCGAGCCTGGGTATCATGTATGTTGAATACACACCCGCAAATGGCTGGTATTGAGAGTCTTCCAGTTTACTTGATGACCGCACGGCAATGGGGTGGCTTCTTGAAACAGCCAGGAAGGCATAGAAATCCTGGTACACTCTTCCGGGCAATTCAGCATTTATAAACCTGTTAAGTATCTCATCATCCGAAAAGTCGGAAAGGCCAACTGAATAGAGATTATTATGATCCATGTATTCATCAAAAATATCAGTGCTTAACACAACCGTTCTCGGTATTGTGATCAGAACATCAGGGAACTGATTGAAAAGCTTGTGATTCTTGATCATTCTGTTGATGAAAGCCAGTCCTCTTGCCTTACCTCCTATTGATCCTTCACCTATTCGCGAAAATATCTGGTATTCATCAAATGTTGCTTTGTCGAATTTTGCTATCACCCCTCTGCCTTTGCCCAGACGAAAACTTGAAATCGCAACATAGAGGAACCTTCTCATCTCATCCATGGTCTCAAAATCCTCTTTGCGCAGGTATTTAAACATCTGCGCCACAGGAAATAACGCCCTGGCATTCAGCCATTTGGAAAAATGATTCCTGGATGCATGATAGTCAAGTGTATTATCGGGAATCGTAAGGAGTTTTTGCTGAAGGCTCTGCAGGTCAGTTGCAATCGCTATTGGTTCAAGAGTATCGGGGTTCCTGAAAACAAAGGGTCCGAATGCGAGGTTTTGTATTATAAAATTACGCAGCTCAAGAGCCAGTGACTTGGAATATTTGTGGATGAAGCCTGCTCCAAGTTCTTCAGCATTTCGTTTGTGGTCTATGTTCGATGACTGAAGGAGGAAAGGTACTTTATCATCATCGGCCATAACTACCTTGCAGAGTTCTAAACCGGCCATCTCATCCTGGACATCATTTCTTTTATAGCTTATATCGGATATGACCCCAAGAACATTGTACTTATATTTCTTATACAGGTTAACGGCATCTTCGAAGTTAGTGGCAAGCAATATTTTGGGTCTTCCCCGCATCTTAAGCATTCTCTGATGCTCATTTAGTGCTTCTCTCTGAAAATCAAGCGATTGCATAAGCACTATCCTGTAAAGATTCGGAAGATATGATGAAATATATCTTATTGAATTCTCAACAAGTATAATTGACTGAACACCG
>Ga0315553_10003916_pt1 | contig 11416 bp, 13 predicted proteins | sample SalMarSW160140MG_FD_203099 | JGI IMG/M metagenome (GOLD analysis project Ga0315553, IMG submission 203099) | Salt marsh sediment microbial communities from the Plum Island Ecosystem LTER, Massachusetts, United States - Salt Marsh Sediment SW1601-40 ... | reverse complement strand
GGCGTTGGCGCGCGAGCGCATGGGGCTGCCGCTCAGGCCCGGGCACCGGCCAGCAGCCAATAGATAAAGCCGCCGGCAAAGCCGGCCGCCGCGAAGATGGTCAGATATTCACCGGCCGGAGCTGTAGGCGCGCCGCTTTCCGCCGCACCGGCAAGGATCGGGACCACGGCGAGCGACGCGCCGCCGGCGAGCACGTAATAGATCCACGACCTGATACGCAGCACCTCGCCGACCACGGCCGCGATTAGACCTGGAAGCGCCGTCATCGCGGGCGTGACCGTCGCGACGAACAGCACGACGCCGAACGCCGTCGCACCACCGTGGCGGAAGAGCGGATCGTGGGGCGCCGCGGCACGCAGCTCATCGCCGACCCACATGGAGCCGAGCGCGAATAGAACGGCAAGCGCCACGGTGGCGGCGATTCCGAACGCCACCACAACCACCAGCGCGCGCCAGACATAGCGTAAGATCACGCCGTCCCTACTCCTTCCGCTGACGTAGAGCCCCCGCCGGCTCTATAAGAGAAGCTCAAACCTATCGGACCTCGCATCATGCCCGCCATCGACTTCTGGTACGAGTTCGCCAGCACCTATTCCTATCCCGCGGCCATGCGCATCGAGCCGCTGGCGGCGGATGCGGGGGTTACCATTCGCTGGCGGCCGTTCCTGCTCGGGCCCATCTTCAAGGAACTCGGGTGGAACGACTCGCCGTTCAACATCTATGCGGCCAAGGGGCGCTATATGTGGCGCGATCTCGCGCGCGTCTGCGAAGCGGACGGTCTGCCGCTCAAGCTGCCGCCGGTGCGGTTTCCCCAGAACGGATTGAAAGCGGCGCGGCTCGCGCTCGCGGGCGAGAAGGACGGCTGGACGCCCGCATTCACGCGGGCGGTGTTTGCCGCAAACTACGCCGAGCAGAAGGACATCTCCGACGAGACGAATTTGCGCGCCATTGTCGACGGCCTCGGCGTCGATGCGGATGGGGCGATGGCGGCCGCCAATGGGCCAGAAATCAAAGAGGCTTTGCGGGCGCAGACCGAAGAGGCGAAAGCGCGCGGGCTGTTCGGCGCGCCGTCCTTCACCGTGGGCGATGAGCTCTTTTGGGGCAACGACCGGCTGGAGACGGCGCTCGCTTTCGCCAAGCGCGGCTAGGCCTATGCCGGAATGCGCTGGCTCGCGCGCTGCTTGATGCTCGCGCTCTTGAGCTGACCGCAAGCCGCCATGATGTCCCGGCCGCGCGGGCTCCGCACCGGGCTCGCGTAACCGGCCCGGTTCACCACCTCGGCGAATTTCTCGATCTGTTCCCAGTCGGAGCATTCATACGGCGCGCCCGGCCACGGGTTGAACGGGATGAGATTGATCTTCGCCGGGATCTTGGCCAGCAGCCGCACCAGGGCTTTCGCGTCCGTGATGGAATCGTTCACGCCTTTCAGCATCACATATTCGAAGGTGATGCGCTTGGCGTTGGAGAGGCCGGGATAGTTGCGGCAGGCCTCCAGCAGTTCGCGAATCGGCCACTTCTTGTTGATGGGCACGAGCTCGTTCCGCAACTCATCGCGCACCGCATGCAGCGAGATGGCGAGCATGGTGCCGGCCTCCTCGCCCCAGCGCGGGATCTCCGGGACGATGCCGGAGGTGGAGAGCGTGATGCGGCGTTTGGAAATGGACAGGCCCTCGCCATCGGCGGCGATGGCGCAGGCGTCGCGCACATTGTCGAAATTGTAGAGGGGCTCGCCCATGCCCATGAGCACGACGTTGGTGATCTTACGTTCCGTGTGCGGAAGGCCGCGCGGATCGGGCGGGACGGCGCCGGGCCAGTCGCCGATGCGGTCGCGGGCGAGCATGATCTGGCCGACGATCTCGCCCGCGGTGAGATTGCGCACGAGGCGCTGCGTGCCGGTATGGCAGAACGTGCAGGTGAGGGTGCAGCCGACCTGGCTGGAGATGCAGAGCGTGCCGCGATCCTCCTCGGGGATATAGACCGTCTCGACTTCCTTGCCGTCGTCGAGGCGGAGCAGCCATTTGCGCGTGCCGTCGACGGAGACCTGCTCGGTGATGATCTCGGGCCGCGCCAACGTGAAGTGGGCGGCGAGCTCTGCGCGCAGGCCTGCGGCGATGTCGGTCATACGTGCGAAGTCGGTTGCCCCCCGCACATACATCCAGCTCCAGAGCTGGCTCACGCGCATGCGGCGCTGGCGCTCAGGCACGCCAAGCGTGGCCAGGAGCTCGGCGAGCGCCGAGCGGCCGAGCCCGATGAGGGACTCTCTCCGGGCCGAGCCCTCGGAAGGCGTGGGGTCTATGAGCGTGGTCGCGGTCATGCCCCCTCATATCATGGGGCGGGCCGAGAATGCCAAGGTCTGGAAAAGCCTGGCGCAATCGGCTGTTAGCTGCCGCTGCACTCCTTGTCGATGCGAGCGACCGCGTCGCTGATGCCGCTCAAGGAATAGGTGTCGCTCGTGTTGGTGCCGCGGGACGAGCGCCCTTGGACCTTCATGGAACTCCCCGCCTTCATGGCGTCCAGGAGTTTGGCCTCGTCGGCGGTCTTCTCGACGAAAGCGCCTTCGTCCTTGGTGAAGAGCTCGAACTTGTCATTGCCGACGGTCACGGTCACCTTGGCGCCGGGTGCGAAGGGATAGCCCATCTTCACGCTGATCTCGCCGGTGACTTTCTCCGCCGGATAGTGGGACACATAGAAGTAGATCGGGCCCCGCCGCACGTTCTTCGGGCTCGAATCCTTCGGCTGCGACACGATAAAGCAGACTTTGGGGCTGCCGCTCGCGGCGTAGGCCGACCAGTCGTTGTATTTTTGTAAGAGGTTGACTTTCTGCTCTTCCGCGACCGCCGGCGCTGTGCATAACGCCAAGATCACGCAAGCAGCTCCAACGGCTCGGCGCATCTCCCCGTCCCCGTGTCGTGAGCAAGCGTTAAGCATGAATGCCCCCCAGTCTTCACTAGATCAGCCCCTAAGGTCAACCCTGCGGCCTCCGGCGCTTAGGCGCCCCCTGTATATGGGGCGCCGGCGCCCCGGCCTCTGCGCCTTCGGTGACCGGTCGTGGCGCAAAACGGCCGAGGCTGCGGAGGCGATCGTACATGATGATGGCACCGGCCGTGGCGACATTGAGTGAGAAAGAGGTGGGGATGCGGACGAGGTGCTGGCAGCGGGCAACGAGCGCCGGTGTCAGCGCGCCGCGCTCGGGCCCCAGTACGTAGGCCGCGCGCAAAGGATGGGGAAAACTCGGCAGGTCGGCCGCCTCGCCCAGAATCTCGACCCCCACCAGGCTGCACCCTTTGGGCAGTCGCATCTCCTCGAGGCTGGGCCAATGATAGAGGGGCAGGTGGGTCTCCGCGCGCGAGGTGTCCGAGCGCATCTCCAGCGCCCGCTCGTCGGCGCCGATGGTGAAGGCAAAGCTTGCGCCGAAGGCGTGCGCGGAACGCAGCAGATTGCCGAGATTGACGGACTTGGAGATGCCCTCGGCGCCGATGCCGAAATACCCGCGCTTGTTCAGAGGCAGAGGTTTCACAACCTCTCTCTGCCACAAGCGGGCTACGAGCAAAAGTGGGGCCGGACGGCCTTGTGTCGAGGATTTTGGGCCGTTTGTCTCGTTTGGCGGCCGGAAAGGTTGCGCTCGCCAAAAGACCGCGTCAAAAAACTCAACCGTTCAGTCCTAAAGAGAGAAAGAGCTGCGGCCACCGGCGCCCGAGCTCCAGGAGCCGCTCATGCGTGTTGCGCAATTCAACGAATTTGGCGGGCCCCAGGCCTTGCACCTCGAGGACGTCGCCGAGCCTAGTCCGGGGCCCGGTGAGATCCTGATCAAGGCCACCGCCGTCGGACTCAACTTCTTCGACACGCTTGTGCTGCGCGACAAATACCAAGTTTCGCCGCCCCTGCCATTCTCCCCCGGGGCCGAAGTCGCAGGGCCCATCGAGGCGCTGGGCGATGGCGTCACCGACTTTAAGGTTGGGCAGCGCGTGGTGGCGTTCATCGGCGGCAATGGCTGCCGCGAGCGGCTCGTCATCAAGACGAAGAATGCAATCCCCATCCCCGACGGGGTGAGCGACGAGGTGGCGGCCGGTATCGTCATCACCTACGGCACCGCGCTGCACGCCCTCAAAGACCGGGCGCACTTGCAGCCCAAGGAGAGCGTGGCGGTGCTCGGGGCGGCAGGCGGCGCTGGCGTCGCCGCGGTCGAGATCGCCAAGCTCATGGGGGCGCGGGTCATCGCGGTCGCCTCGTCGGAAGAGAAGCTCGCCTTCGCCGAGGCGCACGGGGCCGACGAGGGCGTGAACTATTCCGACGTCGATCTCAAACGGAAGCTCAAAGAGCTGACATTGCCCAAGGGCATCGACGTGCTCTACGACTGCGTCGGCGGTTCCGCCGCAGAGCCGAGCTTGCGGGCCATGGCTTGGGAAGGGCGCTATCTCGTGCTGGGCTTCGCCTCAGGCGACATCCCGCGCATACCCCTCAATCTGGTCTTGCTCAAAGGCTGCTCCATTATCGGCGTGTTCTGGACGTCGTTCGTGGATCGGGAGCCCGAGCAGCATCGCGCCAACACGGCGCAGATCCTCGCCTGGTGCAAGGAGGGGAAGATCGAACCGCATATTCACGAGGTCTTCCCGCTGGCCCAGACCGCGAAGGCGTTGTCGCTGATCGAAGGGCGCAAGGTCACCGGCAAGGTGATCATCAACCCGCAAGCGTAGGCGTCGACCCCTTAGTCTGCGTCGGGTGAAAAAGCAGATGTCCTGGCTGGCCAGTTTCCTTTCGGCTTTTGACCCTCACGACCCCTCCTGGGTCCGCGCTTCTCGCCTCAGAACAGGTTGTGGGTTGGTGAAAAGCCCTTCTGCCCGCGCTTGCGGTTGTGGTCCTCCGCGGCCAAGCGGATAAGCATCGTGTTGCGCACGCCAGCGCCGGGTTGGATCAGTTCACGACCATGCAGGCTGCGACGGCCGGGCAGATCGTTGACTACGAACGCGTACCCGCTGTTCGGCTTGAAGGGCATGCGCTTGATCTCGCGGTAGCGCCCCTCGAACGGACGGCGCCACACAGGCGTCTCGGCGTAGAATGACGTGCCGAGATCCACCTGGCTCATGTCGACCGGAAGATAGAATTGAATCGTCACGACCGAGGGCCAGCCGTCCGGATGCGGCTTGATCTTGTAGTCCTCGATATCGTGCAGCAGGGTGCAGTTGACGTAGGTTTCCGTGTCCATCACGTCCTCGGGCTTCTTATCGAGCCGCAACGCGATGTCTTTCGTAAACTTGGCGAACAGCATGCGCTTGAACGACTCGGCGGTAAGCGCCAGCCAAATCTGGTGCCAAAACTGCGCACGCTCCGCATCCATGCCTTCGATGGCCTCGGGTAGGAGGCACCGGTCGCGCGTCGAGATCCCTTCTGAGTTGACCCACACCTTGAGATTTTGCGGCTGATAGGAGCTCTGCTCCGGAAGCAGTCGCAGGATGTCGTCATAGACGTCAGCGGGCCACACGCGATCGTAGTAGAGATGCTGGCAAGGCTCGTCGAACGTGGGAGCGTCTTTCAGTTCCTTCAGCCAATGCGCGACCACGCGCTGGGCCAGGCTGTTGTCCTGGGCCTTGCCGATTCCCGGAGCGGCTTGATTCATCGAGATCCCTCTTCAGCACGGTGGGGTGCATGAAGCCCAAATCTAGCACGAACGACCGAGAGGCCGCAGCCCCATTGATGTGGGTGGGGCCAGGGGAGAATGAGAGGATATTTCAGTCGGTCTGCTTCCGCGGTGAGGGCCCCTGGAGCCGCCCTGGGGACTCCCGGTATGCCTCTCCGGCGAGCCGCAAATAGACGACCATGAGCGCGACGGCACAAATCAGCCACGTCTGCCACATGCCCCACGCGAAGGATGCGATCCCCAAGAAGCTCGCGAAGATTGCCGCCGCGAAGGGCTGGACCTCGAAGGGGAGCAAAGACATGCGGAGCGCGATCGTGGCGCCCGCCATGGCGATCAGGATCACGCCGATCAGGCCGAGCTCGTACCAGCTCTGCAGGAACACATCGTGCGCGTGAAGTGCGGTGTCGCGCGCATGGACAAAGCCTTTGGGCTTGTCCGACAAGTCTTCAGGCTTTCGTTCGTCGCGCGTCGACCGTGCTCCGATGCCGAGCCAAGGGTGTTCGAGCACGCGTTCGGAGGTGTATTCCCAAATGATGATCCGTGCCCTGAACGAGCTTGGCATCCACGTCGCGAGGTGCAGCTCGGCATTGTAGGAAAGGAAACTGAGAGGCATCACGAGAATGAAGCCCAGGCACCAGATCACGGCGAACGCGCGAAACAGGGTCTTTGGCCAAAGCCGTGCGAGGAAGAACGCCGGGATCGACCAGAGCAAAGCCATTTGGGAGGATTGATGGTCCGAGAGGACGACGGGAACTCCGATTGCCAGGGCAAAGAGAAGGCTTGCTACCACGCGCCGCATCCGATCCTCGAGTGTTTGCAATACCAGCAATCCCGACCACAGATTGAACATGACGATGGCGATGCTCTGGTTGAGTTGCGAGACATTCATCTTCGTGACGCGACCGTCGACAACTTTCATATGCATGATTGTTTCGCCAGGACGCAGCCAGGCGAGCGCCTCGGCGTAGCCACGCGTGATAGCGCCTTCGGTCAGAAGCTCGGACAGCATGAATAGTCCACCGAGGAAGGCGCCGAGGGCGAAGGCGAAGGCTGCACGGCGAAGTTGCTCCGCGTCGCCTTCGGCGAGCGCTGCGACTGCGGCGAAGGTAAGGACGGTCACCGCCAAGAGCAGTGCGCCCTTGGTGATCGTTGCAAGCGGATCGTCCGACCAGATTGCGCCGAGCAGGACGTAGACCACCACGAGCAGCATGGCCACGAGGGCGGCGTTGGGTCTGATCAATTGGCGCCAATTGCTGCCGTTCCTGACCGCGGCCATGACAAATGACAAGGCAAGAAGTGGAAGAAAGAGCCACGTCAGGCGCGGGATGGCCGACGTCACCAAAGGACTGAGGAAGCACACTAGCGGGAGTAGGGACGACCGCCTAAGCGCACGACTTTGCCCAACGTCAACGGAGTCGAACACCGGGGCCCCCCTTCAAGCCAATGCTGGCGGCGGCTCAACAGAGCTACACGCTTGGCCAATGTCAAGGGCAGCAATTTGGCGAGGCTCAGGCTGGCGCCGAAGCGCCGGGTACGATGAAACGAGCCCAAAGCTCGTCGGCTCCGCAGCTGATACCGAGGGCTGGAAAATCCCTGCCGGGGTGCGTTGGGTGCACCTTTTAGGCCGAGTTGGGAAGTTCCTTGTCGAGCGCGCGTGCGGCTGCGGCGCGATGGGTGGGCGTGATGTGTGAAGAGACCAGGCCGATCACCGCGGTGAGCAACGCCATGTCGTCGGCGAAGCCGAGGCCGCCCAGGATGTCGGGGATGAGATCGGTCGGCAGGATGAAATAGGCGAGCGCTGCGAGCAGCATGCCGCGCACGCGGATCGGCGTCGCCGGATCCATGGCGCAGTAATAGGCGGCGATGAGATCCTCGACGAAGGGGACCTGTCCGGCGAAGCGCTTGAGCTTGGCCCAGAACTCATTACGCACCTTGCGCTCGCGCTCGGCGAAGGCGCGCAATGAGATCTCGCGTCCCAAAGCCGCGTCCCGCAATTTGCTCGCATCACCAAAGGCGACCATCTGTCTCTACCTCGCGGACTGTCTGAAAGACCCCAAGCCCTTGATAAACATAGGGAGCGGCCTACCTCCGTGCAAGGAGCGGGTCCGGCTTGCGGAAGCCCATCCGCTCATGCGAAGGAGCCGCCATGGCGAAGCACCGACTGCTGTTTGTTTGTCTCGGCAATATCTGCCGCTCGCCGATGGCCGAGGGCGTGTTCCGGCGGGTCGCCGAGGAGGCGGGCGTGGCTCATCTGTTCGAGATCGACTCTGCCGGCATGGGCGATTGGCACAAAGGCGAGGCCCCCGACCACCGCGCACAAAAGGCGGCGCGCCGGCGGGGCGTCGACATTTCCGGTCAATCGGCGCGGAAGGTGGAACTCGAGGACTTCGACACGTTCGATCTCTTGCTCGCCATGGATGCGTCGAACGTGGCAGATCTCTACGACATCGCCCCGCACGACGCGCGGCACAAAATCCGCCGCTTCCTCGAATACGCACCGCATCTCGGCACCATGGACGTGCCCGATCCGTACTATGGCGGCGCGGCGGGTTTCGACCACGCGCTCGATCTGATCGAGGCGGCGTCGCGCGCGCTGCTCGCCGATCTCACCGGCGAAGAAAAAGCGCAAGCCAAGACGGGCGCCTAGTCCTTGACGCCGAAGGCTTCCTCAAAGTCGTAATCGGAAAAGTCCTCGTCATCATCGTGGGCGCGATCGAGGTCGTAGGCGGCCTCGATGACGTAGGGACCGCCACCCACGGAATTTCGCGACGAAAACAGCACGAAGCGGTTCACGGTGAAGGGCTCCGCTTCGACGCCGCCTTGGCGCTCCAGATAGGCGGCAACGGCGTCGGCGCGTGCACCGCGCAGGCGTGCCAGCGTGACATGAGGCTTGAAGTTTCGGCCTTCCGGCGGCAGGCCCGCGTCACGGGCGGCGCGCTCATGGGCGCGCCGCAAGGTGTCCAGCGCTTCGGATGGCGCGAGGTCGGCGAAGATCGCGCGCGGCTTGTTGCCACCGAAGCTGCCGAGGCCGCGGAGCTTCAGATCGAAGGGCGGCACGTCGATCTCGCCGAGCGCATTGGTGAAGTCGCGCGCGGTGGCGCCGTTGACGTCGCCGATAAAGCGCAAGGTCAGGTGATAGTTCTCGGGATCGATCCAGCGCGCGCCGCTCAAACCGGAGCGAAGCGTGGTGAGCCGCTCGGCGATGCTCCTCGGGATCTCGATCGCAGAAAAGAGACGGGGCATGGCCTGGTACGTGGTTCCTGCAAATCAGAGTCTCAAGGGCAGGGGTTGGGGTAGTCAAGGTGGATCTGATCGATGTCCTCAAGAACCGTGTCGGAAAGCGCAAGATCGGCGGCGTCGATGTCGGTCTCGAGCTGATCCATGGTGGTGGCACCGATGATCACCGAGGTGACGAAGGGCCGCGACACGGCATAGCTGATCGCAAGCTGCGCCGGATCGAGTCCGTGCTTCTTGGCGAGGGCGACGTAGGCGGAGATGGCGCGCGGGCCGTTCGCCTTCTCATAACGTCCAAGGCGGTTGAACAGGGTCTTGCGTGAACCGGGCGGGAGCGCGCCGTTCTCATACTTGCCGGTGAGGTAGCCTTGGCCGAGCGGCGAGTAGGCGAGGAGGCTCACGCCCTCCTCGTAGGTGATCTCCGACAGGCCGACCTCGTAGGAGCGGTTCACAAGGTTGAAGGCGTTTTGGATCGAGACGAGCCGCGGCAGGCCGTGCTGCTCGGCGAGTCTCAGGAACGTCATCACGCCCCAAGGCGTCTCGTTGGAGAGCCCGATAAAGCGAACCTTGCCGTCGCGCACTAGCGTGCCGAGCGTCTCAAGAATGTCGTGGATCGGATGCGCGTCGCCCGGCAGGCGCACAAATTCGAGCCCTTCGAAGATGCGCATGGGCCGGTCCGGCCAATGGAGCTGGTAGAGGTCGATATAGTCGGTCTTGAGCCGCGCCAGGCTCTTGTCCACCGCCTCTAGAATCTGGGCCTTGCTTTGTCGCGACAAGGCGCCGTCGTTGCGTAGCCAATTGATGGTGCTGCTGCGGCCGGCGGCCTTGGTGGCGATCATGACCTTGCCCCGGGCCTTGCGGGCTTGCAGCCAGGTGCCGACGATCGCCTCGGTGCGCCCTTGCGTCTCGCGCTTGGGCGGGATCGGATAGATCTCCGCGGCGTCGAAGATGTTGATGCCGCGGTCAACCGCGTAGTCCATTTGAGCATGACCTTCGGCTTCGGTGTTCTGCTGGCCGAAGGTCATGGTGCCAAGGGTGAGGACGCTCACCTTCACGCCGGTGCGGCCAAGCTCGCGATACTCCATCGGTCCTCCCGTTCTTAACGCCGCAGCAAGGTTAACAGATCGCTGCCGGCGCTGACGCCTATCCTGTTGTTAAGGAGTGGGGGCGTAAGAGAAAAGTCGCAACCCTGCCAAGCGTCGCGACCAACCAAAAGACGCCAGAACAGGATCAAAAAACCCCGGATGGGATGCAGACTGCATGGGCTCGATGACCAATGCACTGAATGGCGCGGCCGAGGCCGCATCGGAAACGACTGAGACGGCGCCGCACTTTCACGAGACGCTGACGCAGCGCCTGAGGCGCTGGGTGCTGGGTGCGGCCTATGCGCTCATACCAAGCCGAATCGGGCTTTTGCCAGGAATTTGGCTGCTCAGCCTGGAGCGCCTCTTCAAGCCGAGGTCCGAGCGCGACAAGCTGCCAGAGCTGCCACACTTCTATTCGGAGCGCGGGCTTGTCGGCATCAGCAACGATCTTTCCGTGCGCGCGCTCGTCGCTAATTATTCGCGCGGGTTCTTCCCGGTCTGTCACATCGGCTCGATGAAGTGGTGGTGCCCCGAAGAGCGCGCGGTCATCGACCCGGCGGAGACGCATGTCGGCAAGAACCTGCGCCGGCTCCTGAAGAAGCACAAATTCACTGTCACCATGGACAAGGACTTTGCCGGCGTGATGGAAGGGTGCGCGCGGCCGCGGGCGGGCAAGGTGCCGCTCACTTGGATCACGCCGCGCGTCATGCGCGCGTTTTGGGACGCACACAAGGCAGGCTACGCGCACTCCGTTGAGGTGTGGGATGAGGAGGGCCACCTGGTCGGCGGGCTTTTCGGCATGGCGATCGGCAAGGTCTATTTCGGCGAGTCCCAGTTCTCCGCCGCGGAGCACGCCTCGAAGATCGCCACGGTCGCCCTTCACCGGCACCTGGCGCATTGGGGCTATCATTTGCGCGACGGCAAATGGATGACGTCGCATCTCGCGAGCCTCGGGTTCAAGCCGATGCAACGCGACGACTTCCGCTCACTGATCGAGTGGTACATCGACGAGCCGGGGCATGTGGGCCGCTGGGACATCGACCCAACGCTCGATCTCACCGATTGGCCGGCGAAATCCTTGGACGGGGTGCCGGCGCGCGACCCGGCGTCCTTGAAAGTCGCCTGAGACGGCATGGCACGCTCCCTGACCCGGCCCAGCGCCAACGCCCAGGGAAGCGCGTGGTTCGCGTTGGTCCTCTCACAGGCTCGACGTCTCTTCACCACGTCGTCGCTTCTGTCGCTTGCGCGCGTGGCCGGCGCAGTCGCCGGCTTCGCCGTCCAAGTGGTGCTGGCGCGGACGCTGCACGCCACGGCGCTCGGCGTGTTCTACTCGGTGACGAGTCTCGCCGCCGTGGTTGGCCTCATCGCCGCCCATGGCTATCCGACCATCGCGCCGCGCTTCATGTCGCGCTATCGCGAGCAGGGCAGGAACGAGGTGATCGCCGGCTTCGTGGCGCGGGCA
>Ga0315553_10003915_pt1 | contig 11417 bp, 13 predicted proteins | sample SalMarSW160140MG_FD_203099 | JGI IMG/M metagenome (GOLD analysis project Ga0315553, IMG submission 203099) | Salt marsh sediment microbial communities from the Plum Island Ecosystem LTER, Massachusetts, United States - Salt Marsh Sediment SW1601-40 ... | reverse complement strand
AAATGGTCTACAAAAAAGTCAGGAAGCACTACTGGGTAATTCACCTTTGGAGGATTTTTCAAGACTGAAATGAGCTGATTATAGTCCAACTCACTCTTCCCCTAAGGTATAATCAGGTACATCTCTAGACCTTTCTAAGAGCAGCTTTGACCATGGCTGTAATCCGGTCTTCATCAATTCCGGTCTTCTTCGCGACCTTAGAAATATCACAGTAGGCCAAGTCTTCGAATGATTTAATGCCAGCTTTTACAAGCAGGGGAACCTCAGACGCCTTGACCGCCCGAAGGGATGCTAAGTCATCAGCTGCAACATCAACCTGTGTTTTCATAGGTTGCTCTTCTTCAGTTAGAGCGGAAACCAACTCCTCGAGATCCTTCATGTACTGCTTCAAAGCTGCAACATTTTCAGGATGGATAGTCGTTCTTCGAATATCCACGATGAGCCCCATTCGTCGAGCTTCATCTATGGTGAGACCTGCTTGAGTAGTCTCTTCACTACTAAAACCACGGCCCCTCTTTGGGCGACCATCTCGTGGCGATTTTACTCTTGGCTCAGCAATAATATCAAAGCTCATCGGTTATTCACCTGACTCGGCATCGAGCCGTTGGTCTACTTATTAGGCTTTCGAGATGGACATCGATTACGAGTTAATTACTAGGGAGTAAGTGCTATACTATAGCTTCATGCCTCTATGAAACACTTCACAGGTGCATTTGGTGCATTCATCCTTGAAGTCTTCATGTTTCTCACGTATGTGGCCACAGGTACAGTGGTCATAATTTCTCGTACTCATTAGCTCACCTCTGCTTCAGCGTTTTCTTCACTAGCAAGTCTATCTAGCATTTCTTTCTGTTTCATTTCCAATAATCTGTGAGGCCCATGTCCGCTTATTACACGACTTCTAGTATAGCCTCTCTTAGAATTGAGTTTCAATTTTTCCATTGGTTATATCCTGCTCTTGTGAGTATAGTATATCAATCAGACTAATTCTGCGATTGCTGAAAAGCAGATACATCAAATACCAGAGTGAAGGTTCTGGTCTTATTTTGGTTATTTGTTAACCTGGCTCTTCTTTTCTCACTTTATGCATGATAACAACCCTGGGATTGCTTATAAGCTTGGGCATTTCGGTTGGAGAATCTGCTAAAACAGCGAAGAATCAGAACTCATCTAGAGTGGCTTGAGCTGTTTCACTTACCTTCAACATTCGCTCAAGTTTTACTTGTTGTTTGGGGTTAATCATCTCAAGTAGCGATAGCATTTGAAACGCATTGAGAGGCGCATTTCCTGCAAAGTGGTTGTTGAAGTAACCAAATGTTGTTTCGACACTATCGGTAACTTGCTCAATACGAGGAACCCAAGCTTCTAGTTCTTTGATAGAGAAACGATAGTTGAACCATGGGTTCTCACCATGGCCATGCCAGCGGATGTAGGAGAAATCAGTCGTGATTCGAAGATCTATGGGGATCTTAGGTTCATCAACAATGGCATAGGCGATTCCATAGTCTTCCAACAGATTCCAAACTGCATTGATTAACCAAGACTGATCTCTAAATTCAATAGCATACCTATATTGCGAGTCCAACATCGAAAGAAAGGTTTCTAAATCACCCATAGTTGATATGTCCCATGGTGGTAGCTGAATCAATAGAACCGGAATCCGATTACTGATTGGTTCAAGCAGTCTGAAGTACTCAGTAAGAGTTACGCCACCTTCTCCTTGAAGATTGAGCCGATTGTCATGTGTGACTTTTTTCGGAAGTTTAGCAGTGAAGAAGACACTCTCATCCAAGGTGGAAAGATGCTTGATGAAGTTTGGTTTTGGAAGAGCATAGAAGGTTGAGTTAATCTCAGCAGTCTTGAAATATTTGAGGTATTGGTTTAGCATAGATCCTCCAGATGTATAGAAAGTTCCCTTCCAGTCCTTATCGTATGACCATCCACTTGTGCCAATATGTAGACCTTTCCTCATCACTCTCATACTTCTAGTTGTCAGGAACAACTATCTGTCTTCCGGATTCAATTATCCCGATGATGAAGTTCATAAGAAGGCTCGTTGAACCGGTATGTTGTGAAACCGATGCATGCAGAAGATGTGAAAGCAGAGTTCAACAATCTTGAGATACACATGGGTTCTTTCAAGGAGAATAAATTCAAGCTCAAGTGCAAAATAACGTTTCATGACCAGTTACTGGTAATGGATGGGGGCAAGAGAGTAGCCACCATGCACGCTCGAAACATCGGAAATGTTCATCTAGAGAAGAAGGCAATCAGGATTGCAGGACTGAACTTCGAGATTAGAGAGGGCGATGAGGTGAGTGTCGCCAGCGGTTCCATCAGACTTGAGATTGGTGACACCGCAGAAACGTGGTATAAAGAGCTTTGGGGATAGACCAAGACCTTTAAACGGAAGCAAACCCGAACGGAAAGAGCAAGTACCTGGGGGTTTTGAAATGTCTGAGAAGATTGAATTCATAGAGTTAAGGTTCACAGACCTTCTTGGCAGATTGAAGGCAATGGTTGTACCATGTAAGGCATCAGAAACAATTGAAGAAGTAGCTAAAGACCCAGCCATGAAAAACGGGACCAGTTGTGATGGAAGCTCAGTTACTGGTTTAGCAAAAGTTGAATCATCGGATCTCCGACTAGAACCAGATCCGACATCTCTCATTGAACTACCCTTTACGTCGCATAGGACTGCAGCCGCGATGTGTTACATCAGAGAGAAAATTGCTGATGGGAAAAGTTCAGAATTCTTTTCACTGGATAGCCGAGGGAGACTGCACAGAATAAGTGAGGAGCTGCTCACGGGTAAGATGCAGATGAAAGTCAAGGTTGAGCCTGAGTTCCATTTCATAACACCAGATGGTGAACCCTTTGATGAAGCGGGTTATGCGGACACATATCCCACTAATCCAGGGATGGATATGCTACTTGAATTAGCATCCACACTACGGACTCTCGGAATCAAACCGAGAGTGATTCATCATGAGGTTGGTGAATCACAACAAGAGATTGAATTAGATTTTGATGATGCAACAAAAATGGCAGATAATATCTTGTTATTCAAAAATCTAGCCAGAAAAATCTGTAGAGGTCAGGGAGTAGATGTGACCTTTATGCCAAAACCCTTCGAAGGAGAAGCGGGTAATGGTCTTCATTGTCACCTGCAACTCTGGGAAGATGGAAAAAACCTGTTTGGTGTTGGCAGTGGTTCAGATTTATCAGAAACTGCAAAGATGTTTATTGCGGGACTTTTAGAACATGCTCCAGCTATTACAGCAATAGCTAACCCAAGCATCAACTCCTACAAACGAATTGTTCCACACCACGAAGCGCCAGTGTATATCACCTGGGGAATAAAGAACAGGACTGTTCTAATCCGGGTTCCAATGTTTGCTGTTAGTGATAAAGCGGCAATAGAATTACGATCACCAGACCCAATGACAAATCCGTATCTCCTTTTCACAGCAATCATTGCTGCGGGAATGGATGGTGTAAATCGAAAACTCACGCCACCAGACCCAAGAAGTGAGGATATCTTCAACCTGAGCGACGATGAACGGGAGAAGCTCGGGATTAAGATGCTCCCAACTACATTAGAAACAGCACTCGATGCCTTAGAAGCGGATAGTGTGATTTGTGAAGCGCTAGGAAAAGATATTCTGGAATCCTTTGTGAAACTCAAACGAAAAGAGTGGCGGGAATATACTAGCCATATTGTGACTGATTGGGAATGGGAAATGTACGAAGATAACTAGTCATCCCTGAAGAACTTCGATAACCTCTCAAAGGCTTCGTCCACAGCTTCTGGGGTCAATGGACCAATCGAGATTCGTACATGACCTTCGCCAGCATCCCCAAAGATTATGCCAGGAAGAACCAGCGTTCCAGTAGATTGAAGAATATCCATCACAAGTTTTCGTGAATCTGTGCAGCCTTTCACTCGAGGGAATAGATAGAAGGTCCCCTTTGTATAGATTTCCTCAAAAGCATCAATCTCTCGCATACGAAGATATGCCAGGTCACGAAGTAGGTTCAACCGTTGTAGTTCGTTTTCAACGTAATCTAGACCTTTCTTCAATACCTCTAATGCTAGAATCTGCCCAGCTGTGGGAGCACAGATAGTCATTGTATCCTGAACCTTGAGAAACTCTTTGATGAATTCAGGATGACCAATAGTAAACCCGACTCGCCATCCACTCATTCCAAAATCCTTCGAGAAACTACCAAGAGTCACCACATGATTACCTGCATCTCGACGTGACCTCGGACTGTAATGGGAAGCATCATCAAAGACCATGCGAGAATATGATTCATCCGAAATCAACATGATATCATTTTGTATACAAAGATCAACAATGTCATCAAGCATTTTCTTTTCATATACTGCACCTGTCGGATTGTTGGGCGTTATCATGAAAATTGCACTTGTGTCTTTGTCTATAGCCGCCTCAATGTCTTCCACACGGGGTTGAAACATTTCGTCTACAGGGACCGCTTTTACTTCAGCTCCAGCGAGCTTGACTGTCATTACTGAGTTGAAGTAGTAAGGAGAGGGCATGATGACATTCTGGCCTTGCGCTACAAGTGTCAGAATTATGCCAGCGAATGCATTATTTGCTCCTGCAGTAATTACTATCTCATCTTGGGGATTAACATCAATTCCGGATTTCTGACGTAAATAGAGAGCAAGTTCCTCACGTAACTCTAGTAGACCCTCATCAGGTGTGTAGACATGTGTAGAGGGATGAGAGATTCGGTCTTTCAAAACGGTTAGTACAGTATCGGGAGGAATGTGACCGGGTAGTCCCTGACCTAGATTCAGGAAACTAGGTGACTTGATGAATCTCTTTGCTGCTTCGGCTAATTTTGCAATGGGAGGTGACATGATGTCTTCGGTACGATACTTCATGAGATGCACCAGATAACAAGCGCTATCACGGATATGAGCGTATGGTATAACTATAACCAAAAAAAGGGACCAGATTGATAAGCATTATATCGGGGTTTGATATGGCGCTCGGCAGTGACCAAAATGGATTTGTTGGCAGAAGGTAGGAAGGAAGTACAGAGAGCAGCAGCATGGTCAGTGGCCGCTGCAGCATTATTAACGCTCATCAAACTAATCACCGGACTGGTCACCAATTCAATTGGTGTTCTTTCTGAAGCTCTACATAGTGGTCTTGACCTTTTAGCCGCAGGAATAACATTGTTAGCAGTGAGAAGGGCTTCACAAGCACCAGATTCTGAACATCAATATGGTCATGGTAAGATTGAGAATTTTGCGGCTCTTGCTGAAACTATAATCCTTTGGATAACGTCAGGGTGGATTATCTACGAAGCAATCAGAAGAATTGTTTTCGAAGAATTCGCAGAAGCCACATTTTGGGGTATAGCTGTCATGTTGTTCAGTATTTTTGTGGATTATGAAAGAAGCCAAATGCTATACAAGAACGCAAGAAAACACAGTAGCCAAGCTCTAGAAGCAGATGCGCTTCATTTCAGGACAGATATGTTGAGCTCTGTTGTAGTATTAATTGGACTTTCATTTGTGTGGATTGGATTTCCAATAGGGGATCCGATTGGAGCACTTGGAGTTTCCGTTGTGATTCTCTTTGTCTCATTCAATCTCGCAAGAAGAGCCTTTGACGCACTAGTCGATCATGCACCAGAGGGTACTAGGGAAAAAATCATCGGGCTATGCATGGAGATACCAGGAGTTGTAGAATGCAAACGCGTACGTGCTCGACACGTGGGACCTGAATTATTCGCAGATATTGTAATCACAATTGATGAGAATGTTTCCACCCTTGAAGCACACAGTATTGCCGAATCCATCGAAGAGAAACTAAAAGACTTGGCTCATAGAGTAGATGTCGTTGTACATATTGAGCCTGTTGAAGGAGATATATCACAATATTCGGAGATGGATATCTATGACCAGATGCAAATCATTGCCCGTAGAATATCAGATATACAGAGTGTCCACAATATTCGAGTGTTCGAGATTTCAGATAATATCGATGTGGCAGCAGATCTTGAGATGTCAGCAGATCTCACCTTGGAAGAAGCTCATACTGTGTCCGAGTTGTTTGAAAAGCAATTGAGAGGAATTATCGCAAACATAAATTCGGTGACCCTTCACCTGGAAACAACAATGACAAAGGACAAAGCACAGGATATTACATCGGTATCTTCAGATATCATCAAGTCAGTAAAGGAAATCATTGCTGAATTTTCACCGCCTGTGAACTATCGAGAAGCAAAGATTCGTGAAGAACGAGTGGGAGTTTTTGTATTATTAGACTGTACTATTCCAGGTCAGATGACACTTACTGAAAGTCATGAGATTGCTGAAGCAATTGAAAAGAAGATACTTGAGCGTTTAGACGCAGTCAATTCAGTGTTTATTCACTTTGAACCAGCGTGACCTAAGCTTAATATTCAGCCACGATTGAAGGATAGTAGAGGTTCTGGAAAGATGAACGAAGAATGTGCAGGTAAAATACTTGGGTCCCCAGAGGCTCAGGTTATACAGACAAAAGAGTTTGAGATGAAACAACCATTACTCGTTTGTTGTTTCCCCTCAGCAGGAGTTGTAGGGACAATAGCAGCGAACACTTTGATTGAGCAGTTTGAGATGGAAGAAGTTGCTCATGTCAGGTCAAGATATATGCCATCAGCGGCAGTCTTCTTGGATGGACGTCTTCGTCATCCCTTCAGGATCTATGGAAAGAAGGAAAAGAATCTGCTTGTTGTGACTGCAGAACTACCAGTTTCTGATGAGGGACTCTATCCTGTAAGCTCGGCTCTTCTAGATTGGGGAACAACTGTTGGTGTAAAGGAAACCGTTATACTTGATGGAATCCCGGTTCAGGGATTGCCTTCAGATCGCAAAGTATTGTATGCAGCCGAAGAAGAGAAGCTTCGTGATTTGAAAAAAGACGAAACCATGGAGATTCTTACAAAGGGGATTATCACAGGAATTGCAGGATCAATTCTCTCAGAAACCCTCTGTAGGGATATGGTGGGATTTGCACTTCTCACACCCGCCATAGCCATGATTCCAGATCCAGATGGAGCTGTGCAACTACTGCAGGCTCTCAACAGACTCTACAACGTTAATGTGGATGTCACAGAATTACAGGAAAGTGCAACAGAGATACGAAAGAAAATGGAAGAGATGGCACAGCAGGTCGATGGAATGCGTAGACAACAACCGGGTACCGATCGATCAAGGTATGAGAGAATGTATGCATAATATTCAGTCTGTGCATGTATCATAGGCTTCCTTAGCGCCTTGCGCATTTCGTTCGCCCACCTTTCCAGACCACTTCTCACAGATGATTTTCTGGACAGTTTCTAGTTTAACTAGACCTGTAGCTTTTGCAAAAGCACCGAGCATTGTAGTGTTAATGACTGGTAATCCTCCAACAAGTAGCCCATTCTTCAAGGCAATACCAGTTCCATCATACGTGTAGATATGACCCAGGGGCAAATCAATCTCACCTGGTTTCTTGGGTGTATTGATTATGACCTTCCCATTCTCTACAAGACCCTCAGTGACATCAATGAGGTCAAGAATCGAGGAATCAAGGACTGCTACAATATCAGGAGTGTAAATCTGGCTTCTCACATTAATCTCCTGATTAGCAATCCGCGTGAATGCTTTGACCGGAGCACCTCGACGTTCAGCACCAAAGTAAGGAAACGCTTGGACACCCTTGTATCCATCAATGTAAGCAGCCTTTGCAAGAAGTTCTGCAGAGGTGACACCACCCTGTCCACCTCGACCATGCCAACGAATTTCTATCATCTTCATAGGAAATACTCCTGAGGACCGACGTTTCGTCAAACCCTGCTCGACATCGGTCAAACATAACCTTTACGTTATCACTACTTGTCTTGAACATGTGACCAATATGGATGAATACATGAATGCCAACAAGGAACTTTGGGATAAGCTAGCGAAAATCCACCATAAATCAGAGTTCTATGATGTTGAAGGATTTCTCAAGGGAAATCAGACACTTGACCCAATTGAGATAAAGGAACTTCCAAACCTGTCAGGGAAGAAAATTCTGCATATCATGTGTCACTTTGGACTGGATACACTATCATTAGCGAAACTGGGTGCAAAGGTTACTGGCGTTGATTTTTCATCGGAGGCAATAGAACTAGCAAGAGAATTGAGTAAAACTGCAAAGATAGATGCGAACTTCGTTTGCTCAAACGTCTATGACCTTCCTGATAACCTTGATGAGAAATTCGACATTGTATTCACATCAGGTGGTGTCATCATGTGGCTCCCTGATTTAGAAGAGTGGGCGAGAATAATTGCGTATTTCCTCAAACCTGGTGGCTTCTTCTATATCCGTGAGTTTCATCCCTTTTGTTATGTCTTTGATGATGAAAAAGATGTTAATGACCTGAAAGTGAGGTATCCGTACTTCCAAGGTAAAGACCCTCTGAGTTATGAGGATGAAGGATCATACGCAGATGAAGACGCTAAGACTGGAAAGATGCCATCCTTTGAATGGAATCATCCAATCTCAAGAATAATCAATGTCCTGATAGACGCAGGATTGACAATTGATTTCTTCCACGAGTTCCCAGTAGTAACCTACAAGGCACTACCGTTCATGATTAAGAAAGAACCTGGGAGATGGATCCTCCCTGACAATGAGGACAAGATACCACTCATGTTTTCCTTGAAGGCAACTAAAAAGGATTAACTAATATCTTCACAGAGAGCTTTAACAACTCCATCAGCTGACTGTGCAGCTTGTTGGAGACCTACACCAGAGCCTGCAGTATCTGTTCCAACGATGTATAGACCTTTGATAGGAGTTCGTGGCCCAGGTCTGTCCAGGTCTGTTTGACCAGGGATGAGTGCAGCTCGTGTTGCATAGGACATCTGCACATGTTCCATCTCCGTATGTTCTAAGATTCCAGGATGATATTTCTCGAGCCCATTACCCTTCATGATTTCGACCATTTCATCCTTGCTTTTTCCTGGGATTGTCATCATGGCGATAGCTACTAACTCCTTGCCTTCAGGAGCACAACTTGGGTCAAAACTCGAGATGGAAACAATCCACCGGTTGGGGTTAGGGTGAACAAGCACTCGGTTCTTCCGATCCCCAATCACAGTCTTGTTGAGACCAAGCCAGAGTGTTATGCCATGAGTTGGTTTCATGTTACTCCAGCGTTTGAAGAACTCTTGAGTTTCGACATTCTCAGACCTGACTATCTCAGGCATCGCCCATAGAGGGATGTTGCTCACAATGTAATTGTGTGACAATATCTTTCCAGCGACTGAACAGCCAGTGACACTACCCGCCTGCTCATGGATCTGTTCTACAGCTGCGTTTAGCACATAGTCACCATTGATGGTTTCAACCACTCTCTTAATTATCTCCTCCATTCCACCAATGACATAACCCTCATCATATTCCCCAGACCCTAACAAGAGTCTCTTTGCTGATACAAGTTTAGATGATTCCTTGTCTGTATCCTTAAGAGTTCTGAGAGACTCATAGGCTGAAGCCTCCGTGATTGGAACACCTGCAGCCATGTAGATTGCACTTTGCATCACATCAAGCATGACCTGGTTCGTTGCACCATTCGACTGCATGAACTCTAGAAACGAGATATCTTTGTATTTCCGCATCTCTTCCAGTTTCATTGTCTTTATTTTCGCACCGATACGCATGAGTCCTAAACGGCCTCTCCACCCAGTCAATGGCCAACGGAGGGTTTCTCCAATGCTAGATGGAATTGTACCAACTTTGTCATAAACACGGAACTGCCATCCCTCGTGAAGCACAAAGACAGGGGGCGGCGATAAGAAGGTCTTGAGGAATCTAACAAATGCACCACGTGTGACCCGTGTGATGACATGTAATCCTTGGTCAACACGGTACCCATCCACCCAATAGCTATACCAAACACCGCCTAAACGGTCAGCCTTCTCAAGAACTAAAACGCGTTTACCCTCAGCTGTCAATGCTAATGCGGTAAGAAGACCACCAGCACCACCACCTGCAATGATCACATCATAGTTGGATGTATCCACCTGATTGAGAGCTATCTCTTGCATTGCTGAACTCATCCTCATGGGTATTCCAGCGCTACTTAAGGATGTCCAATAGATCTCTAAAGAATATCAATGGGAGTCTTCGTGCTAGCGGACTCGTAAGCAGCGTCCACAATTCTATGCGCAGAAGTGGCCTCCAAAAAGTTGGGTGATGTGGATTCTCCTGATAAAAGAGATTTCAGGAAGGAGTAGCTTAATGCCAAGTGTTTGTTAATCCTAGGATCTGAGAGAGGATCGTGAATGTTTAGTGCAAGATTGTTCGAGGGTATGTTAAGATGTTCAAGAAGAATTTTTGTAGTATTTTCAGAGTATACTCGGATTGGTCCTTCGCCTCTAAGATGATAATCTAAATGCGTATTCCCTGATTCGAGTGTTATTCCTATGAATCCATTCTCAAAGAACAACTCAACTTTCCTTTCTTCCGGGCGATCAAGCCAATGCCATAGTGAGTCAAGTGTGCTTGTTGTTCCATCTTCATGCATCATCATAAGAGATGCTTGGTCTTCAATCCCCCGTTCACCGTGGAAACCAACTTGAGCATATACGCTTGCTATATCACCAAAGAACCAATTGAGAACATCAATATCTTGGATACTCTGATGCAGGAGAATTCCACCTCCAGGAAGTTGCATGTTTCCTCGCCATTGTGCATAATCCACTTCATTCAAAGGAAATTGTTGGTCATCGTGAATATGAGCGAGGAGGGGTTTCCCAAAATCATGTTTATTGATGAGGTGCTTTGCATATAGGAGAAAGGGGTCATACCTTAACAAAAAACCAGCACTAGTTTGCACGGACGAGTCCATTGCTACGGCATTCAGTTCTCGAACTTGTGGACAACTATGAGCCAGTGGTTTTTCACAATAAACTGCCTTATTTGCTTGAGCTGTTCGTTTCACCATATCAGCATGTGTACCAATGGGGGCGCAGATATAGACAACATCTACATTCTCATCGTTAATCAGAGCAACAGGATCATCATAAGCTGCGGGGACATTAAATTCCTTCGCAGTATTTTTTAGCTTGTCTTTGTCGATATCACTTATTGCATTGATTTTGATGTTCAAAAAACCTGCATCTTTCAAAGATTTCAATGCCGCAAGATGTGTCCGTCCAGATTTCCCAACCCCGATGAGGCCAAGCCGCAATTCTGCTTTACTACTCAATGGGTTTCATCTACCAGTTCTTCTAAAAGGATTCTCGATATTTGAGTGTTCTGAGAATAATATGAAACTAAGTGAACCATAACGACAACTGTTATGAAGCATTTGAGTCCAATAACGTTCAAAGAAAAGCATGAACTAAGTAGAATTGA
>Ga0315553_10003914_pt1 | contig 11417 bp, 16 predicted proteins | sample SalMarSW160140MG_FD_203099 | JGI IMG/M metagenome (GOLD analysis project Ga0315553, IMG submission 203099) | Salt marsh sediment microbial communities from the Plum Island Ecosystem LTER, Massachusetts, United States - Salt Marsh Sediment SW1601-40 ... | reverse complement strand
CTAGGATTGGCATTTAAAATGTAATTTGTGCTAATTAAGGTTTTCATGCAAATGCGGATATGGCATTATTGGAGGTTATAGGTTTTCGTCTGCAGTAGTATTGGTGAATAGAAAATGGTCTGAAACAACATCTCGAAAGTATTTGCGCTGAAGGCTATCTTAGCAGAAGCAGATTATCGAAAAGTCAGCAGACGATTTGTCAGCAGACGATTTGCAGCTTTTAACAATGAGAAAAATCATTATGGCCAAGATAACATGGTGACAACAATTATTATTGCAAGATAGCAATGATATTCCTTTCAATGGCAGATATGATATTGGGCATGATCCTAGGTGGAACCATGTTTTTCTACATCGTGTTCAGAGCTCAGACCGAAACTCGGAAACAATGTCATTCCACCGTCAACAAAGAAAAATGCACTAGTAACATAACTTGCTTTGTCCGATGCCAAAAACTCTACGACATTTGCCACTTCTTCTGGGTTAGCAACTCTTCCAAGAGGAATTCTTTTCAGAACCCTTTCCAGCTCTTGCTTATTCTCTTTCAGCTCACGATTTAGATCAGTCTCTATTGCTCCTAGAGCGACCAGATTCGCCCTAATGTTGTCTTTGCCAACTCCAATGCCATGGTTTTTGTCATCATATCTACACCTTTTTTTTAGGCGGTATAGCATCTATGGAGGTAAGAACGAATAATGTGAGAACAGGGTTTGAGTTCATAGATCTTACCACAAATGATAGAGAAATTCTGGCTTCTGTTACCGAAAATGGTCCTATGGTTGGAAAATATTTTGTTAGCCTGTCTGGATGCCAATTTGCAGCTAATCGATTGATTAATGCATTAATCAATTCAGACATCATAATATGTGACGAAATTGGTCCTATGGAGCTTAAATCAAAGGAGTTCATAGACGCTGCAAGAAATTTGATAACGACCAACAAGAATGCGATTGTTGTTGTGCACCAAAAACTAGAATATTCAGTGGTCAATGAGTTTAGAGAAAAATCTAGTTCTCTGATTAACATTAATCTTGGAAACAGGGAAAAGGTCAGCAAAATATTGCTAGATAGATTGAATGTTTAAAATAGATACAGCACGGCACAAGGTCATGTATTATGCATTCTTGATTACGTAACAAAATGTTTGTGAAGCCTTTATTTTGTTACTCATTATGATTATCATTGTCATCTTCTTTTTCTTCTTTCCGAACTTCAACTATTTTTTTCTTGGAAGTTTTTCCTGAAAGAATTCGTATTTCATCATTACTGACTTCAAAATAATCCGCCAACTTTTTGATTAACTCTATATTCGCTTTGCCTCCTTTTGGACGAGATTTTAATGATACTATGATCTCACTTCCATCAACTATAACTTTGCCTGTTGAATCAAACTTAACGATGACTGTAAATCTCATCTCATCTTATCTTATCTCATCTCATCTCATTTTTAAGCCGCCTACTATCCTGTTAGTTATATTAGGTGAAGGTGAATATACTTTATTCTCTTCTATTTTGGTATGATTGAAGTTAAGCTAGTGCGTCATATTGTCAGTCAGCCAATCGGTCAAGTCCCAATGCCAGTGCTTTGCTATTTTATCATTTTTAATCATATACATGTCTACTGCTTTAATTGATACTTCCTTACCTGTTGGGGGGGAGCTGGTGCAAAAGCAAGATTAATAGATACTGTAGTTAGAAAGATGGGTTTTTCATATGAAGAAATTAAGGTCCATGATTTTTTAGTACTGATTATAATACGGGTGAGTTTAGGATAAGAAGTAGATGATGATTCACATTAATGGGATTTTTAGAACAATAGAATAAAAGAAGGAGGATATGGAGATGCTACTGCTAAAAATACGAAGAAAGATCTCAGGACTTTATATTCTCGAATGTAAGTATTTCTATTATGGGCAAAATGAACGTCGTAATTAGCGACTCGACCGAAAGGAGGTTCAGAGAAGGAGTTGCTCTTCGCTTAGGAGTTAGAAAAGGAAACGTCAACAGTGTTAGAAGAAACAATTGATTTATGGATAAAGTCGATGGGAGACGACTCTATAATCTATGAGCATTAGGCATTCATTAACGTACATTCGTTCTCCAATAATTTAGAGACTGAGACTGGCTTTTGCTCGGACACATTCTGTATCGAGCTTTTGCTCGAGAATCAATCAGCTAGAGTTGTCATTAATTTCTTCTTTGATTGAGTACTTATGATATAAAATTATTAGTATTCATTGAGTAAAGAATTAAACTTCATTCATTTACTACATATAATATTCTACTGTGACATTACGTACGCTGATCTCATACAAGATCAGACAAAGCTACTGTTAAATTTTAATCTTTATCGATGATCTGATTCGATCGTCAATACTTGCTATTTATCATCTCTTTATTTCGGTCCAGATAATCGGCTATCTCTTCAAATGTCATACCAGAGTCATTCAGCTCTATCAGTGTTTCTTTACTAATGCCAGCCCGTCTTAAAGCAACTAGTGCAGCATATAATCTTCTTTCTGCATTAGTACAACACTTGCCATCCCAACCATAGTATGACATGATGACACCCATAGCGCATCTTCCGTTAATCCCATCAGTATATTGCTCTCTGATCTGTGTAAACTGTTTTCCATACGCGCGTAGAATTTGGGAAACCGATAATTCTTGTGTCAATAGTTGTTGTTGTTCTATCAGCGTATTAATATCGGGTCTATCATTATGTCGTTCCCTGTTCTGCGTTAGTCTGCTTCTATACTTGTTTAGAATTTGTGAAACCGATAATTCTTGTGTCAATAGTTGTTGTTGAGCCATATATTGCTTATATCATAAACACAAACAAGCTATTTAGATGCTACGCTACTATTATTTGACGGAAACAAAATTCGCATGATAATTAGATATGCCGCGATCGCAAAGCAAATAGTCATTACTCAGATGATCCATACTTAGCTCAGAGGAAACCTCAGTCACAAATAGATGCTTGAGGGCGATCTATTTACTAGCATAAAAGGTATCCAGAACTTGGTTATCTGTAAAAACTAGGAAAAGCGCTTATTTTCATTCAGAAATATTGTCATTATTATCGAATTCTTTCTCTCCCTCTTCAAATTCGTCATCAATATGTACTATCCTCTTCCTCAAAGACATCATTTTCTAGCTCCTTTTCCATTCACAATTAGAATTAACTAAGACTTAAGTACATATAAAAGTTAAAGAATCACAGAAACTAAGGTGTTGTGTGTAATCACTCAACCCTAAAATATTAAGAATCAAGATCCGAAATACCTCCAATTAGTCGAAATTAACGGATCAACAATATAGAATTAGAGAATAAGTAATCAGTTCATAAAAATTGAGACTATTTCCATATGCTATCAGAAGGTCTTGGTCTTGGTCTATTAATTTCTAGTTCAGCATGCTTTTTGAAATCCTCAATCTTTTTATCATCATAATTCTTTTCCATCTTCAATCGTTCTTCTAATAACTTTTCTAAAATATGGTAGCTTCGAATGAATCTTCTGGATCGATATGATAAGCTCTTTCAAAGGCTGAAAGAATTGGCTCAAGCTGAAAGAATAAAGCATCTCGAACTTTGTCATGTTCAATAGGTCTAGTCATTATAGTTTCACATCTCACACTTAGATAAAAGTATACTCTAGTGTAGTGCAGTATACTGTATTCTCTTCTCTAGGAAGTTTTGTGCCAACATAGACTACAATTACTAAATAGATTCTTAATATTTGCCAAGAGAAGATAGAGGATACACTATAACTAATAATCATAATATTATAGATTTATCTTTAGAAGTTTTAAACTCTAAACTCTAGAGGACAGATGTTATTGGGTAATCCTTTCTTTTACCTTTCTAAGCACGAAGTTATGATATAAGTAACTATGATAAAAGTAACTGCTAAGCAGTGTATCTAGTTTTATTGATTGTTACTGTAGAAACATAAGCAAATTATGGGTAACTAAATTAGGAGGTAATGCAGTTAGTATTACTATGTCTCATAATAAGAATACAGATGAAATGAAACTAGAACTAAATGATTTTGCTAATAACATTGCAGCTGAAGCAGAAGAAGAACTGAGAAATGAATTTGATAAACATATGAAAGCAGCTCGCCAATTCAAAGAATCAGGAAATATTCAACTAATGGTAGAGTTTTATAGCAAAGCCTTGGCTATTCAAATATTCTTAGATGCGATGAAAAAGTAAGAATCGCAATTAGTCTCTTAACATTAATAGTATTTTAAAAAATGAAACAAGTCACGCTCATAATGTCGTGGTATAGTGACAGTCGAATTAGTAGCAGCATACCTATATATCGACATACAGTAAACGATTTTCTTGTAGCATTAATTATTGAAAGTAAAAAAATAACACAAATATAACTGAAGATATTTACAATTTGTTACAGAATTACTTTGAGGAATCACCCTCATCGGCAGATATCTTTTTTTCCATCTTTTACAAGAAATGTAAAAATGCTGGCGTATTTGGGAAAATTGTAGTAGGACATAATGAGATAATTAGATCAAATGTTCCAATAACTCACCTCCCTAGATTTTTACAACATATAATGATAAGATCCATGATTAGAGGAAATACATCGTAATCCTAGATTATCCATTATTTTGTTCTGTCCAGCATGTAGAACTAACAATAGTCTTGTAATTCCCTCTCTAATGTAGAATAATTTTAATTATTAATTCTTATTTTTAGTATAATCTCGTTTATGCTTTTGATGATTGTACGTTTCTATGGCAAAGATTGATTGGCTTCTGATATATGGATTCTTGGTTAGAATGATTATGACTGTATTACTCCAAGAAATATTCGATGAGCTCCTTTTGAAGATTTATGAAGTATCTATGTGTACTTCACTTTCATTGCTCGATATTATTAGACCAGCTGATAAATAGATTATATATCTTGCAAGTAGAAATCATGTAGAACCTTGTAAGTAAAGCATTGCAGTACCCTATTCCACTGGCAGGAATTCAGTCTCAGAGGATACGTCTGTACTACAACATATGTAGAGGTATGGGTTTAACGGTTTTCCTAGCTGTGAAATAGTAGAACCTAACATTGCCACCTCGTTTCCATATTACTTCCTCTTCCACTGCAAATAATGCACACATGTATCAAATAGTTGTTTATTGCAGGTATCATCATTGCATTTGGCTGCAGGTCTCTCTGGGACAGATGTTATTGAGTAATCCTTTCTTTTACCTTTCTAATATGCGAACATTCTGTTTGTTTAATCGCAAACCATTTACATGTACAAAGATATCGTTGCTTTCTAATACTAAAATAGACATTATAAGTTCTATTCTGGTTTGTATTTGACTTGACAATATAGCCTCCTTCCTCTGGGTCTTCTGCCACAGCCACCAGTTATTTCACTATCCCACTAAAATGTCATCATTTTTACATATAAAGCTATTTAAACGTTTAACGTTTAACAATACGTTTAACAATTTAATAATAATACGAAATTCATTCTAGAAATATTCGCGCGCATACGTTTGAATTAACCTTTCGAAACCCTTATTCCATCTTGTTAAGTCATCTTATTTCCATTCCCATAACCTATTGTTCATAATTACCTAATGAGTCTACTTCATATTCGTTCACTCCAATGAGATGATTAAGAAATGAAGTTTATTCTCCGAATTTGTTTCATGAAATATTGCGCCTACGTATCTCATCTTTCCTGACTTAACCATCTTCCCCTCTGCATGGCCTGTTGCAGTTGCCACTTCACGACCATCCTTGGTCATTATTACCCCTTGACCTTGACTATACGAAGTATCGTCGGGTCTTTGAATTGCCCAATACGTCCAGGTTGTTATCACCTCTAGGCTCCCTGTGAAAATTCTTGTGCCTGTAATGGAGGTCTCAAATTTGGAGATTCCATTTTCAACTGATAGTACTCGTTGGCCAGTTATTCTTCCTCTACTTTCGAAGAGTAATTGTCCTAACATCAGATTTCTCATAATATGGCGGCTATATCAACGATTTATGTGATTCTCTAACGGTTATATTTTTAGGGCTTGAATAATATCTAATCATAAAATGGAAGAGGTCCGGTCTGAAGATAGTAACTTTGTTTCTAAATGAAATAAGTGACCTTTGAAACCCATCAGATCCTATTTGATACTTCTTGTTTCAAACATGAGAAATCCTAGGTAGTCATTTACGGAATTCAGAAAGAGGCTAGGACAGTACTTCAGAACCAAGCATTTCAATCTGAATATGAGGAATTATCTTACTAGGAATATGTCAGGGAACTTATCTTAATTGGTCTAGTTAAGGACGTCTTAATTGATTTTGCAGAACAATTTAATGTCTGTATTATCTATTTAGATACATAAATTTCTCCACTTCATCTTATCCTTCGGTTTTAGTATAACATAGAAAGATGTCGATCTTAACAATATATTTCTATGTACCATCTATTAATTAGTTGGTATGAGAAGATCGAATAATAATGGATCCGAAAATGGAAATGAAATAGAGGCTAAAGAAATGATTCTGGGAGAAATACAAAATGTACATGGTAATCCTTCAGAAGTTAGACAAGATGGTTGTGCCGCATGTCATGTGTTATTCATGTTAGTTGATAAAATGCAAATAAGTGAATCACACGCTTCAGACCTGTTATCCCAGATCCTTTTTCATGATGAACAGTTAAATGAATCTTTTATAGAAATGGTAGAAAATATTCATATGAAACAAAGGAATATGGCTATTCCGTTTGCATTAAAGAATCGTAATGCAAAAGATCGTCACATTGAATCAAACTTTAGGAACTTTCTAGAAGAGCTATCATACGACGTCATAAATTATGGACATGATCTTGTTCTTCGTAAATTGATGATTTCTGCGCTTGCTTTGGAGATTGCACAGAATATTGGTATTGATTATCATGCAGCTACTGAAGAACTTTATTATTATATGAGAAAAAATGACGATCGCACAAATGCCCTATTATTGGAGTTTAATGATCGGTTCTACAAAAACATAAAGTGATAATGATCTCAATTATAGCTGATTACAAATACCTTCAATGTATATGTATATATGTCTCACAGATATTACAGTTGATAAATTGGTCGTTGACCAGAATAGATTATATGATAAATTACATGCATTTGGCAAGATTACGATTCCAATTTGACTACACTAATAGTGTACATCATGGGCATGTAGGATGATATTTATCATTTCCGACTTTAGGCATAGTACAATATTTGAAAGGACATCATTCCCCCATTATCTGAAGTATCACATTTCGTTCTCTTTTGCCAATATCCATCTCCAGAAAGACTATCTGTTGCCAGGTTCCTAACATTAGAGTACTGTCCTTGAATGGAATAGTCAGACTTGGACCAATCAAAGATGCTCTCACATGAGAGTGTCCATTACCATCATGCCACATATTTTCATGCTGATATTCCATGTTTCTTGGTACTATTCTAGACAACATACGAGGAAAATCTTGTCTTAATCCTGGTTCATATTCGATTGTTGTTACAGCCGCAGTTGAACCTGAAACAAAAATAGTAATGATACCATCTTTAAGTTTTGACTGAATGAGTATTTTGGAAGTTTCTGGAGTGATATCAATCATATCTCCCTCACCTATAGATCTTAAAAAAATAGTTCTAGTTACTATTTGCATTTATTTACTTCATATATTGTTTCCGTAATAATCTTTACCATCATACTACAAGGAGTAAATTTTAGATTATATTTTGAAGTAGTATAAAAAACATTTCATATTAAGTTAGTAAATCAGATTTCAATTATGATTCAAATTCGAACTGAAACTTTAGATAATGATTTAACATTAAATATCACAATTAATTGCATCTATAGTAAATTAATTATAAAGATTGGGATCGTATTGTTAGAAATAACAGATCAATTCAAATAGAAAGTGTAAGGTAAGAGAGGGTTTTTGCGCTTTCATCTTAATTCGATCTAGAGAGTCTAGTATCTTATTTTTTAAGATCTTTTAGATATTTCATTTTTATCAATTTCTTTACTTTACTTGCAGAGTATCCATATAGATCTAGCCCTCTTATCCTTGAAACTGCTAAATCAGAGCCTATAGAAATTGCGAAGTTATCTAGCCAAGGGCTTTCAACTTTGTACTCTTTCATGGTACGTCCTTGATCTTTTATCATAGAATAAATATTTTGTGCAGCAATTTTTCCATGTTGTTCTGCAAAATATGCTGTTGTTGGTACTGGATATCCTTTATTATTAAGTATAAGTGCGGCATCACCTAGTATAAAGACATTTTTTCGTCCCTCTGCTTGTAAAAATTTATTGACTACTACTCTCCCATTGTAACCTGTTTTGAGGCCAACTTGTTGAGGAAGAGGTAAAGCAGTAACACCCCCTGCCCAAATAAGCATTGTAGTTCTTATAGTTCTACCATTTCTAAGGCATACTAGGTCTGATTTGACCTCCGTAATATAATACTCGTTGCCTAGTAATAATTCAACGTTTAAAGCCTCAAGATATGCTCGTACCCAATTTTTGGTATGAGTAGGAAAACCAACTAATAAATCTGGCGATATCAGTATAACCTTAATATTATTATATTGTTGATTCCTCTTTTTAATTAATGATGCAATTTCACCAGCAACTTCAACTCCAGTCGCTCCCCCTCCTCCGATGATTATGTTTATATTTTCTGTTGCATCAATCATATCTTTCGATGATAGTCTTTCAGCAATCTTTTTTGCATTTTCTACACTATTGAATTGAAATGAATGTTCTCTAAGTCCAGGAATATTAGGCAAGAACGGCCTGCTACCCAACGATAGAACTAAGAAATCGTATCCTAACCTATAAGAAGGATTAGTAGTAAAAACCAGTTTTTTATCTAGATCGACATCAACGATATGGGCTTGAATAAAATTAATTTTCTTACCCTGAATAATATCTTTATAATAAATAATTGAGAATCCGCGTTTCGATAAGATTTCTGGCAAGCTTGGTAGTAGTGTATGATATATATTTTTATCAATTAACTGAATCTTTGGATAATTCTCTTTAAATAGTTGTTCCAACCCCAGAGTAGTTTGGATACCAGCATATCCACCACCAGCAATTAAAATATGCATACTGTCACTTGCTAATGACATTAATTAATGATATTTAAATAACATACTCTCTCTTATGTAAATGATATCATTCAATTTGTTATGATATATTTTAGTTGATACTCAAATAGCTCTTTGTCATGTGATAGATTCCTGAGGTGCAGAGATATCTTTGCACTATTTTCTGGTGAAGAGCAAAGGAAATGAGGTTTAACACATTACGCAGACCAGATTGATAAGACGGATGTAGACACTGATCTATTAATTAATTTGGATATGATTGGATTCTCTTCACAAGGAGGTAATAATTTCATAATAGAGTATGATAATGGGAATGTTGTACAAGATAATGACAAATTTTCAAGCTATTGCCAACCTTATCAAAGAAGACGTTGCTCTACAGTACAATAATAATCTAAACATAACTCTAGGTATATTACAAAATACTAATTATCTTCCCTTTGAAGCTCTAGGTTATACAGTTATAGGTTTTCATGATGATGATGTAATAACGAATCCAAATCATCATAAAAGCAGCTGATACCCCAGATACTCTAGATATGAGTACCTAGCCTCTGTAACTAAATTGGCCTTGGCTACAATTTTGAGTCTTGATGAATTGATAATGAATAATAACTTTGATGCGCCTTCATTCTTAATCAAGTTTCAGTGACTCCTGATCTTTTATAGATCATCATATTCCGTACACTATAATGAATAACAAGATATTTCAGTCCGATTTCTATATTTTGCCTTCAGAACAACGTAGTTGCAGGAAAAAAATTTCTCTTGAATTGGCGATGGTAATGTCACAGTCTATCTTAAAGGTTGAACTGCAGGAAATATGTAAGGCCTAGAGATTTGCAGCTAATTGGCGGCTATTGCTAGTGATGTGATAGTATTTCAATATTTAGCAGACCACAGCATTCCATTACAGCAATTTACATCCAATTAATTAGAAATTTAGGAATGTAGTATTTGTGAGAACTTTATTGTCTTCAAATGTGTTGTTGTCCTGATCCTCATTGTTTATTGCTTCCTCCTCAAAGGATGGATTGACTATTATATTTGAATACACCGAATTATCGGATGCTCCATCATTCAGTAATATTGCTGAATCATTTACATTTTGTATCGTATTATCAAATATTGAATTATTGGAAGAGTCGTGTTTTAAGTAGATACCATTTCCACAATTATCTACTGTATTATTATAAACCTTGTTATCGTGTGATTGTGATACAAAAATGCATTGTTTTTCATTATGAACATAATTGTTTCTTGCGATTGAGTTGGTCATATTCCTACTAAACATAATTCCGGAACCAGCACTATTGGAAACAGTATTGTTTTCCATTAATACATTATAACAATCCAACGAACAAATTATACCCATGGCCCCGTGATCATGTACTGTATTATTCCTAATTATCATATCATGCGTTCCTGTATGCGGATCAAATCCGTACATAAAATTATGATGAACATGATTATCCTCAAGAACCATATTACCCATCCCTACTGAATAAAATCCAAATCTGTTATGATGTATGTGATTACCTTTTAAAATACTAGTTCCTTGTTGTTGGAGTGCTCCAGTTCCATTAGCAATAACAATATTACCGTCATTATCATCTCCACTATCTTCATAATAACTGATTCCAGAACAGCCACCACCACACTCATAACCAAGATATGCAATCTCTGAGTTTGTTATGTTCGTTGTACCTGTTGCATCATCTTCAACTCGTATATACGGTCTTGGAATCGCATCTATGCCTGTATGCTCGTATTCCCTCCCTGGAAGTATATCATATTCAAACCTTATGTACCCGTTCACAGCAGGATCCCATGAGGTAATCTTAACCGAATCAATATTCAAGCTGCCGTGTACTCTTATAACATAAACAGATCCGTCTCCATCTTCCCTATCGCCATTAGTATCATCTCCGCTATCGCTACTTGTTTCGCCTGCAAACATCTTTAGCCATTTAGTATCCTCCTCGTCAATTACGAGCTTTGCGTCATGTTCAATGACAATTCCTGCATTAAGTAACCAAACACCATCTGGAGTCTCTCTATCTAAAATATTTTTGTCATTTATTTGATTGTAAATATCTGTGAGAGTTGAAGTTTTGCAAGTTATCGATATTATTCTCTCAGAACTATCAAAACTGATACAACTACTGCTTTCGGAAGGAAGTGAATTTGAAATCGAAGCAAGAACTGATGTACTACATAAGGATAATGTAAAGGCTACTACTGCTATCAGTACCACAATAGCTGAA
>Ga0315553_10003913_pt1 | contig 11418 bp, 9 predicted proteins | sample SalMarSW160140MG_FD_203099 | JGI IMG/M metagenome (GOLD analysis project Ga0315553, IMG submission 203099) | Salt marsh sediment microbial communities from the Plum Island Ecosystem LTER, Massachusetts, United States - Salt Marsh Sediment SW1601-40 ... | reverse complement strand
GATGGCGGCTTCACGAACATTGGCGGCCTCGCCGGGCCGCTTCGCATCGCCGTCGGCGAGCGCCGGCTCCTGCGGCTTTCCTCCGGTTCGTTTCTGATAGATCGACGGATCGGTCAACGTATCCGGACCGCCGACCGGCGCGGAAAACTGGCGGTCGATCTGCGGTCCCGGCCGCACCGGCCGGCCCGCGGCGAGATCGTCGAGAATCTGGCCGAACCGCTCGGGCGTCAGGTCCTCGTAGGTGTCGAAGTTGATCTGCACCATCGGCGCATTGACGCAGGCGCCCAGACACTCGACCTCGATCCAGGAGAACTTGCCGTCGGCGGTCACATGATGTTCGTCGCCGATCTTTTCGCGGCAGAGCTTTTTCAGTTCGTTGGCGCCGCGCAACATGCACGGCGTCGTGCCGCACAGCTGCACGAAATGCCGGCCGACCGGCTCGAGATTGAACATCGTGTAGAAGGTCGCGACCTCGAGCCCGCGAATGAACGGCATGCTCAGAAATTCGGCGACATGCTCGATCGCCTTCTGCGGCAACCAGCCGCCCGCCTGTTCCTGTGCCCGCCACAGCAGCGAGATCACCGCGGAGGCCTGCCGGCCCTCCGGGTATCGGGCGATCTGATTCTTCGCCCAGGCGAGGTTCTCCGCCGTAAAGGCGAAGCTCGCGGGTTGCATGTCCGCGGGGGCGAGACGGCGGGGGGCCAAGTTCAACTCTCCTTCATTCGCGAACTGACCGGCGCCTGGCGGTTCGACTGCCGGCCGGTGAACTGCAGGACATATCGCTCGACGTTCTTCTGCAGGCGGCGAAGGCCGCGTTTCTTCTCGACATGCATCGAATACAGATCGGGATGCAGGATATCGAGCATCGCCATGTCGAGAAGCGTGACCGCGGCGCCGGGAAACCGGCTCTCAAAATGATCATGGCTGGGAGAGCCGCGCTTCACGTAAAACAGCGTGTTCTGCTTGTACCAGTACGGCACGTCTCGGGTGTTCCAGATCACCGGCCGCAGAAGGTCGTAAGGAATGTAATCGCGGCTGAGGAACTTGCGCGCCCAGTAGGACTGCCATTGTTCGTTGATGTGATTGATGCCGCCTTGCTGCACGATCGCAGCGCCATACAGCACGACGTCGGCAAGCGCGCACAGGTCATCGACGAGGCTATCCGCCCGCGCAGGCAACAGGTGCTCGCCGACCTCGACCGACAGCGCGAGATCGAAGCGGCCAAGCCCCAAAGGGCCGAGCGGTTGATTGAGGTCCCAGGCAACGAAATGCTTGGGATCGAACTGCAGCCGCGCGCGATTGGTGTAGTCGCCGTCAACGCCGACGATTCTTTCAACGCCGCGCTCGGCGAATGCGGCGAGCAGCACGCCGGCGCCGCATCCGACGTCGATCATCGATCGAACCGGAAAAACATCGAGCACGAAAGGCGTGATCGCCGCCGCGGTCGCGCAGGCATAGCGCATCCCTTCCTGGAAGCGCCGGTCGCTCGGCTGATAGGGTTTCCGCAGCAGCTGGTCGAGCTTCATCGGCCGACCTCCCGAAACGCGACGGGGCAAACGCGCCGCCGCGCTTTTCCGGCTGCTGCGCCAATCTCGGCGCGTAGGGTGGAGCCGCGCCGACAACGTTCGTATGTCGATGCGCCCCTCAACGGTCCACCTCGCCGAACACGAGGTCGAGCGCGCCGATAATCGCGGTCATGTCCGCGAGCATGTGGCCCTTGCTGAGGAAGTCGAGCGCGCTCAAATGGGCGAAGCCGGGCGCGCGGATCTTGCACTTGTACGGCTTGTTGGTGCCGTCGGCGATGAGATAGACGCCGAACTCGCCCTTCGGCGCTTCGGCGGCGGCATAGACCTCGCCGGACGGAACGTGGAAGCCCTCGGTGTAGAGCTTGAAATGGTGAATCAGCGCCTCCATCGAGCGCTTCATCTCGCCGCGCCGCGGCGGCACGAACTTGTTGTCCTCGGCGATGACCAGTCCCTGCCCTTCCGGCGCGCGCAGTTTTTCCAGGCATTGTTTGATAATGCGGATCGACTGACGCATCTCTTCCATGCGCACGAGGTAGCGGTCGTAGCAATCGCCGTGCTTGCCGGTCGGGATGTCGAATTCAAGCTCGGAATAGCATTCGTAGGGCTGGGCGCGGCGCAGGTCCCACGCGGCGCCCGCCGCGCGCACATGCGGCCCCGAGAAGCCCCAGCCCCACGCATCCTCCAAGGTCATGACGGCGATATCCACCATCCGCTGTTTGAAAATGCGGTTCTCAGTCAGCAATTCCTCGATGTCGTCGAGAACCTTCAGGAACGGATCGCAGAACGCCCAGATGTCGTCGAGCAGCTTCGGCGGCACATCCTGGTGTACGCCGCCGGGACGCATGTAATTGCAGTGCATGCGCGCGCCCGACGCCCGCTCGTAGAAATTCATGATCTTTTCGCGTTCCTCGAACCCCCAGAGCGGAGGCGTGAGGGCGCCGATGTCGAGCGCTTGCGTGGTCGTGTTGAGAATATGGTTGATCAGCCGGCCGAGCTCCAAGAACAACACCCGCATCAGTTGGCCGCGCTTGGGGACCTCAAGCCCGATCAGCTTCTCCACCGCGAGACAGAACACATGCTCCTGGTTGATCGGGGCGCTGTAGTCGAGCCGGTCGAAATACGGAATCGCCTGCAAATAGGTCTTGTGCTCGATCAGCTTCTCGGTGCCGCGATGCAAGAGCCCGATATGCGGGTCGGCGCGCTCGATCACCTCGCCGTCGAGATCGAGCAACAGCCGCAACACGCCATGCGCGGCCGGATGCTGCGGCCCGAAATTGATGGTGAAAGTGCGAACCGAAGCTTCAGCCATCCCTATTCACCACTCGCCATTCCTGCTCGCCCCATCATTGTTTCGCCTTCTCGTCGCCGGGGAGCGGATAGTGCGCCCCCTCCCACGGCGAGAGAAAATCGAAATCCCGGTATTCCTGGGCGAGCCGCACCTTGTCGTAAACGACCCGTTTCTGCTCGTCGTCCCAGCGCACCTCGACGAATCCCGTCAGCGGGAAATCCTTGCGCAGCGGGTGGCCGGAAAAGCCGTAGTCGGTGAGGATGCGCCGCAGGTCCGGATGGCCGGTGAACGGCACGCCATACAGGTCGAACACTTCGCGTTCGAACCAATTGGCGCCCGGGAACACGTTGATGATGGAGGGGACCGACTCCTTTTCGTTGACCTCGACCTTGATCCGCACCCGCCAGTTTTTCGTGGGCGAGAGCAGATGATAGACCACGTCGAACCGCTTTTCCCGCTGCGGCCAGTCGACCGCCGTCACATCGACGAAGGCGAAGAACCGGCAACCCGGATCATCACGCAGGAAGGTGACGACCTTGACGATATCGGCCGCACGCGCGGTGATCGTGAGCTCTTCCTTCGCCACCTGATAGCCGGTGACGGACTCGGGAAGCGCGCGCGCAATCGCCTGTCCGAGCTCGTCCAACTTGTCGTTCATCGCGGTGCCTCGAGGACGGTCCGATGCGCCGTCTCAGCGTTCGATCGTGCCGGTGCGGCGGATTTTCTTTTGCAGAAGCAGGACGCCGTACAGCAACGCTTCCGCGCTTGGGGGACAACCTGGCACGTAGATGTCGACCGGCACGATCCGATCGCAGCCCCGCACCACCGAATAGGAATAGTGGTAGTAGCCGCCCCCATTGGCGCAAGACCCCATCGAAATGACGTAGCGCGGCTCCGGCATCTGGTCGTAGACCTTGCGGAACGCAGGCGCCATCTTGTTAGTGAGCGTTCCCGCCACGATGATCACGTCGGATTGGCGCGGCGAGGCGCGCGGCGCGGCGCCGAAACGTTCGAGATCGTAGCGCGGCATCGCGGCGTGGATCATCTCGATCGCGCAGCAGGCCAATCCGAACTGCATCCACATGAGTGAGCCGGTACGCGCCCATGTGATCAGCTCGTCGGTCGCGGTGACGAGAAAGCCCTTGTCCGCAAGCTCATCCGTGACGCCTCGGAAAAAAGGATCGTTCTCGCCAACCGGCCTGCCCGTCCGCGGATCGAGCACTCCGGTCGCGGCCGGCGCCATTTGCGCGCGCTCGTTTAATCCCATTCAAGCGCTCCTTTCTTCCACTCGTAGATAAAGCCGACGGTCAAAACGCCGAGAAAAACGATCATCGACCAGAAACCGAACAGGCCGATTTGGCGAAAGGCCGCTGCCCAAGGAAATAGAAATGCAACTTCAAGGTCGAAAATGATGAATAGGAGCGCGATCAGGTAAAAGCGCATGTCGAATTTCATGCGCGCGTCATCAAAAGCGTTGAACCCGCATTCGTACGCCGAAAGTTTCTCCGCATCCGGGCTTTTGTAGGCGACGATAAACGGTGCAACCATCAGCCCCAACACGATGACGGCGGCGATGGCGATAAAAACGGCAATCGGCAGGTAGTCTTGCAGAATGACGCTCATTCGAGACCTCTGGTCCGTCCGGATGGCCGTTGCGCGCCGAAACCGAGAGGCGGCTGTCCGCCGGTCCGGCCTGGCCACTTAAGATTCATTCCAGAGCAAGGCGCCGGAGGCTTAGCGCAGCGCACAAATCGCCGCAAGCCGCCTTATGCCGCATTCGGATCGGCGAAGCGGTCCCAGCGCCTACACAATCAGCGCGACATCGGCTGGGGGTTCGATGCAGGTCGCCGGAATTTCCTCACCAGCCATATACCGGTGAAGACCGGGCCGACCCCGCGCATGACCGCACGTCGTCACTGCACCAGTTCGGGGGTGCGCGTGAGCGGCTTCGGCGTCGTCAGATCAAGCACGACGCGACACAGGCCGGGGTCTTCCGGGTCGGCCTCGATCTTGAAGCCGAGCTCGCCGCACATTGCCAGCATGGTCGTATTGTCGCGCAACACCTCGCCTTCAATCATGCGCAAGCCTTCGGCGGACGCGTATTCGATCATCGTCTTCATCAGTAGCCAGCCGAGGCCGCGGCCTTTCAGATCGGACCGCAGCAGAATGGCGTATTCGCCCGTCTCATAATTTGCGTCGGAATGCAGCCGCACCCCTCCCAGCATCTCGCTGGAATCTTCGTCAATGGCGACGAACGCCATGGCGCGGGCATAGTCGATCTGAGTCAACCGGGCGATGAAGGTGTGGCTGAATTCTTTCACCGGCGCGAAGAAGCGCAGCCGCAGGTCGTCCTCGGTGACATGGCTGAAAAATTCGCGATAGAGCCCTTCATCTTCTGGCCGAACGGGCCGCACCATAAGCCGCATGCCGTGCCAGGACGGGTAACTGCGTTCCCATTCCTTCGGATAGGGCCGGATGGCGAAGTGCGAGTGCGCACGCATCCCCTTCTCGACCGGCGCGATCACCACGCGCGCGTCGACCGCGACCGCCCCGCTTGCATCGGCGAGCACTGGATTGAGATCGAGCTCCCGCACCTCCGGCAGGTCGGCCGCGAGTTGCGCCACCTTGACGAGCATCAATTCGAGCGCCTGGCGATCCGCCGGGGGTACGTTGCGATAGCCGCGCAGCAGGCGCGATACCCGCGTGCGATCGATCTGATCGGCGGCAAGCTTCAGGTCGAGCGGAGGGAGCGCCAGCGCTTTGTCGTCGACCACCTCCACCGCCGTTCCGCCGCTGCCGAACACCACGACGGGGCCGAAGGTCGGATCGTCGGCAAGGCCGATGATCAGCTCGCGGGCCTTCGGCCGCAACAGCATCGGATGGACGGTGACGCCTTCAATACGCGCGGTCGGCCGCGCCGCGTGCGCGCGCTTAAGAATATCGTCGGTCGCCGTCTCAACGGCCTTCTCGCTGGTCAGGTTGAGCCGCACCCCGTCCACGTCCGACTTATGGATGATGTCGGGCGAAAGCACCTTCACCACCACGCCCTGCCCTTGCTGCAGGAAAGGACGGGCAGCAGCGGCCGCTTCCTTGCCGTCACGGGCGAGAATGGCCGGTGATATGGGGATGCCGTAGGCGTCGAAAAGCCGGTTGACGTCGAGCGGATCGAGCCAAGTTTTGCCCGCCGCGAGCGCCTCGGCGATGACTTGGCGCGCCTTCGCGGTATCGGAGACGAACTCGGTCGGCGCGCTCGGAGGCGTCTCCATCAGACCGTGATTTGCCTCGACATAGCGCACGAGATGCATATACCCGCGGATCGCGTCGGTCTCGCTGCTGTAGTAGGGAATGGCCGCGGCGTCGAACGCCTTGGCCGCGCGCCCGTCGTCACCGACCCAAACCGCAAGCACGGGCTTATGCGCGATGCGCTTGACGCGCTGCTCCTGAATGACGCGGACCACCGCATCGGCGCAGTCGCCCGCAGAGGCGAGCGCGGTCGGCACGTTCATCGCAAGGACGGCGTCGTTATCGGCGTCGTCGAGCAGCGCATGCAGGGTCGCCGCGTAGCGGCTCGCGTCGGCGTCCCCGATAATGTCGATGGGATTAGACTTCGACCAGGTCGGCGGGAGCAAAGCGTTGAGCGTCTCCATGGTCTGCGATGAAATGCCCGCGAGCGTTCCCCCGAGATCAATGACGCGGTCGACCGCAAGCACGCCGATGCCGCCGCCATTGGTCATGATGGCGAGGCGCTTGCCCTCAAATGGACTGAGACGCCCGAGGGTCTCGGCGGCAGCGAACAATTCGTCGAGGTCGATGACGCGCAACAGGCCGGCGCGTTGAAAGGCGGCGGCGTAGACCGCGTCGACGCCGGCAAGGGCGCCGGTGTGGGTCGCGGCGGCGCGGGCGGCCTGCGCGTGGCGGCCTGCCTTGACCACGATCACCGGCTTTACGCGCGCAGCGGCGCGGGCCGCCGACATGAACTTGCGCACGTCGGAGATCGACTCGATGTACATCAGGATCGCCCGGGTGCGGCGGTCGAGGGCGAAATAGTCGAGAAGGTCGCAGAAATCGATGTCGATGGCGTCCCCGATCGAGGCGATCCCGGAAAAGCCGATCGACCGGCCGGCCGCCCACTCCACGAGCCCCGCAGCCACGCCCCCCGACTGCGAAATGAGCGCGAGATCGCCGATCTTCGGCTGATGCACCGCAAAGCTGGCGTTGAGGCGCGCGCTCGGTACGAACAAGCCCAGGCAGTTGGGTCCAAGGAGCCGCAGACCGTAAGTGCGCGCCGCCTGCCTCGCCTGCTCGGCGAGCGAGCCCGGCCCATGGCCGAGCCCGGCGGTGATCACGATGGCCGCGGCAACCCCGCGCGCGCCAGCGCTCGCAATGAGGCCGGGGACTTCGGCCGCCGGCGCGGTCACGACTATTAGATCGGGGGCTGGGTCGAGCGCCTCGATGTTCGGAACGGTGGCCTGCCCGTCAATCTCAGGATAGCGGGGATTGACGATGTGTATCGGGCCCTTGAAGCCTGCCTTGCGCAGATTGCCGAGCACGATCCGGCCGATCGAGAGTTCGCGCGGGCTTGCGCCCACCACCGCGATCGCGCGGGGGGAAAACAGCGATTTCAGTCGGTAAGTGCTCATCAAAAGCGCCCTCTGTCTCGCCGCAATCGGCTACGCGCCGCCAAGGAACAAAACGGTCGAATCGTCGCCGAACCAACGCCAGACGCGTCTGTCTTTGCATTGACCAAGAACAACGCTCTCAAAGCGCCGCCGCCCGTAGCAGACCAGCCAGAAATGCCCCGATCATGTGCCGATGGTGTGACCGGCCAAGCTTGCGCGGCTAAACGTCTCGACCCGGTCGCAACCAATTGTTCCGGCCGACGACGCCCCAAGCGCCTTCGATTGCGTGAGCGCGGCAAGGGGGAGCCCGTCGAGCGCGTCGATCCCGTCTCTCCCGATCGTGCGATTCGCATGGATGAGGACTGCTTCATCGATCAAATCGTCACGTACGAACGAAGCGGCGACCCTCGGGCCGCCCTCAACCATCAGCCGGGTGATTCCGCGCTGCGCAATCGCTGCGAGCGTCTCGCCCAGATCGAGCGCCCCCGCGGCCCCGACCCGCAATATCTCGGCGCCCTCGCGTCGCAGATCACGCTCGGCCGATTCCGGCGCGCCGGGGCCGGCGACGACCCATACGGGCGTCTGCCGTGCGGTGCGGATGAGGCGGCTTTCACGCGGGAGGCGGAGCCCGCTATCGAGCACGACGCGCACCGGCGACCGGGCGGCCATGCCCGGCAAGCGGCAGGTCAGCTCGGGATCGTCGGCGAGCGCGGTGCCGATGCCGATCAGGATCGCGTCGTGTTGCGCCCGGAGAAGATGGACGACATCGCGCGCGGCCTCGCCGGTAATGGCGACCGGCCGACGGCCAGCGAGCCCGACCTTGCCGTCGGCTGAGACCGCGAGCTTGAGCAGCACGTGCGGGCGTCCGTCACGGACGCGGCGGATATGCCCGGCGTGGGCGCGACGCGCTTCCTCGGCCCCGACCCCGACCTCGACGGCTATGCCTTCGGCGCGGAGGCGGTCATGTCCCCTCCCCGCCACCAGCGGATTGGGATCTTCCATCGCCGAGACGATGCGGGCGATGCCGGCATCGATAATGGCGTCGACACAAGGCGGCGTCTGCCCGTGATGAGAACAGGGCTCGAGCGTCACGTAGAGCGTTGCGCCGCGCGCCGCAGCGCCCGCGCGCCGCAGCGCCTCGGTCTCCGCGTGCGGCCGGCCTCCTGGCTGCGTCCAGCCGCGCCCCTGGATGACGGGTCCATCGCCCTCTTCGCGCACGACGACCGCGCCGACCGCCGGATTAGGCCAGACATTCCCCAATCCGCGCCGGCCGAGCGCCAGCGCGAGCGCCATAAACCGAGCGTCCGCAGCCGGTTGGTCGAAATTCTTCATTCGACGGGAAAGTCACGAGGCCTGGTCGGCCCAGATCCGCGTGAATAATCGAAGTGCCACCATTCCTTCGGATAGTTACGAAAGCCCTCGGCGGAAAGCGCGCGAACAAGCCTGTCGCGGTTTGCGCGCGCCTTTTCGGATATCGACGGATTACGAGTCGCGCTCAGAGGCGAAAAGCAATCGAAAGCGGTACCGAAATCGAGGCTCGACTCCTTTGCGCGCTCGGCAAACGGGCCATCGCAGGCGCCCGCCTTTGTTGGCGTCGGCAGATCGGCGTCGCTTGCGGCGATGAGGCCGATATCGACGGCGATCCCCAGCGAATGATGTGACTTCGACGCAATGTATCCGAGCGCGAACAGCTGCGACTTGTCGAAGGCGGGATAGAAGATGGGTTTCATGGTGTCGCCGCCTGCCCCGCGCGACCATGCAGCGAAGGCCCGCACCGCCTGGACGGGGCGATAGCAGTCGTAGACCTTCAGAAGCAAACCTTCGGCCTTGAGCCGCTCCTGCGCGCGCGCAAGCGCCTCCGCCGCGGGCCGCCACAGGATGCACTCCGCCGCCCGATAGCCGGGCACGCGTGCGCCGGTGAAATTGAACGTGCCGGCATAGCGCATGTCCTGCACGATTGTGGGCGCCACATCACGCAGGTGGACGAATCCGGCAGGGAGCGCCGGCTCCTTAGCCGCGGCCGCGCCGGGCAGGACGTTCAGGACGAGGAAAAGAGCGAGGAGCCAAGTCACATCATTGCCCCGCCCGCGCGCCAGTGCTGGCGTCGACCATTCAGCAGGTGGATGCCGAGCCTCCGCACGACTTTCGATCTGTCGACGCAACCAATCCCCGTTGATACCGGGCCAGAGTTGACGCGCGCCTATTACTTCCGCGCCGGCGCAGGTCGCGTATGGTTCTCGTCGCCGGCAAGTTCGGCAAGCGCCTGCTCGAAGTCCTTCGCCTCGCGGAAATTGCGGTAGACCGAGGCGAAGCGCACATAGGCGACGTCGTCGAGCTCGCGCAGATACGCCATCACCGTCTCGCCGATCGTCTCGGTCGTGACCTCGTTCTCGCCAAGACTTTCCAGTTCACGGACGATCTTGGAGATGGTCTGCTCGACCCGGTCGGGGTCGACATTGCGCTTGCGCAGGGCGATCTCCACCGAACGCGCCAGCTTGTCGCGGTCGAACGGCACACGGCGGCCATTGCGCTTGATGACGATCAGTTCGCGCAGTTGCACCCGCTCGAACGTGGTGAAACGAAATCCGCAGGACAGACACAGGCGGCGGCGGCGAATCGCCGCCGAATCTTCGGTGGGGCGCGAATCCTTGACCTGGGTATCGAGGCTGCCGCAGCTCGGACAGCGCATCTTTGCGTCCTACTCCGGTTCGATTTCGTTCAAGCGTTGTAGATCGGGAACCGATCGATCAGCCGCTTCACCTTCTCCCGCACCGAAGCCTCGATCAGCGCGTCCTCTTCGACGCGTTTCTGCGCGAGCACGTCGAGTACGTCGGAGATCATCTCGCCGACCTGCTGGAACTCGGCCACTCCGAATCCGCGGGTGGTGCCGGCCGGCGTGCCGAGCCGAACGCCCGACGTCACCGTCGGCTTTTCGGGATCGAATGGGATGCCGTTCTTGTTGCAGGTGATATGGGCGCGGCCGAGCGCCGCCTCCGCCACCTTTCCGGTCAGCCGCTTCGGGCGCAGGTCGACCAGCATCAAATGGGTGTCGGTCCCACCCGACACGATGTCCAGACCGCGCGCCTTCAAGGTCGCCGCGAGCGCCTTGGAGTTCTCCACCACGTTCTTTGCATAAAGCTTGAAGGAAGGACGCAAAGCCTCACCAAACGCGACAGCTTTTGCCGCGATCACATGCATTAAAGGTCCGCCCTGCATGCCCGGGAAGACCGCGGAGTTGAGCTTCTTGGCGATCGCCTCGTCATCGCTCAGGATCACGCCGCCGCGCGGGCCCCGCAGGGTCTTGTGGGTGGTCGTCGTCACCACATGGGCATGGGGGAACGGGCTTGGATGCACGCCGCCGGCGACCAGCCCAGCAAAATGCGCCATGTCCACCACGAGGTAAGCCCCCACTTCATCGGCGATCGCGCGGAAGGCCGGAAAGTCGATGATCCGCGGATAGGCCGAGCCGCCAGCGACGATCAGCTTGGGCCGGTGCTCGCGGGCGAGCCGGCGCACCTCATCGATATCAATGCGATGATCATCGCGCCGGACTCCGTAGGGCACCACCTTGAACCACTTGCCCGACATATTGACGGGGGAACCGTGGGTGAGATGGCCGCCGGCAGCGAGGTTCAGCCCCATGAACGTATCGCCAGGTTGCATCAGCGCCATGAACACCTCGGCGTTGGCGGAGGCGCCGGAGTGCGGCTGGACATTTGCGAACCCGCAGTTGAACAGCTTGGTAATCCGTTCGATCGCCAAGGTTTCCACGATATCGACGTACTGGCAGCCGCCGTAGTAGCGCTTGCCCGGCAGCCCTTCGGCATATTTGTTGGTGAGCACCGAGCCCTGCGCTTCTAGCACCGCGCGGCTGACGATGTTCTCCGAGGCGATCAATTCGATCTCGTCGCGCTGCCGGCCGAGTTCGCGCCGGATCGCGTCGGCAATGTCCGGATCGGTCTCGGCAAGCGGAGCGCTAAACAAC
>Ga0315553_10003912_pt1 | contig 11419 bp, 9 predicted proteins | sample SalMarSW160140MG_FD_203099 | JGI IMG/M metagenome (GOLD analysis project Ga0315553, IMG submission 203099) | Salt marsh sediment microbial communities from the Plum Island Ecosystem LTER, Massachusetts, United States - Salt Marsh Sediment SW1601-40 ... | reverse complement strand
CATCATGATTACAATGGAGAGTAGCGCGTATCTACTGCTCGAGAGCCAGGGAATAGATGTAGTATTGAACAACGCCTTCAAGAGCATATTGATCATACCCAGTCTACGGTACATATAAGCCCAAATGATCGCTACAACCGTAAGAGATAGAATCGAAGGTACAAAGTATACGGTTTTAAACAGATTAATCATTCTGAGCTCATTGTTGATCAATAAAGCCAAAAACAGGGAAACAAACCACAAGGACAGGCATACTCCCAGTGCAAAAAGACAGCTTACCTTTAGAGCCTGACCAAAATCAGGATCCCTGAACAGTTCGATAAAATTTCCCAGACCTACGAATTGCTTTGGACTGAACAGATCCCATCTGGTAAAGCTGATAATAATGGCATTGAGAACAGGATAGAAAAAAAATATAAAAAAAAAGGTCACTCCTGGGAGTACAAAAAGAAATCCAATTAATTTCCTTTGGGAAAATACACTATGCAGTAGAATCCGAACTGATTTTTTTTCCATTTTTGTGAGGAGGGAAGAAACCATGTTTCTCCCCTCCATGTTTCTTTCGCCGCTTATTTATAACCGTATAGCTTATAGGGCAACTCGCTCAGGAACTTGTCCATTTTGGTCTTCGCAGCGTTCAGCATTTTTTGAGGATCTTCCTTGTCATAAATCACTTTAGTAGCAGCTTCGAAGACAATATCGTTGATTGCTTCGGGAATGATGGCAGACCCGCCCGTACTGACCTCTTTGGGCCAGGGCCATACATCAGGCACAAAAAGCCCCAGGTCTCGACGTTCTTTAGCAGCGTAAGCCAAAATTTTAGCCAGTTTCCACGATTCGTCTTTATGTTGAGATGTGCGGCTTACTTGCAGAGCATAACCGTAGTTAGGATTCCCGATATCCTTTCCACCCTCGAAACGGATATTGGGCGTAAATTTCAGATAAGGGGCAACCGACGGTGCATTGTTTTCCAGATATGCTTTATACCACGGTCCAACATCATTGACAACCGATGTGTCTCCAGTTTCGAAACCAGGTCCTTGACGATTCAATTCGGAAGGAACCGCAGTAATCTTATGTACATAGACGAGGTCGTAAAGCGTTTGCAGTGCTTTGACACCAGCTTGTGAGTTTATCGTACTTGCCGAGCCGTCAGGACTTATTATGTCGCTTCCCAGCTGTCTTATCATACCCTCGAATACTATGGTAAAGGTTACAGGATACGAGGTAAGAGCGTAGGCCTGTCTAACGATCTCACCGGCTTCCGTTTTTACAAGCTTTTTACCAACTTCTGCCAGCTGTTTCCAGGTCTTCGGGTAATCATTCTCCGGATCAAGGCCGGCTTCGCGGAAGTGACCGGTATTGATTGCCGTGGTATAACAGCTTATTTCCGTGGTGAGCCCATAATACTTTCCCTGGTGTTCCCAGAGCGGTAATCCTGCCGCCACCTCTTCGGGGAGTTTTTGCTTAAGCTGTTGATAACTGCTTACTCCAAACACGTCCAGTTTAATCGGCTCCATGAAATTATGACTGAGGTATTCGGCAAACTTTCCGTGCTCCATATTGAATAGATCCGGCCCTGCTCCCCCCGCAAACGCCACCAACAACTTCTCATGAAGATCAGGTGTACTCGTGGCCACAAACATATCCACTTTTACATTGGGATTCTGTTCCTCAAACTCCGCAATTAAACGAGCTTCCAGCTCTTCAGCCGGCTGGTGAGCGTGACGCCAATACTTGATAGTAATCTCCTCGGCAACTCCTCCCCCCTGACCGCCGCCGGCTGCATTCCCCCCCAAAAATACAACACCCACCGCAACAATCACCAGTAAAACACTGAATTGACTTTTTCGTAGTTTCATTTTTTCCTCCTGAATACGATAGACGAGTTTTTAATCGTGTGCGTCTACGGGTCTTTCATGACTATTTACCTCCTTTCCAAAGCTTAAAGGCAAATATTTGTTTTATTAATGAACAGACTAAAAAGAGATCCTAGAATACTGTGATAGAGTGCTTGATGAAGGAAAGATGGGACAACGGAACAATAAAGCGACCGAGCTTTCGTTCTTAACCTCGCTCCGTCTTTTTTCCTAAATAGACGTCGTGCATGTATTTTGCATGAATAGGATATATCATTTCATCAATACAGTCAATCGCCGGTGCGCATTGATGAGGTAAGTCACAGGGGTTAAAAAATCCCACCCCGATAGTCTGTAATTGCCCAAAATCACTGACCCGGGAAGTACCAAGAGATACACCATTTTCAAGTTGGAATGTGGGGGGCAATAGGGATGGCGTGAAAGCCTCACTCCGCCAGCAGGCGGATGCGGGTAAAGATGTAATCGACGGAATCCCGGTTCAGCACGACTCTGTAGTAGTCACTTCCATCCAGCTGTTGGGGGACCTCATCGACCAGGTCGAAGTGCTTTTGACTGAGGTTTTTGTCGAACCAATGAACCAGGGCGATCTCTCCGTCCTGCAGCTCGATCGCCGTGATGCCCCGCTTTCCGATGCAGCAGCCGGAGTTGAACAGGCAGGGAATGAGCAGCTTTGAGTTATAGATGCTGCGGCGGCTCTTCAGCTCTCCTCTGTGCTCGTAAATCTGCTGAAGCTCCGTCTTGTGGCGCTGGATATCCTCCGAAAGCCTCCGCTTCTCCCAGGGGCGGGCTGTGGTGTATTGCCGGCACAGCTGTTCGATCCTGAAGCGCAGAGAATCGATCTTGGACAGGGATTCGAACAGGGGCCGGTGGGTGTGACCGATGAGTGAGGCGATTCCATCGGCGTGGGAGAAGGAATAGACCCGCCGTTCTGTCTTGTACTTACGGAACGTGCTGCGGGACACGGAGTAGTTTTTAATTCCAAGGGGCCGCGCCAGGTAGCGCAGGGTCAGACCCACCAGCACGCTGAAGCGGGTCTGGAAGCTGGAAGCCTGGTGGCCGTGGAAGAGAAACAGCACGTCCCGCTTGTGGCGGAGCTTGAGAGCGTCGATGAGGATTTCAGAAAACGAATACTCTTTGTACAGGGGTAGAGCTATGTCGTGGTTTCCCACCACCTTGTACAATCGTTTGGCATCGTAGAACCTGCCGAATAGGGCGTACAGATCGGGCCACCTTGCTTCGATTTCCCCCAGCGAGAAGCGAAGCAGCTCCTCGATATCCCCGTTCAGGATCAGCGTATATCCCTGGGCGAGGTAGTGCTGTTCCAGCACGTCCATGAACAGCTCCGCGTTCTTCAAGAAATCATCCCCCCGGCGGCGGTTGCCCACGTGGAGATCGCTGAACACGACCAGCCGATCCCGGCGGTTAAGCCTGATCTCCGGGACATCGTTATAGAGAGTCTGAAGAGAACTTGTGATTGGATCCTGCATCGAGGTCTACAAAACCGCTCGCAGCGCCTCGAAGAAGCTCTCGTTCTGGCCGTGCTGCCCGACGGTCACCCGGATATGGGTCGGCAGACCGTACAACGTGGCCGCCCGAACAATGATCCCCTGCCGCAGGAGAGCCTGAAACAGCTCCTGAGCGTCCCGGCCGGTGTCGATGAGGATGAAGTTGGTGTTGGATCGGAGGTAGGCGAGTCCCAGGGAGTCGAGCTCACGGTAGAAGTAGCGCTTCTCCTCCGCGCATCCCTCCACGGTTCGACGCTCGAACTCCCGGTCGCCGAGGGCATCGATGGCGGCCTGTTCGGCCAGGATCGATACGTCGAAGGGCGGCTTGATCAGGTTGATCAACGACACCAGTTCCGCATCCCCGATTCCGTAGCCGAAACGCAGTCCGGCCAGGCCGTAGATCTTGGAGAATGAGCGCAGGATGAAGAGATTGCTCATCCCGTCTTGGAACAGTCCCACCGAATCGAGCCTGGCTTCCGGTTCCGTGAAATCGATGTAAGCCTCATCCAGAACCACCAGAACGTGGTCGGGCACACCTTTGAGAAAGGCCTTCACCTCTGCCTGCGGCAGGGAGTCTCCGGTCGGGTTGTTGGGATTGCAGAGAAAGATGACCTTGGTTCTGTCACCGATGCTTTTTTCGATATCCGCAAGATCGATGCGCAGATCCTTCATCTGCGAATACACGGGGATCCCCCGCATGACTCGGGAGATGGTCTCGTAGATCGGGAAGGTGATGCGGGGAAAGATGATCTCATCCCCCTGGTCGATAACGGCCATGCCCAGGTTGTAGATCACCCCGTCGGCCCCGTTTCCCGTGGTGATCTGTGCCGCCTCCACCCCCAGATGCCCGGCCAGGCGGGCGCGAATCTCCCGGCTCTGAGAATCCGGATACACGTGTATTTGATCGGCCATCCGGCGGATCGAACGGACCGAGTCCGGCGAAGCCCCGAAGGCGTTCTCGTTCGAGGCGAGCTTTATCATCTCGGCAATGCCCAATTCGGCCTGGGCTTCCTTGATCGATTTGCCGGGCACGTACTTCTTGATGGCCGATGTGCCTTTGTTGGCGATTCGTGAAAGTAACATGCCTTCAAGAGTATGGGGGATGCGGAAATCGGGTCAAGAGTAACTCCCGGCAAAGCTCACGGTTGTTTGCCCGACGTTCTCACCAGTTGGAATACTTGATAGTAGTGCTCAGGTATTCCCTATTGAACCGGCGGGCGATTGGATTCTATAATGCAGAGGTCGCAACAGAGGCCGAACAGCAAATGCACCTGGTGATCATAGGAAACGGAGCGGCAGGTTTGAGCGCTCTCAGCCGCTTCCGTGCCTTCGACAGAGACTCCAAGGTTACCCTGATCTCCGCGGAAGCGGGAAGCGCCTACTCCCGGGTGCTGCTGCCCTACTATCTGCGCCGAAAGATCCCCTACGAAAACCTCTTTATCCGCCGCCCCGAGGACTATGCAAAGCTGGGCGTTAGACCTGAGTTCGGGACGGGGGTGAGCCGGGTCGATTCCGAGTCCTGCAAGCTCACGTTGGAGGACGGCAGATCCATCGGTTTTGATCGTCTGCTTATCGCCACCGGGTCCCGGCCCTTCCTTCCCCCGATCGAAGGTCTGGCCGGAACGAATGTGCACCACCTCTGGACCCTGCAGGACACCGAACGGCTCGACAGCCTGTTTCAATCCGGACGGCGGGCGCTGGTTCTGGGATCCGGATTCATAGCTCTGCAGGCGGCCTGGGCGGCCCAACAGAGGGGCTTGAAGGTGACGGTCTACGAGCTGCTGCCCCGGATCATGCCCACCGTTCTGGACGAGCCGGCGGCGGTGCTGCTGCAGCGGCACGTCGAAGAGCACGGGGTTCGGGTCCGGGTCGGCATCCAAACCGAGCGTGTAGATCGAGCGAAAACGGGCGTGCTGACGGTGCATGCCGATAGCCAACCGCCCCTGGAAGTCGACCTGATCATCGTCGGAGCCGGGGTGCGGCCGAATGTCGAGTTCCTGGCGGGCAGCCCGGTGCGGACCGATCGGGGCATACTCATTGACGAGTACATGCAGACAAACCTGCCCGGCATCTATGCGGCCGGGGACGTCGCCCGTGGGCCGACCTCTTTCGGAGAGACCCATCAGACCCACGCCCTCTGGCCGACCGCGGTGGAGCACGGCAGGATTGCGGGTGAAAACCTGGCCGGGCGACGAATCCCGTACCAGGGAAGTCTCAACATGAACGTGACCGAGATGTTCGGTATCACCGTCGCCTCCATGGGAAAGTTCATCGAGGAGCCTGGCCACAGCTCCCACCTCCAACAAGCCGGCCCCTCCCGCTACCTCAAGATCGTGTTGCGTGAGGGCGTTCCCGTAGGAGCGGTGGCTTTGGGCGAAGCCGAGGATGCCGTGATCCTGGGCCGACTGCGCCCCTGGATCCGCAACCGGCGCAGACTGCCGGAGGTAGAGGGTTTTCTGCAGGGTCGGTACCTGCTATCCAGGGAGGTAGCCTGAGATGGAGCTATGTACCCCTGGTGCGGAAAACGGTCCCCGGACCAAAGCTCCCGGGACCTGACCGCCCTGGATCGGCCCTCACGAACCGGCCGGTTCGAGAAAGGACGGAGGAATGCGCATCGTTGCCGTAGATCCCACCTCCTGCGTAGCTTGCAGGAACTGTGAGTACGCCTGTGCGTTCAAACAGACCGGTGATTTCGATGTAAAACACTCCAACATCCGGGTCAACTTCTATCCGGAGGAGCGGGTCTGCATCCCCTGGACCTGCCTCCATTGCGCCGAGGGCTGGTGCATGGAGGTCTGTCCCGCCGGGGCGATCCTGCGTAATCCCGAAACCGGGGCGGTGGAGATCGACGCCAGCCGCTGCGCCGGCTGCAAGATGTGTCTGCTGGCCTGTCCCTCCGGGAGCATCCACTTCGACAAGGTCGAGCTGGTAAGCAAGAAGTGCGATCTGTGCGGCGGGGATCCCAACTGCGTCAAGTTCTGCACCTCCGGGGCCCTCCAGTTCGTGGAGGAAGATGAGGCCTACAGCTTCCGCCGGGAGAGCCTGGATGCCAAGCTCAAAGCCCTGTTCGGCCTGAACAAGAGAGGGGGATAGACTCACCATGCCCGAAAGACGAACCGTTCAAACCCTCTGCCGCATGTGCGACGACCGCTGCGCCATCAACGTCTATCTGGAGGACGGCAGGATCGTCGATATCGACGGCTACAAAGATCACCCCTGGAACCGAGGACGCCTCTGTGTCAAGGCCAGGGCCGCTGTGGATATGGTCTATCATCCCGAGCGGCTCCTCAAGCCCCTCAAGAAGACCAAGAAAGGCTTCGAAGAAATCCCCCTGGAGCAGGCTCTGGAGGAGATCGCCGAACGCCTCTCGGCCGTCAAGGAGAAATACGGCGCCCGTTCCATCAGTATCTGGAAGGGGGAGGCGATCGGCTTCGCCCAGGAGGAGGAGATGGCCCGCCGCTTCGTCCACGCCCTGGGCAGCCCCAACTACTTCTCCAACGATTCGATGTGCTACAACGGCCGCTACTTCGGTTACCGCCTGGTGGAGGGATCCTGGCCGGTGCCGGATTACGAGAACTCGGGGTGCGTCGTGCTCTGGGGAGCCAACCCCCCCCATGCCCACCCCAACATGACCCAGATGATCATGCGGGCCCGCAAGACCGGCGCCAAGCTGGTGGTGGTTGACCCGCGTATGTCGGCGATCGCCCGCCAGGCGGATCTTCACGCCGCTCTCAAACCCGGGACCGACGGCGCCCTGGCCTTGGGCGTGATTCAACAGCTGATCGAAACCGGAAGCTACGATCGGAAGTTCGTGGAGAGCTATACAGTGGGATTCGACGAACTGGCCGGGTACGTAAAGGCCTTTTCGCCGGAAGCGGTGGAAGAGCAGACCGGCGTGCCCGCTGCTTTGGTCCTGGAGATCGCCCGCGCCATGGCTGCGGCCGCCCCCCGGGTTGTGATTTACGTGGGCAACGGACCGGAGCATCACGAGAACGGCATCAACAACATCCGGGCCGTGGCCTGTCTGGATGCCATCCTGGGAGCCCTGGATCGGGAAGGGGGAAATCGCCTGGTCGACGGTTTCCGGGGAAAACACCTCACCCTGTACGATGAGATCCCTCTCGAGCACCTCGGCCCCATCGGGGCGGACCGTTTTCCCGTCCTCTACGGCTTCCGCCAGGAATGCCACACCATGACCGGCATGAACACGATCTTGAGCGGCGAGCCCTATCCGCTCAAGGCCATGATCCTCACAGCGGCCAACCCGGCCATGACCAATCCCAACACCCTGAAGGTGAGGCAGGCTTTGGGCTCTCTGGATCTTTTCGTGGTGCGGGATCTGTTCATGACCGAAACCGCCAAGCTGGCGGACTACGTGCTGCCCGCGGCTTCCTTCCTCGAACGGGTGGAGCTGCACACCCACGCCAAGTATCAGCGGGTTACCATGACCCGCAAAATTATAGAATACTCCGATGTTCAGGATGAGTACCAGTTCTGGCACGATCTGGCCTGCAGATTGGGGTTCGGCAAGTACTTCCCCTGGAAGGACGAAACCGAGCTGACCGGCTGGATCCTCGAATCCGCGGGCCTCAGCCTGGAGCAGGCCGCGGCCCATCCGGAAGGCATCGAGTACGCACCGATCCGCTATGAGAGGTGGAAGACCGAACCCCTGGGCACGCCTTCGGGGAAGGTGGAGTTCCGCTCCCAATACCTCGAGGATCTCGGCTACCCTGCCCTTCCGGAGTATCGACCGCCGGCGTATCTGGACTCCCCCGATCCCAATTATCCCTACGTGCTGATCACCGGCGCCCGCAAGCTGATCTACTACCACAGCCGCTTTCGCAACATCAAGCGCTTCCGCACCGCCATCCCGGGACCGGAGGCGGAGCTGCATCCCCAGGACGCCTCCGCCCTCGGAGTGGCAGACGGAGATGAGATCCGCATCACCTCCCGCATCGGCAGCCTCGAGGTTCCGGTCAAGATCATGTCCAAATCCGAGATCCTCCCAGGCACCCTCCAGCTGACCCACGGGTGGAAAGAGGCCAACGCGAATCTCCTGACCCACGACGACCGCTTCGATCCGATCAGCGGCTTCCCCCTGATGAAGGCGGTGGAGGTGCGGGTGGAGAAGCCAACCAAGAAGCGAAAACAACACTAGGCTCTTCCCCAAATTGTGGAAAAAGAAAGTGCTGATCCGCCGGCCTGCGGCAGTCTGAAAATGCTACTTGAACACGTCCGCCAAGCCAAACGAGGCGGTGTATACGGATCCGACTCCGCTGATGTAATTGGCCACCTGAAGCGCCTCCATAATCTCTTCTTTGCTGGCTCCATGTTTGGTGGCTTGGCGGGCTAACGAAGCAACTCCTCCCGCGGCACCGTGGGCTGCATCCAGGACCATGGCTATCAAATACTTGGTTTTCACACTCAAGGCTCCATCCTTAAAAGCCCTATCCCGGCTCTGAGACACGAAATCGAAAAACTCGGGGTCCAGATTCTTGATGGGTTCCAGGGGATGTCTATCCACTTATTACCTCCTTGTATATCTATTACTCTATATACATTACTTCTGCGTTTTTTCTCAACCCGACTATATCCTCACCCAACTGGTGGATGTCAATCCTTTAGAGCTGATGTTTCAGCTTGAGGAGGAACGGAAAAGCTGATCCGACGATGAGCATCAGTCCATAGATCAGAAAGCCCAGGGCGAAGGTAGCATTATCCCCGAGCCATCCGAGCAGCGCGGGCAGGACACCTGCGCCGAAACCGTAACTAATCGGCAAGATCAAGCTTAAGGTGATGTTCTGTAAATTGCGCGAAGCGATGCGGGCGGCAGCCGTGAGGATGGCGGGAAAAAAACTCACGATCAACAAAGGCTGAATAAAAACCGCCACCAGCACGACTGCCTTGGATCGTGCCCAGATAGCAGCGGTGGCTATGCCGGCGGACAACAGGATGGCGCTGATAAACGTTCTGGCACCAAACCTGTCTACCAGGTAGCCTGCGAACAAGAGGGCGATCAGTCCGCTTATGCGGGACACCCCCACTATCGTGTTGACCAAAGCCGGATCCAAACCCCTCTCGAACACGAGGTACGTGGGAATGATCGAGTACAGCCCGATGCTCGCCCCGGCACCCAACGCCATAAGAACGGCTGTGATCCAGAAGGAGGGCAGAACGAGAATCTGGGTGATATTGCGAAGTACCGGCGCTTCTCCGCGGAACTCTCCGCCTCGACTGAAGATGATGAATAGAGCCCCGATCAGCAGGCCCAGGGCGGAGATGATCAGCAGACAGCTTCGCCACTCGAGATAGGGAAGGAGGAGGGCTACGATGAGCGGTGCCGCGATGAAGCCCAGATTCGGCCCGAACTCGTGGATGGACAGTATCTTACCCTCATCCCTGGAATCAACGAGAGAGCTGGCCGTGGCAATCCCCGAAGGCGGATAGAGTCCCGCTCCGACGCCGACGAGTATCAGCCCTACTCGCATCAAAAGCAGCGAAGAGCTCACCGCAATAAACACCGAAGCTGAACTCACCAGAACGACGGCAAGGAAGATAGTCGATCTGTGGCCTAACCGGGAGGCGATAAAGCCGGAAAAGATGTTCATGCAGGTGTAGCCCAGGGCAATGAAGAGGAAAAAGGACGCGGCTTGTGTATGATTGAGGTGGAGGTCATGTTCGATCGAGGGGAGTAAGGGGGAGTAGATCACCCGAGCTATAAAAACAAAGAAAAGCACGGACACGAGGAGAAGGATTGTGTGGATGTTGGCACGGATGCCCTTGATTAGGGGCTTGTGGGTTCTTCGCTTCGGCTGACTTAATTTCATTCTTCAGGATATTAATGGGCACTGTACAGATTTTTCGGAAAATGTCCAGATGATCAATTTCACCGAGGGACGAAGGGTTCGGCTGCTGTGCAGACCCGCTGTTTCTGCTATAGGAACTCAGATCATGGGAATCTGTCTTACTCCTTTTTACCGCACAAGCTCGAAGGCCAACAGCTGGTTGCCGCCGAAGGTCGGGACGATCAGGAGGTTCTTCTCCTGGATATAGCAGAAGTCGGCGGTATTGGACTTCTTTGAGGTTACGTCCAGCAAAATTTGTTCCTCCCCCGGAGGAGACACCAGGCGGACGATGCCGCTCCAGTCGCTAATCAGATAGTCCCCGGCTCCTGTAGGCTGAAGGCCGTCTATTCCACCGGCTGTCTTCACGAGGATCGTGAGTTCACCTTTGTCCGGTTTCCACTTGAGAATCCTGCTTCGAACCCCGATCAGAAGTGCCTCCCCTTCCCAGAACAGACCGTTTGGCTCCTTGAGATACCTGACCCCGCTGAGGACCGTTGTGATCCTTCCGCCCTCGAGGGCATAAATCGCCTCCGCACTTGAGTCCGAAATATAGACCGTCCCTTTAGGATCCACCGCGATGTCGTTCAGGAATTTTGCCCCCGGCACAGGATAAACGGTTAAGACAGAACCACGGTTTTTATCAATGACAACGAGCCGGTCAATGTCGGTAACGTAGAGTTTTTCTCCGTGGACAGCCATCCCTTTGGGCGCGTCCAAGCCTGTGATCCATTCCAGATCCAGTACCTGTCCGTTGAGATCCACTTTGGACAGGAAGCCCACCGCGTTTTTTTGCGCAGGCCCGCCGTTTATATTGGATACATACAAGTACTCGGCTTCGGGATCGAAAAACACCGACTCCGGGACCCGGAAAACCAGATCGGTGGACCACCGCTCCCTCAGTGTTGCTTCGGCTCCAAGGAACTGGTAACAAAACAGGAGGACGAACCCTAAAAGCGCAGCTCTTTTCATGACTACCCCCTTTCCACAATGTTGAGAAACAAAGGGCTGGAAGTCAAATAATTCTCCGCCGGCATTTACTCCTACGCGAGGGATCAAGCCAGGGTTTCGACGAAATAGCGGGGATTCAACGGTTCTCCGGCCGCCTGCTCGACCAGACCGCGCCAGTCAAGGCTCGCCCCTGGGGAGAACACCCTGTCGATCAGCCAGCGCCCGATGGCATTGACTTTCA
>Ga0315553_10003911_pt1 | contig 11419 bp, 16 predicted proteins | sample SalMarSW160140MG_FD_203099 | JGI IMG/M metagenome (GOLD analysis project Ga0315553, IMG submission 203099) | Salt marsh sediment microbial communities from the Plum Island Ecosystem LTER, Massachusetts, United States - Salt Marsh Sediment SW1601-40 ... | reverse complement strand
ATCCATAGTAAGTGCCCAAACGAGTCCAGGGCACCTTAACTGTAGACATTAAATCTTCAACTGAAGGCTCATCAGTATCATAGTTGTAACGATACCGAGCATGTCCACTGTTGTCGAACATGATCTTACGTTCGATCTCATTTCCACCATCAATAACCATTCTCTCATTTTGATAAATTCTGGTGAACTCATAATCCTGGTTTGTCCAGTTCACTTCAAAATGATTATCCGGCAAATCGTTTAGAGTTAGACTAATAAAATCGCCCAATTCCGTCATTTTTACAGACATAGTTTCTTCTTTCCGAGAAGTTATTTTTTTTTACACCATTGGCTTGCCGGCTTTTAATTTTTTAAGCCGCGCATCAGCGTCTGCATAAACTTGCTTCTCTGTTTTCTTTTCACCAGGTTTCAGTTTTACTTTCGGTACGATTTTTGTACCTGATGGTCGTAGTGTAACGCCTGCTGCTTTTTTCTTTGCTTTGGCCATGATCCCTTTACGGACTATTTCAGTTTGTAGGTCTTTGGTTACAACAACATGTGCCATAGTCAACGCATCAGCAACACTCAATGTCCCGCCTCGCAGTGCTACTCCAGCTTCAATATCACCAGCTTTATCAAGCAGGTTCTCGCGGTTAGTGCGCTGTTCCTGTGTAAGATGTTCTCCCGTAATAAGTGGGAACCCATTGGAATCCGTCCCAGCGCCATAGTACTCCTCATATGGTTTCATAGCTGGATTAGCAAACCAGTGTGACATCTGTTGCACTACTGCCAAACTTCTTTCTGTTCTTGCTACATTCTTTTCTTGTTGTGCCGTATCAACTTGTTGTGTGGGTGTTAATGGTTGGGCCTGTCCTGCTATAACCTGTTCCAGTATAGCCGCAGCGCCATCACCATATTCTTCCCTCATTTTTTCAACGGCTTCATTCTTTGGTTTAGCTACCTGTATCGGCTGAATAGTACGCTGTTCCAACTCTGCTTTTTGTGCTTGAAGTTGTTTTGCTGCGCGACCTTGTTCGGCATACTGGTTGTTAACAGCCACCATATCATCGCGCATCTTGCCAAGCGTTGCCTTAGCCAGTTCAGGATCACCTTTCCAAAATTTAATAATCTGCTCCGGTGTCCATCTGTTATGAACAGCCGCCTGATATAGTTGTTCAGGAATAGCAGGTTCATCTTCACTTTCCTTAGTGTCATCGTCGTCATCATCCGTGTCTACAGCAGGCGTTGGTTCCGGTTCTGACTCCAACTCAGGATCAGGAACAGGATTAGGTTCCGGTTCTGATTCTGGTTCAGGGTCTGGTTCAGATTCAGGCACTACAACTGGAGCAGGACTGCCTCCAAGTGCTTCCAATCGTTCTGCTGTTTTGGCAAGAAATTCAGGAGATTCATACTGTTCTTTATCATCCTGAGTCATTAACTCGCCTGTATTTGCCCCGTCAATTTTCGGTGCTTTCATAGTATATTCCTTTGTAAAGGGTAAGAGCCAACGTTCGTGTTGCGCTTGCCTCAGTCACGCTGACAGTTTCTTTTAGGAACTAAAAACGGATGGTGAAGGAGTCGAACCCTCAAGGCCGATTAAGGCTCGCCGGTGTTCAAAGCCGGTTCAGTCGCCAGTCTGATTGACCATCCATTGTTATTAGTTATCACCAGTTTTGGTGAAATATTTTCGTTTTGGTTTATTACTTGATGGTATTTTTATAATCCCACACTCTTTCATGTACTTTTCATGGTCTGTTTTATTTGTAAATACTGGACGATTCTCACTGTCAATTGGAATATATGGAAACTTCTCTTTGTGTTCTGCCACTTGATTCGGCATCAATCCCAACGAATCAGAATGTATTGGTTTCTTATACTGTGCACCCATGATTTGTATGGTTTTGCCGGGCACTATTACTCCTTCAAATACTACATCTTTAACCCGTTTTTCTTCCATTAAACCGCTACATTCAGGACATTTAAGTTTTTTAATTTGAATAGATTTTTCGTGTTTACTGCCACACTCTCCGCATATCACTTCTTTTGTGCTTGGAACATAACACGACTCAAGTTTAACTAATTTGTTAAGTACGTCAAGCACAGATACTTCATATCCACATTTACAAGAATAATAATCTTCATCTAACATTGAACTTCCTCCAACAAATTCTTTCATTATTGCACGCGAAAATCGTCATCGTCTTTATCATACACAACATCATTTAATGAGTATCCTTGACACTCATTATCTTCATGCCACAAAATTCGATCTCCGTGTTCTTGTATAAGTATGGTTAATTTTGCTATCATTTCAGAAGCCAACATTTTACACCTCCAACAAATTTCTCAATGAAACCTCATAATATTCATACGTCTGCTCAAACCACTCTCTCGAAAACTCTACCGGATCATTGCAGTGTATTATCATCTCTTGAATGTCATCGTGTGTATATCCTTCGTCAAGCATAAACATATAATACTTGTGCCACATGCCTTGAAGTTTTTTGTTACAACGGTAACACTGGGCGTGAACTTGCTCTTCATCAAATAAAACTGCATCGGTTCGGCCCGGTATAAAGTGGCCTGCTTGAAGTTTCTTAAACGGATATTTTCGTCCGCACGTACAGCATTTTCCATGAAGTGGAGAACCAGTAGTCCTGATACAGTCGCGCGCGCGTATGTATTTAGAAAACACAGGCCAAAGCCAATCAATCCAGTCTGTCTTTGTGTACTCCTCTTTTTTCTTGATCTTGCCATCTTTGGTCTTCTTTGGCATTTTACAATATCCTACGCAAACACAAATTTTCAGGTGTGCACCAGCGTTTGCATTCCTCTCTTGAGGGGGCGCTAACAGGGCGAGCACCATCACTATAACATGCCTCGGCAAAGTCAGCCGTAACAACGTTATTGTTTTTAGCTAACCACACAAATTCAATATTAGTGCGCAGTTCACCATCCCACAAATGTGTCACATTAGCATCCGGTGGCATTTCTTTCAATACGCTAATTAACTCTTGTACGTTCATGTTTATCCTCCAATAGTCATATCAGACTGTGATTGTGTAGCTCCCATCTGGGCCTGTTGATTAAATCCCTGTTGCTGGTCCATCACTGGCTGCGCCTGCGCATTACCATTGTTCTGAATCACACCAGCTATGTTTGAGCCATTAGTAGCTTTTCCCGCTTTGCCTGGGTCTAACCCTGAAGCCTGCGTCATTGCCTGCATTCTTCGCTGGAATGTTGGGTCTTCAAATATCTCTATCACAAGATCGGCAATGCCCATTTCTTCTGCTGCATTCATTAGATAACGCGGGAGGTTAAATGGTACCTGCATTTGCATCATCATCATAGCTGAATTTACACCGGCAGGTAAAACGTTTATCATAAAGTCTGCAAGTGCTTTGCGCCTGTGTTCTGGCTCAATCACTTGCATAGACCGTTTAACTATTGTAAAATTTAAACTTAAAAAGTCACCACGCACTTCTGCCGGTGTAAGAACAACCTGTCGCGGAGCTTTACCAGTTTCTCGTATAACAGACGGGGCGTTCAAAAATGGGTCATTGTGCATAAACCATGCTTGGTCACTGCTTATATCAGCCTGCACGTCATAGACCATAGACCGTGCATCTTCTTGCGTTATTGACGCATTAGATTGTAGAATGTTAACTGCTGTAGCTGTCTTAGACCCGCCACCTGTTTTCATGCCGCCCATCTGGTCAACACCACCACTAACATAGTTAAACCAGAACTGTAATTGTTGGGTCATCTTGTCATTATCAGCGTTGCCACCACCGAATGACTTCACTTCCACACCCTGCGGGTCTTGGGTTCTAATAGACTGACCGTTCACCGCAGTTGCTATTGCCTCAGCCTCGTCTTCCATACCAGGTTTATATAATAACACATCCTTCTGACTATCAGCCTGATCCATCAATTTAACAAACAGGTTATTACACATCAAATTAAGGTCACGCCATATTGACACCGGGGCAAGCGGCAGGGGGTTATCAGGTACGGGTGGAGTAATTGAACCAAAACGGTAAGGTCCGGTTGCCGGGCCGTAATAATCCTGCACCTTCAAAAAGTCATCAAAGGACGCTTGTTTGGGATCGGGCACATAAACTATGGCATCAGCTTCAGGCAGATAAACCTCGCTCACTCTAACATAGTCTTGAGCCTTTATCATCTCAAGAGTTTCAGACGGATTACATGATATTCTGCGCGCTGCTTTTTCGCTGTCAATACCACCGTCCCACGCAGACGGTAATTGTTTAACTAAATCCTTATCCCATCCTTCAGCATCAAGTAAATCCTGTCGTCTAACAGTTGTAAAATGCCCAGTCAATACTGCTTTATTTAAGGCAGTACAATATGGATCGAAAAAGAAATCATCAATACTAATGAGGTCAGTATAAAGTTGTCCCGGTTCTATGTATTCATTGAAACCGTCAGGAATAAGAATGCCATCAGCAAATATAGAAGTTTTGAATATAGCCAAGCCGCATAAAATCATGTCAACAATGCCAGCGCGCATGATGTTCTTCATTTTAATCTTCTTATGAAGTTCATTTAAGGCTGCACCAAGCAGATGAGCATAATCTGTCTGTACAAGAATAGGCGTGGTAACTTTATTCACACCAGAACGCATTACCAAGTTGGGCACCCACGTTCTCAGAGCCACAAAAATCAAATTAAGCGGGTATTCACCAGTCATTCCCGCTGGTTTGGTGTAATAATTCCCAACGTAATCTTTAATAGAAGCCGCAGCAGCATTGCGATAATGCTCTACACGCTTATATCCTTTTCTTACAAGTTCGCTTATTTCTTTTGCACCGAGTTCGACTGGCATCTTTGCTCCTTAGCGCTTGTTATAATTATATGGCTTTTGCCATCTGCTCTTTTTTCTTTTCTTTTTTGCTTTCCAGGCATCAAACCGCCCACCCCACGAATTAAACGGAGTGACAGGTTTCTGTGATTTTGGTTCTGATACTTCTTCATCTTCGGTTGTTAAGGCGTCAGCAATCACGTGGTCGCCGTGTAACTTCTTTTCTGACGAAGTTGCCTCCACCAAGTCAGCCGGTCCCACTCCACCATCCTGATAGTAGATATACTGTTTAGCCTGGTCCAGTGCAAATTTGGAATGGTTTATTATCCGGCCCGTCTTTAACGCCCGTTCATAGGCGCGCAAGAGTAATTCTTTCCCCTCACGTGACATTTGGTATCCGTATTTCTGCATTTCACCCTTAGAACCCTGAACCTTCTCAACCACAGCACCTAATGTCTTAGTGATATGATAGAACGGATACGAATATACTTGTACCAACAAGCGTCCCAAATCCCAGCCAGGCCCGTTCTTTTCCCATTTGAGGAAGGGCAATCTTTGCGGATTTGCTCCACCACACCACAGAGATAGTGCAACGATGACGCGACTGAACTCATGCGGTGGTGTATTCCGGCATACCCATTTGGCAATGATTTCACCTGTTTGTTTGCATTTAATAGAAACAACTGATTCTGAAGCACCCTGGCCTTTTGACGTGTCAATTCCAAAGATGTAAGTATGGCTTTGATCTGGGCGTCCGTCGATGAGTTCGACCCAGACTTGGAGTTTTCCACCTTTCACCTCCACAATATTATAACATTTTGTATCTTTTGTTTGGATCAATTTTGCAATCTGATCGTCAGCAATCCCAAGTTTCAGCATAATGTTGTGCTCTGAAATCGGGGGCCTCGTATAAAAAGCAATGTGCTTATTAATTTCGCCCAGTTCAAAAAACAAGTCGCCAGCCTCAAGATCAATAGCATAATACTCCTGGGCCACAGCCTTTTGGGTGCAATCTTCAAGAACCTTCTCAATGAACGGTGAACTAATCTTATATGTCTTGGTAATCTCATCCTGAACAATAAAGCGACCCTTACCTTTGGCTGGATGGTCCCAAAACATCATCGAGAACACATCAATCTGCCCACTATTTTTCCAACGACTAAACTCCGTGCCAGGTCCAGCCACCGTAGAGTTAACAATCCTACACGGTGATACGTCATAAGTAGATGTGCGAATGTCTGAACCATTGTCTACCTTGGCAAACTCATCAAGAAACAGTATTGCACATCGATCTGCTGACATAGCGTGTTTGGTAGTGGATTCACCGCCGATGGTAGAATTATTCTTTGAATTAAAAATTCGCATCGCGGTTCGATTCTTGCGCCCCTTTACCATAACCCCAGGTGGTCGCATCCACTCCGGCATCCATGTGTTCAAATAGTCATGTTTATAAAATAGACTCTTGGCAATAGGACTGTCAACGTAAATTTCAGAACGTGACATCTCACGTATTTCAGTGTTGGGCCGGAATAACCAAAGCCAGTGTAAAAAGGCTACACCACACCACGACGCGCCCATGTCCCTTGACTTGTCTACCAACCCGCTCTTACCACCGTAGAAGTGGTCTTCAAACCAATCGAACAGTTCATCCTGAATCTGCCAGGTTATAAACGGCCAATGTGTTTGTTTGGCTGGTACTCGGCCAGATCGCACAGTTAGATCAACTTCAAACTCATGCTTTGTCCATGCAAACGTGTTGACCCACCAAAGCGCGCTTTCCCTACACGCTGATAAAATATCGGCTTGTAATACTGGATCATGTTCAGCTTTGCGTAAGATGTTCTCACGATACTCCAAGTTTGCATGATACCGTTTGGGAACAACTAAGCCAGTTTTTTTACATGTCCAGAACTCACGATCTACCGGAAACGGGGTCGTAAGTTTTGGCTTTTCTACGAAGCCTTCACCGATCATATTAGTTCTCCACTATACCTTTGGCGGCGCGCTTTTCTTCGCTACCTTTTTGGCTTGGTCGTTCAAAAAGTCTTTATTCATTCTCGATATTTTATTCGGGATAGTCTCTCCCTGCCCCTTAGCGTCTTCGCCAACTGTCCCTGCCCTGCCGTCTACGCGATCCATGATGAGTTTGCGGTATTCAAGTTGTTCTTTTGAATCGCGTGTCTCTCCGTCTTCAATTTTATGTGGCAGCGCCTTCTGCATAATATCCCGCACAATGGCCTCAGCCTTTGACACCAGCTTAGTTTCCATTTTTCCTGTCTTACTGCCAGGAACCTTTATTTGAATTAGCTCCGTGCACTCCGAAGCCACTGCGCGGAATAAACTGGACATTAGAGTGCCTGCCCTACTCTTGGCACCCAGTTCAGTTAGTTTCTTTTCTCTACTCTTTGATTCTTTGTTCATTGTATTTTCTGTATCCACTTACGAGGAATGTGCATCACTCCTGTCACATCATTCTTATCACTCAAACCTATAGTGTGAGCAATAGTAATGAAGTCTTTAGTTTGGTTTAGAAAATATCCAGTTGTTCTACAAAATATTTCATCAGGTATTTTTATAGCGTCAGAAAATGATCTCCAACCTGTCATCTCGCACGCATCTTGCCATGTTATTGTTATCTGATCTCCAAATACCTTTACCATCAATCCCCCCAGGCTTCAGCAACAACATCTGCTTGTACTTCCTTCTGGTACTCATCCAGCTTAAACATCAACTCTATTTTGTCGATGTCAGATAAAAATAAATCACTGGGCATAACACTGATAAGCACAGGAGAAAACCCACCAACGAGTATTCCCCTGACCTTGCCATCCATAGTAAATACAGGACAACCGGAATTTCCAGGATGACCCGGACTCGACGTTGTGAAAGCAACCTCCCAACCATACTTCTCTCCTGTCCAGGGGTCCGTCATGTCCCAGTCTCTGTCCAGGCCAGAAATGATCCCCAATGTCACACTGTTAAAATTTATCTTTCCATACGGCGAACCTACTGTAAAAACCTTTTGTCCGAGTTGGCACTCTGCTATACTTCCAAGTTTTAGAACGTGCAACTTGACCTTATGAGATTCGTCTTCACAAGAACCCTTCTCAAATTTTTGTCTCACACAGGTAAGATCATCAACGTAAATAAATGCTGTATCATGCTCCTTACTTGACACGGCGCGAGTAGCGTGAAGTTTATGACCGTCATCAGTAGTAATAATAAAGTCTTCCACACCCTCAACACCGTGCCGCACAGTTGCAATTAAGTTTGGTCCTACCACAAAACCTGAACACTGCCATTGGGGGCATTCAATGTGGACTACGCCTGGTTTGACTCGCTGGATTACGTCTACCAGTGCTACTGGTTTAGATTTAGGTTTAATTACTTTACTCTTCTCTTTATCAAAATATAGTTTGAGTGTTTCTGACTGATATTTTGAAGCTGCTTCCGACCAATATTTAATTTTTTCATTTTTTTGATTAACGTAGTTTTTTATTGCACTATGCCCAGCAAAAACACAAAGAACACTGATAATTATTACTACTGTCATTGTTGCTAATTCTACCGCCCTACGCATCTTTAACTTCCTCCTCTTTTGCCTCCGCAATTTTTGGCGGTGCAGGTTTCAGTTGTGGTTTAATCTCTGATTTCGCTGCCATTTGCTGCTTCTTCAATACGTCATAAGCATTCAACCCCTGAACAACTACTTGTAATGCCTCTTCAACATTTACCCGCTCCTGTTTTGTAAGAGGGGTTATTGCAACTGTATTTACTATTATGTTAAAACTATTCTGCAAATTCATTTTCTCAATCTCCTAAATTAATTTGAACTAATCAGATATACGGCTCCACCTGTGGCCGAAAGAAACCTCAATAAACTTGTGTTATTAACGTGAACCTCATTCCAAATACTTGCAACAAGCAAAACAGGTTGACTCTCTGCATCACCAACGTAACAGTCACTCAACGCTGTCCAAAATTTAACTGTATTACAACCGTGTGTTACTTCAGGGGTTCCCACCGCAGCCGCCGCCAGCGTGAGTACCTGGTATTTCACGTCATTCGTAGCGCGCCTTGAATTTTTAGCAAACTCTTCAAGCAACGCCCGTTGAAGGTCTTCGGTAGCAGGATCAATATACTCTCCTGTTGAAGTTTTTACGAGTTTTTGAGCCATTATTCGTTCTCCTCTATATTCTTAGGGATTATGTTCCCGTCATTGTCAACACGAAGATACTCACCATCTTTAGCCTGTTTTATTGCCTTATGATTTTCGGGTGTGTCTTTTAGGCCGTAAAGTGGGCCAGAATGTTTTGCGTATTCAGATTGTTCCTCCTCTGGATCGCTAAGTGTCATTAAAATATATCTCTCAGGAATAACTATGTAATCATTCCCATCTAAAAAGATGTGATCCCCACTCTTTGCTGGGAATGCAACAATCGCGCCCACCTTTACATCCAATGGGTAGCGCGACCCATCATCCATTTTCTGCCCCGGTCCGACTGCAAGCACTGTGCCCTTGATCGGCCTCTTTCCCATCTTCTCCGGCATAAGGATGCCGCCCTGTGATGCGTCTCCCGATCCGGTGATTGGGTCAACGAGAACGCAGTCGTCTAACATTCTATACATTTTTATTCCTCCGATTTTTATTCCCGTACACTGTTTTACAACGTGGACAATATGATAGTCCCCAAGACCAATCTGGTTTACGAAATCTTCGTCCATCTCTGACATAAATGCCACAGTGGTCTAACCCTGGTTTGTGCCCAACAATCGCACACCAAATTCTACATAGTGTTCCCATTTTTATTCCTCCACATTAAAATTATTTTGTTCTACTGTGTCTGCTGCCGATGTAGGCACCAGGTTTTTTCTTTTCCTTGGTCTTCTTCTTCTTTGGTTTAACATGTTCTGGCAAATCACCAGTTGGACCATATTTTTTATCCCACTTTTTAGCTATATCAGGGTGTGCGGCGTGCATAAACTTTCTTTGAGCGTCTGATTTATATGGCATTATTTTTTTCCTCCACTGATTTATAAATTCTCGAAAATTTATAAGCTCCGTTATCAAGTGCAACACCAAAATCACCCGGTGGCAAATCCTTTAACGTAGCTTTAATAAGGTCCACAACCTCTGGATTTAGCGCACCAAACCCATAATAAACTAACCCGCACCGTCTACACCGATAGAGTGGACAACACGCTATGAACCGCCGCCCGTCTCTAACGTATGTATGATATATTAATTTGGACTTGTGCCCAAAAATTGCGCACCAAACTCTACGCAGTGTCCTCATTTTCTTGCCTCCTCATTTTATTATATTCCTCTCTCGACATACCATATCGTCCATACGTCCAACCCTGGCCAAACGCCCTGGCCTGGTTAATTTCATTTTCTCGCCTCATTCGCCAGATGTCTATTGCACTCATGTGTTGCGTTGACGGTGGCATCTTTTTCATTCTGGGCGTAACCCCAGCATTAGTGTGCGTGATGTCTCGCTGAATATTAGGGTCGTCGTAAGCTCCCTGGGTTATAAACATCAATTTGCAGGGCAGACAGGCTGCGACTCTGTCATCAATTTTGGATGGTGTAACCGGACCGCCACAACTCGGACACTCTTGTGGGAGTTCTGATTCCGGTCGGTTGAGTCGCGTGAGAACATCCTTATACCCCTTATCGATCTTGGCAAATTCATCCAGTATAACTATGGCTTGGGGTTTTGCCCTTTCTGGAGGAATGTACACATTTGAATCATCCAACCATGCTGGACGTTTGTACTCCCGCTTCAGTTTTTTTATTTTCCGCCCCAACCACCACTTTTTCAACCTCTTTAGCATTTCTTCAATCCTCCAATTGCGCTGTACTTTTTCTCATTTTCTTGTTTTGTCTCAGTTTCCTAAATAGGAAAACCAACCATGCTTCGCTACTTGGGGAAAACAACACCTCTCTCTACTACTACCGTCAATAAACAATTTTCACAACTCAATTTTTCCCATTATCCTCATTTTCAGCCCAAAAACCCAGGTAGCCCCAAAAATAAATTTTATTTTTTTGAAATATATTTTTTTATAGGGTGGGTACTTGTGCTTCGTCTTGCCGTTTGTTTGACTTTTTACTCTCTAATTTTCCAAATTGTGTGCTCTGGTGGTCCGAGTACCTGAGTCCCGCCCGCTCCAGGCCGCGAGGCCAAGGGTGATACGGGGGGCTGCCCGATAATACAGGCCAAATCAAGCCAATAACAAGGATATTATCCATGCGTCCCATAATAACAGCATTCACAGAGCATGATTATAACGATTATAACGTGTATAGCGTACAATTATAGTGATTATAACGGTTGTATAGCCCCATAACCATGTGTTATGTTGCACATTCCTGCTATACTATAAGGACAACTAATACTGTTATCGGACGCGGACGTTGATGGTTGTATGGATTATACCACATAAGTGCCGTTATAACCAGCATATACAGTATAACGTGGTCACCTTATGTAACATAATCTATTGTTATAAGACGTGCTTATTATTGTCTCTACAGTTGTAGAGGCGTCTCTACAGTTGTAGTTTCCTGGACCTTAACCTTGTTAGATAAACGCAAAACAACAACCGAAA
>Ga0315553_10003910_pt1 | contig 11419 bp, 10 predicted proteins | sample SalMarSW160140MG_FD_203099 | JGI IMG/M metagenome (GOLD analysis project Ga0315553, IMG submission 203099) | Salt marsh sediment microbial communities from the Plum Island Ecosystem LTER, Massachusetts, United States - Salt Marsh Sediment SW1601-40 ... | reverse complement strand
GCACGCCCGCGCGGTCATCGTCGCCTCGGCGATGACCAGCCTCGAGGCCGCCGCCCGTCAGGCGCGGGGAGCGGGCGTCGAGCCGACAATTGTCGGCGACGACATCGGCGGCGAGGCGCGCGACGTCGGCCAAGCCATGGCCGAGAAGGCACTCGCCGCCCGCCGCGCGCTACGGCCCGGCGATCCGCCCCGTGCGCTTCTCTCCGGCGGCGAGACGACCGTGACCGTGGTCGGCAGCGGCAAAGGCGGCCGCAACGGCGAATTCCTTGCCGGGCTGGCCCTCGGCCTTGCCGGCGCCGAAGGCATCTTCGCGCTTGCCGCCGACACCGACGGCATCGATGGCACCGAAGACAATGCCGGCGCGATCGCGACCCCGGACACGCTCGCGCGCGCCCGCACGCTCGGCATCGATCTCGCCGACAAACTCGCGGCGAACGACGTCTACCCCGCCTTCGCCGCGCTCGGCGACCTGGTCGTCACCGGCCCGACGCTGACCAACGTCAACGACTTCCGTGCGATCCTGATTCTGCCCACGACGAAATGACACTCACAACGACCAAGCGCGCCGAACCGGCTCCCTCGAGGACGATGTGGGCGGTGGCTACGCCAACACGCACGTTCGCGAGGCTCAGACCTCCGGCACCGGTTCGCCGGCGACTTCACGGGCCGGATCGCCGCCGAAGCGCTCAGTGCGAATGCTCTCGAATGGAACGCCCATGTCGAGCAACAGCCGGCTGGCGACGTCCACAAACGCGTTGGCGCCACAGACGTATGTGTGACGCGGCGGTCCGCCCAGCCCCGCCAGCACATCGGCGACCAACTCACCATCGATGCGGCCGCTGCGAAACCGCTTCTCCGCCGGCGTCTCGCGGGTCACCGTGACGGCCAGATTGAACGCCGGCTCGCTCTCCGCCCTGGCGATAAGCTCGTCGCGGAAGATCACGTCGGCGCTGTACCGCGACGAATAGACGAGCGTCGCCGGAATGTCGGGCGCAACGTTCGCCCGATGGCGGATGATCGACATCAGCGGCACCACGCCGGAGCCGCCGCCGACCAGCAGCACGGGACCGCCGTCCTGCTTGCGCCAATTGAAGTGCCCGCCGATCGGCCCGCGCATTTCGATCGTGTCGCCCGTCACCACGACCTCGTGAAAGAAAGGCGACACCTCGCCGTTGTCGAGCCGTTCGATGACCAGCTCGACCTCCGGCGCTTCCGGCGCCGAGCCGATGGAGTAGCTGCGCTGGGCCTGGTAGCCGTCCGGCGCCGTCAACCGTACATCAACGTGCTGACCCGCCGTGAACCCGGTCCACCGTGGCGGCTTCAAGAAGAAGCTCTTGACCGACGGCGTGTCCTCGACGATGCGCGAGAGCATTGCCTCCTGCCACGCGATGCGACCGCCGGGATCCGCCTCGACCATGGCACTCAATCACCCGTGAAGCGCTGCTCTCGCCAGGGGTCACCGTAGATGTGGTAGCCGCGCAGCTCCCAGAAGCCGGGCTCGTCGCGCTCGGTGAACTGGAGCCCGTTCAGCCACTTGGCCGATTTCCAGAAATAAAGGTGCGGCACGAGCAACCGGGCCGGCCCGCCATGGTCCGGCGCGATCGGCGCACCGGCGTAGCGGATCGCCACCATCGCCTTGCCGCCGGCGAGATCCTTGAGCGGCACGTTGGTCGAGTAGCCGTCGAACGAGTGGGCGAGAACGTAGTCGGTCGGCGGATCGAGCTCGGCGTCGGCGAGGATGTCGTCGATCGTCACGCCCTCCCACTCGGTGTCGAACTTACTCCACTTGGTGACGCAGTGGATGTCGCGGCGAACCTGCGTGCGCGGCAGCTCGTTGAATTCCTGCCACGTCCATGTCTTGACCGGCTTCGGCCCGACCTTCAGCACCAGCCGCCATGCATCGTGGGTAACCCGCGGCGTCGGCCCGGCCGACAGCACGGGGAAGCCGCGCTCCAGGTATTGGCCGGGCGGCAGCCGCTTGGCCTCCTCTTCGCTCGGCCGCTTGCCGAAGAAACCGCGTGTAATCATGGGACCGTGCTCTATCGGGGAACGCCGGCCATGAATGAACCCCGCCTGCCGTCACGGTCAAGACACGAGACGGCGAGCCAGTACGTTATCGCCAAGCTGTGTACTCGTTAATCGGTGCAGCCGCGCAGTTCGGCGGATGTCGGCTTTCGATGGTGTTCCGGATGCGCTCCGTTCGCATCTTCACGGCAGAGAGGTGCCAACAACGGACATGCGGCTCTTCATCACCTGGCCCCTTCATAGGAGCCAGGTTAGGTCGGCTTACGTCAGTCGCGATTGATCGCGAGGACCTGCTCGGGGAGCGGTCCAGGCATGGGTTCCGCGAAATCAATCCCATGAACTCTCTTGGCCTGCTGACGGAACCAGACGTCAAAGGGCTCTTCCGACGAGGCAAGTCTGGCGAAAGTCTCGCTGAGGTCGGTTCCCTCCAGGAACACGAGGGTCAATGGACCCTGAGGTGTAGGCTGAAGGTACCAGTGCTCCTTGGTGATCCCCATGCGTCGGTGAAAATCATCCAGTTCGTCGCGGCGGGGCCCAAGCACCTCCGCCGCAGTTTCCTGGAGAACGCGATCTCCGTTCTCGATTGCAGGAGCAGCGAAGCACACAGATCTCATCGGTTATCTCCTTTGCGATGAAGGAGCGCGCATCAGAGATGACTAACGGTACCCGGTCGATACCTCTCATTGGGGATGAAGCGCGGACTTCAGATCGGCGCCGGTCCGAGCAGATTGCTCGCCAACTCTAGTCGTGAAGAGACCTCCAGTTTCTGAAACACCTGCTTCTGGTGTTGCCTCACCGTGTGAGGCGTACATCCCATCACGCTTGAGATCGCCGCAGTATCGAGCCCCCTCACGAGATTCAGTGCGACGTCGGCTTCCCTCGGCGACAGACCAAGCCTGAGAGGGTTGCCAACTGCATCTGCGGGCCGCGCTGGTTCGATGAACAGGGCGACCTTGCCATCTTCCGTCGGCGCTCCGTCGACACGCAGGCGGTAGAGTTGGCCGTTGTCAGGTCGTCGAAGGGTAAATTCTTCGACGCCGCTCCCGGTCCCACCTGGATTGCTGGCCATTTTGACGGCAACCTCCAGACCAAGGCGCCAAGCCGCGTCCGAGTGAACCTCGTCGAGCCATTCGCGAGCGACCTCGCTTGCGAAGACTAGATCGCCGTGGTGATCCAACAGAATGACCCCGCTGGCGTGCCCGGGCAGCGAGTGACGCATGCCTTGGATTTCAACCCGCCGAACCGCCTTCCCGATATGAGCGGCAACAACCGACAGCAAACGGAGATCTGCCTTCTGGAACTCGCCGCGCTGTTGACCGCGACTAAAGGTGAGCAGGGCCCACGGCGCTCCTCCGGAGCTGCAGAGGCATTGCAACTCGTAATGATAGCCAAAAGGCAACAAGTGGAACTCGAAGTACTTTTCGCTCTGTGGATCGGTGGGGTCATCGATCAGCTGGCGCACATCCACTGACCGGTGCCCCAACCGGAACAGTAGATACGGATCAGCGGCGGGCGTTTGGCAGAAGGACGTTCTCTATCAGGAGCGGCTTTGCTTCATTTGGCCATCCGTCAGCAACTGCATCCATGAGCAGTCCGGTGGTTGGCTCGAGTTGACTGGAACAGAAAGCCTCGGCTCCAACCGCCGATCTGAGGATATTGCTGACGTCAGCCAACAGGGATGGAACCGACTCGGCATCGCGGCAAGCGTTGGTCACGCGCGAAGCGGCAATCCGTTGTTTCTCGTTGAGGCGCGCCATGCGAGAAGACCTGCCAAGAGCCGCCACACACTAACACGATAATGGCAACTACTTCGCCGGTGAGACGAAGCCGTCGGCGCTCAGCCGCATCGATTACGGTCTATCGCACGCGGGCTGGAATGTCGCCTATGGGTCACGCGTTCATCAAGCGCGCCTGCATCCGCCCGTGGCCACGAGTTTATGAGTCGACGTCCTAGTTCACGGTAGCCGTGACAGTCGCTCGGTAAGCAGCGCATAGAACCCGTCGGCGTCGACCTCGCGCAGGAAATGGACATTCCGCGGCCGATCGGTGATCTGCCACCAGTCGGCCACGGTCATGCCAAGGGTGAGCGAACTCGCCGTCTCGATGCTGACATTGATTGTCTTGCCGGTGAAGATCTCCGGCTTGATCAGCCAGGCGATGACGCAGGGGTCGTGCAGCGGCGCGCCGAACGAGCCGTATTTCGAAAGGTCGAAGCGCTGCGAGTACGACAACAGGCCGGCGACGGCAGTGCCGACCGTGTTGCCGATCGCGGCGATCGCGTCGAGACGGGGTTGCGTGGTCAGCACCCGGTGGGTGACATCGAGCGAGGCCTGGGTAATCGGAATGCCGCTTCTCATGACGACGTCCGCGGCGTGCGGATCGACGTAGATGTTGAACTCGGCGGTCGGGGTAGTGTTGCCTACCTCGAAGTAGGCGCCGCCCATCATCACGATCTCGCGCACGCGCGGAGCGATCTCCGGTGCCTTGTTGAGCGCCATCGCGATGTCAGTGAGCGGCCCGAGCGTGCACAACGTGATCGACCCCGGCGCCTCCTCCAGGAGGGTCTCGACGATGAAATCGACGCCGTGCTGCCTCGCCAGTTCGGTTTGTGCGTCGGGCAGATCGTAACCGTCGAGACCGGTCTTGCCGTGAACATGCTCGGCCGTGGTCAGCGAACGGACCATCGGCCGCGACGCCCCGGCGTAGACCGGCACGTCGGCGCGGCCGGCGAGCTCTACGACGCGCCGCGCATTGGCGGCGGTCTTGTCCAGCGGCACATTGCCGGCGACGGCGACGATGCCGGCAACGTCGATCTCATCTGGCGAGGCCAGCGCCAGGAGGATAGCGACGGCATCGTCCTGGCCGGGATCGGTGTCGATGATGATCCGCCGCCTTGCCGCCATGCTAGCTGTGGCCGCGAACCTGATGCGGCAGATAGGGCGCGCCCAGTGCCCCTAGCTCGTGGTCATCGAGCGTGAGCTCCAGCGCCGCAGCCGCGTCATCGAGGTGGCTCATCTTGTTGGCGCCGATAATTGGCGCGGTGATCCCCGGCTGTGCAAGCAGCCAGGCTAGCGCGACCTGCGCGTTGGGAACACCGCGCTTGCGCGCGATCTCGGTGACAGCGTCGATGATTGCCGCGTCGCTCTCGTCGCGCACATAGAGCTCCTTGCCAAACGCGTCGGTCTTGGCCCTGAGCGTTGCGTCCATCTCACCGCGCGGGCGCGCGAGCAGCCCCCGTGCCAGCGGGCTCCAAGGAATGACACCGATCCCCTCCGCCCGGCAAAGCGGCAGCATCTCGCGCTCTTCCTCGCGATAGATGAGGTTGTAGTGGTTCTGCATCGTCACGAAGCGCGAGAAGCCGTTTGCGTCTGAACAAGCCAGCATCTGGGCGAACTGCCACGCAAACATCGACGAAGCGCCGATGTAGAGCGCCTTGCCCGCGCGCACGATGTCGCTCAGCGCCTCCAGAGTCTCCTCGATCGGCGTCGCCCGGTCGAAGCGATGGATCTGGTAGAGATCGACATAGTCCGTTCCCAACCGGCGGAGCGAATCGTCGATCGCATGCATGATGTGCTTGCGCGACAGGCCGCGCTGGTTGGGGTCGTCGCCCATGGCACCGAAGACCTTGGTGGCAATCACTACCTGGTCGCGCGGCGGCCCAAAGTCCTTGAGCGCCCGGCCGGTGATTTCCTCGCTGACCCCGTTCGAATACACATCGGCGGTATCGAAGAACGTGAAGCCAAGCTCAACCGCCCGCTTGATCAGCGGACGCGAGCCTTCTTCGTCGAGCGCCCACTCGCGCGATTTCGGATCCCCATAGGTCATCATCCCGAGCGCGAGGCGTGACGCCGTCATCCCGGTCGAACCAAGTCGTGTGTATTGCATGCTTGTTTTCCTCCCGCCGGCTCAATCCGCTTGCGCTGATACGCGATCAAGCAAGCAGGGGCAATTCGTTATCACCGCCACCGCCGACGCCTCTGCGGCCTCCATGTCAACGGATGGAGGCCGCAGCAGCGAAGGGGTGCGGTAATAATAGCCGTTGCAGGCGCAACGCATGCGGGCATCCGCGAGGGCACCGTGACCTCGCGCTTGCCCACCTTACCTCACGAAGAGTCGCTTTCTTCCGCCGCTGATCTGACCGCTCAACCAGCGAACGCGGCGACCTTGCCGGAAGTTCGACCCATCACCGGCACTGGCCTGTGTTCGAGCACGTCTGCCGCTTTCGTGTCTTGGAGGCGTTCAAACAGCATGCGCCGCTCGAAAAAGGTGGAACGGAAGAACGGCTGACGCGAGTTGACCCGATTCCGAGCACTGAAATAGTCGAGCGTCATGAGACTAATCGGCTTTTCCAGGTGGGGGTACGGGCGCGCCTCGCTTACAAGCTGATGTCCGAATACCCGCTTGTAGAACGCCTGATGTTCGGTCCGAACCGCGGCAAGCACGGTATCCGCCTGGAAATACTCCGCCGCCAGCCAACCAAGCCGCATGGTCAGGTACACCAGTTGCGGGTACCGCCGCGACGCATCCTTGTCGACGGCGTGGCGCGTGGGATCGATGATGATCTTGCCCGCCTCAAGCTCCGGTATAAGGATTTCGGGGAAAACACTCAGGCTGGGCAGCTCCGGGAAGTCCTTGGTGGCGATGTGCATACGGATCGAACTGACCAGCCGCCCATCAAGGTGAACGCCAAATATCCAACAGTTCCCCAGTTCGTCGTAGGGGTCGGTGAACGTCCTTTCGAACTTGGCCCGTATTGCACCTTCACCGACGTAGCAATTGTACCGAAGCCGATAGATGGCTTCACGCTCATCATCGGAATCTGCGCGGCGGAAATCCGCCGCCTCTAGCATGTCGATGAGACGATCCGTAAAAGACGGTTGTCGACTCGCAAACGCAACAGAACTCATCACTATGGCCTCCTCGCCGCCCCGCCAATGAGGCGACATTGAGGCATGGTAACAGATTATTCACCATAATTAAAGACCAAGCGTTAACCATAACTTCGAATGGACATGATTTACCCCCCAAAATTGGGGGGTTATATGGTTAACAACTGCCAAAACTAAGCAACGCTCCGTGCGCCGGAAGCACGCGGGGGTCAGCACGTTGTCGAATACAGCTGAGTCGGATTGGCAAGAGCGGCGACCACCGCGGCCGATCGGCCCCGCCGCCGCGCGCGCCCCGCGGATGCGGTCAGGCGACCATCTCTGCCCTTGACGGCGTCGTGGTGTTGAGCAGCGCTTCGATCTGTCGCGCTGGAATGGCGGGACTGAACAGGAAACCCTGCGCCTCGGTGACGCTGGCTTCGGCCGCCACGAGAGCCAGCTGCTCGGCTGTCTCGATGCCCTCGACGGCCACCGACAAGCCGAGTTCCGCGCTGAGATTTGCGATGCCGCGCAAGAGCACGAGCGACCGGTCGCTATCCTCCAGCCCCTCAAGGAACGAACGATCGATCTTGACCTTGTTCAGCGGCAGGCTGTGCAGATAGCTCAGGCTCGAATAGCCCGTGCCGAAGTCGTCGAGTGAAATCCGCACACCGAGATCCTTGAGATCGCGCAGGACCTTTCTGGTGGCGCGCGTATCGTGAAACAGCACGGACTCGGTAATCTCGATTTCGAGGCGGTTAGGGTCGATATGCGCTGCCTCGATCGCTTCCCTGACGGAATTGACGAGGTCGCCGCGCCGGAACTGGTTGGCCGACAAATTGACGGCCACCCGCACCTCACGCGGCCAGGTCGCGCACACGCGGCATGCCTCGCGCAACACCCAGTTTCCAAGTTCGACGATTAAGCCCATCTCCTCGGCCACCGGGATGAACTCTGCCGGCGAAATCATACCGCGCGACGCGTGTGGCCAGCGCAACAATGCCTCGCACGTGGAGATCTTCTTCGTCCGCAGATCGTACAGCGGTTGGTAGTAGACCTGGAAAGAACCATTGGCCAGCGCGTGGCGCAGGTCGAGCTCAAGACTGCGGCGCGCGTGCGCTCTGACGTCCATCTCCGGCTCGAAGAAACGCCAGATGCCGCGCTGCTCGGCCTTCGCCCAATACAGCGCCATGTCGGCGATCTTGAGCAGGTGATCGACGCCGGTCGCGTCGGTCGGCGACATGGCGATTCCGATGCTGGCGCCGATCACGACCTGATGCCCGTCAACTTCGTAGGTTTCGCCGAGCGAAGCGATGATGCGGCCCGCCAGACTGGCTGCATCTTCCTTTCCGGCGATGGGCGTCTGCAGGATGACGAACTCGTCGCCGCCGAAGCGCGCCACGATGTCGCTGTCCCTGACCAGCCGCCTGAGGCGGTCGGCGACGGCCCTGAGCAGGATATCGCCGCGCGGATGACCGAGCGTATCGTTGACCTGCTTGAACTGGTCGAGATCGACGAACAGGATGGCGCATGGCCGCCTACCCGCGGCTGCCAGAGCTTTTTCCATCTGCTCGCGCATGTACATGCGGTTGGGCAAGCCCGTCAGCGAATCATAGCGGGCGAGATGATTGATCCTCGCGTCCGCCGCGCGCCGTTCGGTCACATCCTCGATCACGACCACCGAACCGCCCTTTTCCATGGCCTCGAACTTCAGGTCCAGCGTTCGACCGTCCTGCTTCTGAATCGTGAACCCGCCGGTCTTGGTTCCAGCCAAGCGCTCCTCCAGGGCGGTTGCCAGCCGGTCGGCCTCTGAGCGCAGGATCGCCCCGGTTTCGACCCAGTCGCGGATAAGCTCGCGCGCGGTCTCGCCCCTGTACGCGGTTGCGTCGGCGGTGCCGAAGAACTCTCTGAGTTTCCGGTTGATCACCACCAGTCGCCGTTCCGAGTCGAACATACACAGTCCGTGCGGCATGTTGTTGAGCGCCGCGTCGAACTGCATGGCGAGCTCGGTGATATCGCGCGCCGCGATGACTGAATCGAGCAGCGTCTTACGCAGCCGCTTCGAGATGAAGCGCAGGCCTGCGAAGAACGGGAGCACGCACAGTCCGAAGACGGCGTAGTAGTAGCCGCCGGCGACAAAAAGAGCCGCACTCAATGGAAGGGCGGCGCACACAATCTGCGCCGTGACAAGCAGATCGCTGGCGAAATTCCGCCCCGAGATGCCGATCATGTAGGCAAGCGTCACTGAGAAGCTAAACAGGTGAATGAATGGATCGTCGGTCCGCGCGAACGCAGCCAACGTCCAGCCGCCAAGCAAGGCCACATGCAGCGCCGCACCGATCACGTAGCGATGCTCCCACCGCTCGAATGCGCGGGTGTCCTCGAGCTTGGCGCGGACCCGGAAATACCTCCTCATGTCGATTGCGCGCAGACAGGCCACCGCAGCAATTGCCACGGCGAACGCGAGCATTACCCAATCAGCGGATTTCCATGCGGTCAGAAGCGCCGCCAGTGACGCCGCCAAAGCCCCGATGAATAACGATTGATGAACATCATAGAGCGCATCGACAAGCGACGCATAAATCTCCAGCGGTACAGCTGGCCTTCGTGGCTTATCGACTTGGTCACTACGTGCGAACATACGAAACGACATATTCCGGGACAGCCCAGCGCTTACGTTAGGGGCAAGGTGGTGAAAATATGGTTGCGTTTTCTACGCACGCAGCGCGGAAAAGCCGTCGAATCAGCCGATTGATCCAGGATTCGACGGCGCATTCATGGCACGGCTTTCGGCACGGCGCTGAATTGAACGGTGACGACTACTTCCTGCGCAAATGCGTACCGCTCACGCCGCGAACGTCTTGGCCGCGGCCTTTTTGCCCGTGCTGGCAGCCCGCTTCGTCATGTCATCCATGAACCTGGAAAAAAGCGGGTTGAAGACCTCCGGCACTTCAAGAAAAGGAACATGGGCTACACCGCGCATGACAAAGCAGTGCTTGTCCCACAAGTTGCCGTAGTTCAGGCTGCCGACGTAGTCGAGGTTAACAATGGGATCATTCGCCCCGTTGACGACCGCGATCGGCACCTTCGAGCGCTCTACCAAGGCACGTTGATCTGACGCCCTGCCGGCCATCAAGCTCTCCAGCAGGAAGCGGCGTGCCGCGCCATGCGTCCGCCGCCCGGCATTGCGCAACTCGGGCTCCTCCAGCTCACCGAAGACTGTGTTGCTGAAGACTTGGAACTCATCCTCCGTCCAGACTTCCTGCCCCGCAAGCATCAGGGCGGGAGAGGCTAGGAAGCCTTGCTGCATCGATTCCATTTCCGGCCGGACCGGCGGGGCGCCGTTAATCATCAGGCCGACGATGCCCGGATAACATTCCAGCATCTCAATGCCGATCTGGCCGCCTAGTGACCATCCAAATACGGCAGCGTTGAATACGCCAATATTTTCAAGCAGTTCGGCAGCAGCAGCAGCGTAGCCCGGCCACGAATAGGTGGATTCAGGATTGACCGGACGGCTCGACGCGCCATGCCCCGGTAAGTCCATCGCGATCAAGCGAAATCTGTCACCAACTTCGCTGTTGAGCTGCTTGGAAAAGACTTCCTTGCAGCTCGAGTTGCCGTGGAGCATCAGCACTGGGAGCCCGGATCCGCTCGTCTCACTGATCGCGATGTCGGCGTGGCTCGTGCTGATCGTCCTGTCAGTGACCGTCATAGGTCGCACTCCTTGTCACGTGGACAATGAGAACCTAACAGCGCGAACCTTCTCAAAGTTTTAAGAATAGCCTCAAGTTGTCGACGAAAGTGAGAGGCCGGCCGTTCAACGCCACGAGGCTCAGGCGCCCACAACCCCATGGCCTCGGTAGAGAAATTCGAGTATGGAAACCACTTCTGCCACCCGACACCAAAACCTTCCGTGGCTAAAATGACCGAACCGAACGATTACGTTCTCGGCCATTCCGAGAAGGAACTCACACGGCTCGAGCGTCAGGGACAGATATTCGGCGCAGAAACGCGAGATACGCTGCGCCGGGCCGGCATTTCAAGCGGCATGGCCGTCTTGGACATTGGCTGCGGCGTTGGCGACGTCGCCATGATCGCAGCCGAAATCGTCGGGCCGACCGGGCGAGTCCTTGGGATCGACACCGCCCATCAGGCGCTTGAATTGGCGAGCGCTCGCGCAGCACGTGCCGGTTACGATTGGCTAACGTATCAAAAGGCCGACATATACGGATACCAGAGCGGTAGTCTCTTCGACGCGGTCGTTGGGCGCTTCATCCTAACGCATGTCCCTGACGCCGTCGGGGCACTCAAGGCGATGGTGCGCCTAATCCGCCCGCAAGGCATTGCGGCATTTATCGAAATGGATATCGACCAGGCCGGTGCCGTGCCCGAGATGCCTCTTCTGCGCACGTGCATTGATTGGATGATCGCCACCTACCGGAGTGTCGGCACCGACCCGAACATGGGCTCCAAGCTCTATGCCACTTTCCGCGCCGCTGGATTGACGCCCCGCCTCTTCGGCACCT
>Ga0315553_10003909_pt1 | contig 11420 bp, 9 predicted proteins | sample SalMarSW160140MG_FD_203099 | JGI IMG/M metagenome (GOLD analysis project Ga0315553, IMG submission 203099) | Salt marsh sediment microbial communities from the Plum Island Ecosystem LTER, Massachusetts, United States - Salt Marsh Sediment SW1601-40 ... | reverse complement strand
GAGGAGCGTGCTGTGTCTCAACCCGTGAGTGTCAAAGTCAGCAGCCGCTATCAAGTGGTCATACCCCGTATCGCCCGTGAAAGATTGAACATCCAAAGTGGCGCTCGTCTGCTGGTGGATGTACAGGATGGTGTCCTGATCCTGATCCCGCAACCTCAAGACCATGTCGCTCATCTGGCCGGTCTGCACAAAGAGATATGGGCCGGCGTAGATACCACAGCCTATTTGCAGGAGGAGCGGGAAGCGTGGAACAATTCAAGCGACAACTAGCCGCACACGCCTATGGCCGCACCCTATCGGGTGATGGGGTGTTCTTATTGTCAGTATCCTTGCTGCCATTTCACGCGCGGATTGGGAGGTGACTATGAACGGCGGTAGAATTGTAGTTGTGACGGACAGCTCGGCATACATCCCCGACGATGCCCTGGGCGACCTGAACATTCCGGTGATCCCACTCTGGCTTTTCTGGGGGGATGAGCGCTTTCGGGACGGTGTGGACATCGATCCCCCCACCTTCTACCGTCGTCTGCGAGAGTCGAAGGACTTTCCCACGACCTCTCAGCCCTCGACCGGTGAGTTCAAGGAATTCTTTCGACAGGTAGCTGCCGAGGCGGATGGAATCGTTGGCATATTCGTGACCTCAAAACTCAGCGGCACCGTGGCTAACGCGCAGGCGGTACTGGCGCAGCTTGGCGACCTAAAGATCCGCGTTGTGGATTCGCTTTCGACCTCTATGGCCTTGGGGTTCATGGTGCTGGCCGCTGCGCGGGCGGCAGCCGCCGGCAAGTCGCTCGATGAGGTCGTCGCCGCGGCCGAGAAAATGCGGGATAAGGCGCGGCTTCTGATCGTCGTGGATACGCTGGAATACCTACATCGGGGTGGGCGTGTCGGTGGGGCCAAGTGGCTGGTGGGGACCGCGCTGAACATCAAGCCGGTGTTGCACTTTGTGGATGGATCCCTGGAACCATTGGCCCAGGTGCGCACCAAGCGGAAGGCGATCGCGCGGCTGTTGACGACCGCTGAGGAGTGGCTGAGCGGAAAACGGATGGCGGAGGCTTCCGTCGTCGACGTGGACTGCCCAGAGGAGGGCGATCGGCTGGCCGAGCAAGTGAAGGAGCGCTTTGGTATGTCTATAGTCCGCCGCACCACGGTCAGCCCTGTCATCGGTACCCACGCCGGACCGGGGACCATTGGCTTGGCTTTTTACCCCGAGCTTTGACCGAAAACAAGGCGCCGGGCACTCGACAAGTGCCCGGCGCCTCGCTTCCATCCCAGAGAGCCAAGTACAGCCCCGACTGCCTTTATTGCTCCCACGACGGTCGTAACGGCCTGTATGCCCCGCCGTGACTTTTGAGCAGACTCCTTCCGGCAGCCAATCCCGCCCAGCCCAGACCAATCAGCGGGACATAGGTACACGCCAGGAGAGGCACGAAACGGGAGTCATCGAGCCGGTTGTGGGCAGGGTAGGGAGGGTCGGCTCTGTGGCGTTCTCCTCGCTCGTCTCTTCGACCCAGGCGGCCACCACTTCTGCATTAGTGCGCTGGCCCAGGACCCAGACGGAGAGGTCTGTGGCCAGGTTGACGACTATGAAGATCAGGAACCCTAAACCGGCTGTCAGGAGGACTGAACCTACCAGGGTTCGGAGAAGTGGATGTCGGTACAAAATGCTCATCGGCTTGGCTCGGTTTATCTAGTTTATCCCAGCACAGGGAGCTGGCGCGGGCGTTATGCCGCGCCGTTTCGCCCGCGCAGGCGCGGGTCGAGGGTATCGCGCAGGACATCGCCCACCAGGTTCCACGCCAGCACGAACAGCACGACAGCCAGGCCGGGATAGGTGACGATGTGCCAATGGTCGGCCAGTGATGGGATCCAGTTGCGGGCAAAGTTGATCATCTGCCCCCAGTCGGCGTATCCTCGCTGTGCTCCCAGACCCAGAAAGCTCAGCGCTGCAAAGGCCAGCACGTAGGCACCCGTGTTCATCGAGGCGATGACCAACACCGGAAAGATAGCGTTGGGCAACAGGTGGCGGGTCAGGATACGCATGTCGCCGGCCCCGACGACGCGGGCGGCCATGGCGTATTCCTCCTCTCGACAGATCAGAATATTGCCCCGGATCACGCGGGCGTAGGCCATCCAGCCAAAGACGATGATGGCCAACATCCCGGTGAGGATCTGCAATTGAACGGGGTCCACGTTCTCAAAAGGACTCGATCCAAACGTGACCAGCGCCAGCCCTTTGGCCAGGAACATGAGCACCCCGGCTTCCCCTCGGCCATAGATGGTCTGCAACACGGAGCTCAGCGTGATGGCTGCCAGAAGAAAGGGAAAGGCCTGAAAGATCTCGGTTATGCGCATCAATACCTCGTCGAGCCAGCCACCGTAATAGGCGGAGATGGATCCGACGGTCAGCCCGATGATGGCCGTGAAAATGGTGATCACGACCCCGACGCGGAATGCCGTGCGTGTGCCCCACACGACGCCATAAAAGATGTCATACTGTCCCTCTGTCGTGCCGAAAGGGTGTAGGTCGCTGGGAGACTCGGGGGTGCTGCTGAATCCATCCCGGGGGATCATGTATGGGTCGCGAGCGTTTTCCGCCGGTGGCGCGATCCAGGGTGCGCTGATGGCTATCACGGCAAAGGCAAGCAGCAGGAGAATGCCGATCAGAGATGTTGGATTGGTCAGTAGCTTGATTATTACTTTCATTGGCGTGTGCCTCTTTGGATGTTATGGTCTGATCTCTAGGGTCGGTGCTGGCAGTCGCTAACCTTGCAGGCGTATCCGGGGATCGGCCAGGCCGTAGAGCACGTCCACAACCAGGTTGCCGACGACCAGGATGATGCTGCTGAACAGGGTCACCCCCAGGACCGAGATGACGTCCAGCGACAGGGCTGCCTGGGCCAAAAACGACCCCATACCCGGGTAGTTAAATATCGTCTCGGTGATGACCACGCCGTTGAACAGGGCGATCAGGACCAGTCCGCCGATGGTGATGACGGGGATCAGTGCGTTTACCAGCCCGTGTCGCCAGACTACCAACCGCTCGGTCAGTCCCTTGGAGCGGGCCGTGGTCATGTAATCCTGGCGCAACGTGTCCAGCATGGACGAGCGCGTGACGCGCAACATCTGCGCCCAGTTGAGGTAGGCCAGGGTCGTGACCGGTAGGACCAGGTGCTTGACCGCATCCCAAAAGATGTCGAACCGCAAGTTCAACAGGGCATCGACGGTGTTCATCTGGGTGTACCGGACGAACGCGTCAGACTGGACGATTTGGGATGCCCAGTCGGAGAGTCGCCCCGGCGGGAACCAACCCAGCTTGGCGTAGAATAGCATCAACGCGATCAGCCCAAACACAAACACAGGCATGGACCAACCGACGATGCTGAACACGCGCAGGATCTGGTCTACCGGTTTGTTGTGATGGACCGCCGACAGCACGCCCAACGCGATGCCGATGCTGATCATCGGAACCGCGGCCCAGACGGCCAGCTCCGCTGTGGCGGGCATGCGCCGGCCAATGACCTCGGCGACCGAGCTCGCGCCGATCTGGGAGAAGCCCAGGTCGCCGCGCAGCACGCCGCCGATGATCTCGCCAGTATCCGAGTCCTTTTGCCCCACCATCCAGTGCCAATATTGAACATAGATCGGCTTGTCGAGCCCATACTTGGCGATAATATCCTCGATAGCGCCCTGGCGTTTGGGCACATCCCGCACGTAGAGCGAGGCCCGTTCGTAAGGGGTCAGGAGCGAGAGCATCGCAAAGATCAGCATTGTGACCCCGATGATGATGATCGGTATGATTAACATACGCCGGAAGATGTATGTGGCCATAATGTGGACTCCTTGTTGCCTCTATGCCAGTTTATAACTTGGTCGTACAACCCGGCGTGGGGTGCGCTCATACAAGCAGGGGGCCGGAGCCCCTCCGGCCCCCTGCCATACGGGTCAAAACCCAGTAGCGAAAGCTACGGCCCTTCCTTCGACAGGGTGTAGATGTAGGAGTAGGTCTTTTGCTGGTAGGCGGGATTAAAGTACCAGCCCTTGATCGACTCCTGGAAGTGATAGCGCCCGACCGGCTGGTACATCCAGATCAGGACCGCATCCTCCTGGGACTTGAGCTGGATCTCCTCATATAGCGGCCGGCGTTCTTCGACCGTGGTGTAAGAGGCGGCCTCCTCGATCAAAGAGTCGAACTCCTCAGCCATATCCTCCGGCAGGTTGATCACACGTCCGTAGGCACCCTGAGAGTGGAGGAAAGGATGCACCCAGTTGTGCGGGTCGTGAAAGTCCTCCAACCAGCCACCGACATAGATCGGCAGCTTGCGCGCCCGCCGGCTGTTGAGCAGCACCGGCCACGGCATAGCCACGATGGAGACGTTAAAGTTGGGGTTGACTCCCTCGATACCGGCTTTGAGGATCTCTGAGGTCAGGCGCCGGGTGTCGTTGCCCGTGTTGTAGGCCATCTGGAAGTAGAAGCCCCTGTTCCAGACGTCATCATCGTCCTCACCGGCCGGAATGCCGTCCTTGTCCACGTCGGCCAGCTTGAACTCTTCCTCGCACTTGCCCGGATCATAGTAGAAGAGCGGGTCCTCGCCGTCGCGGTAGCCCATCATACCGGCGATGATCGGCCCCTGGGCCTGGATGCCCTCGCCGTTCAGCGCCTCCTGGATCATGGCGTCGAAATCGAAGCAGTAGTTGAATGCGCTGCGGATGTGAAAGTCGGTGAAAAAGTCAGGCGGGATTCCGTTGCCGTCCAGCGCGCCGCTGCCGACGTAGGGGTTGCCACCCTCGATATTGATGTTCCAGTTAAACTGGGCTGGCGTCATAGCGGGTATTGGCATATCCCGGTAGGTCAGGATATATCCATCCGGATTTCCCTCTTCGCAGTGTTCGTCCGGGTAGCAGATGGTGCTATAGTACGGCTCGAGCTGCGGGCGGTACTGGGATGGGGTATAGATCCAGTCGGCGTCGCCGGCCTCGAACATCGCCCGCCGGGTGCCCCATTCGTCTACGTCGAGGATCACCACGCGCTTGATGCTGGGCGGACCGCTGGGCCCTCCCTCCCATATCGGTTCGGTACGCCAATAATCCTCGTTGGCCACCAGAACGATCTCCTCCCCAGGGGTCCAGTGGTCCAGCATATAGGGCCCCGTGCCGTTGGCCTCGTTGAAGAGGATCGTGTTCTGAGCGCCAGGGTTGTGGAATGGCACCCAGTTGTCACACGAACCGTCCCAGTCCCCGTTCTCCGCCATCCACTCCATGTCCACCACCGAGCCCATAAACCGTTGGACCAGGATGGAGAGGAACCAGGGGGTGGGGGTTTGGAGCTTGTAGGTGACGGTACCAGCCTCGTCGTCGGCGACGATCGCCTCCTTGACCATCTCGCAGGTCTTTACAAGGGCCGCGTCGTCCACGTCCTCAAACGTCAGTTCCCCGAAAGCGTCACTCTCGGGGTCAATGCCCTGGGTTTCGGCATAGTTCTGGATCGCCAGATCCTCGATGGCGTACACGCCCAGGAACGCGTCCAGCGCCATCCAATTCGGGCCGTCGATTCGATCCTGCAGCAGGGCCCGTTGTAGCGAGTAGGCCGCATCGTGAGGTTCCAGCGTGCCTCCCTCGTGGAACGTGACCCCCTGGCGGACGTTAAAAGTCCACTCGGTGCCATCCTCGTTGACCCCCCAATCGGTGGCCAGCATTGGCACAAACTCGTCGGTTTTTTCCCTGTTGAACCAGATCATGCCCTCGTAGATATTGTCCTGGACGCCACCACCGGCCGTCTCGTACGTCCAGGCCGGGTCCATAGTCTCGGGCTCCCCTGCACCGGCGACCACGACGTAGGTATCGGGGTTCTTAAAGTCGGGCGCGATCTGCTCCATTGGTTCCTCTGTCGGTTCGGGCTCCGGCGTGGCGGTGACGATGACCGTCTCCGTCTTGGCCTCGCCGCCCACCTCGACGACGCGGGTGATCTCGACGATTGCTGGTGTGGGGGCCTCCTCCGTCGGGCCGCAGGCCGAGAGGAACATACTGAGAACGACGATCAGACCCGCCAGGGTCCATACTTTGCTACGGTACATGTTTCTCCTTTCTCCTCCTAGGTACTGGAATTGTGTCAAGATTCAGTGATGTCTGACTTTTGCCGTTTTCCACGGCGACAAAGGTGGCGATGAGCTCGCCAGGCTCCATCCGTGTGTCTCGTGCTAAAGCTGATCGTCGGCGGTGACCACCCCCTCTCTTGTTGCGTCCAAAGCCTGTTGCGCTACAGAATTGGGAATACGTCGCCCATCGGGAGGTAGCGCGTTCCCAACGAAACCACTAGATGGGATACGGGCCTCCGGCCCGTTATGACCTGTCGATATGTGTGCTCAACGGCTGCTCGGTATCTTGCCCTTCTCTCGATCCGTCTCCACACGTGTGGCGCCGGTTCGGCCCGCGCTACACTCTGGTGCAGCGTCGCAGAGATCAGCAGCCCCAGTGTATCCGACGTATAGGGTCGGGACTCTTTTTGTGAGACCATACGTGTCCTCCTCACTCGCAGACCGCGCCGAGTTCCAGTGCGGTTCTCCTGGCCTGCGCCACCGTCCGAGGGAATAGCCCTCTACTAGGGTGGAGCGGGGCAACCGAGGTCTCGCTGCCCCGCTCCAGTGCAAGAAGTGGTCCTTGATGGCTTCAGTCTACCATATTGATAGGTGGCCTTCAACGTCCCTGGGGACAGTTTGGGCCTGTACTGGCTGACGGTTCAATCCTGTACTGTAGGGCAGGTCCTCCGAAGGGTTACGGCCGGCCAAAAAGGGGAATTGAACCATGTGCGGGGTATGGGAGTAGAAATCACAGAGGCTGTGGTCCTGTATTCCGCCGTCGTGTCCCGGCAGACCTGTACTCGCGTACAGGCTCAAACTGTCCTGGAGGACCTTGAAGCCGGGTGGCCAATATGGTAAACTGCCAGATAGGTAGATCGCGGCGGAATAACACGAGAGCCCTCCGGAGCCGGAATTCGGTATCTGGAGCCATTGGCACCGTTGGGGCCGGGATCTGCTGACTATGATTTGGGGTTACGCTTCGACATTGGAACATATGGACGTCATCCGCATTCTATTGGCTGATGATCATCCCGTGGTGCGCGACGGGATCCGCAACCGGCTGGCCCGGGAGAAGGATTTTGTCGTCGCTGGCGAGGCAGCCAACGGGGAGGATACCGTTCGGCAGGCGCGTCGTCTGTCGCCGAGTATCGTGTTGCTTGACGTAGCGATGCCTGGTCCGGGCGCTGTGCCGCTGATGGAAACTCTGTTTCGTACCGATCCGTCGATCAAGGTGCTCGTACTCTCGGCTTTCGATGATGATGAGTATGTGTTTGGGATGCTGGAGGCAGGAGCCGCCGGTTACGCCCTGAAGGATGAGCGGCTGTCCACCTTGGTCGAGGCGGTGCGGGCGGTGGCCCGCGGTGAGACCTGGCTCAGTCCCCGTGTGGCAGCCAAGGTGACCCATCGAGCCTTGAGGAAGGAACGAGAGACGGTCGAGGACCCTCTCACCGATCGGGAGCGGGAAGTGCTACAACTGATGGCCGAGGGCAAAGACAACACCGAGATCGCCGACGAGCTGGTCATCGCTGAGAGAACGGTCAAATTCCACGTGGGCAACATCTATGCCAAACTGCACGTCGCCTCTCGTACGGCGGCTGTCGTCGAGGCGATCCGGCGACAGTGGGTCAGGATATGAAAGCCGGTGCAAAGTTGACGGAGCGGTTGTGGCTATCGCCCGCTTTAGGCATGCTGGCGCTGATCGTGGGGGCGGGAGCTTTTCTGTTGTGGGGCGCTGCTACCCACGGCCCCCTCTCTGGCTTGACCGGTCGGATCCTGGAAGCTGATACGGAAGACTCGGCTGAGCAGGGTGGGCTCCAGGTGGGTGACGTGCTCCTGTCGTTGAACGACGCGCCGCCAGTGATGTGGGACGGATTCAGGCATCCCCTCTATCGGCCGAGCGACGTAGCGACCATCACGTTTCAGCGCGGAGATCACGTGTATACGACGACGGTGCCGGCCGAATCGATGCCCGAGAGAAGGTGGCTGGCACAGTTGCTGATTCTGGCCGTGGCGCTGGCTTTCTGTCTGCTCTCGTTGGTGGTGCTTCTCAGCCGCCCGCAGGCCGTCGAGGCGCGACAGTTCTACCTGATGTGCCAGACCTGGGCCGGAGTTCTGGCGCTGGGCGCCCTCTCGACCGTCGGGGTGCAGGCCGCGTCGAGATGGTTGGGCCTGCTCACTGGGCTGTTGACCCCGACCATGGTTCACTTTCACACCGTGTTCCCAGAAAAGTCCTGGCTGGGCCGGCGACGCCGGCTGGTGATGGTCGTCTACGGTGTAGGAACAGCGCTGGCGGTGCTGTTCTTTGCTGGCTCTGCGCTTCCCCATCGCCACGCCATCGACGCTGTGCAGACTGGCATGTACGGCTGGCTGCTTCTGGGCCTGGCTGTGGCTATCGGGCTAATGGTTGCCTCTTACGTGACGACTTCCTCCCCCTATGCCCGCCGCCGCACTCGGCTGGTCGTGTTTGGTACGGTGCTGGCGTTTGGGCCGTTTGGGCTGCTCACGGCTGCGCCTATCGTCTTGTTCGGCGGAGCGGCGTGGGATTCTTGGATGCTTACGATTCCGTTGATGAGTGCTCTTCCAATCGTCTACGCCGTGGCCCTATGGCAGTACAACCTGATGGGTTTCGACCGCGTGCTTAACCGCGGGCTCGTTTATTTGGTCGTAAGCGCCGTGCTTTTCGGGACCTATTTTGTCGCACTGACAACTTTCTATGCCCTGTTGCCGCTAAATCGAGTGAGCAGCGCCGCATTGGGAGCGGCGGTGGCAGTTGTCGCCGCCGTTACGTTCAGACCGCTGCGTGCTTGGGTCCAGCGGCTGGTGGATCGGCTCTTTTACGGCGGTTGGTATGATTATCGAGAGCTGACCGCAGAGGTTGGTCAAGCGCTGGCCCGCACATTGGACCCGGAGACGCTCGTCCGGGTGCTGGTGCAGCAGGTTCCTCAGGCGATGCATCTGCCGGGTGCCGCGTTGTGGTTGGAGCACAATGGGGAGATGGAGTTCCTCGGCCATTCGGGCGTAGCGATCGAGAGAACCTGGGTGTGGATCCGGGGCAACGGGGCGGCCCGACGTGAAGAGATGGCGGTGGATGGAGATCACGCCCTGGTGCCTCTGGTGGTGAAGGATCAGGTGGTCGGCATGTGGGGACTGGCTGCGCGCTTGAGCGAGGAGTGGGGACCGGAGGATCGGGAAATCCTGGCGGCGCTGAGCCAACACGCAGCCCTGGCGGCGCAGAACGTGCGCCTGGTAGAGGCGCTTCGGACCAAGGTGGCCGAAGTAGAAGAGATCCATCGCCGGCTTTTGGCTGCCCGAGAGGACGAGCGGGCCTACATAGCACGAGAGTTGCACGACGGGGTGATTCAGGACCTGATCGGGCTCCGCTACCGGCTGGAGACGGTCCAGGAGGACACCAAGGATAGTGGTGAGCAGGTCGGAGAGCTGTACACGCAGGTTGGATTGCTGATCGATGAACTGCGCCGGTTGTGCAGCGACCTGCGCCCTCTGGCGCTCGATCAACTGGGGCTGGCGGCAGCATTGCGTGCGCTCGTGCGGGAGATCACGGCCCGGGGACTGCGTGTCGAGACGGATCTTGAGGAAATCTCGTTACCTGACGGCGTAGCGATCGGTCTATACCGCATCGGGCGGGAGGCACTGTCGAATTCCTGGCGCCACGCAGGGGCCTCGCGGGTGCTCATAGCACTGGCCCGTGATCGGGATGAGATTGTGCTGACGGTTGCCGACGATGGGCGGGGCTTTATCCCGGCTACATCCTATGGGCGAGACGGATGTCTGGGGTTGCTCGGAATGTCGGAGCGGGCGGAAGCGCTGGGAGGCCATCTGGTGGTGGAAAGCGCGCCCGGACAGGGAACGCAGGTGACGGTACGGTGTGATCTGCGCAGCCAACCCTCCTGGATATCGATTCCCCAACCTCCGTCGGTGGTTGGCAGCCGTTCCCTCGGTCTCTTCCGGCAGGTGAGCCACCTCGAACCCAAATCCCAGATCCCTAGCCTCTGATCCCCCAATCCGTGATCCCTGCCCTGATTCCTAATTCCTGATCCCACCGAAATCTACACATCCCTGGGTACGACAATCTCAAGATCGGTGAGTGGATAGGAGGCGCACGGGTGGATGTAGCCAAACTGTTTGTCGGCGGCCCTCCTTCCGTCGTTGTCGGGGATCACGTACACGTCGCCAGACACGAGCAACGAACGACAGAATCCGCATTCGCCTGACCGGCATTCTGAGGGTGGCGCCAGGTTCGCTCGCTCCATAGCGACGAGAACCGTCTCCGCTGTCTTTGCCGGCACGTCGATGGTAGCGCCACCGATCCGCACCCGGAGCCGAAACGTGTCTTGAGCCATTTCTTGTGGAAAGCCGGGAAACTCGGTTATGTCCTTCACCTGGCCCAGGACTTCTCTTCTGACCCTTCGGGGCGGGAGGTCAAAAGCCACCAGTTCCTTCTCAACGAATTCGTACATAGCCCGAGGACCGCAGATAAAGAATGAGCTATTCTCCACGTCTGCGTACTTGTTGATCGTGTCGGCCGTGACAAACCCTTGTTCACATCCTTCCAGTGAGACCTCCTCACAGCTCAGCACGTGCACGACCTGGAGCCTGTCTGGCGATTGCTGCTCCAGTTCCTTGAATTCGTCATAGAACAGGATGTCGTCTTCATCACTGCTGCCATAGAGCAGCACCATCCCTACGTCCAGCTCTCCGTAGATGCTCTCTCTGGCCATCGAACGAAACGGCGTGATGCCGGAGCCACCGGCGAGGCCGACGATCGTGCGCGCATCCCGCAGAGGTTCATAGGTGAAGAAGCCACACGGCCCCGAACTCTCGATCTTGAGGCCGGCGTCCCAGTTGTCCCACATAAACGCGGTCAAGAAACCGTCCGGCTCCTTTCTGACCGTGATCTCGTAGAACCCGTCTGTTCCTAGTGCTTCGAAGGGAGCAGAGGAGATCGAATAGGGCCGCGTGATTCGGGCGCCGTTCACACCCACCTTCAGGCTCAGATACTGTCCTGCTCGGAAATATGCCAATGCCTCTGTATCCGAATCCGGATCAGGAATCAGCTTGAACGTCTTGCTCGTCTTGGTCTCGTCCCTGATGTCCGCGATCATCAGACGTTGTCTGTCAGGATGGAGTTGCCGCGCTAGCTTGTTCATCGGATCCATACCTAGAGGCTCTGCCGGGGCTTTGGCGAAACGTCGCTTGCGCTTGGATGCCAATCCTCTAAACGCCAACAAATCTCTGAGATGGCCTTTGACGTTGATCTTCATTGCGGTATCACCTCTTTCTGCATTTGCCCTGCCTCGATCAAATCCCTCAGCGTCAGTAGTG
>Ga0315553_10003907_pt1 | contig 11426 bp, 12 predicted proteins | sample SalMarSW160140MG_FD_203099 | JGI IMG/M metagenome (GOLD analysis project Ga0315553, IMG submission 203099) | Salt marsh sediment microbial communities from the Plum Island Ecosystem LTER, Massachusetts, United States - Salt Marsh Sediment SW1601-40 ... | reverse complement strand
GATCGAGGCCAGAGAAATTTGACGTTTCGCTCAATACTATCAAGAACAGAGTAGAAGCATTGGTTGATGAAGGCGTGATAGTAAATTTCGTAGTACAACTGAATCTGACAGTTTAAGCGCCAATTTTGCCATCATTATTCTCGACATCAAGCCAGATCTATATCAAGAAGATCTAGCAAAACTGGGAAAACATCCATCTATTATGGCATTAGGAATAGGGTACGAGATGGAAGGATTTGCTATTGTTGTATACAGGACTAATACAGAACTCACCCAAGCAATTGATTTCATCAATTCATCTCAGCTCGTTAACGGTGCCAGGGCAATACCATTGGTTGCATTACCAGCCCCAGTAGAGTCATCATCAAAAGGAATAGACGCCTTAAAACGTATAGACTGGAATATCTTGAAATCTCTAAGTTGGAATGGTAGGAAATCTCTTGGAGATATTGCAGCAGATGTTGGAGCGTCGGTTCCAACTGTTAGAAAGCGACTGGAGTTCATGAGAAAACATGGAATCATTCATGAAACAATTCAGGTCAATCCAGCTGCTAGCAATCGAGGATTTGTAGTTATGCTGAAGTTGAAAAGTTCAATCATTGTTCAAAAGGACTTCTACCAAATCGATCTCTTGTTTAGACAAAACTTTCCTGAAGAATATTGGGTAATATATCGAGCAGCAAATGAAGCTGAGATTATGGTTGTTTTTGTAGTAGAATCACCAAAAAGAGTCGCAGATATCAGACATGAAATCCTGAATGTTGTCGAGGAGTGTCAAATCGAAGAACAAGTGATAGTTCCCGAGTGGTTCTTCTTTCCAGACTTCAGGGACGACATGATAGATGCTCATCTGAAGCAGAAATAGCATGGAAATATATCCACTTTCAAATATAATGAGACGATTCAGGCTGCTGTATCAAGAAGGGATTTATTCATTCAAAATCGAAACTATCTTGAAATTGGTGAATATTCCATGATTAAACAAATCACCGTTGAGTCCTTTCATGACATAGGTCCCCTGTTAGATGACCTAGTAAAAGAAAGAAAGGACACACCCAATGCACTCTCAGAGTCTGTAAAAGATGATATACTGGATTGGATATCGAAAGGTGATGCAGAGGTTTTTGCACTATTTCGGGAAGGACAAGCAGTGGGATTTGTAATGAACTATCCAGTTTCTAAAAAGATTGGAATAATCCATGTTGATTCTTCAATATCTGAAATAGATGCGATTAGAGGAAGACTATTTGATGAGGCATTTGAAAGCCTCTCCCAAAAGACAGATGTCATAAGAACTGGAGGGGTAAATCTCGATTCTACTGCTGAGGCGTATATCATTAGTAAAGGATTCAAGAAGTATGTTCGTACCTCGATGAAACTTGATAGATCAAAAATCAAATTGCTACCTAAACCAGAGTTGCCCGAAGGATTCAAAATTGGAGCCTACAACCCAGCAATGCGGAGAGATGTGGCAGACCTGATCTATAGAGCAAACATGGGTCATCAAGAAGCCATTACATTTCCAGATTTCTTTGGTTCAATAGAAGTAACCAATCAATTCTTGGAAAGCATTGAAGAAATGCTATTCTATCCATTTTCGAAAGTGATTCTCCATAATGAGGAACCAGTTGGCTTATGTTTGATCATATTCAATTCCGAGGACAGAGGACATATTGCTGAAGTCTGTGTTGATAAAGACGTTCGAAGAAAAGGATTAGCTCGGAACTTACTCATATATGCATTCAATCACAGTCTGTTAGAGATGGAACAAATGCAAACTATCACATTGGATGTCACAGAAGGAAATCCTGCTAAAGACCTTTATATTGAACTGGGTTTCGAAGAAGTGGATGAGTATCCATTATACACTTGGTCGAAGCAATGATTTAGTTTAGACATCTGGCAAGTGACTCCAATAGGAGTTTCATTTTAATTATCTTCCACAGATTGATAAGTCATCAGACGACACTAGATATTTGGCAATCGCGAAAGGGAAAATCAACATGAAATTCGAAAAATCCATTGTGTCTGAGTTAATCAGTGAGGTTGTGAATGTCACAGGAGACTATGGAGGGGGCTATGCAAGTTTTGAAGAAGATGGCCCACCTACAGCTTCAATTGATGCAAAAGAGAGAAGCCAATGGATATGGGTCACTTCCAGAGCAGATTATGAGGGTAGAACTTGGGACCCATCCACAGATCGGGTAAGTGGAGACCCTTATTCAGCACACACCTATCATGATTGGATTGGAGATAGAAAGACAGCTCCTAAGACAGTTTCTAAGTTAGTGGACTTGTACGAATGGGCATTGTTTCATGTCGGATACAATCAGGAGTATACAGATGTCGGAAGCTGGGGTGTGCACTCTGGACGATGGGTGAATGATGTTTCTCCTGATGGCATTGTCAAGCTCCGTGTTCAGTCTTCTCGCACATTCCAAGATGTTTCCCCAGTAGCTCAAACAACAGGTCAGGAATTAGACCTGAGTGTGTTTAAAGACAGATCGTTTGACGCTCTCATCAAGTTAGTGGAAGATGAGAATCCATTTGTTCGGGAAGTTGCATCTATACTACTTGGACGAATGGGAGACCCTCGTGCAGTAGATCCATTTCTAATCAACGTCGTAGATGATGAATCTATATATGTTCAAGAAAAGGGAATCGAAGCACTTGGTAAGATTGGGGGAGAGAAAGCGATTCGGAAACTTATAGTGAAGTTCACCGAGAGTAAATATTCTCCTCGTAGTTCTGTGACGTACGCGCTCATTGAGATTGGCGAACCAGCTCTAGACTCCCTAGCCCCTATAATAAATTCTGAGAATGAATCGCATGGCATGGCTGCAGCGGGAATCATAGGAGCGATTGGTGGAAAAAAAGGAGCCAAGATATTGCATGAAGCAATCAGCATAGATAATCCGAAAGTCCGAACAATGATAATCTATGCATTAGGCAGGTCGGGAGGCTCAGTGGCTATTGAGAGCATTATCAAGAATCTCCAGGCTGAAGACATAGATGTTCAAAGAGCAGCAGTTGATACATTAAAAGAACTAGCAGACAAACGTGCTATTGAGCCACTTGTTGATACCCTAATTGCCAATCACGCATGGGTACGTGAGGACGCAGCTGAAACACTAGAAGCACTTGGTTGGACACCATCAACTCCTGAAGAGAAAGCACGATATTTGTTTGCAAAGGCAGAATGGGAAAAGCTCATCAAAATGAAAGATGTAGCTATTGAAGCCATCATAAAATCTATGATGGATTCTGACGAGTATCACCGTGGGAGAATTCTTACACCACTTGCCGAGTCAGATGTTACTTTCACAGACGTGAGGATAGCTGAAGCAATCATAGCAATCTATACTGACGAAAATCAACAAGATTACAGACGAAGAGCAGCAGCTGAGGCTTTGAGATGTATACCAATCTTAGAAGTAATCAGATTAACATTTCGTGAATATCTGGCAGCCAAGAGGAGCTACATTCAGGATGGATTCCTTAAGACCATAGAAAGTTTCGTAATGTCTGGTATTGATTTGGGTGATGAACTAGTCTCGTTATTGAAGAGAAGAAAAACGGAGCAGATTACAGATAATGAGATGGAGGATTACTTCAAACTTTTCAAAACGATTCTAATCTCTCATAAGCATCTCATGTCCATCAGATCTTTGTTAAAGGCTGCTTCAGAAAGGAAGCTTGAAAGTAAGAGTAAGAAGATTGTCACAGATCTTCTAGCACTTGATGAATTATTGACAGATTTCTCAGTTGATACTAACTCTCGTAAGAAAGCGGTAACACAGATGTGGAAGATTGGACTTCCAGTAGAGATTCCCTTGTTGATAGAAGCCTTAGAGGATAGCCATTATAAAATCCGAGAGAACGCAGCCTTCGGGTTAGGATCGATGGGTGAGAGTGTAGTTCCAAAGGTCATAGATGCTCTCAGGAGCACGAGCTATCGTACACGAATGGGTGCTGCAGTTGCTCTAGGTCGTCTACGTCATACTCAATCTGCAAAACCTTTGTTGAAGGCTCTCACAGATAAGCATCCAGTAGTGAGACAGAATGCAGCCTGGGCCCTTGGGAACCTTAGATTGGCTAGACCTTCGCCTGAGAAACTTGCTGCGATAGTAATCAAGGCACTGACAAAATCTATGACTACTGATGAGTATTTTCCAGTACGATACAATGCAGTATATGCATTATCCATAACATATGATGGTCGTGTTGCAGAACCTCTCCTTGAGGCGGCGGATAATCCTGCATGGGAGTTTAGATTGAATGCTACGTATGGGTTCGTCAAGCTTGCACAGATATATCGAGAATCATCAGATACTCAGGAGCTGATTATTGAGAAACTCATACAATCTCTATCAGATGAGGTTGACCGTGTCCGATATAATGCGGTAGATGGACTTCGACTATTTGGAGGAAAGAAAGCACTTGCAGCTTTGAAGTCTTACCAGGATGATGAGGACCCCGAGATGCGCAAATTGGTAGAGGAAGGTATTGAAGAGATAACGCAAATGATGGGTCAGGAGCGGCATTCCTGGGGTTATACGGAAAGGGTACAATACGAACTCCATGAACCAGAGGTCATAGAGGAGTTAATTCAACAACTCAGAAATGAAGATGAAGAGGTTCAGCTTGAAGCACAAATCGCCTTGGGAGATTTTGGGGGATTGGCATTTGATCGTCTGCTAGGAATCCTTCAAGACAAGGATGAGTTCTGGATGCTACGAGAGGGCTCAGCAGGTGCACTGGGGAGAATCGGAGATAGGAGGGCAATAGATACTCTATTGAAGACCCTACAGGATGAGAATGATTTAGTTAGATGCAACTCAGCATGGGCACTTGCTGAAATGCCTGACAAACGTTGTCTAAAGGACCTTCTAAAAGCCACGAAGGACGAATTCTGGATGACCCGATTGAATGCTGCAGCGGGTATAGGAAAGATTGGTGGTCGTTTGGCACTTGAGAGACTGTTGGGAATGGTAGATGACGAACACCCCAAGGTCAGAGTGGTTGTGACCAGCTATCTGGCGCAATTCAAGAGTAAACGAGTCTTGCCAGCTTTGAAAGGACTGTTGAAAGATGAGGATGTTGAAGTTCGTAAGATGGCTGAACAATGGATTAAAAGGCTAGAGAGGTAGGAAACTGTTCCTTCAATTATAACCCAATTCCGACTCGAACTGTTTCAAGATTTGATGAAACCACCGTTCCTTCACAATCAACGACGACCGTCCCACTAAAATCCTGAGTCTTATCGTACATCGAAAATCCATCATGGTCAAATTGATACATGATATGGTAAGTCTTGGTGTCATCAGGAGCAAGATCGATACTTTCTACATATATTTCATCAAACTGACAAAACTCAGGAGGCCCTTTCTCTGATGACTCATGAATAGCTCTAGCAAGTGTTGAGAACAAGGCATCTTGAAACGGTTTGTACTCTTCGATATACTTGTCAGAATTAGAGAGGTCTGAATTGGTTTTCAATTGATAATGAACTTCCTTCAGACTCAAATCCAAGTCAATCAAGTTTCGTTCATTCTCAAGTATCACCTGACCTACAAACATCATCATAGTCTTGTATCCATAGAACCTTCCAAACTCGGTGGTGGAGAAATTGTACTCGCAATTGTATGTAAATTCAATATTTGTCCTAGTACCAGAAAGTGATTGCTGTTGAATGACAACAGTACTACCTTGGAAAGGGGGAAATCTGGTAATCATAGGATCTTGAGATATCATATCAGTCAAAAGAGATTCAAGGGATTGATTACTTGTCATTATGAAACGGACAAAACTCTAACGGGTAATTATAACTACTGATTCTGTGAATAGATCTGGTGTTGTTTCCTAAACCAATCAACTATGATGCTTTTTGTTAATTCATATGCTTTCGGATCAGATAACTCATGATCTGCACCCTCTACAAGACTGAATTCCTTTGGATTCCCAGCTAATTCATACAGCCGTTTAACACCAGCCAGGTTGATGGCTACATCATCAGTTCCATGAATGAACATCAGAGACCTAGGAGCTATCTTTGATATCTCATTTATTGGATTGTGGATCTTTGCTTCCTCAACCATTCTCTCAAGGATCTTTTTTCGAACGATTGGGTCTTCAATTCCTCGTATCTGTGTGGGGTCTGTTTCGATGGTGTTTTTGACAGCAGGTTGAATCATTGGGGAGGTTGCAAACCAGTAGGTATCGTAGACGGGAGCTCTGAGACAAATACTCTTCATTCTATTATCCAGAGCTGCACTGCAGACAGCAACTGCACCACCATAACTAGCACCATATACTCCAACCCACAAGCCTGATGTCAATTCCGATTCAACTAGGTGACTTACAGCAGCTCTTGCGTCTTTTATCTCTCCTGATAATGAGAACTGCCCCTCACTCTTCCGGAAACCTCTGAAATCGAAAGTTAGCACTGCAAATCCATTCTTTGCTAGGCTAGTTGCGACTCCACGTACTTGGTCAGGACCACCAGGGAGCCCGTGAAATTTACAGATACCTGGAAACGGACCTCTTCGATGTGGAACTACAAAATCACCAATGATTGTCTCACCCTCTGATTGAAATTCTGTAGGGATTATCTCGACATCATACATTGAATACACTGATGGTTCAAGTGGATGATTTACGCATAGGTTTTTTGTTTCTCGAATTATCCTCTCTTTCTCACAAATAGAACAACTATGGAGATTGCCATAATTCCCAATCCACTGATAACCCCGATGATTACCAATTGGAGTTGCGGATCAGCGATAAGTGCAGTATCGAGGGTCGACGTAGAAATTTCTGTCGTTGTATATTCAGATGAAATGTGTGGTGTAGAACTTGGTGATTCACCTGTTGTATAAGTTGGCACCCAATCGTTGTATAATGCTGTGAGATTGTATAACTTTGTTTCATTGACTTCAAGCGATGCAAGCTCATCTTCTAGATTGAAGTGAATTGTTCTGCTATAATCATCTGGAATGTACACATACATGTCATGAGTGCGTGGATTCATTATCAAACTATGCGTTGTACTGTCAGCACTAAGAGCTTGTAGTACATCACGTATTGCATCAACTGTAAGGTTTTCTTCGATAGTGATTTCATCCAGCATTTCACAGGCTAAATCGTATCTTTGTATACTCTCATAGAGAATACCATCGTAATTTGAGAAATCCAAGAGATTGTGGTTAGTAGACACTGTATAGTGTGATTCATTCATCTCGGTAAAGCCTACCTTACCTTCTTCATCTACAGCGATTACTACAGATTTACCAAACGCATCTGCAAAGTGATACTGCCACCACCATTCAGGAGGATCACTTCGGATGTAATTATGTTCGTTGAAGAACTCAATCACCTCCTCAACAGTGTTACACTCGCCAACAACACCTGGACCATCAATCTGAGGTGTATAGTTGGTCTTAAACGGGTCAATATACATTGGAACAGTTGCCAGACTATTACCAGCACTACAGAGACCATCTAGTGTGAATTCTGCATATCCATCTCGTGGACCTGTAGGAAGCATTCGTCCTGTGGCAGCTACAGGTTTCCCAAAGTATTGAGTGCCCCCATCACTGAATGTGAGGTGATTACCAAATGATATGAATGGGGTTAGATAATCATAGCCATCTAGGTTGTAACCAAACAGTGTTGTATTTCCAATAGTACAAGTGAGTACTGAACAACCCTCTAATCCAGGAGATGGTGCAAATTCATCTGTATTATTCACAAAAGGGATAGAAATTCGAATCTGGGTGAATATTAGTAAAGTAACAATGAGTGAGATTAGGATTTTAGTAGTCTTCACAATATACACTACCTTTTCCCGAGTCCCCATTTAGATGAACATTTTCAGATTATAAAGCAAGTACATTGACGCAAGTCTATTTAATACAATGAATCCTTTAATCAAAAAAAATCCTATGTAGAGTGGTGATAATAGAATGGCAAAAATCAGTCCCTTTGTGAAATTGCTTCGGGGAGAATATGAACTGACCGTGATTCTCTTGCTCAAGAGACTAGGAGGAAGAGCGAGAGCAGATGAGATAATCAAAGCAGGAAAGCAAACAAAGACACTCCCAGCTCTAAACGGAGCTCGAGTTGCAAGCGTGAGGAAATTCTTACTCGATAACGAACTGATCACAATTGAGAAAGAGGGAAACGAGATTATTCATATCCTTACAAAGAGAGGAAATAAGCTAAGTGGTCTTCTTGACTCCATTAACAATTTCATTGTGAAGGACTTGAAATGGTCATGGTAATTCACAGATAGAATATCTCATTCACCAATAATCTTGATTAATACGCGTTTATTTCGCCGACCATCAAATTCGCCGTAGAATATAGCTTCCCACCGCCCTAGATCAAGACGCCCCTCAGTTATTGCAACTACTACTTCACGACCCATAATCTGCCGCTTATGATGTGCATCTCCATTGTCCTCTCCAGTTCGATTGTGTTTGTAACGACTGATTGGTTCGTGAGGTGCAAGCTCCTCTAACCATCTCTTATAGTCTGAATGTAAACCGCTTTCATTATCATTTATGAAAACACTTGCAGTGATATGCATAGCATTGACAAGACAGAGTCCTTCCCGAACTCCACTCTCTCTGACAGCATCCTGCACCTGATTTGTTATGTGTACAAAATCCATTCGTGCAGGAACATTGAATGTAAGGTATTTGGTGTGACTCTTCATAATGCTCTAGTAAGTTCTTCTGACGTCTAAAAATGTTGTTAAAAAACTGTTACTAGAACCTCTTTTCTTCAACATCTACAGTGGCACTACAATATGGGCATCTTATCTGTAGGGGGCCCACATAATCCACATCTTCTGTGCTTAGAGAAGCTCCACATGATGGACATCTATTAGGAACTTGATAGATAGTTCGTTGTTCCCGGTGGTCAGAGGGATAGCTAGAGTCACCAGTTGATCTATCAAAGGGCATGGATGTATATGTTCTTGGAAGAGAGGGCGTGAAGTCTCCTTTCATCAAGCACAGACAGAAAAATATGCCAATTATACCGAAGAGAAACGGCACCAAGACGAATATGAACGGTGCACCCCACTCTAAAGAGTTGAACCCCATTCCAAAAGTGATGGTACACCAAATGATAAAGAAGAATCCAATGAATGCCTTCGCTGCTCTCGGACTATTGGACATGTATCAAATCCTCGAAAATCACATCACATGAAGTCGTAGATAACAATTTCGCCGTCCTGAACGAAACCCTAAAATACTATTTTTGCTTAATTATAGTTAATTTCCTAAACATGGTGAGATATAATGGGAAGAGTGATACACTTTGAAGTACCAGTAGATAATGTTGAGAGAGCTGAGAAATTCTTCTCCAAAACGTTTGGTTGGAAACTCGAACAACAGAATGGACCTTGGGGAAAGTATCTAGCTGTAATAACAGGAGACGCATCTGAGGCAGGAATCAATGGAGCATTCTATAAGCGCGAAGATGAATCAGCAGAAAATGCAAGAGTGATCAATGTCCTTGATATTGATGATATTGATAAACACGTTAAAAAAATCAAGGAGCATGGTGGAGAGATACTCTATGACAAAATGGTTGTGAAGGGTGTAGGATACCTAGCTTACTTTAGAGATCCAGGTGGAAATCTCTTAGGAATGATGCAGCATGATAGTACCGCAGGGATGGAAGAGGGTGAGAAATAATGGCTAGAGTAGTGCATTTCGAATTGGTCGCAGATGATGTTGAAAAGATGATTAAATTCTATGAGAACGTTTTTGGTTGGAAAGTACAGAAATGGGATGGACCAATAGACTATTGGTTTCTGATGACAGGAGATAATGAAAAATTAGGAATTGATGGTGCTTTTGGGAAACGCCAGTCGGATGATGATACTGTGGTCAATACATTGGATGTTGATGATGCAAAGGATATTTCAGAAAAGATTGTGAAGAATGGCGGAGAAGTTGTTAGACCTGTAAGTGCAGTCCCAGGCGTTGGCTGGTTGGTGTATTTCAAAGACACCGAAGGGAACCTGTGGGGAGCTATGCAGGACGATTCAGAGGCAAGATAAAGCATCAGCAATATTTCTATAGGTACTAGGTATCATATTACTATCAACCCGCCATACCTGTTTGGAGAAGAATAGAGGATGAGAGGACCACTACGTAGACAGTTCAAGATATGTCTCGTGGGAGATGGCTTCGTGGGTAAAACGAGCATCAGAAGAAAGTATCTTGGTATTGGTTTTAAGCGAAATTACATCCCAACATTAGGTGTCGATTTCGCACAGAAGATGATTAGTTATAACGGCATACCCACAAACTTGATCATATGGGATATCGCTGGTCAGTCACAATTTGAAAACTTGAGAAAGCGATACTATGATGGCGCAAGTGGCCTCATGCTAGTTTATTCAACAATTGACAGGTTCTCATTTGAAAATTCAGCCAAATGGCTAGTGGAAGCGCATGCTTATGCAGGGAGTTTACCCCCAGTGTTGATTGCAGGTAACAAGATTGACCTGCGAGAAAATAATGCACCAGATCAAATTGTAACTACAGAAGAGGGTAGGGAGTTCACAGAAAAAATCGCTAAGCAGTTAGATACTGAAGCGGTGTTTATCACTAGAGCTTTCGAAGAAATGATTCAAGGAGAATATATTGATATTGGTCATCATACTGGTACCAATTCTTCTATTCCATACAAAATGTACTAGTCAAGATTAGACAAGTGTTAAATGGAGGATTCACATGTCCTAGGATTCGAACGGTTAATGGGAGAGAAGAATGATTCGCAAGCTTTCATTCTATCTATTAGAATGTGCTGAAAATGAATACTGTAGTATTCATACTGATTACAAAACACTAAGCATTAGACTCACTCTCTCTAGATCTTATTTTTCATTTGTTGAATACTGTATCGGGGGTTCTCTAAAGTGGTTGTAGCAAAGAAGGTTGGACTTCGCCTAATTGTCATACTAGTAGTAATGATGTTGATTAGTTCATCGCTGCTTGTTCCAGTTTCGGCAGTTTCAGTATCAGAATCTATTGAACCTGAATATGATGAGTTCACACCTGCTCTAGTTCATATCTATTATGACAAGGAGTGTGAGGAAGTAACAAGCATGGTGGCAGGTACCACCACGCCCCTCTTTGAGGAGGGTATCCGTGTCGACACCTTCGACATCAGTTCAATTCTCCTCCTAGAGCTTGAGTTGGAGAGATATCAACCTGACTTTGCGGTCTACTACTTCCAGAGCAATCATGCTGGAATCCTAGTGCGCGATGAGCTTGTCACATGGAAACGTGTTGCTGACATACTATCATACAATCTTCAGACCGAACATATCTTTGGAATAGGTAGTGCATCCAACATAAAGGAGCATCTTGGAGATGTCTCCAACCTTCACACTGATGACTCCG
>Ga0315553_10003905_pt1 | contig 11429 bp, 12 predicted proteins | sample SalMarSW160140MG_FD_203099 | JGI IMG/M metagenome (GOLD analysis project Ga0315553, IMG submission 203099) | Salt marsh sediment microbial communities from the Plum Island Ecosystem LTER, Massachusetts, United States - Salt Marsh Sediment SW1601-40 ... | reverse complement strand
ATCAGCAAGGGCACCACGTCGAAGCCCGAGCGGGTTGCACCGCGCGCCCACGAGACGATCTCGGTGGACGTGGGTCCTTCCATTCGGCGGACGGAAACGGCCGCCAAGGTCGAACTGCCGGCGCAGTCGCGGCCGACCCAACGAGCCACCGGGACCGGCGGCGCGGATGTCAAGGCGCCGGTGACGTTGTCCGGCCCCGGCCCGCCCGTGACATCTGCCAGCGACGCACCGGTGACCAAAGACCTCGACACCCGGCTGGACCGCGGCGAGCTGCTTCTTGCGGCCGTCACCGGGGCCCCGCCGCGCGTTCCGCTTTCGGTGCCCTTCGATGAGCCCACGTCCGCCGCCGGCGCGCCCGTCGTCCGGCGGGAGTTGGAGAGGGGGCCGGAGCGCGGCGCCGTGCCGGTGCACACGTCGCAGCTCGAACACCGCATAGAAGCGGCCCCGCGCGCCGACGTGGTTTCGCCCGAACTCGCCCCCGTGAGCATTACACCGACCCGAACGGCGCGGACCGAGATCCGACGAGGCCCCATTGGAGACGTCAACCTTCCGCCGACGCGGACGCAGATCACCCGCCCGTCCGGCCTGGACACGGTGAGGAAGCGCGCCGGCGGCAGCGTACCGTTCGCGCTGGCCCGGTACTCCGGCGACTGGGATTGCGACAAGACCGCCATGCCCAACCTCGCCTACCAGCTCGAGCGGCGCGTCGGAATCCTGCTCAGCACCGAACACCGGACCATCGACATCACCGACCCCAAGCTGCTCAGACAGCCGTTCGTCTTCATCTCCGGACACAAGGACTTCCGCCTGACCGCCGCGGAGCTTGCCGCCCTGCGGCGGTACATCCGGGCCGGCGGGTCGCTGTGGATCAACGACAGCACCCAGGAGTTGGACCCGACGTTCGACCGCGCCGTTCGCCGCGAGATCAAGCGGCTGCTGCCGGCCGGCCGGATCGTGAAGCTGCCGTCGGACCACAATGTGTTCAGCTCGTGCTACGACCTCACCAGGGGGTTCAAGGGCTACAAGGTCCCGCCGGGTGACAAGTATCGGTGCGACTACCTGGAAGGGGTGAAGGTCGGCCGCCGCACGGCGATCATCTACACACGCAACGATTACGGCGACGGCCTGGAGATCGATCCGAACACCGCGCCGCTGATGCCCTCGCTGACGGACCTGTCGCCGCGCGACATGCAGGAAGGCTCCGTCCAGATGGGCATCAACATCGCCCTGTACTTCCTGCGAAGCCGGCTCGACCCGGCCGGGGCGGGCGCAGCGAACGTCGACTACATCGCGCAGGAGGTGCGGAGGAACGCGGAGCGCGTGGAGCGCCACCAGCGCGCGGCGGTCGAGGCCGCGGAAATCTCGGTCCTCGAGGACTTCGATGAGGAATTCCTGTGGGCTCTTGAGAAGGACTGGGGCGACGCGGCGGAGGTCGCGCCGATCCGCGCCGGCGGGAAGAACGTGCAGATGTCCATCCGGTTTGTGCTCGGCGACAAGAAGAAGATCGCCGTCGGTCGCGACCTGCTTGAGCAGAAGGATTTTTCGAAACACAACGCGCTGATGGTCGATGTGACCAGCAAGCTGTCCGCGGGCTGCCGCGTTTCCGTCGGCGTGGTGACCATGCCGGGCTGGAAGTACTTCGAGGCCCCGCCCCGGTACATCCGCCCCGGCAAGAACCCGAAGGTCGTGTTCCGGCTCGACCAGCCGAACTTCAAGTCCGAAGAGGGCCAGTGGAAGTACAACCAGCGTGTCGCGAACCTGTCCGCGGTCCGCAGGGTCGTATTGCTCATCTACCCCATCCGCGGCGGGAGCATCCAAATCGACAACGTTCGCCTGGCGAAGCTGAAGCTGATCGCAGAACCGCAACCCAATGATTAGGAGGCCCGGAGATATGCGTAGGACGACCTGTGTTGTTTTGGCGTGCATCGCGCTCGTTCTCGTCCACACCGGCTGCAACGGCCCCGTAGTCCGCGAAGGGCCGGAGGCCGGCAAGCTGTTCACCACCGCCAAGCAGCCGCCCGAGATCAAGAAGGCTCCGAGCATCCCGGTGCAGCCCACGCCGCGCCCGAAGCCGCCGGCCGTCGAGGCAACCGTCCTCGACAACGTCGAGGCAACCATCCTCGACAACTTTGACAAGGAGTTTCTGTGGGCGCGCCAGGAGGACTGGGGCGATGAGGCCGCGGTCAAGGCGATGCCGCATAAGAGCGGCGAGAAGGACCTGGTGATGGACATCCAATACAAGCTCGGCGAGACGAAGAAGGTTGTCGTCGGCCGCGACCTGAAAGAACCGAACGACTTGTCGAAGTACAACGCGATCCTGCTGGACATCGACAGCAAGCTGCCGGTGGGCTGCCTGATGGCGGTGGGGCTGATGGCGATGTCCGGCAAGAGGTACGTGGAAGGCCCGCCGGTGTATGTCCGGCCCGGGGTGAACAGCGCGGTCGTGTTTCGGCTCGACGTGCCGAAGTTCAAGAGCGAGGAGAGCAAATGGGAGTACAGCCGGCCCGCCGGCGACCTGTCGGGGGTGCAGAAGGTGCTCCTGCTGATCTACCCCATCGTCGACGGGCGGATCCAGGTCAACAACCTGCGCCTGGCGAAGGTCGTGTTCCCGAAGTAGCCAAAGCCCGGACAGCAGGCCGTGGCTGTTGGGCACAGCGTGTGCGACGCTCGCCCAGGGACGTGTGAACTGACGACGGAAGCGAACCGTGACAAGTTGGAGGGGCAGAGCATGGATAGGATCGGTCGTATCAGTCTGATCGTTGTGGTGTTGGCTTCGCTGGTCCTGCTGCACGTCGGCTGTGTGAGCGAACAGGTGCGGATGCAGCGGGAACGTGAACGGGTCGAGCGCCAACGTTCGGAGTCGCTCGCGGGCATGGAGGTCAGTGTGCTCGACAGCTTCGACGGCACGCTGGCATGGCGGCTCGACGCGGGCCAGAGCGATCCGGCCGAGGTCGGGCAGACCGAGCCAAAGGCCGGCGCGAAGGACCGCGCAATGGACATCAAGTTCAAGCTGGGCGAGAAAAAAAAGATCGTCATCGGTTGCCGCCTGACCCCGCCGAGCGACCTCTCGAAGGAGGGCCTGCTCGTGGTGGACGTGCGCAGCGGGCTGGCCGGGCGCTGCCCCGTCTCACTGGGCCTGCTGACGATGCCGGGCTGGAAATACTGCGAAAGCCCGAAGGAGGTCGTCTGGCCCGGCGAGAATCCGAACGTCGGCTTCCGGCTCGACCTGCCGAACTTCAAGAGCGAGGAGAGCAAGTGGCGGTACAGCCAGCGCGTCCCGGACCTGTCGGCGGTGGGCAAGCTGGTTCTGATCTTCCATCCCGCGGGCGGCGGGAGCGTGCAAGTCGACAACCTTCGCCGGGCGAAGCTGAAGCTGATCCCAGAACCGCAACCCAATGATTAGGAGGCCCGGAGATATGCGTAGGACGACCTGTGTTGTCTTGGCATGCATCGCCCTCGTCCTCCTTCTAGGCGCGGCGGCATCCGCGCGGGCGGCGACGGTCGGGGAGTGGGTGGCGGAGAGCTTCCGCCTGCACGAAGAGATCAAGGCGATCCAGGCCGAGGCATACAAGAATACCCGGGCGGAGAGGCGCCGCTTGGAGTTCCTGGGGAACGTGATCGGCGCGCTGGAGCGTCCGCCGCGCCCGGAGGCGGCCGCTGAGCACAAGGCAGACCTGGAGCGGGCCGAGGCGGATCTGGCGCGGACGATGCGCTGGGTCGAGTGGGAGAGCATCGCGGACCCCAAGGCCCGCGCCGACCAGGTCGCCCATTGGCGCAAGCGGAACGAACAGGCCCTCGCGGACCGCGAGAAGATCACAGCCCCGTTCACGCAGCGCCGGTCCGCGCTGCGGGCGAAGCACCGTTCCGACGAGCACCGCCTGCGGCGGGCGATGGCGCCGTTCTTTCGAGCGCAACTGAAGGAGCATCCGGAGATCAAGGCGGTCGACGTGTCCGCCACCTTCGTCACGGCGAGCGTGAAGTGCCGGTGGAAGGACGCGGCCGGCCGGGACGTGGCGTCGGTCAGCGTGCGGTTCGCGAAGGAGCACCACCTGCCCAAGGAGGCGGCGCCGGTGAAGGGGAAGCCGTGGGTCTATCCGGGCCAGTGGCGAGGCGCCACGGGGTGGGCCGGCCCGGCCGCGTTGTCGTTCGCCCCGAGGAAGAAGGAGTGGCTGGGCCCCGGCGTGCCGGCGCGGATCCTGAAGGAGCTGGTCGATCTCGATGGGCTGGCGAAGGTCGAGTTGGCGGAGCCGGGCGTCGAGGGGCTGGGGGCGCTGATCGCGCGGAGCCTCGAGGCCGGCCGGGAGCACGAGGATATCCTCCGACAAAGCAAGGAGGCGTCGAGGGAGGCGGAGCACCAAGTGAGTCTTTCGAACGCCGCCATCCAGTTCTTGAAGCAGCCTTACAGCCCTGATCGGCTGGCGGGGTTCCAGAAGCGCGTGCCCGGCGCCGAGTCGCGGGTCAAGATCTGCAAGACGCTGCTCGAGCTGGTGGACCTGAAGGACCCCGACGAGCGGCTGGCGCGGCTCCGGCGGCACGAGGCGGAGCAGCAGAAGGTGCTGAACCGCCGCGACCAGATATGGAAACCGTTCAACGACCGCGTGCGCGCGCTCAGGCGACTGGGCAAGGAGCGGCAGGCCGAGTTCGACCGCGCGGTCGAAGAGCTGTTCCGACTGCCCGCAGGCGCGTACCCCGTGATCGCCGCACGGAGGGTCGAGGCGACGTTCGGCAGCGACAGAATGCGCTGCACGTGGACGGACGACGACGGCAAGCCGGTCTCGCGGGCGTTCGTGACGCTCAAGCGGAAGCACGACGTTCCGAGCCGGGCCGAGCTGGTGGACGGGAAGTACCCCGTGAAGGACAGCATGACCGGGGATTCGGTGGAGGCGTGGGCGGGGGCGTTCCGCGTGTTGTTCTATCCGGGCAAGCTGGAGTTGCACAAGAAGGGCCGCCGGGCGAAGATGATCGCGCACTTCGTGGACCTGCCGGCGATGGCCGAGATCAAACTCGGGCCGCCGAACCATTGATCTGGCCACCGCGCGCGGTTACTATCTAGCCAACAGTGATCCGGCCGGCGGGAACCCCGCCGAACACGAGGGACCAGGCAATGCGTAGACTCGGCTGGCTGTGTGTGGTCGTGCTGCTGATCGGATCGGTCGGCTGCGTGAGCGAGGCCGTCCGGCTGGAGCGGAAGCGGCCGCCGTCGCGGCGATGAAGATCACGGTGCTCGACAGTTTCGACAGCGCGCTTTCGTGGCGCCTGGACGCGACCGAGAGCGACCCGGCCAAGGTCACGCGGGTCACGCCGAAGGCCGGCTCGAAGGACCAGGCGATGGCGGCGGCGTTCGCCCTGGGGCCGAAGAAGAAGATCGTGCTCGGCCGTCGGACGGCGAGGCCGGCGGACCTGTCGAAGCAAGCGGCCGTTGTGATAGACGTCGACAACAAGGCCGGCGGCGATTGCGGCCTGTCGCTGGCGCTGCTGACGCTTGCCGGCTGGAAGTATGCCGAGAGCCCGGTGGTCACCGTGTGTCCCGGCGTGAGCGATCACGTGATGTTCCGGCTGGACGCGGCGACCTTCAAGACCGAGGCGAGCAAGTGGCAGTACAACCAGCGCGTTCCGAACCTGTCGGCGGTGGGCAAGCTGGTTCTGATCTTCCATCCCGCGGGCGGCGGGAGCGTGCAGATCGACAACCTTCGCCGGGCGAAGCGCGCGCCGGTGGCCAAAGCCGGAGGCAGCAAGTAGGAAGGACCGGACGTTGTCCACAGGCACCACGGATCTGTGGGACCTGAGCGGCAAGCTCGCGCTGGTCACCGGCGGGGGCCGGGGCCTGGGCCGGGCAATGGCGCTGGCACTGGCCGAGCACGGCTGCGACGTGGCACTGGTCGCCCGGTCCGAGGATCAGCTCAAGAAGACCGCAAAGGCGATCACCCAGCTCGGTCGAAACGCCTGCTTTTGTCCGTTCGACCTTGCCGACGTGAAGGGCATTCCCAAGCTGCTGGACGGCATCGGGAAAGAAGCGGGGACGGTGGACATCCTGGTGAACAACGCGGGCATCACGCGGCGCGGCGCCGCGACCGACCTGCCGATGGCGGACTGGGACGCCGTGATGGCGGTGAACGTCCGCGGCCTGTTTGCGCTCTCCCGCGAGGTGGCGAAGCGCTTGATCCGAGCAGGCCGCAGCGGGAAGATCATCAACATCGCGTCGCTGATGAGCCAGGTGTCGCGTCCGGGGACGTCGGCCTACACGGCCAGCAAGGGCGCCGTCGCGCAGTTGACGAAAGCGCTGGCGGTGGAATGGGCGCCACACGGCATCAACGTCAACGCTATCGCGCCGGGCTACTTCAAGACCGAGCTGACCGAGCCGCTGTACACCGACCGGAAGTTCGACAGGTGGGTCAGGGACAAGACGCCGATGGGGCGATGGGGGGAACCCGAAGACCTGACCGGGCTGGCTGTTTTTCTCGCGTCGCGCGCCTCGGACTTCATCACCGGCCAGGTCATCTACGCCGACGGCGGCTGGCTGTCGACGGTCTGACGGCCGATCGAGTCGTACAGCTCGGCATATTTCGCGACCATCGTCGCCACGTCGTACCTCTCGCGGGCGCGGGCCCGTGCGCGCTCGACACGTTCGGACGACGGGTTTTCCAGCGCATCCCGGATGGCGTCGGCCAGTTTGGCGGGTTTGCCGGGCGGAACCAGCCGGCCCACGCGGCCGCCGGCCTCCCCCGCGCCGAGCACCTCGGGAATCGAGTCCACCGCCGACGCCACCACCGGCACGCCGGCCGCCATCGCCTCGATCAGCGCCAGCGGCAGCCCCTCGTACATCGAGGGCATCGCAAACACGTCGAACGCGTGTAGCAGGTCGGGCACGTCGTCGCGCCGGCCGATCAGATGGACCCGGTCGTCGCACTTGGCACCCTCGGCCATCCAGCGAAGCATGCCCAGTTCCGGGCCGTCGCCCGCGATGACGAGTTCGACGCCGCCCGCGTCCTTGGCGATGGCGGCAAACGCCCGGATCAGGTGACGATGTCCCTTCTGCTTGTCGAGCCGGCCAACGCTGCCGATGACCTTCGCGCCGGGCTTGATGCCGATTTCCTCCCGCACCTCGTCCGGCGGGCGCGATGCCTCGGCGAACCTGTGCGTGTCGATCCCGTTCGGTATCACGATGAAGCGGTCGCGCGGAATCCGCGTTTTCTTCGACTGGAACTCCCGCACGGACTCGGAGACGCAGACCGTGATCGTGCCGAGCGGGTCCGTGCGCCGTTCCATCCAGAAGCGCCACGGCCGCCATCGCCGCTCGGCGATGTGCACGGTCGCAATGATGTTGGAGATACCGACGCGGTGCCCGATCCGGCGGCCGAGCACGTTGGCGTGGAACATGTGACAGTGCAGGATGTCGGGCCGGACGCCGCGGAGCAGGTTCTCCAGCGCCAGGGCGCGGCGGAGCTGGAGCTTGCCGGTAACGTTCAACGACAGGACGTCGGCGCCGGCGTCCTTCAGCCGGCCGACGTAAACGCCCTGCTCGCCGGAGACGTCCAGAATCGAGCAGACGGACATCTGGTAACGCTGCCGGTCGAGCCGGCTGGCCAGGTCGAGCACAATCTGTTCCGCGCCGCCCTGCCCCAGCCCGGTGATGAGTTGAAGGATTCTCATGCCGGTTACTACTGCCGTCTCTTTTCGCTGAAGAACTCGCTCAGGATCTCGCCGCACTCCTGTTCCAGCACGCCGCGCGTCACGTCGACGGTGTGGTTGAGCCGGGGGTCGCGCGGGATGTCATAGACCGAGCCGACGGCCCCGGCTTTCGGGTCCGCCGCGCCGAACACGAGCCTCGGTATGCGGGCGAGCACGATCGCCCCGGCGCACATCGCACACGGCTCGAGCGTCACGTACATCGTGCAGTTCTCGAGCCGCCAGTTGCCGACGTGCTCCGCGGCCTGGGTGATGGCGATCATCTCGGCGTGGGCGGTCGGGTCCCGCAGCAGTTCGCGCTGGTTGTGGGCGCGGGCGGCCACCTGGCCGTTGTGGACGATCACCGCGCCGACCGGCACCTCGTCCGCGTCGAGCGCCAGGCGCGCCTCGCGCAGCGCCTCGGCCATGTACTCTTCGTCGCTCTTTTGCGTGTGCATTCGCTCAGAAGCTTCGCCGCGCCGCTCCCGGCGTTTGCACCGGGTACACAGGCACGGGACGTTCTCCGGTGAGCATGGTGACGATCCCGCGCTGGACCGGACAGGTCCCGACGAACTGAACGAAGGCGCCGAAGATCAAGAAGCACGCGGTCAGGCCGATCAGCCAGATGCCCAGCACGCGGCCGAGCGCCTTCCGCGTCCCCTCGGACCGGTTTGCCAGGAAGAACACGACGTACGCCAGAACCACCCAGAAGGTTGCCGGAAGCAGAGAAAGCAAGAGGCACATGAGCGACATCTCCTTTCCGGCGATCCCGCTCACCGGCCTCGGTGACGCGGATCGTCCAATTCACTTGCCCCCCTGTCAGGAACTGGCCCGGACATACCGCATGCGCAGGTCGTACAACGCATCCTGCAGCATCTTCGACTCGTCGTCGGTCAGATTGCCCTGGGTCTTGTCGTCGAGCACCTGAAGCATGTCGATGCTGAACTTGGCCGCCTCGAGGTCGCGGGCCCGCTTGCCGTCAACCGGGTTCTGCATCTCCCCCAAGGCGATCAGCGCCTGCGCCATGAACGAGGAAACGATCAACGCAAGCGACGCCGGCGGCGGCTCGCCCTGGGAGCGATTCTCGACCTCCTTGGCGAGCTGTTCCTTCTCTTCGCGGGCCTTCTTTTTCCACTCGTGATCCACTTTCTTCTCGGTCATCGTGCGTCTCCTCGTGTCCCGCGGCCGCGGATGGCCGAGCCCGAGCCGCAGCCCACGCCGTCAAATCGCCGCATCCATCTTACCAATTCACTCCGCCGTGAAAAACGGGTTTGTCTGCTTTTCGCGCCCGATGGTGGTGGCGGGCCCGTGCCCGGGCAGAACGAGCGTGTCGTCGGGGAGGGTCAGAAGCTTTTCCCGTATGGCGGTGCGGAGCGCCTGCTCGTCGCCGCCGGGGAAGTCGGTGCGACCGATGCCCCCCGCGAACAGGGCATCGCCGCTGAACACCAGCCCCGCGACCGAGTCCGTCCCCGACCAGTAGAGCCCGATCCCGCCCTTCGTGTGGCCGGGCAGATGAATCACGGTGAACGTGTTGCCGCCGAGCGAGACGGCGTCCCCCTCGTTCAGGAGGCGGTCCGCCGGGGGTGACTTGACCGCTCCACCGAAAAACATCGAAAGGTTCTTCGCCGGCTTCACCAGCAGCTCGGCGTCTTCGGGGTGGACGCAGACTTGCGCGTCGGGATACAGCTCCTTCAACTGCGCGTTCCCCGCGATGTGGTCGGCGTGACCGTGCGTGTTGACGATGTACTTCGGCCGGCCGCCGGTCATACGGATGGACTCGACCACCAGGTCCCGGTCGTCGCCGGGATCCACGACCATCATTTCGTCGGTCGCCTTGTCCGACGCGATGTAGCAGGTTGTCTGCATCGGCCCGACGGTCAGGACATCCACCTTCAGCGGCCGGTGTCTCTCCTCGATGTCCACACGGTCCTCCTTCAGAGCCGCAGGAGCGCATATTGTCCCGTCTCGGCGCAGAATTGCAACCCTTCTTCGTGCGGCATTGGCGCCGGGGGAGGGGCTCCGCCCGCGCAATCGCGGCGGGCGAGAGGCGAGCAGCAGGCCCGGCTACGGCGTCGGGGTCGGCCTTGTCATCCTGACGGCTCGGCCTTCCACCTTGACGCGCTGCAGGTACATGATCAGCAGGTAGTAGTCGCTGTTGTCCACGGTAACCTGGATGAGCGCGTCGCCGCCGCCGTCTTGCAGCGCGTCCTCCAGAGCGGATGCCGTTCTCGCCTGCGAGAACGGAATCCCCAGCAGGTTGAAGCCCCACGACGTGCCCGACGCCTGGTTCATCGTGACGAACCCGCCGGGCGCGAGCGGCCGGGTCGCCGGCGCGATCCCTGCACTGTGCGTGACACATCCCGCAGCCAAGCACGGCAATACACACACTGCACACAGCAGGACAGCTCTTCGCATACATCTTCCTCCTAACGCGAGCCGGTTCGAATGACTTTCCAAGCCCTACCGAACGTATACGCCGAGCCGGCGCAGGTTGGCCAGAAGACCCCGGTCGCTGGGCCATTCCCTCAGCGCCAGTGCGGTCGGAGAGATGCGCCGCACGATGAGGCCCTTCATCGCCGGCAGTTCCGCGACAACGTTCAACAGCTTCTCGTCGGGGAGCTCCAGCACGACCACGTGCTCGGCCGTCGCCACGCGCACCCGTTCGGCCCAGCCGCGGATCGAGTACTCGACGTTCTGCGGCACGGTGCCCGTGTCCGAATGCTCCAGCAGGACTCGCGACATCTCCTCCGCGGCCAGCCCGCGAACCACGGCCTCCTCGACGCGTTCCCTGGTGATTCGCAGGTGGTACGTCTGCTCGAACTTCTCCCGGCCGGCGAACTGCCCCGCCTCGTAGCGAAGCCGCGTCGTGTCTCCCTCCGGCAGAATAATCACCTCGAAGTCCGGCGTCGCGATCAGCTTGCCCGCCGCCTGTTGCGTCGGCGCGGCGCCCGCCGCGACGGTGCCGAACTCACCGAGCCGTTCTGCCACCACCCGGTCACGCTCTACCGCCAGGTCGAGTATCCCCATCGCGTACGCCTCCATCACCACGGCTTCGCGCACGTCGGCTCCGAGCTGTCTGAGCCCGGGAAACGGTGGCAGGACATAGTGCTCCACCTGGTGCACAGCGTCGGATATCTTCGCGCGAAGGTCGGACGATTCGAGCGTCGCAAGGTAGCGCCGCAGGGTGATGTTCGCGAGCGAGCCGCCGCCCCGCCACTCGCCGGGCTTCATCGAGCACAGCGCGCTGCGCGCGATCTCGCACAGGCCATCGTGATGGTGTCTCGAGCGCGGCGTCGGGACGGCGAAGCCGATCAATCCAAACAGGTCCGCCGCCTTCTCCTCGTACGAGCGGCGCTCCCATTCCCATGCCGTGCGCCGTACCTCGAGGGCGCTGCCGGCGCGCTCGATCAGCCCCAGCTTCTCCGCGCAGACCAGGCGCAGCTCGAGCAGGTCGTGCGCGCCGATTAGCGGCAACTCCCGCCGGTTCAGCTTGGCGATGATCCGGTCCGACGCCGCCGCCGTGAGCGCGCCGGAGGCCTTCAGCTTCGCCCCCGACTCGCGCACCGACGAGATCAGCTCCGACAGGTCCAGCAGGAAGTCCGGGCCGACGGGATCGGGAAGCTTGACCGCATCGCCCGAAGGTGCGGACAGCAACGCCTCGACCACCTCGGCGAACACCGCCAGTACCTTACCATCCAAGTCGATCCCGTAGTCGAGCAGCGAGACGTCACCGATAGTGCCAATCAAGTTGGCCTCCAGTTCGT
>Ga0315553_10003904_pt1 | contig 11429 bp, 8 predicted proteins | sample SalMarSW160140MG_FD_203099 | JGI IMG/M metagenome (GOLD analysis project Ga0315553, IMG submission 203099) | Salt marsh sediment microbial communities from the Plum Island Ecosystem LTER, Massachusetts, United States - Salt Marsh Sediment SW1601-40 ... | reverse complement strand
TTTCAGCAGTTCGGCAGCTTCGGGGCGATGGAGGCTTATAAACCCGCAGAGAAGCTAAAAAAGAAAATCGAACCGGCAGATGTCACGCTGATAGCACATCAAGCGTCCGACGCGTTGAGTGACGTGTGGGAGGGGAGGATCAAGCCCGCCTATTTCTTTAAGACCACCAAGCACTATGCCAACATGACGGTCGCAAACATCCCTGTGAACCTGACGCTGGCTCTGTCACCGACCAAGGATAAAGAAAGAGCAGCAATGGATCTCAGGGAAGCGACTACGCCCTACGTGCTCCTTCTCGCGCTCGGTCCCGACATGCATGCGCACGCCCTCCTGTTGGAGAAGATGGGCGTCCCTTCGTAGCCGTCGCAGTTCGGTATTCTGAGAACTCCCTTTGTAGGAACGCAAGTTTCGCATCAGCGCCCCACGACTTGCAGATATTGAGTGCCTCTTCCAGGGCACGTGAGGCGTTATCAGATTGCCCGAGCTTGCGGTAATAGCGAGCCAGGAACTCAAATGCGAGCACAGCGTCCGGCAAGAAGGGTTGAGGTGAACTTCGTAAGGCGCCTTGTGCTGCCCGCTTAAGTAGCGTGTCGGCTTTCTCCCCGGTCGGTTCGCCATTCCATTCTTTGATCGCAGCCAAGATGCCATCCAGCAGATCGGCCTTATGATTGAACATTGAAACCTTCGTTGGGTTCAGTGTGTTCCAGTTGTCGTTCCACGACCGCAATCTCTCCAAGCAGTCCAATCCTTCCTCCCGCCGTGCAGCGGTGCCGCCGGATGGGTCGAACGCCACTTGAGCGAGCGCTGCAAGGCCGTGGAACTGTACTAGCTCGCATTCGGCGATCTGGCCGCGGAAAGACGACAGGATCTTACCCTCTTCGTCACTACGGGCATGTTCGCTCCAGTCCAACGCACCGCTCCAGTCTCCGAAATGGGTGCGCAGTTTGGTGAGGGAAACGAGATAGTAGCCAATCTGATTACCAAACTCGGTCTTGCGGATAAAAGCGAGGTCCTGTTCTTCGTCGAACTGCTCATCGGTGAGATCAAGGGGATCCCGCGTCAGTCCCGCGAGGGCTTTGGCCATCTGCAGCTCGAGCTTGACGTGAAAGGCCGCGTTCATCACTCGCCCGCTGATGCGGTCCAAGTGGACCTGCGCAGTGTCCATAACGTCCTGGAGCGGGCGCCCCACCGAGGCAAGATAGATCACCGCGGCGGCGAGATTGAAGCAGGCATACTCGATGTTGTTGTTGGCCTCTGCGGTATCGGCAGCACGGACAGACCCGGAGAAACTATCTTCGAGCGATCCCACCCAATGATTATGGAACCAGCCATGGACAAACGCGGGACTTCCGTCGTCATGGGTGTCGTTGAGCATGAGCGCTAGTCGGCTCCAGGCGGCCGCCTCGAGCCGGTCACCCGAAAGCTCCCCATGGACGATGGAAAACATCGAGTAGACCTTGGCAGCGTTGGGACCGTTGCCGTGCTCGAGCGTAAGACGCAGGGCCGTCGCGATGATGAGGGCGTAGAGCTCGATTTGTTTGCTCTGATACGCAAACGGTCCGATCGTGACCAGCAATTCCAGCAGCTGGTCGATCTTCTGGTCATCCAAGGCGGGCAACGCGGTAAGCTCGACCGGCGGACGCCCCTTTAGCAGAACCTCGATACGACCCAACTCCTGTCCCAATTCCTGACAGATAGCGTCGTGATCAACGGGCAGGTCCAGACCCAAAGACCGTGCCGCGCGTAGTCCAATCGTTACTGACTGCCGTGCCAGGCCGAGACGGAAGGTACGCTTGGCCTCCTGCTCAAGATAGCGTGCGGCGCGCTCCGGCTCGCCCGCCGCCTCCAGGTGATGGGCGAGCAGCGCATAGTAACGAGATTGATCATGGGCGTAAGTGTGTTCGTACCATTCCGCGATCCGGAGGTGCAGCTCTTTGCGCCCGACTATGCCTCGCGCTCCGCGTGGCATCGCCAAGGGTTCGTATGCTTCCGGCATGAGGTCATATGCGACGTCGCGAATTATTCCATGCCGAAAGGCGTATCCCTCCAGCTCGTCTATTCGGTCGGGTATCAGGAGACCAATGCAGTTGTTCAACAGCAGATGTTGTCTAACCCGAGCTCGCTCGGCATTGATTGGGTGCACGTCCTTGACCAGGGACGTTGGGAACCGCAAGCCCGCTACGCTCGCGACCTTGAGCGTAAGCTGTGGGCCGGCTTCTAGCCGATCGATGCGTCGGGTGACTGTGCCCTTTATTGTGTCTGGCAGGGGTAAATCAGACACGCCGACGCGGGGGGTAATTCGGCACGCTCCATTGCTGACCTCGATGATGCCCTCCTCCAACAATGTCTGGGCGAGCTCGATGCAGAAGAACGGGTTGCCGTGGGCCCGGTTGCCAACCAGCTTCGTCACTTCGTCCGCAACCCGCTCCACGCCCAGCCGCACGCAAATCAGGCGCTCTTGCTCGGCATCGCTGAGTTCACCCAGTTTGAGGCGCGTCGCGCCGTCAGCTACTAGAGCCTTGAGCCGGGTCTCGTCTCCCAGCGGTTGCATTGACAAGACAAGGCAGGCGCCTTGAACCTCTCTAGCGACGTACTGGGCAAGTTCCCAGGAAGCCTCGTCCAGCCAATGGGCGTCGTCGATCATAATGAGTAGCGTCTTATTGGCTGCCGCATCGCGCAGTAAGGAGAGCAGCAAGGCCAGTCGCGCCTGTTGCTGCTCCGACGGGGAAAGGCTCTGAGAGCTGGGAAATTGGAACGTAAGCACCGGATTCAGGAGGGAGGGGTCAGCTCCCTTCGCTTTCAGTGCTTGGCGCACCCTCTCTCGGCGGATGTCATCCTTATCGAGCCTATCGATGCCAAACAGCTGGGCGAAGATGCCCCTCCAGCTATGATACGGGACCTGCCCCTCGATCCGATCTGCAGCTGCCATCAATACGCGCGCGTCATTGGTTACGCATTTGCGGAACTCGGCGAGCAGTCGTGACTTTCCGATACCTGTTTCGCCTTCGATCAGGACCACGCTTGGCGGCTTGCCCGGAACGGCGGCGCCCAGCGCTCCTTTAAGCGTTCCGAGCTCCGTGTCGCGGCCGTGCATCGGAACCAACACTTCAGGCTTGTCCTGCCGCCGTGGCGTCCAGACTCCAATCGGCGCCGTGACCCCCTTGACTTGAGCTCGTCCAGCGGGATCGAACACAATTGCGCTGCGAGCACCGCGCACCGTCGCCTCGTCGCATTGGATTGCACCCTCGCGCCGTCCCTTCAGTCGCGAGGCCAAATTGATAGCGTCGCCGAACACCATATATTTGCGGAAGGTGTCGTTGCCGATCAGGCCGCACAGCGCGTGGCTTGTCGCAACGCCGATGGTGCTGTGGTGTCCGATACTGCGCAGCGTATCCCTTAGGTCGATGGCCATTCGCACGCCCCGCACGGAATCGTCAGCATGGGCGACGGGGGGCGGGCCGAATAGGACCAGCAGATTGGCGCCTCGGTCGTCTACGAGCAGCTCGTAGAATTGGCCGTCGTAGTGACGCACCAGAGGCATCAATGCGAGGACGACCTCCTCAAGTCGCGTCGCAACGTCTGCGCCAGCACAATCGAGGTCAGGCAAGGCTGCGAAAACGACCGTCACAAGACGCAAGGATGTCGTCCAATCCAATTGATTGGGGGTTAGGCGTGCCGTCACTTGGGGTGGAACATGGGCGGTGAACCAGGCGACTTTCGATTTTGGCAGCGGCACGGGGAAGAGGGGAGCCGGCGGCAGGTGTTCGTGAAGCCTGATCAGGACGCCACACCCGCGCATGGTTGGCGATATTTCTGCTGCCGAGCCAAGGATCTTGATGGCACCACGGGATACTCGCAGTTGACAGGGAGCGGCAGGAGTTTCGGTTGCGACCTGAAGATCGCGCAAAGCCTCTCCGACGGTGATGTAGACGCGGGCGCTGCTTGTCCCGATGTCGAGCATCTGGCAAGAACCGAACGCGAGCACGGCATGCAGCGGGAGCACGCTCGTCTCCAGACTTGCATTAGCTTTGCCGTCAAGGAGACTCTCAGCACACTGGGCTGCGCGCAGGGCGGCGTCGCGCGGCGTCCCGTGCCCAGGGGGCCAACCGCATAGGAGTCCGTCGCCCGCGAACATAAACGGTTCACCGCCGTGCTCCACAACGATCGTGATCAAGGTATCGAAGTGTCGTTGCAGCCGTGACCCCAGCTGCTCGATTCCCGCTGGCCTTTCCTCTATCATGCGGTGCGTGAGCTCGGTCGAACCGACGATATCCAGCCAAAGCAGTGCCATGTCCGTTGCTGGCGGACACTTAGAGTTGACATCGGCGCTCGCTGCCCACAGTCTCAGCGGTGGGGGTAGGAAGCTCTCTACGAGCTTCTCCTGCGAGAATTTGCTGCGGACCATTGCCGCTCGAGCCTTCCCAGATCTCGTTTCGTGGCGCTCGGGTGTTTGATGAGCGTGGGATCTCGACGAGCTTTTTATTCTAGCAGATGTATGTGAACTCTTGATACAGGCGTTTAAACTGACCACTGGCTGACGATCGCTACTGGGACCTTAAAGGAGGTTTTCAACCAACTATTTGAGGACGAGATGCTTATCGAGCATCGGCATAGGATCCTCGGGGGGCCGCTCCTTATGAGAATAGCAAGGGCCGGCATACTGCCCATAGGCCTGCTCATAGCGGCCTTTTCGGCGTTGCAGGCGACGCCAGTGCGGGCACAGCCATCTCAGCAACGCGCGCAAATACCGGATTTGATGAAATTGCCAGGAATCCTCAATCTTGGGGCAACGACGTTTCGAGATGGCTTCCTTCCCACCAATCCGGATTGCGCATACTTCCAATACCTGCGCCGAAACGCCTGGAACAAGCTCCACGACAAGGACGGGCATGTTGTGCCCGGCTTCAAGAATCTCGAAATCATCGCGCCGGGCGAGGCCTCCCAGTTGGCTTGCACGACCTCGATTAAGGTGTTCGGCGGCTCACTTGGATTTCACACGATAATCCCGGTCGCGGAGGTCCGAAGTACCTCTGATCCGCCTGGCATTGTCCTGCAGGATAATGGACTCGGGTTCGGGGATATTTTTTTGGCGGCCTACGTCCAAATGCCTCCGGTCATGCGTGACGGTCGGCCGATATATTCGCAGCGCTTTGAGCTGACCTTCATCTCACCTGCTGGCAAGTTCGACTCGACCAAGGACCTCAACCTCGGTGCCGGGTATTGGTCTATCAATCCCTATTGGGCAGCTACCTGGTTTCCTGCTCCAAAATGGGAGATAACATGGCGCGCACATTACCTATACAACTTCGAGACGAACAAGATCGCTACGTCTTTAATTCCGAATGTCCGTCAACTGTTCAGAGATGGACAGGCTGGCCAAGCGGCCTGGGTAAACTTTACGCTTGGTTATGCCCTCTCCGACAAATTCAGCGTCGGTCTGACTGGCTACTATCTGAGGCAGTTGACTGACGACAAGCTCAACGGCCAGAGCTATAGCGGCGGAAAAGAAGAGGCTTTGTACATGGGCCCGGGAATTCACTACGACTTCAATCAGCAAAATGCCGCGAACATAAACGTCTATTTTCCTGTCGAAGATAGAAATAGACCCAGTGGGGGGTTCCAACTCAATCTTGTGTACGGTCATATCTTCTGAGGCTGCGCACGCGTCTTCTCGCTGCAGGAAACTCATCCCGGCCCATCGGCACGGCGCACAGGACGCGTAGGAATCTTCCGGGAATACTTCGCGTTTCACGCGCATTGCGCTAAGCTTCGGGCTCAATGATCAGTTCGACGTGGAGTTCGCCATGTCCGACCAAGCAATGGATACGGGTGCGGACGCACGCTTTCAAAGACTGCCTGACGAAAAGCCGCCCTTGATGCGAGTACCGGTTGGGCTCTCGTTCGTTGCCGTCCGCCGCTCGCCTGGCCTGGTTTGGTTGGCTGGCCACGGGCCGAACCTAAGGAAGCGGCCGCCGGAGTTTGATTTTACCGGCAAGGTCGGTCGCGATTTGACAAAGGAAGAGGGATATGCGGCGGCGCGTCTCGTCGGCCTCAATTTGCTGGTCTCTCTTCGTGCCGAGCTTGGCACCCTCGACAACGTCGAGGCCGTTCTGCAGGTCATCGGAGCGGTCAATAGCGCTGAGGATTTCGACCAGCAGTCGTTCGTTCTCAATGGGTGCACGGACCTAATGGTTGAGGTTTTTCAAGACGCCGGTCGCCCGGCGCGGATGGCGTTTGGCGCACATGCGCCCTTCGATATGGCCGTTGAAGCCTCGATGATTGTTGCCGTTCGGGCATCGCGCTCTTGACGCCTGGCAAAGACGTTCCAGGTCCTCCCTAGTCGACGCCAGCCCGCGACAACGCCTGTGCCTCAGTAGACGGTGAGCGCATCGAGCACCGGGAGAACTGTTCGCCTAATCTGTCGGGAAGGAATGGCCGTAGTTTTCAGCTCGTTCCAGATCCTGCTCGGACTTGTCGAGAATGCAGTTGCCGATGACGAGCGTCTCCATCTCCGTCCCCATGAAGCAGCGGAAGGCGTCCTCGGGCGTGCACGCGATTGGCTCGCCGCGGACGTTGAAGCTGGTGTTGAGCAGCACTGGACAGCCGGTCCGCTGCTTGAAAGCCGCTAGAAGCGCGTGATAGCGCGGGTTCGTCTCCGCGTGCACCGTCTGCACGCGGGCGGAGTAGTCGACGTGAGTCACGGCGGGGATGTCGGAGCGCACCACGTTGAGCTTATCGATGCCGAAGAGGTTCTCCTCGTCAGCGGTCATACGCCTGCGACGGTTGCGCTTCACGTCGGCGACAAGGAGCATGTAGGGGCTGTCGGCATCGAGCTCGAAATAATCGGCCACGTCCTCGCGCAGAACCGAAGGCGCGAAGGGGCGAAAGCTTTCCCGAAACTTGATCTTGAGATTGAGGCGCTGCTGCATGTCGGGCCTGCGCGGGTCGCCCAGAATCGAGCGGGCTCCGAGCGCGCGCGACCCGAACTCCATGCGGCCCTGGAACCAGCCGACAGCATGGCCGGCTTCGAGGGCATCGCATGTGCGCTGGTAGAGGTCCCAGTCGCGGCCGACGGTGTTGAACATCGCGCCCAGTGCCTTTAGGCGCTTCTCGATCTCATCCTGGCTAAATTCAGGCCCGAGATAGGAGCCGTGCATGGCGTCGAGCGCGCCGTTGATTTTGCGCGGCTTGCCAAGGTGCTGATGGTAGGCGGCGAGCGCCGCACCGACCGAGCCGCCGGCATCCCCCGCGGCCGGCTGGATGAAGATGCGCTTGAAGTTGCCGTCGCGCAGAACCTTGCCGTTTGCGACGCAGTTGAGCCCAACGCCGCCCGCAAGGCACAGATTGTCGATTCCGTATGTGTTCGAAAGCTCGCGCGTCATACGCAGGATGATCTCTTCGGTGACCTTCTGCACCGAGGCCGCTATGTCCATGTGGCGCTGTGTGAGGGGAGCCTTTGGATCGCGTGGCGGACCGCCGAGAAGGTCGTGCAGTTTGCGCGACGTCATCGTCAGCCCCGTCGCATAGTTGAAGTAGCTCTGGTCGAGCCAGAAGGAGCCGTCCTCCTTTAGGTCAACGACATGGTCGAGGATCCGCGCCGCGTATGTTGGCTCCCCATAGGGTGCAAGACCCATGACCTTGTACTCGCCTGAGTTCACCTTGAACCCCGTGTAGTAGGTGAGCGCGGAATAGAGCAGTCCGATACTGTGCGGCCAGTGGATCTCGCGCATCATCTTCAGCGTGTTGCTGCGACCGATGGCGACGGAGGTGGTTGCCCGTTCGCCGACCCCATCCATGGTCAGGACCACCGCCTCCTCGAATGGCGACGGAAAGAACGCCGAGGCTGCATGGCTCTGGTGATGCTCCGCAAAAAGCAGCTTGCCTTCGACCGTGCCGCTTGATGCATAGGCGCTGAGCGCCTTTTCCAGGTTCGGCTTTTGGTAGAGCTTCTGCTTGATCCACATGGGGATCGCCACCCGGAACGAGGTGAAACCGCGCGGCGCATTGGCAAGTTAGGTCTCTACCAGACGCTCGAATTTGAGGAAGGGCTTTTCGAAAAAGACGACGTGGTCAACCCCGTCGAGATCGACGTTGGCCGCGTCGAGACAATAGCGAATGGCCGCGTCGGGAAAGGCAGCATCATGTTTCTTGCGCGTAAAGCGTTCCTCCTGAGCGGCGGCAACGATTTCGCCGTCGTCCACGAGGGCAGCCGCGCTGTCGTGATAGAAGGCTGAAATGCCCAGGAGTCGCATGGTTCTCGCCGGCGGGCGCTCAGAATACCGTGTAGATGAACGGCGCGATGGCCGATCCCTGCGCTAGGATGAGGAGACCACCAAAGATCAGCAGCGCGAGCAGAATCGGCGCCAGCCACCACTTCTTGCGAGCGGACATGTAAGCGAGAAACTCACGAGCCAGCGCTGTCATCAACATACCTCACGCGTCTCATATCGATCTGCCGCCGCACTGAACCGGGGCCTAGAACTGATTCCGCATCGACCCTGTTGAATCCTCGCTCGCCTCGCGGCTGATCCAATAGGTCGATGCCTCGGGCTTACGCCGCAACCGTAACGGATCGTGCCAGCATCGCATGATGGCCCCCGCCGGCACAAAGACAAGAGCGAACAGCGCAAACATCACGATCGGGTTCATGATCCGATGCAATAGCAGGCCGAAGCGAAACCATAGAATATTCAGCGGCTTTAGGAGCCACGGTGCCATCAGGCTCACGAGCGCCAATATCGCTGCCAAGCCGAGCGCCAAAAAGGGCACGATAGGATCATTGCGCCACAAAACCGCGGCGATGACCGCGACGGCGGAAAACACCAAGCCCGTCGCACGTTCCGACGGCGGCGTCACCTCTCCCGCGACAAAGCTTTCATGGAAGTTGCGATGCACCATGCAAACCCGCTTCACTTAACATTTCACCGGCCTCAGGCGCCGACGGCATGTATTCCCAGATACATCCTAATTGCCCGCTAACACCTCGTCCAATTGCGTCAGTTCCTAGTCCTGGCAGAGCGTTACCCTGGAGGCAGATGCTGACGCACACGATCAGCGAACCGCATGAAGGGCCGGGCTAGCGGATAGGTCCAGCGTTTCTCGACCAGTAAATCGTGGATGACCAGAACATCGATGTCGGTGCCGAGGAAGCACCTCATGGCGTCGGTCGGCGTCTCCACGATTGGTTCGCCGCGAACGTTGAACGAGGTGTTGAGAAGAACCGGAACGCCGGTCCGCTCGGCGAAGGCCTCGATCAGGGCATGAAAAGCCGGATTGGTCTCACGATCTACAGTCTGGACGCGCGCCGAGCCGTCGACATGCACGATTGCGGGCACGCGCTCCCGCCATTCCGGCCGCACCTGCATGGAAAGCAGCATGAAGGGCGAGTCCGCGCCGCTTTCAAATTCAAAAATCTCGTGGCTTCGCTCCGCAAGCACCGCCGGCGCGAACGGGCGGAAACTCTGGCGATGCTTCACGCGGGCATTGAGGAGATCCTTCATGGCAGGGTTGCGCGGGTCGGCGAGGATGCTGCGGTTGCCGAGCGCCCTCGGACCGAACTCGGCCCCTCCCTGGAACCAGCCGACGATTTTTCCCTCGGCGAGACGCTCTGCTGTCGCCGCGGCGATGTCGGCAACCCGCTCGTGACGCGTGACCATTCGGGCAGGCCAAGATGCAATCGCCCTTTCCTCATCCTCGCGGCCGTAGCGGCGTCCGAGATAGGCATGGCGCATGACGTAGCTGCGCGGCTGCTGGCGAAGAGCGAGATGGCCATAATAGGCGCAACCGATGGCGATGCCGTCGTCGCCAGTGGCCGGCTGGATCCAAACATTCTCGAACGGGCCTTCGCGAACGATGCGGCCGTTGGCGACACAATTGAGTCCGACGCCGCCGGCGATGCAGAGGTTCTTCGCGCCGGTTGCCTCGTGCAACCAGCGCGCACGTTCAAGAAGCGCGCGCTCGGTATCGTCTTGAACCTGCCAGGACAGGTCCTGCCAATGTGCAAGCGCCGGGCTTTTCTCCCAAGCAGCATCGCTGCCGCCGAGCCACGGACGGTTCATATCGGCCGTCCATTCTGGAACGTGCAGACGTCCGTTCTCCAGTTGAGCCAATGGCGCCCTTCGCTGGGGGCGTCCGAACGCTGCCAGCCCCATGACCTCACCGCACTTGTTCCAATGACCGAGGGCGTAGCGTGAGACCCTGCTGTAGATGGCGCCGAGACCGGGCATCATGAAGAACTCGTCGCTGAGAAAGCCGGCGGTGGGCTCCATCCAAACCTTTTTAAGGGTCTCGATGTTCGCGCCTGCGAAACGGTAATAACTCTCTGATTCCCGGGCCAAAGGATAAGCGTCGTTGTCCGGCGGAATCGGCTCCATGACATCGGCGCGATAGCTGCCGACCCCATCGACCACCATGATCACCCCCTCATCGAACGGCGAGGCCGCAAACGCGCTGTAGGCGTGAGCCAGGTGATGGGAGACGTCGACGACGCGGCTGGCCTCGGACAAATAGAGCGGATGCTTGGCGGCGATGGCGCGCTCACTCGCATTGAGGTAAGACGGAGTGTCACGATAGGCTAGACGTTGCTCGATCCTGTTGACCGGCATCACGTAACAATTGCGAACGATGAGTTCCACGTCATCGAGGTCGATTCCCGCCGTCGCCAAGCAATAGTCGACCACCCCACCGTAGAAGCCGGTGTCATGCTTGTACCGGGTCAGTCGCTCCTTGATTATCGCGACAACGATCTCGCCGTTGCGCAAGAGGCAGGCGCTGACGTCGTGATCGTAAGCGTTAATTCCCAGGATGTAGACGTCGTCACCCACGATGTCCTCACTCAATCAGTCTAATTCTCGCGAAGGGTCAGCTTGAGAGCCCACGCTACCCGGAAACTCTTTAAAAGGGATAATCCACATATTTTGTCGTCATAGGCTCAATTCGCTTTGTCATGCCGAGTGCAGCGCGTTAGTCTTGCTGCGCTTTTGTCGAGCCAAGCCCGCCGGACGGTCGAAGCTAGGGAGCACATATCGCCATGAATCAGTTTTTGTCATCGATGCTTAACGCGCTCAAGCCCGCGCAGGCGGAAACAGCGAGCCAAACGCGCGATCCGCACTCGGCGAGCATTCCGAGACGCCGCATTGGCATGCGGGTCTTGGCGTTTGCTGTCCTTGCCGCATTGTTGGGCCTGGCACCTGCCGCACAGGCGCAAGACCGGGGCCGTGGAAACCGAACTCCGAACCGCGGCTGCGATCGTGACAGAGGGCCGGACCGTGGCTGTCCCACACCGCCCGGGCCGCCGCATGCGCCCCCGCCGGGGAACGACGTCAATCCGCCTCCCCAGCAGTAGTAAGATACTCGCGACTGGGTGGCTGCGGTAGCACGGCGCTTGATTCCATGACGGAGCCTGCAAAACACCTCTTTGCGGGGTGGTG
>Ga0315553_10003901_pt1 | contig 11441 bp, 10 predicted proteins | sample SalMarSW160140MG_FD_203099 | JGI IMG/M metagenome (GOLD analysis project Ga0315553, IMG submission 203099) | Salt marsh sediment microbial communities from the Plum Island Ecosystem LTER, Massachusetts, United States - Salt Marsh Sediment SW1601-40 ... | reverse complement strand
ATAGATTTAATTCCCAATAATTTCGAAGTACGAACGAGAGACCGTGTTTTTGGAGCCGGTGTTGTTTCAGATAGAAAGCATACACTGATTATGCTCTCTGAAGGCACCCAAGAAACAGACTCATTGGGCATCTATTCATCCCATTACATTTTCGCAGACATGGCTGCTGCATATTTTGAATCCCTCTGGAAGGATTCAAACCCGATATGATTGCTACGTCGCAAGCTAAATAAGAGGCTGATAACTATCGTTATCTTAATAATTGGGAGATCCGCTTCTTACATGGTTGTGTAGAAAGATGGTTGTAGAGATTGAAGACGAAATGAAGATCCAAATAGTTGAGTTATTTGAACCCATGATTAATGATGTAACAATCCACCTCTTTGTTAAAGATCATGATTGTCTCTATTGCAATGACACCACTGCATTAGTGACACAAGTAGCAGAACTATCAGATAAGGTTAAACTTGAAATACACAAGGGAGATGTGGATCAAGGAAAAGCTGTTGAATATGGAGTAAAACATGTTCCAGGTATTGTTCTACATGGAAAAGAGGAATACAAGGTCAGGTTTTATGGGATACCTGCAGGTCATGAATTTAGTGCATTAGTAGGTAGCATCGTTGATGTGTCTACTGGAACGGCTCCATTGGAACCTGATATCATTGAGGATATCTCGGCGATAGACAAACCAATACATATCCAAGTTTTCACAACTCCTCAATGTCCTTACTGTCCCGGTATGGTACGTTTAGCACATCAGGCTGCGATACTTAATCCACTCATAGAAGCAGACATGATTGAAGCATTAGAATTTCAGGAATTAGCTACAAAGTATGCAGTTTTCGGAGTTCCGAAGACAATCTTCAACGAAACCGTGTCAGCTGAGGGACTTACTCCACCTGAGATGTTTCTTGAGAAGCTATTCGCAGCCATTGGAGAGTAATGATTCTTTTGAGAGTCAAACGCTCTCATTCATTTCGTTATTAGCGGTTCTTGATATAATCAAGAATTTCTTTCATGACTTTGAATGAACTGCGAGTTCGTTCAAGGTCAAACATACCTGTGGTGTTCCAGAGAATTATATGTTGAAGTCCATTACGTACATATTCCTCAAGCATCTTGATGATTGTTTCAGAACTACCACACATGTAGAATTCCCTAAGCACTTCATCAGGTACCAGCTCCATTGCATTCAAGGTCTGTTCTCTAGAATATCTCATAGGAATATAATCACGGAGTGAGTAGAAATCGCTCCCAAAAGGATGTTCGTATCCCAATCTTGACCACTCACTTGAAGGGTATAACAATGCAAATGCCCTAGCAAGGGGTGTTTGCATCATCCTTTCACACTCTGATGGATCATCATCAAGGATACACCAGTTCCAAAGAGCCGCTGTAAATGAATTCTGTTTGTCCAACTCCTCTCGATGTTTTATTATGGTCTTCAATTTATCTCCATAATCACGAGGCTGTAGGAGTGTAGGAAGCCACCCATCTCCAAATTGCGCTGTCAGTTTAAGCATCTTTGGACCATGAGCTGCAATCCAGATTGGGGGATTGCGTCCTTGTATTGCAGGACGAAGAGACATTACAGCATCCTTTAATTTCCAATATTTGCCATCATAAGAGAATGGCTCGTGAGTAGACCAAGCTAGATTGATAATTTCAAGAGCCTCATGAAGTTTTCCTACTTGATGCGAATAGTCCAAGCCATATGGTTTGATATTTTCAATCTCACCAGCACCTATACCGAAGATTGTCCGTCCCTGAGATATATGATCCAGTGTAAGAAAACTCTGAGCAAGAAGTATAGGATGTCTTCTAATTGGTTCAGTAACTGCTGAGATCAATCTGACATTCTCTGTGACTACAGCACATGCAGCCATGATGGTCATAACCTCAAAATACGTATGTGGACTCTGTTGCAAAAATGAGAGAGGCGTGATATCAGATGTCCAGATGCTCTCAGGAACAAAACCAGCGAAATGATCTGGAAAAGCCATGCTATCATAACCCAACTGATCAATTCTGCGAGCGTTCTTCTCAACATTATCCCATGGTGGAAGAAAAGGACCAGGGGCGCCTATTTCAAGCATACTAAGATCTGTCATTTTTCCGACCACGGATTATAATATCTACTGAAATAATCTTCTACTGGCTAAAGAATCTAGATTCACGTGTATGTTTCAGCAAAGAGTATCAATGCGCTCTTTACCTTCTCAAAGTCTTCAACTGCAAGCCATTCATCAATTCCATGGAAATTAGAATCATCTACAATAGTACCATAACAGGCTGTAGGAATCCCAACACTCGTGAAATAATAGCCATCGTTTCCACCCAAATCTGCGGATAATGGAATCCCAGGACTGACTGCCGTCTTGACTGCGTCATGAAAAGCCTTGATGAATTTGTTCTCAGGGTCAGAACCCCAACCATCGTGCTTAGTCTTGAATTTTAGAGATGCGTCAACACAAGTCTCATCCTTCGCTCTAGCTAGAAATGCTTCAATATCTTTTACTACATCTTCAACATCTTCTTCAGGTATTGTTCTACAATCAAATGAAATCTCAGCCTTTCCTGGAATTACGTTGGTCTTGCTACCAGCATTGTACATTGTCATTGAAAAACGACCCCAGAGTGTCTGATGTGGACTTCCAGGAGGAGCTGGAAACTTGGATTCCACCTTCCTTCTTACATCAACATAATCTAGAATTACTTGCATGAGAGGGACTGAGAGATGAATTGCGTTATCGAATTTGAAGGGATATCCTGCATGTCCCTGAGTACCCTTTACTGTGATTGTGCCAGCGATAACACCACTTGCACCAATGCTGACATAGTCTGGTGATGAGTCTACAACAAGTCCGAAATCACCGCGAATCTTTGGTGGACCATTTATCAGATAGTCAATCCCCCACTCACCCCCAATTTCCTCGTTTGGTGAAATCAAGCATTTAAGATTCACATTGGAGCTGTCTTTCTTCACAAGCTTACGCATAGCACTTACAGAAGCAACTATGTTTCCCTTGTTATCTGTAACACCACGACCGTATACTTTATCCTTCTCAATTGTCAGATCAAAAGGTGGTTTCGTCCAAGCTTCAACATCACCAGCAGGAACAACGTCATAGTGCGTACATAAGAGCACAGTTTCTGCTGCACCAACATCTAGTGTTGCTACAACATTTGGTTGAGGTTTTCCATCGTTTTTTGAATCAAATACTTCCACAATCAATCCGGCTTCTTCGCAGTATCTAGAAATCACTTCAGCACATTCTGCATAGTTCTTTTTCTCATCACTGTTGGTATCAAGTCGTATAATATCTCTTAGAAAATTTGTTTCCCATTCATCCATAGCACTCAACTCACAAGCAGTATATTCATATCAATAGGTCCTTGATTAGTATTATGTCAAGACTGTTATTTCTGACAAGTCTGACAATAATTCGTTTTAAATCGATTCGATTTTGCCTCTGAAATTCTTCCTCCACACAATGGGCAAATACCTCCACCTTTTCCATGAATCATAAGAAAATCGCGTTTCTCTGAAGATAGCTCCTTAAGATTGTGATGTGAAACCAGTTCAGTGTATTTTTCAAGAACCTTCACCATTGAATGATAGAGACGAACAATCTCACTCTCGCTAAGACTGGAACGACCTCGAAAAGGCATAATTCCTGCATAAAGAAGAATCTCATCAGCGTAAGCATTCCCAATTCCTTTTACGAATTTTTGATTACGAAGTACGTTTTTGATTTGCCCCTGTCGTTGAACTAATCGCTTCTTGAAAATTTCTAAGGATAAGCCATTATCAAGTGCGGAGGGGCCACGTTCACAAAAGCCTGCGACATCCTCATAGCATCCCTTATCAACCAAATACACTCGACTCATTTGTTTTCGGTCGTTATAGAGCAAAGTACCGGATTCAGTGCGAAGTGTAAAGATAGTAGTCTTCATTGGTGGTTTTTGTTTATTTAAATATTGAAAGCGTCCTGTCAACATAGGATTGATTACAATCTCAAAACTATTGTCAATTGTCAGAATTATGAATTTTCCATCTGCTCGAAACGCTGTGAAACACATACCACGCGGTTTTCGTTCGAAGTCCGTAATCTCAATTCCATGGATGACAAGGTGATTATGGACTTTTATCCATGATATAGTCTTACCAGCTAGTACTTCGCTCAATCGCATTGCTAATGCCTGAAGTTCAGGAAGCTCTGGCAGAGAATATCACCTGGTACGACCTTTAGTTGAATGTCACATTTTTCCTCTTAAGAGTCACGTATTTTGTACACATAGAACTTAAGGCTAAATGATGCACTGAAAAAATCATGATCGACGAACCAGTTGTATTTCACATTCAAAAAGGACGATTAGTGAAGATGCCTGATCCGGGTGTATTTGGAAGAGGGGACTGCTATCTAATTGATGCAGGTCCCAAAATCTATCTGTGGATTGGACCCAACTCGAGTGTTGATGAGAAATTCCTAACAGCTGCATCCGCAGTTATGAAAGATACAGCTAGAAAAGGACATGCGGATATTGATAGAATCGAGGGCGGGAATGAACCTGATGGATTCAAAGCACTGTTCGATGATTTCAGGCTGACAGATGAAGATACTGAAGGTATTCTCAAACATGTTCAATTGCAAAAGAAAGAATTCAAACTGTGGCGGGTACATCATGAAGGAGATGAAACATTCTTTGCGGAGGTGCCATTGAACAAGTCGAGTTTACATTCAGATGATGTCTACATATTGGATACGTGGGAGGACATCTTTGTATGGCGGGGAAAGGAAGCAAGTGCCAGGGAGAGATTTGATGCCACGATACTAGCACGACGCTACGATGCCGAGCGTGTAGGTGTACAGGAAATAGAACTTATCGAAGAGGGAGAAGAACCTCAAGAATTCATTGTTGCATTACTCGACTAAACTAAAGATTCAGACCATTCTGAAGTGCCCAGGGCGTGGTTCGAAAACCACGCCATCATCTTTCATTTTCCCAAGCTCCCTCGCTGCAATATGTGTGGCAACACCTGCTTCCTCAGCTATCTCTTTTATAGTGGGACCTAGAGACCCACTCTTCCCAGAATCAAGTCTTTTAATTGAGCGTAGTATTTTTGTGTTGTATTTGTAAGTTGGGTGCTCCTCACCCCAATCTTTCGCGGTTTCTGCTCGTAATGATGTTATCTCAATGTATTCACGTAAAGCTGGTTCGAGTATACTATCCCATTCCTTTTTGATATCCTTGGCAGTCACACTCGCTCTCCATCCAGCCCTAGCAGTAGATCGTGCTAGACGAAGTGTACTAAGAGGTCTGCCAAATACATCAGCATCTAGCAAGTTCCCACGGGTAAGTACATCAGCTCTGAGATCAAAGCTATCTCTGAGATGTTCAAGACGCTCTATCACATGAGCGGTCCCATTATCTACACTCTTCTGTGAAACGGTAGGTGAAAGCATTTGGAATGTAATAGCAGATTTGAGAATAGGGAGTCTTAACTCTCTAACATCAGTCCGTTCAATCCAAAAATCCTCAGTGGTTAATGCCAGAGGAATGTCAGGGAGAGCAGCTGTGTCTGTATCAGTTAAACTACTAAGAGATACTTCTCGAAACCCGGAAGGATCCCTGCGTTGAACGCATAACATATCCATCTTCTTCTTGCTTATTTGTCCGACATCAAGACGCCAAATTTTGGGTATATTGACACGCATTCCTCGTACTGCACGGGTTTTCCAGCGAGTTGAGCGAAGTGAAGGAGGGAGGATTTCCCTCATGAATCTGAGAAGGCGTTTCACTTGAGGTTTTGAAGCTAGCGCTTGAATTCCAGCCGTGAGACCACCAACACTTTCAAGGTATGGAGGACTTGAAATGTATAGTCGTGCAAAAACACGTTTGCTACTCTCAGCCATTCCTACATGTTCAAAAAGCATGCTTGATAATTCTCTGAGATTGAGGGGGGGTTTCATCTCAGAGAGGAACTCTAATTTCTGCGACTCTATTTTTTCAGCCAGGATAGTCCTAGTCACCTTTTGAGTACGTTCAAGTTGTTGAGGTGCCGCGATATTACGTCCGTATACCTCAATCATATCCCCCTCTTCAGGAAACATTGTCTCATCAGGCATGTAAACAAAAATACCCTCTAGTAACCAAGGACTAGGAGTTAGTAGAATGATAGATTTGTTTCTTGTATGTCGCACAAAGCCTCTATATCTATAGTAGGGACCTCGAACATGTTCTTCAAATTGATTAAGGAGCAGCCGCTCCCAATGAGTGAATTCAGTTCCCGTACCTCTATCAAAAATATCACTGACAGCAACAGCATCACCAAGCCGGTCTCGGGTAGTCATATATTTCTCTATGAGATCACGTGCATCCATGCTTCAAACATCCCCACTCGGATTCTTTAGATACTCTTTATAGGCTCGGGGATATCTTTCACCAAGCTCTTCTATTGCTGGAATGCGTTCACTGTAGGGAATATAATGGGAACCAAGTTCTGTTCTCTTCAGTTCTGCATCAATAATCCGTTTCATTCTACGATTGATTTCAAACCCAATGAAATGTCTCCAATTTGCTTTAGCTGCAACTGCAGTTGTTCCATTTCCCATGAATGGATCCAATACAATATCACCAGGTCTGGAAGAATAGTCGATACAGCGCTCTACAACATCTAATGGTAGTTTCGTTCCATTTTTCGTTTCACCAGCACGATACTTCCGTTTAACGGTCCAGACATCTTCTGGGTAATGCTCTAACTTATTAAAAAAGTACTCAGCTGTGTCTTTCACAAGAAGTAGAACATGGTAATGACTGGTCACGAATTTTCTTTGTGTGAAAACACCAAAAGGATAATGCCAAATTATGTGATTTAGAATGGAAAGGCCAGCTTTGCGGGCTCCATTGAGAACGGATTCTAGATTAGTCCACCCACTAAAAATGTAGACGGATCCATCATCTCTAAGAATTCTGGGAATTTCAGCAATCCAATCCCTTGTGAAAAACGTGTACGATCCATTAGCTTCTTCATATCCTTCGACTACCAACGATTCATCTCGGTTGTAGACACTACTCTTTCCATCGAAATCGATCCCAAAAGGAGGGTCAGCAATAACAAGGTTGATTGAATTTGATGAGAACCGACGCATTCCTTGGATACAGTCTTCGTATAAGATTGAATCAAGTGCGGTTGCATCAGATGGATTGTTCGTATCCATGAAAAGCTGTGTTGCTTCGGATGTTGTCCAATCATGTGTAGGGTGGAAGTAAAACTCAGCAAGATTGGGGATATATTTTCGAGTGCGTTTTTTTCGCGGTTCGAGAGGTATATCATCATCAACGGTCATTCGCTAAGTCGTCCTTCATATTTCAAAATGGGATCATCTAATATGTACATTTTCATCCCATTTTAGCCTGTGTAATAATACAAAGTTGCACTACAGTAAATCGGATGGGTCAACTCCACGAGATATGGCTTTTTGAGTCATCCAATCCATTAGATTCTCTGGTTTCTCCTTGTGTTCAGCAACAGGGCGATCAATAAGTTTTAGTGCCGCTTCAGGGCATACGATAGCACATACACCGCATCCAACACATCTCTTCGTATCAACAACACAAACATCATCGGGGACGCTCAATGCATTAAATTGGCATCGCTCTATGCATGATTCGCATCCTGAACATAAGTCCACATCCACATGAGCAATATAGTCGGATTTGACTACAGCGTGAGGATAATCAAACTCAGCGATACCTCTCAATATTCCACAGCAACAAGTGCAACAATTGCAGATGTAATTGATTCCATCTTTAACATTAGACGTACAGTGAACAAGTCCGGCGGTTTCGGCATCTCGAAGGATTTTATGAGCTTCCTCTTTTGTTATTGTCTTTGTAAGCTCATCGTCATCAAAGGCATTTTCCGTATTAGGCGCAAGAATTAGACACACTGTAGTTGGATAAGAGCACGGCTCACCTATCAAAGCCTTCTGTTTCTTGCAAATACACTCACGGATGCCCCAAGAAGAAGAATTTTCGACAATATCTTGAGCCACCTCATTAGGATATATTTCAAGTTCGGAATCCACAACTTCATTCACAGCTATTACTTTGAAGGGGGCTGGCTCTGTGCTCAAAACAGTTCTAAAACCATCCTTCAAATAGAATTCTTCGAATCTATGGGCAAAATCGGAATCCATACGTCCTAGTTGTTCTTCATATATTCCAACTGCAAAGGGCATCAATCCATATCTTCGAACTCCGGTACGCGATGAGGTCCACGCTCTAATCTGACCCTTTTGGTGCATGGTTTCTAGGAGATTCAGTAAAACTTCCGAATCATAGTCAACACGCTCACTAATCTCAACAAGTGTTTCTCCACGCAGTTTAAGCTCGCAGGCCAATTCTGCTTCTTCTTCGGTGAAAATCCATTGAAGCAAACGAATATGTTCGTCACCATCTGTTTTTGGGTATGCATTAGGCATCTTATCCAGAATTGCTGCCAAACGATTCCATACATCAGTCACAAATATCACTCCGGGGATTTCAAAACAGCATTATTCCTGCTTAATAACAATTGAGTATTAGAAAATAGGACAAGTGAGAGTTATACTAAGAGGTTGAAGTTCCTCATTTACCTTAATTACAGCTTCTTCACAACTCAGTCCCTTTCCTAGAAGGATATTAGTCATAAGCATTTGAAACGGAGGTAAGAATGGTAAACCACTGGCAGTGAGTATTTCTTTGTAACGTTTCTGAATTTCCGCATTATGTAGATAGGCTTCAAGTCGAGAGAGAGTTATTCCAGATTTGTGAAGCATATCAACAATCTTCTCTAGAAAGACATCTTTCGGGACGTTAACTGATGAGCCGAAGTATTGCGCTTTATTCATCTCAAACCACTTCTTAAGACGATCAACTGTACACACTGGATGTAACGTGGGGTCATTATTCCCTTCTGAGAGTGATACAACTCGAACGAGACCTCGCTTTTCAGCAGAAGCTATAAAATCCTCTATTTTCGGAAAACCAACATTCTGATATTCAACGCCTTGCTCATGCAAGTCCCCTGCTATTTCTGAGAGCGATGTTGACTTATCTGCTTCCACCCGATTTTCCAGTACCTTGACTAACGAAGCGAAAGCGGTTTTCGTTGCCTCTGAGATACGTGTTGTTTCAGGAGTATGGGAATCAGGCAACCCGAGAATCGTGGAAGGAAGCTCGCCCTCCAGTGTCACATATCGCTCTGATTCGGCCCATTTGACGAAGTCCATCCAACTATCAAATCCAATAACCCTTTCATTAAAATTGGGATTGAGAGATTTTATCACATGCTTGACGTGTCCAACACCAGGCTTATGACCCCCTTCAGTTACGATTCTGATTGCCTCTTGTAGTTTGACTGCAGCGATTTGTCTAGCTTCAGGACTTAGTGATTTGGCAGCACAATCCTCAGGATCTGTACAGTCTAAAGGAGAGGGTCTGAAGGAATAGATGTCGCTATACCGAGTTGCTAAATCTGAAAGCTCCGACGAGGTAATGACCGGATTGCTGATTAACCAGAGATCGTAACCCTGTTCTTTCAAAGCTCCTGCAATAAGTTTGAAATCACCATCTCCGGTTACCATTATGTATTCTCGGACCTCAGGAAAGTGGACAAGGTGCTCCATTATGTATGATGCCATCTTGTAATCACTAGCATTATCTCTTGAATCAGGAACATGAATCAAATCATAACCAATTGAATAAAGGTGCTCAGCCATATTTCGGCGTGAGTCCCAATCTGCAAATGCATAAGCCTTCACTACTTCCCCAGATTCTTTAATCGCATTTGTCATAGCAGTATGAGTAGATTTTTCATCATGGACATTCTCTATGTCCCAGAAGATAGTAAGGCGTTTTTTTACTTCCTCGTCAGTCATTATCACTACAGCCTTCAGTCATATGAATGTAAAATTGTACCTATAAACTTCAGGCTTTATCGATATAATAGATAGAATATCGGAGAGCTTCGCAGAGAGTGTGACATGAGGTCGTAGACATATCTTAGTGGACTCTATTAATGACCATCTGAAAAGTCAAGATAAGAGCACATCAAATTGGCGAATATAGATGGTTCAGCACATCGTACAAACAGATTACTCGTATCTCATGGGAGAAGCGAGAAAATACCTTCTTGTAGCACTTGTGTCTATACTTACAGCATTTCCATTTCTTTTCGTTCCAATGTATGGTGTTTTCATATCTGGAGGGCTACTGCTTTTTTCGGTAAACCAGTTGGGAAAATGGTTCTCTTATGTCAAAGGTGCTTCAGGTGAGAAGAAGGTCAGTAAAGCCTTACGAAGGCTTGATGATGAGTTTTATCTCTTGGAAGATATTGTTCTCTATCCACAGTCAGGCAATATCGATCACATAGTTCTTGGTCATAACGGCATTTTTGTTATCGAAACGAAAAACTACAGTGGAATAGTAAGGTGCTTTGGTGATACTTGGTATCACGCAAGCAATCCGAATACAATGGGAATGAGGATTGAGAGTGTAAGTCTCCAAGTTAAGAAAAATGCAATTATGCTGAACGCGTTTTTGAAAAATCATATCGTTGGTAACTTTGTTAACAGACTATTCGTTAAACCTATCATCGTGTTCACCAATGGATCCATGCAAATTTCAAAAAAGAATCCAACAGTCACAATTACCACTTCCAAGAAACTTTCTAAACTTATTATGAATCTAGATACCGGAATATATTTCTCAAATTGGGAACTTGAAAGGATGTCGCAAGTCATCAAGAGTAAATCCGTCCAAAGTATATGATTTATGAACCAATCTTGGTGGAAGATGCATTTCTTGCGTAGAAAAAGTGGTTTAATATCCAAAAATCAAGATAGGGGGAACATGAAGCTAGGTAAAGAGAGAGTTCAATCAAGAGCTGTATTCATGCTTGTTTTGGTGTTATTTATACTACCTCTACTCCCAAATAATGTTCGGAATCCAGCTGGTTCTATGATTGTAAAAGAATCGAATATCCTGGTCACGAGCCAGTTTGATGCCAATTTCACGACATATCTCGGAGGAGATGGGCAGGAAGATGCATCAAAGATAGCGTTGGATGCTGAAGGAAGTACGATATTGATTGGGCAGACAAAATCGGACGACTTTCCCGTTACCCCTAATGCGATCCAGCCGGAATATAGTGGAAGCGGCGAGTGGGATGCATTTGTTGCTAAATTCAATCCGGATGGAACATTGAATTTCAGTACATACCTCGGAGGAACTCAATACGAACATATTACAACAGTAACATCTGATGATGACCTTAACGTCATAGTATCTGGTGTCACATATTCAGCCGGTTTTCCTGTTACTGAGGACGCATTACATGATGCTCCGTTGGGAAGTGGTGATGGATTTATCATGAAAATGAGTCCAAATGG
>Ga0315553_10003900_pt1 | contig 11441 bp, 12 predicted proteins | sample SalMarSW160140MG_FD_203099 | JGI IMG/M metagenome (GOLD analysis project Ga0315553, IMG submission 203099) | Salt marsh sediment microbial communities from the Plum Island Ecosystem LTER, Massachusetts, United States - Salt Marsh Sediment SW1601-40 ... | reverse complement strand
ATCCAGAGCTCGCGGTTGCCCATGTCCAGGACGCTCATGATGGTGCCAGCGGCGATTATCTGGGCGGCGATAACGCCTATCCAGGCCACAACTATCAGTATCGAGGAGGTAAAAGCCACCCGGCGGTCATACTGCTTTTCAATCAGTTCCGGGAGGGTGTAGAGGGCGAACCGCCTTACTTTCCCGGCGAAGAACAGCCCGAGAACTATCAGGCCGATACTTCCCACCAGCAGCCACCAGGCCCCGGTCAGGCCCTGGTTAAAGCCCCACCCGGCCATGCCGGTGGTAGCTGTCCCGCCGATGATGGTAGCCAGTAGAGAACCGGTTATGAACCAGCTGGATCTTTTCCTACCCGCTACGAAAAATTCATCCGGCTTATCGGCCTTTTTCCGGCTGATTACTCCTATGGCAAGTATGACGGCGAGATATATGATGATGATGAGTTCGGTCATCTAGTTGGTACCTATCCTTTTCGATACTTCATAATAGTATTTCTCAGGTTGGGTTGGGATACCAAAGGAATCGAGAGGAATTGATAGGGGAAAGATAATACGGCGTTCAATCCGGGAAATATATAACAGTTCGCCCGTATGACATATAGAAAAACATTTAATGACGCATGGGAAGGATTACCGGGAGGGTTTCTCGGAGCCGATAATAGCAATTTCTATCTTCTGTCCGCAATTTGAGCAGGTAATATTCATCGTAATGGGCTGTTTCATTACTCTTTCGGCAACTACCGTAACGATGGAATCGACGTTATCCAAACGCCTGTCGAGCATATCCAGTCGTTCTGCCAGACGCTCAATATTCGGGACGGCATTATCTTTGGCAATCCCGGTTTTATCACTCTTGGCCAATTTCTTCATCTCCGGGGATGGATTTCAGTCTAACTAATTATAGGTGCCTGACAATCGTATGTCAAAAAAGTTATGAGTCGACAATGTCATTGAAGTTATTATTGATTTATCAAAGTTACGGGGGTATAATCCAAAACAAAGTGACCGTACGGATATAAATATCCCGGGAGGAGAGAAAGATGCCTGAAGAGGAAGTTGGCAAGGTAAGCGATTTCTTCGCAAGACCGGTGGTAGCCGGTATCGACATGACTGGTAAGCTCAAGACGGGCGACAAGATTCACATCAAAGGCCATACTACTGACCTGGAGATGGTCATTGCTTCGATGCAAATTGACAACCAGGATGTTGATGAAGCTAAACAGGGCGACTCCGTAGGCGTAAAAGTCCCGGACCGGGTGAGAGCCGGCGATACCGTCTATAAAGTAATCGACTGATTAATCCACGTTTTGGACGCCTGTATGTCTACGAAGCTGTAACATCATATTTCATGATTGTTAGGGATGAACGCGGTGACCGGTTTTAAAGATTATGATAAGTACGACGGCCTGGGACTGGCCGAACTGGTGCGGAAGAAGCAGGTCAAACCGTCCGAACTGCTTGAAGAGGCGATAAGCCGGATTGACCGATTCAACGGGGATAGAAATAGCGGCTTAAATGCAGTTATCTGTAAAATGTACGACGAAGCCCGTGAAGTCGCTGATGGAGACCTGCCGGACGGACCCTTCAAGGGAGTTCCCTTTCTGCTGAAGGATCTGGATATGGCTTATGCCGGAGTGCCGCTGACCAACGGCAGCCGCTTTTTCAAGGATAATATCCCCGACCATGACAGTGAACTCATCAGGCGCTATAAAGCCGCCGGTGTTATTACCCTCGGCAAGACCAACCTCCCGGAATTCGGGCTGGCGCCGGTAACCGAGCCTGATTTATTCGGTCCCGCCCGGAATCCCTGGGACTTAACGCGTACTACCGGAGGTTCCAGCGGCGGAGCGGCGGCAGCCGTTGCCGCGAGGATGGTGCCCCTGGCTCATGCCAGCGACGGCGGCGGCTCTATTCGCATACCATCATCCTGCTGTGGATTATTCGGCATGAAACCAACGCGCGGTCGTACCCCGATGGGACCCGATTTCGGGGAATTATGGCGCGGTTATCATTGCGACCACGTAGTTACCCGTTCGGTGCGTGACAGCGCCGCTATGCTCGATGCTACCGCCGGACCTGATCCCGGTCCGCCGTACTATGCCCCACCCCCGGAGGAATCTTTCCTAAGTCAGGTAGATAAAGACCCCGGAAAACTGCGCATAGGATATACCGACGAATTCATCATAGAAACCAATCTGGATGCTACTTGCAGGGAAGGTTTGAATAGCACTATCCAGCTTTGTGAAAGCCTGGGTCACGAACTGGCAGATATCAAACCGGAATTGCAGAAAATGGGGGAGAGATTTAGTGCCGACGCTATTTCCCGGGCTTTCATCGTACTGGTATTCAGTGAAATCCGGGCTTTTCTCCAGGATTCAGCGGCGTCCATGGGTCGCCGGTTGAGTCGGCAAGATTTTGAAGATGTTACGTGGGTAATCTACCTGCTGGGTAAACAATACAGCGCTTCGGAACTGTCCCGTGCCATGAACTTGATTCAGCTGGCCGGCCGGGAAATTGGCGAACTCTTTTCCCGTTACGATGTGGTACTTACCCCCACTCTGGCACAGCCTCCCGTCGAGATAGGGGCTTTAAAATTGAAGGGGCTTATGGCAACAGCCATGAAGTGTCTCGGGTTCCTTCGGGCCGGTTGGATTCTCAAGCAAGCTATCAACCTGAAATTCAGTCTGCTGTCGGATATGTTCTTCTCGTTTATGCCGTACACACCCGTCTTCAACGCTACCGGTCAGCCCGCTATGTCCGTCCCGCTTTACTGGAGTGAAGCCGGACTGCCCATTGGTATGCAGTTCGCCGGGCGTTATGCGGATGAAGCCACCCTGTTCCGTCTGGCCGGTCAGCTGGAACGAGCCAGGCCGTGGGTCGAACGCCGGCCGCCTAATATCTAGCCGATAGTCTTCACCAGGTTGGCCATCTCGATGGCGCTGACGGCGGCATCAAATCCCTTGTTGCCCGCCTTGGTGCCGGAACGCTCGATGGCTTGTTCCAGTGTATCGGTGGTAATCACCCCGTAGATCACCGGCACTCCGGTATCCAGGTTGACCTTGGCGATGCCCTTGGTGACCTCCGCTGCAATGTGGTCGAAATGCGGTGTGCCGCCCCGGATGACAGCGCCCAGGCAGATAACGGCGTCATACTTCTTGGTCAGGGCCATTTTTTGGGCAATCAGCGGAATTTCAAAGGAGCCGGGCGTCCAGGCCTCTTCGATATCGTCCTCAACCACGCCGTGGCGGAGCAGGGCATCCCGGGCTCCCTCGAGCAATTTCTGGCTGAAGAACTCGTTAAAGCGCGAGATAACCACCCCGAACTTGAGTCCTTTTCCCAGCAGCATTCCTTCGTATTGCTTGCTCATTACTATCTCCTTGGTAGATATTTTATCCCGTGGATATTAGTCCGGCACCTCCATCATGTGCCCCATTTTCTTCTGCTTGGTCTGTAAATAACGGCGGTTGTACCGGTTCGGTTCGGCGGTAATAGGAAGCTGTTCCACAATTTCCAGTCCGTAGCTGGCCAGGCCGCTTATTTTCTTGGGATTATTGGTCATCAGCCGCATGCGGCGTATACCCAGGTCGGCCAGTATCTGGGCGCCTACCCCGTAATCCCGGTGGTCGGCCTTGAACCCGAGGGAAAGGTTAGCCTCGACGGTATCCATACCCTCGTCCTGGAGGGCGTAGGCTTTAATCTTGTTGTGGATGCCGATTCCCCGGCCTTCCTGTCTCAGGTAAAGGACTACGCCGCGGCCTTCTTCGGCTATCTTCTTCATAGACATTTCAATCTGCTCTCCACAGTCGCAGCGAAGGCTGTGGAAAACGTCACCGGTGAGGCACTGGCTATGGACGCGTACCAGCACCGGTTCATCAGTGGCTACGTTCCCCATGACCATCGCCAGGTGTTCATCGGCGTGGACACTGCTTTTGAACGCTATTACCTTAAAATCCCCGAAAGGCGTGGGCAGCTTGGCTTCGGCTACTTTTTGTACCAGTCTTTCGTGGCGGTAGCGGTAAGCAATAAGGTCGGCCACGCTGATTATTATGAGTCCGTGTTTTTTAGCAAATACCTCAAGCTGGGGCAGCCGCGCCATGGTGCCGTCTGCGTTCATAATTTCACAGAGCACTCCGGCCGGTTTCAGTCCGGCCAGCCGGGCCAGGTCTACGGTAGCTTCGGTCTGCCCGCCCCGCACCAGGACGCCGCCGTCCCGGGCGCGGAGGGGGAACATATGCCCCGGCATGAGTATGTCTTCAGGTTTAGTCTCAGGGTTTATTATCACCTGGACTGTTCGGGCCCTGTCGGCCGCGGAAATCCCTGTAGTCGTTCCTTCCCGTGCTTCCACAGCTATCGAAAATGGCGTGGTGAACTTGGAGGTGTTATTGGCGGCCATCATCGGGATACGCAATTCGTCGAGTCGCTCCCCGGTAACGGGCATGCAGATAAGCCCGCGCCCGTGCGTTGCCATGAAGTTTATCGACTCCGCGGTGACTTTCTCGGCGGCTATTACCAGGTCGCCTTCGTTTTCGCGGTCTTCGTCATCAACGACGATGACGAACTTGCCGGCTTTAATATCTTTAATAGCTTCGGGTATGGTTGCTAATGTCATTATCTAATACTCCTGTGTGGTGGGACTAATTAACCGTGAACCCGTGTTCCTGCAGGAAATCAGCCGTTATCCCGCCGACCGGTTTTTTGGTAAATTCGGCGACGTATTTGCCGATGATATCCGTTTCCAGGTTAACTTTGTCCCCAATTCTTCTATCAGTCAGGATGGTATTGTCCCGTGTAAATCCGACGATAGAGACGCTGAAAGTAGCGGCGTCTTTATCAACCACCGTCAGGCTGGTGCCGTCGACGGCGATAAACCCCTTGGTTACGATGTAGGGCATCAGTTCCCCGGGGGCTCTGAATCTCATGATCATCGCGTCGCCTTCACGGTTCAGGGATGCTAACTCGCCGGTGTCATCGATGTGTCCCTGTACCAGGTGTCCCCCTATTTCGCCGCCCAGTCCCAGGGGTCTTTCCAGGTTTACCCGGTCGCCGATTTTCAGCGAGCCCAGGTTCGTTCTTTTTAAAGTTTCCGGCATAACGTCCACGGTGAAGGATGTATCGGTAAACCCGGTGACCGTCTGGCAGACGCCGTTGACGGCAATGCTCCCGCCGAGTTGTACACCTTCGAGGATTTGACCGGCGTTGACTACCAGCCCTCCGGCCGGCAGGGAGGCAATTGTCCCTATCTCTTGAACGATACCGGTAAACATGGAAAATACCTTGCAGAAAAGATCCTGACTATCCTCATTGTAGCACTTGTCATAAGACAAGCGCAATATAACGCACTTCATTCCCCATCTAAGCCGGAATCCGGCTGTCTGTTTAAACCTGTTGCCCGGCTTGCTTCAGCACCCGCAGAGCCCTTAAAGTTACCCACTTGCTTGGTTTTCCCTTAGAGCCGTATTTGACCCACATCTTGTGATTATTATCGACCCACTCTAGTGGCCATCGGCCATTCTCGTCCTGTTTTCCCCGTATCAAGTCCATCGTATTGGCCAGTCGGGGGTCGCCACCGTATCCCAGCGAGGCAAAAGCCTCGGCAATCTGGAGAATATCCGCTCCCCAAAACGACGGGAAGCGGAATTGCCACCACCTTTTATCCGGGACACCGGTTCTGTGACCGGGAAAACCGGCTGTGGAAGGGTCCACACCTAGGAAAAAGTTTTCCCCGATTCCGATAGCCTTTTTAATCAGATCAGTTCTGCGTTCAACCTGCAGACGTGAAAATGCCAGCATTATCTTCACTCCCGCCCAGCCACAGGGCAGGAATTTATTAGTACGGCAGGCAAATAACGGGCCGAACCGGTTTAATTTCCGGAAGGGCTTCGAGCCGCCCTCCGCCGCGTCCAGACCATCGGCGTCTAACCTCTGGGGTAAATCCTCGTAAATTACCATCCGCGCCATCCACTCGTAGGCGATGTCCAGACGGCTGTCCTTCACGCCCAGATCCATTAATGAGGTCAACATATTGCCCTGCAGGCAACCTGCCGTACTTACAGGATTCCCACTGCCCGTAAACTGGCCTCCCTTTGTTAGAGCATGGTCCAGGTAGTATGAACAGGCAGTAGCTACGCGTTCATCTTCCTCTACCGAAGCGCCCAGTTCCGCCAGCGAGATAATGGACCAGACTGTGCCCTGGCACTTGGGTGAATAGCCGGCTCCCGGTTTTACCCAGTAGCCCTCCGGGTTCATATTTCCCAATACGATTGCAATCGGCCCCTCGCGATGGGCTTTTCGCCTGGCAGCTGCTATTGCCTTGTTATCGACATCGACTATATCCCGTAGAGCCAGGTATCTAACCCCGGGGTCGTCCGACTCCAGCAGCCAGTCGGTAGGGTCTGCTTGAAGTAACTTCTTCCAATCCTCTTTTTCCCCCATAGCATTTCCTCTCGATTGGCTTCCCGCATCGAGCCCGGCTATGATAGAAACTGATATTTAGTTACTTTGCCTGCCCCCCACACCTTTCGCGGTAGCTGCGTCTTTCTTGGCCGCTTCCCTAGGGCGCAGGTCGCGGGTGGCCTTGCCGGTCCGCCACATCTCGGAATCGTGTATCTCGGCCAGTTCCTTGCCCAGTATCTCCTTGTAGTCGGGTCGGCCGCATATATCTATCACGCGCTTGGTTTCCGCGCCGCTGGCCACCCTTTTATAGAGTTCCTTGAAAATCGGTAGTGTGGCCTCCTTGAACTTGGGTTTCCAATCGAGGGCGCCCCGCTGGGCCGTCGCCGAGCAGTTGGCGTACATCCAGTCCATGCCGTTCTCGGCCACGAGCTTTATCAGACTTTCCGTGAATTCCTCGACGGTCTCGTTGAACGCCTCGCTGGGGCTGTGGCCGTGTTCGCGGAGGGTATCGTACTGCGCCTCCATGATACCGGCGATGGCGCCCATGAGCACGCCGCGTTCGCCGACGAGGTCGCTGAAGACTTCACCCTCAAAAGTAGTCGGGAAAAGGTAGCCGGAGCCGACGGCTATTCCCAACGCGATGCAGCGTTCCCTGGCTCGGCCGGTGTAGTCCTGGAAAACGGCAAAGCTGGAATTGATACCCGCCCCGGAGAGGAAATTACGGCGCAATGACGTCCCTGAGCCCTTGGGGGCTACCATTATCACATCGACGTTGTCCGGGGGTATCACGCCCGTCTGGTCTTTATAGGTTATGGAGAATCCGTGGGAGAAATAGAGGGCGTCGCCCGGATTCAGGTTTTTCTTGACGTCAGGCCAAATTTGCCCCTGGGCAGCGTCGCTTATCAGCATCTCGATAATGGTGCCGCGCTTGACCGCTTCCTCTATCTCGAACAGGGTTTTGCCCGGTTCCCATCCGTCGGCTACCGCCCGGTCCCAGTCCTGCATGAACGCTTTCGACTGCCCGATGATGACATTAAAGCCGTTGTCTCTCATATTCAGGGATTGCCCCGGGCCCTGTACCCCGTACCCTAAAACGGCGATTGTCTCATCCTTGAGAATGTCAAGGGCTTTCTCCATGGGGAATTCTTCCCGCATGATTACTTCTTCTTTTACTCCGCCAAAATCTATAATGGCCATAATAATCCTCCTGATTTCACTGTTTTCCTGGCTACTAACTAATACTGTAGGCTACCTGCACGGTAACCGTTATCGTAGTTTGCCCCGGACTGATATAAGAGCCTGATTCCGTTATCACCACTGGAGCCGGGATGCTCAGGCCGTAATCTATTGAATAGGGGCTATAGCTGGTGCTTTCGGCGATGAAAGTCGGCTCGCCCAGCCTGAGGTCGCTGTTTTTAGCTATTTGCTCGGCTTTTTCCCGGGCGTTGGCCAGCGCGTTTTCGCGGGCTTCATCGTAATAAACGGTAGCATCTTCAACCGTAAACCCGAAGCTGCGTATCCGGACGTAATCGCCACCGGCGGTCACCGCCGCATCCAGGATGCCGCTGGCATTATCTATATCTCTTATTTTGACTTCCGCTATATTGGTTACCGTGTACCCGACGATAACATCCGGCTGCGAACTCCGGTAGTCCGTCACCTGGTCGATGCGGAAGTACTCGGTCTTGATGTCCTCTTCGTCGATGCCATTGGCCAGAAGGGCCTGGATGATATCGTCCATGGTTTCTGCGGCTATGCGGTAAGCTTCCGCCACGGTCTTCATCTGTACTTCAACCCCTACGTTCAGGACAGCCAGGTCCGGCGTAACAGAAACCTCGCCCTCGCCCGATACCCATATCCCCGTCTGCTGGTAACTGCTGGTATTCTGCTCTGATGCCGGCGCCGAAAGGCTATCACAGCCACTCACGCCAAGGACAGCTATTATCAGTAATAAAAGACCGGCCAGGAAATATATGTGTTTCATTGCCGCCACCTCCACGATAGAGTCACATTATTGAGTATAGTTAATGTCCGGGCTGAAATCAAGATGTCTGTTTCTTAAAAAGTCTTTTCGGGTACAGAGTTCTCCCAAAATCAGTATTAGGCTGTGTAAAATGGGGGGTAGCTTTGATGCGCCGGATTTATTCATCTGTCATAATTTATAGAAGGGTATTATCACCAGGGAGGTCCTGTGAAACTGAAAGCGGTGGTAATCGGCGCGGCGGTCTTGCTGATAACGCTTACGCTGGGTGCCGGGGTGGTGTTCGGTAATAATCACTATTTCTTGAGAGCCGACCCGGTGGTCGTGTTCCCGGATACCAATCTAGAGGCCCTAATCCGTGACACTATCGACAAGCCAGAAGGGGATATCCGGGCCAGCGACCTGGATAGAATCGAAGGCCTGTCGTCTGGTGGGAATAACATCACCGACCTGACCGGGCTGGAACACTGCCGCAACCTGCGGTTACTCATGCTCAGAGATAACGATATCAGTGACCTGTCGCCTATTCTCGACCTTCCGGCGCTGGAGTTTCTCATTCTAAACGGCAATAATATACAAACGATTCCTGACCTCTCGGGACTGCCAAATCTTGAAGGTCTTTTTCTCGATAATAACGGGATTAGTGATGTCTCTCCGCTGGCGGGAATGACCGCACTTGTGGGACTTACCCTGAATAACAATAACATCAGTGATATCCGCCCCCTGGCGGGTTTGACCGCCCTGGACTTACTGGATATCATGGGAAACCGGATAAGCGACCTTTCACCTCTGGCGGGTATGACCGGGCTGACCTCCCTTACTTGTGGCTATAATAGCATCAGCGACATCAGCCCTCTGGCCGGCCTGAGCGCTCTGGGTATTCTCAACCTGCGTCATAACAACATCACCGATATTACCCCCCTGGGAAACCTGACCGGCTTACTCACCCTCGTCCTGTCGGAGAACAGCATCGAGGATATTACGCCGCTGATGGAGGGCACCCTGCCGGCCTCCGCTTCAGACGTCCCCCATTTTTTTCTGGAAGATAATCCTCTAAACGAGTTCTCCCTGGATACCTGCATTCCCTGGCTTGAGGCATACGGGGTACAGGTTTACTACTAGATTTACTCCGGCCTCCCCCATTTAGATATCTTTTCCCGCCCGGCCGCCCTATGTTATTTCCGGCTTATTCCGTTGACTGCTTTTTGGACTTCGATACCTGTATGCCGGGCGTAGACGTTAATTCTCTTATTAATTTATACTTGTATCTGTCTTTTTTTAGTAATTCTCTCGCCGCCTCATTAATTAGGTCTGACAATGACCGGGAGACAGCGATAGCTTTCAGGCGCAGGGCTTTATGCAAATCCGGGTCTAAATATACTGTAGTTCTTTTGGCTGGGGTAGTCATCACAACACCTCCTGGGCGATAACATTATAGCATCATAGCGTCATGGAGTCAAAGCGTTTAAATGAGGTAAAAAAAATATATCAATTGCTTCAACATAGAATTATTGACAAATAAATAAAGAGGATTATAATATGTATGCTTTACGAAAGCTAAAAAATAAAGGAGATACTTAAAATGCCTGAAGACAAAGCAAGTATCATGCGTGAGTTCGTTAAAACATGGGAAGCAGCGGATGTAGAGAAATCTCTAGCTCTATTCAATGAGGATGCCGTCGTGACTGAACCTCTCGGTACCTTTCGGGGTAGGGACGCGATTAGACACAGTCTTGCCGCGAGGTTCAAGACCAATAAAAATACGAAGGTCATAGAGACCGGCAATGGTATTATCGGTCAGGGAAATAAAGCGTTTTTCGAATTTACCATCAGCACTTATATTCAAAGCAAAAATTGCGAGTTTCTCGTTATGTGCGCTTACGAAATCAGCGATGGTAAGTTTAAGACCCTCACGACAGTTTACGATCGTTTGCTGATTGCTCAGCAAGTAGCCCCGTGGCCGGCCAGTATCCTGGTTAATGTAGTTGTAAACCAATCGAATAAGGCGATGAAATAGACGACTCATAAATGCTATAATAGGATGTATGGATGTCCTCGCCGACCTTAATCCCGCCCAGAAAGAAGCCGTAGAGACTATCGAGGGTCCGGTGCTGATACTGGCCGGGCCCGGCAGCGGTAAGACCCGCGTCATTACCCACCGCATCGCCTACCTTATCCGCACCTGCGGTGTTAATCCCCGGCGCATCATGGCGGTTACCTTCACCAATAAGGCCGCCCGGGAGATGGAAGCCCGGCTCAACCAGCTGGTTAGCGCTTCGGTGAATGACCTCACCATCGGCACCTTTCACGCCATATGTGCCCGCATCCTGCGCACCGAGGGGAAGGCCATCGATATCAATCCCCGGTTCGTCATTTATGACGATGACGACCAGATAAGTCTGCTCAAACGAAGTCTGCAGGAGTTGGACCTCGACCCCAATCAATATGCCCCGAGAGCTATACAGTCGGCCATATCCAGTGCCAAGAGTCAGATGCTGACCCCGGCCGATTATCTTTTGCGAGGACGCAGCTATTTTGAGGAAATTGTGCAGCGGGTTTACGAGCATTACGAAAAACTACTTACCGACAGCAGCGCCCTGGACTTTGATGATTTATTGATGAAGACGGTACAGCTTTTCCGGCAGAACCCGGATATCCTGGAAAGGTACCAGTCTAGGTATATGCATGTGCAGGTGGACGAGTTCCAGGATACCAATCTTGTCCAGTATGAGATGATGAAGCAACTGGCCGGCAAATACCGCAACATCTGCGTCGTCGGCGACCCCGACCAGTCGATTTATTCATGGCGGTCGGCCGACCTGCGCAACATCCTCAACTTTGAAAAGGACTACCCGGATGCCAAGGTTGTCCTGCTGGAGCAGAACTACCGCTCCACCCAGTTGATTCTGGAAGCGGCTTCTCACATCATCTCCACCAATCAGCAGCGTAAGCAGAAGGAGCTATGGACGGATAATGAACCGGGTGTGCCGCCGGCGGTTATCGAGACCTATACCGAGATGGAAGAAGCTCAATTCGTCGTTAGCGAGATAGACAAACTGGCCAGCCAG
>Ga0315553_10003899_pt1 | contig 11442 bp, 9 predicted proteins | sample SalMarSW160140MG_FD_203099 | JGI IMG/M metagenome (GOLD analysis project Ga0315553, IMG submission 203099) | Salt marsh sediment microbial communities from the Plum Island Ecosystem LTER, Massachusetts, United States - Salt Marsh Sediment SW1601-40 ... | reverse complement strand
ATCGGGATTCCAAGCGCGGCTGCCGAGGCACCCATGCGGTGCAGGTGCGCGCCGAGCATGAACGGGACGCCGGCGTATGCCCGGATCGTCTCGAACAGCCCGTCGCCATACAGGAAACCCCGGTCGAACGGCGAGACCCTGGCGTCCTCACGGGGCACGACCTCACCGTTGACGTAGACGCAGTCGCCCACCGGGTCCTCACTTGATCCGCCGGAGCAGGGCCTTGATCTCTTCGCCGTTCGGATCGAGGTCAAGTGCGGCGAGGGCCGCCGTCCGGGCCTTCTTCTTGTCGCCCCTCTTGAGGTATGCCTTGGCGAGGCGCAGGTTGTTCCCGGCCGTCTCTTTGCGGGCTTCGTTCAGGCTCTCCTGCACCTTGTCCGCCTGCTCCTGCCGGCGCGCCGCCACCAGGCGGCGGTACAGGGCTTCCATCTGCTTGAGCGTATCGCCGGCGCAAATCGAAGCGATCTCCATCTCGTGGACCGCCGGATCCTCCTTCCCCAGCTCCCACAGCGCGTGGCCGGCGATGATGTGCGGTTGCGGATAGAACGGCCCGATCCCCGCCGCCACGTCCGCCACCCGCGCCGCGTCCTTCCATTTCTTCTTGCTCACGTAGTGCCGCCCGAGCTCGACGGCCTGCCCGAAAGAGTTCGACGTGTGCCGGAGGAGCTTCTCGAACACCTCGGCCCTCTTGTCGTCTTGCTTCTTGTCCTTGTAGATCTTGGCGAGCGCCTGGTACGGCTTGGGGAACTGGGGATGGCTTCGGATCGCCTCGCGGAACGCGGCGGCCGCCTCATCGGTTTTGTTCTGCCGGGCCGCGAGAGCGCCGAGAAGGTGGTGGGCCGGCGCGTAGTTCTTGTCGGCCGCAATGGCGAGCTTGGCCATGGCCATCGCATCCGCCTCCTTGCGCGCGGCCATGGCGATGCGGGCTTTGATGTGGTGGGCCTCGGCGCATTTTGGGTTGATCTTCAGCGCCTTGTCCGCCGCCTTCGCCGCTTCATCCGGCTTGCGCTGCACCAGCAGGAGGATTGCCAGGTTGCACTGCGTCTCCGCGTCGTGCGGCTGTTTCGCGGCAAGGTCGATGATGGTCTTGGCGTCCTTCGGCGTCACCTTCGGCAGTACCGGGATCTTGGCGACAACGCCGAAGATGTAGGCCGTGAACTGCTTCTCAAACTCGGCCAGCGGCATCCCGGTCACCGTCTGGATCGCCTGGGGCAGCTCCTTGCCCTCGCGAAACGCCTTCACCAGCGCCGGGAGGCATTTCCGGCCGCATTTCTGGATGAGGAAGTCGAGCACCACCTCTGACTGGCAGTAGGCGAGCATCCGCTGCTCGCCCGTCTTCGGCCGGGTGAAGCCCCTCGTCAGCTTGCCGATGGGCATGATGCGGTTGAGCCTGACCGAGGTCTTGAGCAGCACGTCCCAGTTGTACGGCCGGTCCGAGTGCTGCTCGTGGACGGCCATCGCCTCGGTCAGCCAGTGAGGGATGCGATAGTTCGTCCCCAGCAGGGTGACCGCGTGGGTCAGCTCGTGGCGCAGGGTCTCGCGCCAATTGACGCGGCCATTCTGCACGCGGGGCGTGGTGAACGCGACCACTCTTCCGAAGCAGACGCCGATCGCACCGATGTGCGGCAGGCCGATGCACCGCGTGGCGAAGTACCTCTGCGTCGGCAGCACCTCGATGGTGACCGGGTCGGCCGGGCGGAAGTCGTAGATCTTGCACAAGTCGTCCAGGGAGCGGATCGCGAACCGCTTGACATACTCGGCCAGCACGCCGTCGGTCTCGTTCTTCAGCATAATGTGAATCGACGGCGCCGCCTTGATGATCCTGTACGACTCCATCGCGTCGAGCAGGTGGAGTGTGTTGTACGTGCGGACGTTGAAGCCGTCGATGTCGTGGGACTCGTCGAGCAGCTTCTTGGCCTGGGTGTACCTGGCCTCGCGGAAGAGGTGGCGGCCGAGTTCGGCCATCGCGTCGTGCGCGTCGGGCCGCAGGCGGATCGCCGTCCGGTACATCTGCTCGGCGAGCCGCATGCGCCGCTTGCCGCTGCACGCGCGCCCCACGTAGGTGTAGAAGTCCGGGCACCGCGGACTGATCTTCCTGACGAACGCCTCTTCCTGCTCGTAGCCCTTCTTGTTTCCGCGGACCAGGTGGCATCCGGCAAGGATCGCGCGGGCGGAGATCCCGTTCGGGTTCACCGCGAGGCTCTTCGTGATGTACGCCTGGGCGCCGTCGAAGTCGTCGTCGATCGCCGCCATTGCCGCCAGCAGGTCGAAGGCGTCCACCGCGTTCGGGGCGGCCTTCAGGGCTTCCTTCGCGTATTTCTCGGCGTCTTCGAGCTTGCTGATGGCGAAGGCACAGTACGCCAGGCCCAGCAGCGCGTCCGGGTGCTTGGCGTCGGCGCGGAGCACGGTGTTGAACTCGCCGCTCGCGTCGGTCACCTGGCCCTTGAGCAGAAAGAGTTGCCCGAGCTCGACCGTGGCGACGTGGTCCGTCTTGTCCGCGCGCTGGGCTTTCGTCAGGATGGTGAGAGCATCCTTCGGCGCGTTCACGAGTTTCAGCGCCAGACCCACCCCCACCAGCTCCCGCGGCTGCTTGATGGACTTCGAGTTGTCGTTGTAGAAATCGATGACGGCCTCGGCGACTTCTACCGCCTCATCGTGGCGGCCGAGCAGTTCCAGCAGTTCGGCTTTCCGTGCCCGTGCCTGCATGGATTTGAAGTCGAGCTTGATCGCCACGCTCAGTTCGTCCAATGCCTTCTGGTAGCGGCCTCGGGCGGCGTGAAGCCGTGCAGCCACGCAGCGGACGGACGGCGATTTCGGGTGCGCGGCCAGCATCTGTTTTGCCTGCGCCTCCGCCTCGCGGTACCGGGTATGCAGGAGTAGGCCTTCGAGCTTCGTGACGGCAGCGGCGGCGTCTTCAGCGGCCTGGGCCAGCCGGGCGGCGAACAGCGCGGCCAGCAGGACCGCAATGAACATTCCCCTTTTCCTGCTCATCATGAGATTTCCTGCGCGTTTCCTGCATGATATCAGCATCGCTGCGCTTGTCAACGCGCAGCGCTCTCGCCCGCTATTTCCGCATGCGCTTGTAATCGTCTCGGACGTCGATATCATGGCACACGACGGGGAGCATCGGGAGGGACACATGAACGAAGCAATCAAGAAAGTGCTGTCGGTCGGGGCGGACCAGGTGCCAAACCCTCAGGACCTGCCGGCGGCCTGTGCCGAGCTCAAGGCGGGGACCAATCGTGACGTGTACCCGTCGTCCCTGGCAGCGTCCGGCGACCGGCTCTATTTCGTGACGCGCGGGCCGCAGAAACGCCTCGGCGCCGCCCGGATCGAGCTGGGCGAGTTGAGGGTTGAGCTGAAGGGTCTGAACCACGAGAACGCGGCTGCACTCCGGGCCGAACTTCCGTTCCTGGCGCCGTCGCTCGTGGGGCTTCGGACGTCGCTCGGGCTCGGCGACCGGCTCGGCTTGGCCACGCCCGGGCACATCCGCGCGGTACGTGGGACCGGCGTCGCGCCCGTCCTCGCACAGCAGTCCATCCGCGAAATGGCCCGCACCCACCGCACGCCCGACGAGGTGATGGACGCCGCGACCTGGGGCGTTCTCCAGGAAGGCTATCGCGGCGGCTTCGGCTCGGACGCCGATCACCTGAAGACCCCGAACGACATCGACGTGACCGCGGCCGCCGGCTTCACCATGTTCACCATTGACCCCGGCGATCACGTGAATGACGCGGCGGACGCCATGGCCGCCGCCGCGCTCGAAGAGGCGCTCGGCTCGGTGCCGTGGGATCAACTGGACACCACACGCGCCGACAACGAAGCCAGGTATGCGGGCAAGACGTTCGACCTTGGCGAGTTCGAGCTCGAGTGCTCGGCCGAGGCGGTGGCGCGCGCCGCGGTCAAGTACGGCGCGGCGGTGGCGCATACGGCGGCCATGTTCCGCTATCTCGAGTCCGTGATGACGGGGCAAGCGTTCGAGTTGGAGATGTCGGTGGATGAGACGGCGTCGCCCACGTCGTCGGCGGAGCATTACTACGTGGCGAGTGAGCTGGCGCGGCTCGGCGTCCGGCCGCTGAGCCTGGCCCCGCGGTTCGTGGGCGACTTCGAGAAGGGCGTGGACTACAAGGGCGACGTGGCGCTGCTGGAGCAGACGTTCCGGGAGCACGTCGCCATCGCCAACACGCTCGGGCCGTACAAGATCAGCATCCACTCGGGCTCCGACAAGTTCAGCGTGTACGAGGTGGCCGCCCGGTGCGCCGGAGGGCTGGTGCACGTCAAGACGGCCGGCACGAGCTACCTGGAAGCGCTGCGGAGCGTGGCGCTCGTCGCGCCGGACCTCTTCCGTGAGATTTTGGCATTTGCGTTCGAGCGATGGGATCAGGACCGCGCCACATACCACGTCTCCGCCGACCCTGCGAAGGTCAAGCGGCCCGACGAGCTGGCCGACGAGGAGCTGCCGGGCGTGCTGGACCAGTTCGATGGCCGCCAGTTGCTCCACGTCACGTTTGGCTCGGTGCTCACCGCCAGTCGGGACGGCTCGTACGTGTTCCGCGACCGCCTGTACGAGACGCTCCGGGCGCACGAAGAGGAGCACTACGCCGCGCTGGAAAAGCATCTCCGGCGCCACGCGGCACCGTTCGCCGTGTAACGGGGCTTAGCGGTCGGCACGGCGGCGGAACGCCGGCCCTGCGGCCAGCCAACTTGCTGCCAGGAACGCGATCATCGCAAGGCCCGGCAACCAGGGACCGGGGAAGTAGGACTTCCCCGAGACACCGAACCGAAACAGTTCCACGACGTATGTCAGCGGCGACACCATCGCCACGGGTCTGATCCACGCGGGCAGCGCCTCGACCGGCATGAAAACGCCGCTGATGAACAGGATCGGGAACCGGAACAGGTTCAGCAGGGTCATCGCCTCGAAGACCTCTTTGACCATGACCGAGACGATCAGCCCCAGCAGCGAGAAAGTCGCTGCTCCCAGCACCAGCCCAAGCGCAAACGCGAGCGGATGGGTGATCCTCATGCCGAGGAGCACGACCAGCCCCGCGGTCAGAACGAGCGAGGTGGCGATCCCGAAGGCAGCGGCGCTGGCCGCCTTGCCCAGGATGATGGTGCGGTGGGTCACGGGCGCCATCAGGAGGCGCTGCAGGGTTCCAGACCGCTTCTCGAACGTCACCACGATGGCGGCCATCGACGTGTTGCCGAACAGCAAGGTCATCGCGATGATGCCGGGGGTGACCGCCAGATAGGTGGCCGGGTCTCGCACGTAGACAGCCAGTATGAGCACGGCCGGGAAGAGCAGTGCCCACGTGATCAGCGGCGGCTTGCTGTAGTAACTCTGCATGTCCTTTCGGCTGATGGAAACGGCCCGGGCCATCTGGCTCATGTGTCCGACTCCTGCCCGCGTGAGCTGTCTTGCAGGATCGCCATGAAGGCTTCTTCGAGGGTTGCACCGGCGGAGCTGATCTCGACGACCCGCACGCCTTGCCCTTCGGCGAAGCGGACTATCTGCGCGAGTGCAGCGTGGGTGTCGCTCGCCTCGAGCCGCCACGCGCCGTCCGCGTGGGTGGCTGTCCGGACCGCCGGGCAGGCATCGCGCAGTGCCCCCTCTGCGACCGCGCCGGAGAATACGACCGAGACGGTCCTGGCTCGTTCCACCTGGCGCCGGATCTCCGCCGCCGTGCCCTCCGCAACCACCTTCCCCCGGACGAGGATCAGCACGCGATCGGACAACGCCTCCGCCTCTGCCAGGTTATGCGTGGTGAGGAAGACCGTGGCGCCGTCGCGGTGGATCGACCGGATGACTTCGCGCAGAGATCGCGCGCTGGGGACGTCCAGGCCGGCGGTCGGTTCGTCGAGGAGAATCACTTCAGGCGAGTGGATGAGGGCCGCGGCCACGGTGAGGCGGCGCTTCAGCCCGCGCGACAGTGAGCGGAACGACGCGCCCGCCCGGTCAGTCAGGCCGAACGTTTCGAGCAACTCGTCGGCCCGCGAACGGCGCGCCGCACGCGACAGCCCGTACAACTCGCCAAGGTATTCGAGGTTCCTCCGGCCCGTGAGCTCGGGGTAGAGGTTCGACTCTTCGGGGACGACGCCGATCCGCTGTTTCACCGCCACCGGATCGCGCTCGATGTCGAAGCCGCAGATGGCCGCCTCGCCGCCGTCGCGCCGAAGCAGCCCGCAGAGGATATTGATCGTGGTGGTCTTGCCCGCGCCGTTTGGGCCGAGGTAGGCGAATACCTCGCCCCGCCGGACGGAGAACGTGACGCGGTCGAGAGCCGTCAGTTCCCCGTACCGTTTGGTGAGTTGCGACGCTGTGATGACCGCCGATGTCTCGTGCTCAGCCACGGGTCAGGTGTCCTCGAAAGGCGCCGCGCGCAGACCGAAAGCCGCTCCCGAACTGCCGGCGAGGCGCCTTGCCAATCAGTCCTTCGTCTCCTTGACGCAGGGGTGTTCCTTCACGTCGCCGTGGCATCTCTTGATCTGCTCCGGCGAGCACTCCTCCGGCTTGCCCTTCAGGTTCTCCGGCTTTTGGCAGCCTTTCTTCTTCTCACACATGGCTTCGCTTCCTTCTTCGGGGGCTTTCCCAGCAGACGCCCTATCGCCTTCTCCAGCTTGGCAATCCCGCGCTCATTCAGCCGGTAATGGACGTAGTAGCCGCGTTTCTCGGGCACCACCAGGCCCGCGTCCCGCAGCACCCGCAGATGCTGTGATACCCCTCCCTGGGTCACGTCCAGCCGGGCCGACAGCGCTCCCACGCACAGAGCACCACCTCTCAGCAGTTGAACGATGCGGAGCCGCGCTTCCGAGGACAGCGCCTTGAACAGCCGGCCGAGGTCTTGGCCGCTTTTCATGCTGACTCGCTCCATCTTAGAATCCGCTAATATTCTAATATGGTCTCGGCGCGCTGTCAAACAGAATATCGGGCGAATTTCCCTTCTGGCGGGCAACACTTCGGAGAGCGCGGGCAGCCAGCGGGTGGCAGGCCCCGTTTGGAGCGCTTCTCCAAACCCATTGTCAAGGCGACACTAGACCAGCGTGATTTCCATTGCGAACGAGGTCGAGCCCTTCGGCAGGCGGCAGGCCAGGCGGCGGAGGGTCCGAGGCTCGGTGGCACCGGCCATCATCACCGGAATATCTTCGACGCTGAACGCGGCGCCTGGCGGGTCGAGGATCTTGAGCAACAGATCGCGTTTCCCGCCGCGGATCCGCGCGGTGCCCCGGCGCAGCGAGATGCGGTTCCACGTGGTGAAGGCCTCTTCGACCTTGGGTGCGGCGCCGTGCGAAAAGGCAAAGCGGTCCTCCAAGCGGACCGCGCCCGCCCCGCGAGGGTCAAGTTGGATCGTCCTTTGCAGCCGTTTCAGGCGCTTGACCGGGTATGTCCGCGCGAACTCCATGCTGATGGTCTTGTCGCGCCCGGCCGGGTCGAAGGAGATGATCTTGCCCTGGTAGCGCGGGCCGCATCCCTGCTGGTGGCCGTCGATTCGCGGCACGCTGTGGCCGTACGAGTTGCAGACCGGGTTTTCGTATCGCTGCGGGCCGAAGTAGGCGCGGTCGTACAGGCCGCACCCGGGGTCGCACAGGAGCGGCTCGGCATCGACGTAGACGGCGAAGCTCCCTACGTCGTTGTGGTTGTGATTCTCCGCGTTGTTGCCGGCCTTGGCCATGAGCACCATCTTGTGCTTCGGGTCGACCAGGCGGGCGACGCCGGTATCCGGCAGCACGCGGTCGTCGATCTTGGGGCGCCCGGGGGTCTTCCCGTCCCACCACAACAGGTCGCGAATGCTCCACGGCAGCCGGCCCGCGCCGACACCGATCGACTCACGGTTCAACAGCGATTTGAGCCCCTCCGCGCCGGTGCGTTCGGCCAGGCGGGAGATGAAGCCGGGAGAGAACCTCACAGTGCCGTGGCAGTCGGAGCAACTGTAGTACTCGCCCGGCGCAACGAGGGTCGCCAGCGGATACAGGGCGATCCGTTTGAACTTCTCGTGCGAGAGGAAGTCCACCTTCCCGCCCGTCCGGCGGCGGAGCAGCTCGGAGAAGGCGACGGTGTTGATCAGGCCGTATTGCCAGTAGCCGGCGCCTTCCGACGAGCCGCCGTCCGCGAGGAACGCGCGCCGGCGGAAGATCTCCAGGCCCTTCAAGACCTTGTTGACCGCCCGCGCCAGGCGCGCCGGGCTCTTCTCGAGGTAGAGGAACGCCGCTCCGACCGCACCGTTGCACACGCCGCTCCAGTTGTTGTGCCCGTCGAACCAGGACCACTCCATTTCGAGGTAGGGCGCGAGGACACGCCGCTCGACCTCGTCCCGGACGCGGTCGACGACCTCCGGGTCCAGCGCATCGCTCAGCAGGTGGGTTGTCTCGGCCAGCGCGAACGCCGTCTCCGCGGCGAAGAGATCGATCGGGGCCGTTCTCATGTGCTCCGGCGGCACCCAGGTGGTCTCTTCACAGACGTTCCATATGTAATCCTGGAGCACGTCGATCCAGCGCTGCCGGCGCTTGAAGATCGCGAGGAGGGCCGCCGCGCCCAGCATCGCCCGCTTGCGGTGGTAGACCTGGTCGTAGTTTCTCCGGACCCCGATCGTCCTGTACTCGCGGAAGAGGGTGTACGTGGTGTCGGGGATCGGCGTGCGCTCGTCGGCCATCCTTTCGCACGCCCGCAGGATCTTCCTCGCGACGGGCAGCCGGGCGACCTTCGCCGGGTTTCTGCGGACCGCCCGGAACTCCGGCAGCATCGCGTCGCGCCGTAATGGGGTTCGGAACATGCGGGCACTGACTCGCGTGGTCTTCGAAGGCACGGGTCCTCTCCTCTTATGGGGGATTCGACGGGCCGGGGAATGTTCGGAGCTCAATGCTGTCGCCGCGCATCTCGGCGTAGTAGGCTTCGGTCTTGGTGCATTCGCCGAGCTTGACGAACATCTTGCCGCTCAGGCCGAACGCATCGACCTCAATGGCCGGCTTGTGCCAGTGACCAACAATAATCAGGTCAGTGCCGGCCTCGAACTCGGACCGGATTCTCCGCGGGTCGGGCTGGGGGGCCTTTCGATTCCGCTGCACGTGTCGGCGGTCGCTGACCCAGCGATACCCGTCGGCGAGTTTCTTGCTCGCCCAGAGCGGCATCGCCTTGACCAAGGTGCTGAGCGGGAAGTTGCTGGCGAGCGCCCGCGTCACCTTGTGGAACCGGTCGCCCTCGGCAAGTTCGTCGCCATGGGAGAGACGCACCGTCTTGCCTCCCAACTGGCCCCGCCACGCGCCCCGCACGAAATGGAGCCCGAACCGGCGGGCGATTCTCCGGTCGAGCTGAAAATCGCGGTTGCCGCGCAGCAGCGTCACCTCCGTGCCCGACTCGGCCAGCCGCTGCAGGGCTCCGAACGCCGCCGCGTGGCCCGGCTCGACCACGTGACGCGGGCCGACCCATGTGCTGAACAGGTCGCCCAGCACGAATAGGCGCCCGGCGCCCTCGCACACTTCCCGGAGGAAGCGAGTGAACAGATCGGTCCGCGCGGTCCGTTCAGGGGGCAGGTGGCAGTCGGAGACGAACAGGATGCGGTCGGCGGAAGCCGGGTCGGAGAGGCTCAATTGTGAGGGCCCTGTGCGGTTCCGCCGGGAGCCGGTGGCCGGAGAGCAGGAAGCTCGTACAGCGTTTCCAGCGCCGCACGCGAGTGCAGGAAGAATGGATACTCCCTGTCTTCGAGCGCCGCGCGCAGCGTGACGAACTTCTCCGCCCGCGCCAGTTCTTTCTCGGCCCCCAGTATATGTGGCGCCATCCGCTCGTGCAACCGGGCCGCGAGGTTTTTGGATTCGATGAACGCCCGTCTCCGCTCGCGCCTGGAGAGGCCGGTCGGATGCAGCAGGGCGATCCTCCGCCGCGCCAGCTCGCGCGCCTCTTCGTCATCCGGGAGAAACTCGTCAACGAAGCGCTCGGGCGTCGCCTTCATTCGCCGTATCCGCTGGCGAAGCTCAACCACATCTTCGGGCGACGGGAGGGGCGTCTTCGGTTTGACGAGCAGCGTCGCCGACGCGGCGGCGTAGTCCGGCGGCGCGCACCCGAAGAACTCGCGAATGATCGCGTCGTTCACCCGCTCGTAATGGGCGCCGCCCATTCCGTGGATGAAGATGTCGCAGCAGAACAGGCGGAAGAACATGGTCATCGCCAGGGCGCGGGGGCGGATCTTGAGGCGGGTGTTCTCTTCGCTCAGCCACCCCGCGGCCTGGCCGGGCTCCGTGTTCGGGCAAAGCTCGGCGTACTCGACGGACCCGTCGCGGAGCGCCCAGCCCTGTCCGACATGCGTTGCCAGCATCGGCCGGCGCCGCTCGCCCCGGCGCCAGATCCAGAAGGGCAGCTCGGCCTGGGCGCCCTCGTGGCGCAGATTGGGCGTGGGTTCGACCGGGTTCGTGATGCCGTGCTCTGCACGGTGCTTGTCGAGCGCATCGTTGTACGTCGCGGCGAACCGGCCCGCGTGGGCGATGACGTGCGCCACGAACGTGAGGAACGCGTTCGTCTTGCACAGGTGACTCACCGGCAGCTCGAGGTTATGCAGGCCGAAGCGCTCCTCAAGCTGACGGCGCGGGCGCGAGATGAAATCGACCAGCCTCTCGGACGCCGCGGTCGCCGCGACGAAGTCATCGGCGAGCGTGTCGCCCAGCGCCGTTGCGGCCAGCCGCGCCGTTTCGGCCAGTGCGGCGGCCGCGTCGCCGCGCACCGTCACGTCCTCCGCCGCCACACCGCGCGGGCAGTCGATGAACTGCACGGCCTCGACCGTCATGCCGTCGTCGCGTTCCGCGGGCACCTTGATCGTGCTGAGGTGCACGGTGTCATTGTCGACGATGAAGTTCACGCTCGACGCGCCGACCGCCTGCGCCAGCCGCCACGCCAGGTGGTTCTTCAGCCATATTCCCGGATGGGGGAGGACCGGCTGATGCCCGGTCGCGACGACAAGGCCGCCGCGCGCATCGCCCGCCTTCATCCCGAGTGAGTTCGTGTAGCTGCGGGCAAGTTGGGCGATTTCGGCGCGGACCTGCCGGGCCAGCGCAGGGGCGGGAATGCCCAGCACGTCGAAGCGATACTTCGCCCGCAGTTCGGCATTCGCCCGCGTCCGCGCCGGCAGGCTCTCCGCCGCGGGCAACACCACAACCTGTCCGTCCTCAGCCGGTGTCTGGTATTCCTTCATCTCTGCCATGGCTAATCTGCGTCCAGTTTGCCCCCATGTATACATCTGTGACTGCCGCCGTCAATATGTTATAAGACGCTGCGATGTCTGGCTGGCGAAAAACACTCGATGACCTGGCCGAAGCCGGCCTGCTGCGCCGGTCGTTGACCGTCGAGAGCAGGCAGGGGCCGCGCGTGCGGATCGGCGGCGCCGAGTACCTGTGCTTCTGCTCGAACAACTACCTGGGGCTGGCTGGCCACCCCGCGCTGGCCGAGGCGGCGAAGGCTGC